>Ga0100403_1002087_pt1 | contig 16578 bp, 35 predicted proteins | sample CryGeymet201501t_FD_83663 | JGI IMG/M metagenome (GOLD analysis project Ga0100403, IMG submission 83663) | Groundwater microbial communities from Crystal Geyser aquifers in Utah, USA - Crystal Geyser metaG 2015-01t | ecosystem: Environmental > Aquatic > Deep subsurface > Groundwater | place...
AAACTGTCTGTTATGACCAATATGATTAATATTATGAAATATGCAATTAAGTATAATAGAGATCTTCTTAATAAAATTTATTTTGTTATAAAATCTCATAAAGAAACAGTTCCAAAAGCTAGTCTAAGAGAAATACATATTATAAATAACTTAGATGTTGTTTGTACAGAAAGTAGTTCAAAGACTTTTACTATGAACTAAGAAATTCTTTGTATCCACGTTTGTAATTGAGCCACATAAAATTCCCACTTGATCATGAGTCTGTGGACAGGGATTAAATTAGCGTCATGACCTGAAGAGGTTGAATAATAAAAAAGCAGGTAATACTGTGTTCTTATTCTAAACTATTATAAACTGGATACATTGAATATTAAAACCCCAAATTATGCCTGAAGTTAATATTAAGAAGCAATGGATGAGCTATGATTATGCTATTCAAAGTGCTTGTGATATCCAAATGATCAAAAGAAACCAGTTAGAAGTAACAGGTATAGAACTTGAGTATTTAGGTAAGTCAAAACTAATTAAGATCAGTAATGAAATATTTTACTCAAAGATCAGATTCTCATTTTTTAAATATATAATATGAAAGAACAATTTATTAAAAAAATATTTGTGTTTGTTGCAATTGGAATGTTTACTGTCTTAGCATGTAGTAAACAAAAAGCCACAGATAATATAGAACAAAAAGAAAATAAAATTATTACTTATAGATATATATACAATATAATCTATCAAAATAGTGATACATTTCAAATTGTCTCTGAAAATCCTCCTCTATGGGTAGGAAATGAAGGAGCAATATTCTATTCTAGACCAAATGAAAGAGAAAGAATTTATCATTATGGTGTAAGAAGATGGGAACTTGTGAGTAAGGAGGCCTTTTATGATTGAAATACTATATGTAAGTATATTACTATGTCTAATTATAGGTACATATAAAACTATAAATTATATAGACAGAGAATAAATAATTTTTAAACCTAAATTTATAAAACTAATGAAAAAAAAAGAACTAGTAACAAATGTTAATTCTAAATTAGATTTTACAATAACTAAAGATGATATACTTTTAGTATTATTATCTGATAAAGAACAAGAACTAAAAAAAGAACTTGAAGTTATAGAATTAAGTATTAAATCACAAGAAACAACCTTAAACAAACTTAAGTCACATATTGAAGATGTTATAAGAAAAGATTTATCTCTAAAAAAAGATGATAAATTTGATATTCTTACTACTAATTATAATCAATGTGAACATTATGTTGAATATGCATTGTATGATATTAATAGATTATCACAAATGAAGAATCCATCACTTGTGAAAGACAAAAAAATCCATCAAAGACAACCCTTATATAGTCTACATAATAAAGTTGTTGTTAGTAGAAAATTAAACAAAGATGGATTTGAAGGAACTCTGACTAAAATATTTAAAATAGATACAACTAAATATAAAGGTTTTTTGGATAACTTTAATGAATTATATAAACAATCTAAACTATTAAATGAAGAACTAAGTTATTGTCAATACCAATTACTTATATTAGACACAGATAAGTCTATAAAAAGCAATTTAATCAAAAAAATTGTTAATACAAGTGACTATAGTAAATTGTTTCTAGAGTCAAAAGAAAAATAATATTAAGATCCTTGACTTAGAAGTATTCATATGTGCAACATCTCAGTATATTTGGACATGTCTTTATCAGTTAGAGTTAATATCATATTAGCTTCTAAGTCATTGTAATTATAATAATTCTCCAACAGTAGTATAAATGAGACTGTTAATTAAAGATCAAGGCAATTAAGCCAATTTATTAATCAATTTTTAATTTATTAAACATGAAAACACTAAAATCAATTCTAATGATTTCTCTTGTAGCTTTATTATTTAGTGCTATAGGATTAAACTATGTCAATGCACAAGAAACAACTCAAGAAAACTATCTAAAAGTCCAAGGTAAAATCTTGGGAGATTACACTGCTAATATTCAAGTATGGGAAAATAACCCAAAAGAAGGTGCCTGGCAAAAAATATATGAAAAGTCTGATAAAAGTAAATATTCTGTTAGGTTGAATCCTCAATTAGAATATCAGATATATTTTATTAGTAATCTAGGACGTGTAAAAACAATCTATGTAGATGCAGGAGAAGCTGGACCTTGGCTTATGAAACTCAATATTAACTTTGATGCATTAAGTACTAATTATGCAAAAATATACCAAGATCCTAATAAGAAATATTATAGTTTTTTATTACTTGATCCGGAGTATGTTAATAATAAGAAGACTACTATACCAAGTAGTTCAAACTTAAGTTTCAATTGTATACTTAAGTTATAACAAGAATACCTTTATTAAAAATTAATTCAAAAGAAGCTCTAGATATTTTATAGAGCTTCTTTTATATGTTCTTATTCACATAACTAGCAGGACTTGTAACCCTGTAAGAACACTAGCCTAAGAGATAGGGCATAATACTATCTCAAGTTCCAAACTAAAATTTTAGAAATTATGTTAAAAGTTAAAACACAAGACAGTGCATTTGTTGCACAATTAAAAAGAGGTAATAGCAAAATCAGAACTGATAGAGCTGTTAGAATAGGTAATAAAGTTGCTAATGCTCATTCCAGAATGGTAATGGATCTTGAAGAAAAAGTTGCCAATAAGGAAGATGAATTAGAAGCAATGATGGATCTAAGTACTGATAACCAAACTACAAGTTTGAATGTTGTTAGTCCTGATTTTGATGCTTCAAAGTTTGTTGAGAGAGTAAACATTCTTAAAACAGACATTAGACTATTAAAAATTAAGTTAGAAATTGCTCAGGAGACTACTAAAGAATGGTTTGAATAATGAAAATCTATTATTCTAGAAGTAATGAAGTGGATGACTCAAAAGTTCTTCCACTCATTACTCAGTTTATTGAAAATTTACCAAACTATGGTGAAAAAGTTCACAAACTTACTTACCACAAAAGAGGTTCAACCTACAAACCTGAGCTTGTAGATGAAGCTGATATAATCATAGTTGGTAGTATTAATGAAAATGGTCATATTAGAAGAAATTCTATTGCTAAAGGTTGTTTTTCTGAACTTGAAAGAGCTTTTAATAAAAATAAACCTGTTCTTATAATAAAAGAAGATGATCATAGAATACCTTTTGTTCAAAATATATTATCTAGTGATATTAGTATTAAAAATAAAAATAATTGGGGTTTGGGATATGGTGAAATATGTAATTATGATAGTCATGCTAGACCTACAGGTAATGGTGAAGGATCATATACATCTAGAATTAATATATGGCACGCTGTTGATATTTTTATGTGTAATATAATGAGTAATCTTAATAGATTTACTTCAATTGGTAAGTGTAAAGTAAATTTGGGTGTTTCTCAAATTGATTCTTTAGAACTTCTTAATAAATCTAGTAATAAACCCTCATCAGATACACTTGATGAACAATACTTATTATTATGACGCTAGAAGAAGCTTTAACAGTTAGAGTAGGAGATTTAGTATGGTATAAAAATACTAGATCTAATATTGTTGAAATAAGAGAGGTTCTTGCAAAAATGCCAAACTATAATGAGTTTCCAGCTGATTTTAAATGGTGTACAATAGCCTCTGTTAGAAATTATTATGAAGATTATGAACTATATCAAATAAGTAGACATTTTTCTAATGATAATTCTTATCAAATCTATTAAAAACTATAAAGGGTTTTAATTTACTTAGAACTCTTTATAGTTTATTAAAACTTAAAAAATAAAAATTATGAAAGTTGGAGACAAAGTAAGATGTAAACCTGGATTCACAACTGATGAAAAAAGTGGAGGTCAAGGTTATAAAAAAGGTATGGTAGTTATAATTAAAAGAATTGAGAAAGCTACTTCCTCTAACAGAAAGATAGCTTGGGGTGATTTTCATAATGGTATATACATTGAAGCTCTTGAACTAGTAAATACAGATGAATATGAAATCTATTAAAAACAATTTTAAAATAGGAGATAGAGTATGTATTAAACAAGAATATTTACCAGTTACAGATAATTGGTTAGGAGAAGGTAATAGGATAACTCATAAAGGTCCTTATACAATACAAAGTATTGACAAAGGTTTTAGAAATTATTTTATTGATAAACTAGATAATATAAATGTCCGTTTAAGATTTTCTAGATTTGAACATTATAATGAATTTTTAGAAATATACCAAATTTATTAATTATGAAAAAAATAACAAAATATGAAGCTGGGTTGTATTATCAAAGAGTATCTACTTTTGATATTACTAATGGTAATGTAGTATCTCCTAATAAGATATATAAAGCATTACCAAATACATTAGATAATGTGTTACACTATGTGGGAGATGATGGTAAAAAGACAAGATGTTTTCATTTTCATGAAAGATGGAGATTAGTAGAACCAGGAGAAAACACATATAATATATACTAAATATGGAAATACTAAAAGAAAATCAAATAGTAACATTTATAATTAATGGAGTAACTTATTCTTATATGGTAAGAGATGACTTTTTGAATTTAGAAGGTAAAAATAATAGTATTATTTTTAGTAAATTGGGTATTTTTGATATATCTGCATTTTGTTCTAGACATTATGGATACACTGCTGGTTCTGGTGATTAGCCAAGAACAAGTAAGAGGGATTTTGCAGCATTAACTAGAGTTTTTAATGCTTTACAAGATATTATTAATTCAAATAGATCAAAAGATAATTATTTAATTTATTAATTATGAAAGATACAATATTAAATTATTTATACAAATTACCTGATAAATATAGGAGTAAAGCTATCAGTAATCATACTAATAAACCTAAATATCTAAGCAATTATGCATTTATTAAGTCAATGGCAGATGCAATAAATTATGCATTTGATTGGAATTGTACTCCAGAAGGCTTTGAATATTGGGCTGATATTTATGCAGCAATTCAACAAGGAAGAATTAAAGAACAAGAAGTTCAATCAGAAAATTACTCAATTTATTAATAATTAAAAATCAAAAAACATGGCTAAGAAACCAGAAAAAAAGAAAAATGAAGTTACAGTTGGTACACAATTCAATGTAACACAGCAAGATGTTCCAAGATTATTGGAACAAGTAAATGACAAAATTAAAGAACTAAAAGGTGGTGATGAATGTGCTCATCAAACTACTGGTGAGTTAGAAGGTTTTGGTAATATTTTTAATATTACAGAACCAAGTAAATTAATCAAGGCATATAGTTCAGTAAATGGTAGAGCAAAAGCTTATACAGAAGCTGCTACTGCAATGTGTATTGAAAATCCACCAGCATTTAAAATTGGTGATGCTACTGCTGAAAAATGGTTAGCTGACATAACTAAATGTTACAAATCAGCTACTCACAAACAAGAATTGGATAAACTAATCAAAGTAAAAGATAAGTTGGAAACATTATTGTCTGAAGAAGATAAAATTAAAAATACACTAACTTCTATTGCAGATATCCTAAATTCATAGTATATTTGTAAATTATAGTATCTCTGTTAGGATTATTTCTCTAACAGAGATACTTATTAATATGGGCCCAGTTATGGATTTGATTCGTGGCCTGACATTGATTCTCAGCTGTGAGTAGTCACATAAAACACTGTAGGTGAAACATTTTAAATGGAAACACTGTAAATGATGAGAAAGTAGCTGAAGCCAAGGTTATCAGTTTACTTGACTCTTTAGATCTTAAAGTAGTAGCAGAGCCAGAAATGGCAATTGCTGCTTAATGAGCAGATCTAAGAAGAAAGTGCCCAGTAATTCAGATTACTCACGTAATCATACCAGATGGGCCAAAAAACAAGCCAGTAAGGCAGTAAGAAGGTATCAAAGTGAACTTACTTCCGGCTGCCATTATAAAAAGATATTTTCCTCATGGAATATATTTGATTATAAAGTAGTATACTGGAAAAGCTGGTTTTCTAATGATGAAAGATGGCAACATCTTATTCAACAAGGTTACCGGAAATGATTTTCTACTTAGATTAAAGTAGATGGTGGATGTTGGAGGATAACTCTGACCCTTGAGTGAGAACAGAACTCATGTTAATAAAAAAATCTGTAAGCTGTATAAAGAGTTATTGAAAGAAAATGAAGACAAGGGTTCGACTCCCTTTGGGTCCACAAGTAGTAATACAACAACATAGTAGCAATGGTTGTATTATTTCAAAGATGAAGGAAAGCTGCTGATACCTTTATACCAAATATATCACCAAAGCTCCACGAAGAGTTATAGTACGCCAAAATAATAAGGCAGGGGGAATGCAAGTTCTCTGGTGGTACCAAATAAATTATAAACTAAAAAAATTTACATGAAAAAATTATTAACAGTGTTGATAGTGGTATTCTTAGTAATATCATGCAACAAAGAAAGCACACCACCACCTTCAACAACAAATTATAATACAACCTCAGTAACTTGTAAAAATAGTACATGGAAGTATGAGGTTAGTTTAGGAACTCCTGTATTAGCAGGAACTTTTCAAATTAGATATAATGATGAATTTGGAACTCAATTAATAGATACTACAATAACTTCTTCTTGGAGTAAAACATTTACTATGCAGTATGCAGGTGTTCCATCTGGCTCATATCAAGTTTTAGCTCAAGTTGAAGCTGGTCCAAGCGGTATAACAACAGTTGTACAAGGAGGTAATCTTATAAATACTGTTATGATTACCATATATCAAGATGGTAATATTGTTCAAACTACAGGTACACCCTATCAATTTTGTTGTGGACAATTTTCTCCATGCAATATGTCAACTTGTGTTATTCAAAAGTTTCATATGTGTAATGATGAATAAAAAAAATAAAGAAATTATTATAGGCTTGGTGATAATTACAGTAATCTATGCTATAATTATCACATTGGCTCATTGTTAATTAAATATATATATATATATATATATGGGAAATTATATTAATGAAATTGATCATGTTTTACTTGGTGATGACTATAGAGAAAAATGTGAAAACCTCAAAAGAGCTGGTGGAAAACAAACATCTGGAAAATATTTTGAAGAAGATCTTGTATGTGTAATTGATAATGGTCAAGATTCTATTATTGTATACATATCTGATGAAGAAGAATATGAAGAATTTTACAGAGATGATGGAAGACCAAAAAGATGGTTTATACTTAAAGATGCTGAAACTTATACTAATACTTAAAAATATGACTGATGATCAAATTAAAGTACACAAGCTCATGAAGAGCAAGTTTACTAACTATCCAAAATTGCCCAAATTCATTCTTAGTAGAGAGAATATTGAGTATAAAAAACCTAACAAAGGCTTGACAAGTTCCTGTTTACGTGGTTTTTATGACCGTATAAATAATTGGTACTTACAAAACCAAGAGTTGATTTAGAATAGAGACTGTAGAACCAATAAATAAGGAATAACTGAACATATAAGTTATATATGGCGCTGCACCACACTACTAAATTATTAAAGTTTAAAAAGTTAAAACATGGCAATTAATAACAGTTTAGTAACAGAAATACATGAAGAAAGTTTAGATATTTCAAAAGTTGTAAGTGGTTATACTGAAGTAAGTTTAAAAGAACTTCATTTAGATAATAATGATGAAGATTTTATTAACAGGAACTTACACTTTGTTATGCAAGATTCAGCTGGTAACAAGAGAGTACTGACTGTAAATCTTGGTGATTTAGATGAAAAATTTCAAGAAATAGGTCTTATTATTAATATAGACTAAGTAGGAAAAGCTTAAAGACATTTGTGCTTTGCACATACAATACAATGCTAATTGCTAATTAGTGTTGTTTTTGGGTTCATACCCAGATCGCTTCTTTTCCACTATCAAGGGCTCTAGAAAAATCTAGGGTCCTTTTTACATAAAACTATGAATAAAAAAGAATTAAAAAATTACTTAAAAAAACAAGGTTATTATAACCTGAGACAAATACCTGGAAAAGGCTTATGTGGACTTTATGAATTTATATTTACAATAGGATTATGTACAAATTTAGATGAATATGGTTATGAAGGTAGATATTGTTACCCAAAACATTTAATTAAGGATTCTATAGTTGCTATTGAACTATGGAATGGTAAAGAAGATCCAATTGGAGATTGGATTAAGTATAAAGGAAATGGTGGTGAAAGATCTAATCCTAAATTAAAAAATTAGAAGTTATGCCAGATATCTCAATGTGTGATAATAAAAAATGCCCTTCTAAAGAAAAATGTTATAGGTTTAAAGCAGTACCAAATGATTATCAAACATATGCTGATTTTAAACCTGAAAAAAATGAAGATAAATGTGATGCTTTTTGGGAAATTAAAAAGGGTCACAGAATAGTAACTATTAAAGAATAATTATGAAAGGTATTATTGTAGTGTTTTTATTATTGTTAGCTGCTGTATTTATATTCTTAATTGGAGTATTAGTATACAGAACAGGTATTAATTATAGAAAAAAGAAAAAAGATTTATTAAATAATAGATCTCAAGAAAATAAGGAGGTTTCATAATGGGACCTATAGCTTATTTGTTTGTATCCTTTATTGTCTTCTTCATTACGTGGAAGAAATTAGGTACCAAGTTTAAAGAGAAATTAAAAAAAGAAAATATTATCAACTATCCTAGTACAACTAGTTTATTTGAAATTATATTTTATGAAGAATTAGCAATTATGTTATTCTTCTCTCTATTTTGGCCAATTGCATTGTCTGGCTATTTAATGTGGCAATTGCTTGAAAAAATTTATAAAAAAATTACTAAAACAAATTAAAAATGAAAAATTTTAAAACAGTATTATTAATGATGATTATAACAGTATTTGTAACATCGTGTGCAACAGTAGATGCAGGCCACAAAGGAGTAGAAGTATCTTGGGGTGGAGAAACCAATATGTCAACAGTTTATCCAGAAGGTATAAATTATGGTTTTCATTGGTTAGTAGATGATATGATTGATTATGATGTAAGAGAAAGAACTATGGTACATTTATTTGAATTTAATGATAAAAACAACATGGTTACAAAAGTTGAACTAGCTTTAGATTATAAATTAGATGCACCTAATGTAAATAAATTACACAATCAAATAACAGATGTTGATACTAAAATTATAAAAACTTTAAAGTCTGCAGGTAAAGAAGTAGTACCACAATATTCAGCAATAGAACTTAATATCAGTCATAGAAATGAAGCTGAGACTAAATTAGCTGAAATTATATCTAAAGAATTACCAGAATTTTATGTTATTTTTGCTAGAATACAAATGACAGATGTAGATATTCCAAAGAAAGTTGCAGAATTAGCTGAACAAACAGCAGTACAAATAGGAAGAAATGAATTAGCAAAAAAGAAAGAAGCAGAAAAAGTTGCATTAGCACAAGCTCAAATAGCTGAAGCAGAAGGTAACTTTAAAGCAGCTGAATATGATGCTAAGACTAGAGATATATTATCTACACCTAAGATGTTAGAACTACAACGTGTTGAAAATGAAAAGATTATAGCAGAAGGTTATCGAACACATGGTAAATCTGTATATGGTGAGAATAATTACTTTGGTGTTGGTGCACCAATTTTATTAAAGAATCTCAAATAAAATTAATATAGAGCTCTCTGAAATTATGAGAGCTCTTATTTATGTATTAAATTAATAAAAAGTATGAATCCAAATAATATTACAGTAATTGTCAAGGAAGGACATGAGTTAACTGATTATGATTTTTATATATTACATAATACATATCCTTATCATAGTGATTATTTAGATATACCTAACTTATCTTTTGATAATAATATTATTTATCTAAATTAGTATGGTAAGCGTATTTGATAAATTTCCTCCAGGAAACATTTGTCCTGTTTGTGGAACTAATAAAACTATGCAAACAATACTTGTTCCAATTGATAATTGTAAACATAATGATGGGTTGCTTGTAGAAGTAATACCCACACATCTTATGTGTATTCTTAATAACATAAGATATTCAAGGTCACATCAATTAATGGGACTTGAAGCTGATAAAGGAGAGTAGTTCTCTAAATATATTAACAGTTCCTTAAAAATACAAACATGAAAAAATTATTAATGAAACTTTTTCCAGATTACTTTAATGTAACAAAATTATTTGATCTTGATCAAATTGAAGTCTTAGGCCATCCATATAGACTAGCTATAATTGACACAGAAACAAATAAAACATTTGAAGCTCTTGGTATTCCGGAAGATAGATTAAAATTTCTATTTGGTAAATTAAACTCAGCAATGGAAAATTGTAATTGTAAATTACAAGTATTAAATAAGTTAGAACCTCATATTAGACATATCAATGAGTTTTATGCTTGCCAGCTTATGCTTGAACATACAGCATCAAATCAAAGTGGTATTGGTGGATTAATAGGTATGTTTATGGATGACATGCTTAAAAGAAGAGGTGGAAAACATTAAAAAATAAAAACTAAGTAAATTAATTTCTAATTATAAACAATTAACAAAGTGAAATATGACAAATGAAGAAGTAAAAAAACACCCAATGTATGCTATTCTTAGAATAGGTATGAATGAACAAGATGTTGCAAAAGCTATTAGAGCAATGCATGAACAAGATATGTTAGCTAACCAGGCTGTAACTGAATTTTCTACTACTCAGAAGAAAATTATTGTTCCTGTAAGTATGAACAAACTTGAGGCATCTCAAGAATTAGAGCGTCAGTATCATGATGAAGAGACAATCATTGAAGTTGCAAGACAATTTAATGATTGGAACTGGAAAGATGTACTAGTAGCAGTTAAAAAAGCAGCTGAACAACATTTTGGTTGGGTTCAAGGTAAAACAAAACATACATTTTTTGGTACAGAAAGACCTAAAGATATTGAAGTAATAGTAGATATTAAATCTGGTAAAAAAATTACTGAAACATGTTTCTATGGTGCTTTTACAGCATCAGCATGGGAAAATGCAGAAATGAATGTTGGGCCAGGACTTATTTCATGTGAAGTAAAGAAAAGATATTCTAATGAAGTTAAAAAGTTTTTTGACTTGATTCAAACAATATTAGATAATTCTTCTATTTATAGAGGCAAATCTATTACTGTAACAAAAAAAGAAGATCCATGGAAAAATGTAAGTCTTGATTTTGAAGTATTTGAATTAAAAATATCTGATAAGATAGTTCTTAATGATGATATTGAAAGAATTGTGCAGAATTTTGTCATTGATGATCTTGGAGATGAAGGTAAAAGATGTTATTTGTTCTCAGGTAATTATGGAAATGCTAAAACAGAAACTGCTATGAGAGTAGGAGGGGCTGGTTTAAATAAAGGTTTAGCATTCTTTTATTGTAAAGATGCAAGTGTGTTTCATATGTTGCTTAAGCAAGCTGTTAATTATCAGCCATGTATAGTATTTTTGGAAGATGTGGATGAGATTGGATCTGGAGAACAAAGAGATGCTGATATGAACAGAATTCTTAATACACTAGATGGTGTACAAACTAAGAACAATAACTTAACAGTTATGTTTACTACTAATCATGAGAATAAAATTAATTCTGCATTGAGAAGACCAGGTAGAATTGATTTAGTAGTTAAGTTTGGTAATCCAGATACTCATTCTATTGAAAAGATCTTTAAGTTATACTTAGAGAAACTTGATAAAGAATACAATGGTAAAAAATCAGGTCTTGATTACAAGAAAATTGTTAAACAATGTGGAGATGTTCCAGGTGCAGTAGTTGCTGAAGTTTGTAAAAGAGCAGTAAAACTATGTGTTAAGAGACAAGCATGTAATGATGATTTAGTACTTAGTGCTATTGATTCTATGAAACATCATTTAGCTCTTATGGAACAACCATTAGAAAAAGCTTCTAATGGAAAAATGATTATTGCTATTGAAAATGGTGATATTAGAAGTTTTCCTGTTGAGAATGGAATGACCCTAGCAAGTCCTAAAGAAGTAGCAAAAAACATGAATTAAAACTAAAAATTTGGGTGGTTATTTTAGAAGTAACCATCCATTTTTATACTAGATATGAAAGAAGCAACAACTGAATATATTCTTACAAAACATGATGAAATAGCATATAAAAATATACAAAAAATTATGAAAAAATCTCTTGTAATGCAGAGATTTTTGTATTTTACAGAACAAATACCTAAGTCATATCAAGCAACTTTAATAGTAGATAATGAAGATAAATTATCAGTTATAGACAAAAATTTTAGAGTTACATTTGGTAATTATGGTATTTTTATTAAACAAACTAATAATTCAACTGGTGTTACTTATCATAAAAAAGGTAGATCAAGTTCAAGAATTAAATATTGGGGTATGAATAAACCCATGTTAAGACATAATTTAATTTCTATACTTGCAAATAAAATAAATCCTTCTTGTGTAAAACTTATAGATGATATTGTAATAAAAACAATTGTAACACCAGGAATGCAAGGATCTTTTATTTCTGGAAAAATAACTAATACTACTGAAGCTATGAGTTATTTTATAAGGTATAGTTTGAGAGGTATAGGTATAAATCAGATTTATGCTGAAAATTTATATGATTACTACAAGTATATGAGTAATACTTATCAAGCAACTCAAGTATTAAGGACAGCAAAAGATCCTAATGCTATTTTAAAAGTATTTATTCCAAAAAAAGTTACACAATCAATTAAAGAAGAAATTACAAGTTCTAATTTTAAAGTATTAATTTCAGCATATGGAAGAAGATTAATTAACCTTTCTATGGTTACTAATGAGAAAATTGACTGGGTGAATTCTGAAATGGATCCAAATGATGAACTTGTTAGACTTTCTAAGAAAGAGAAATGGATTAAAGATATCTCAGAGCTATGGGATGGAGGTCCTATTCTATCTAAGGGTTCGTCACACCCAGTCATTTCTTATAATTTACCTTTTTAAAAATGGAAAATAGTATTATAAAAATTGAAATTACTAAGTTATCACTTAAAAAGATGCTTAGTGCAATGCTAAATAGTCCACATAAAGATATTATAGCTGAAACCATAATTTCTAATATTGAAGTTAAGAATAATGATCTAGGTTTATCCAACCTTTTTCAAGCTATGCACGGTATAAAAAGTGAATTAAAAGATTATAATTTATCAATTGGTGATGTTGTAACAGTTAATCTTAATAGATTATATGTATATAATTTAGATAAAGCAGCAATGCAAAAACTTGGGATTATTATAGGAAAAACTATTGAAGCAACTGTAATAAATTTTGATCCAACCAACAGATTACCAATTGAAATAAAATTTGTAATTATTAATGAGACAGGTAAAAAAGCAGTTAAGAAAGAATATATTTCTTTTGACTATATAATAAAACCTAAGAAACATGAAGATATTAATATTATGGATGACATGCCTTTTTAGTAGTGAACCTACTCCACAAAAGGTATATGAATATTGTATTCAACAGGATATTTTATATCCTGAAATAGTTACAGCTCAAGCAATCTGGGAAACTGGATGGTTTAATTGTGACAACTGTAGCCTAGATAAAAATAATTTATTTGGATTTACCACAGGAGGACCATATCTTGAATTTGAAGATTGGAAATCTAGTATTGATTATTATAAATATTGGCAAGATAAGTTTTATGATGGAGAAAGGAATTATTATGATTTCTTATCCTGTATATATAAAACTAATACTAACCGATGTATTAAATATTGTACAGATCCTGAAAAATATGTACAATGTTTACAGAAGACAATTGAAAGGCATAAGAATGATTGGATAAACAATTAAAAAATTGTATATTTGCAATCTTAAAAAATAAATTAAAATGATTATTACAGAAAGACTTCCAAGAGAAGATAGTATAGCTCAAGAATTAAGAGCTATAGAAGATAAGAAAAAGGAAGATATGCCTTTAAAAAATAACTCAAGAACCTCATATTATGTAGTTCTTGGAGCATTAGCTATAATAATATTAGCTATTTTGTTATGAAAATGTTGACTGTTTGGAACTGTTAACTTGTAAAGTAGTAGAGGAGTTTGTGAATTCTCCTCTACCTTTACTTATAAAAATGAATCTGATCAACTATAATAAAATTACATAATAACACTTAAGCTTAGCCAGTTAGGCAATATAAAACTTTAGAAGTGTAAATTACATGTACAAATTATAGCTATATATATAAACTATATTTAAACTTTCTAATTGTATTTAGTAGGTTAGAAGTTATTTCTTAAGTATCTTTGTATCTGATTTTGTAGTATATATTATGTTATACCAATTACCAGATGGAAGAACAATAGAAATGTCTATCTATGACTACTTTGCACTTTCTGATGAGGAGCTAAACAGTTTAATAGGATACAACCATGGAGCTGAGATTAATAATCCCAGATATGGAAGTAGTATCAATAAAACAGGAAGACCAGAGTCAGAAACAGAAGAAGATTTCAGTGAATATGACATTCCTGATATACCTGTTGAAGAAAAACTTAAAGATCAAGATTATTTTAATGAAGATGAGTAAACTTCATTAAGATTATGTCACCTTACTCATTCGGAAATCAATCCACAATTTTTATTAATTAAAATCAATTATTATGAACAATTCAGTAAAAGTGACTGCTAGCAAAGCAGGTCAAGTAATAAACTTATCCCCTAAAAATCCAGAATTTGGGTATATCCGTGTTGAACAAACAAGAATGTCTGTTGAAAATGGATGGGCACGTAAGAAAACTATCAGTGCATTAGTACCTGGTAAAGTAGAAGACTTAAGAGGTCTTGGTTTCAAAAATGGTGAAATGTTGCCAGGAAGAATCCAAATCCAAGAGAGTTTAGAACCTTTCAATCCTGAAGATGCTGAAAAAGATCTTAAAATTGCAGGTAATACAGGTATTATTTGTACTTTAGGTGGTGAGCCAATCTATAGAAAAACTTTCTATACAGAAAATGGTGAAGCTGATATTTTATTACAACACGATAATGGTGATGCCATTAGTGCAAAATATAATGAAATCAAAGAGCTTGAAAAAGCTTCTCAAGAGAGTGCTGACTTAGGATAATAATCTTAAGTTTAAACATAAAGGGGACACTTCGTGTGTCCCCTTTTTATTAGTAATTTAGTAGTAATTAAAAATTCACACCATATGAACAAAACACTAAATAGCTTAGAAGAACTTGTTATTCTTAAAAATAACTCATCTGAATATTCTGGTAAGCTTCAAAATTACCAGTTAAAAGGTTCCAAACATAAAGGAAAGAGATATAATGAAAAAATATTAAATCCCTATCAAAAATTATTATACAATAGAGCATTATATGGTCTGAGAATATATACTGAAGAAGAATTAAAAACAATGCATTGGGAAAAGAAAAGGAGAATTAAAAAAGTAAATATTAGAGCACAAGAAATTATAAACTTATTTAAACAAGAAAAAATGGATTTATTCTGTGATCAACTTTACAAAAAGTTCCTTTTTAGAAGTAAATTAGCTAAAGATTTATTTTCTTTAGAAAAATATACTGTAAATCCAAAAATTATTAATACTTTAGAGCTTCAAACTTTAGGTATTGAAAAAAACCATATTATAAGTAGATTAATTACTGAAGGTGTCTTACCTAAGAATTTTTATGAATTAAAAGAAATAGCATGAAATTTAATGAATTATCAAATGAAGAACTTATTTTTTTATATTTATTAATTGAAGATATTCATGTAGGTATTGAAGAAGTTTTAAAAGAAGGAGGAGTTACTCATATTATGGATTCACCTTTTGGAAAAATAAAACTCTTTGCTCCCTTTAGTGATAAAGAGTTAGTAGATCTTAATGAAAGTTCAAAAGTATTACTAACTAGGAGTATACGTAAAAAGCTTAAACCTATATTTGATTTAATAGGTGACGTTAATCAAGATCTTATTGATAGAGTAAGAAGTTCTCTATTTCCAAAAGAAAAAGAAGATGAATCAGAAGAAGAAGATATGTGATGGGTGTGATACAGAACAATATATCTGGAAAAATAACCTAGGATCTAGATACTGTTTAGTATGCTGGAATAGAATAAAATTTAATAATAACCCACCTGAAGTAAAAAAACAAAAACTTAATCCTAAGTCTAAGAAACAAGCAATACTAGATATTGCTTATTCTAAACTTAGGAAAAGATTCTTAGAAGAACACCCTATGTGTCAAGCACATTTACCAGGATGTCAGGGTGGTGCCACAGATGTACATCATAAATCACAGAGAGGTAAAAATTATCTTGTAGTATCTAGTTGGATATCAATTTGTAGAAGTTGCCATAATTGGATACATTTTGTAGATCCAAGAAGTGCTAGAGAATTAGGACTTCTTGAATAAACTTAAAAATTACATAATATGGAAAAAGAAGAAATAATAAATATAGCAAAATCAATGGGATTCAAATTAGACCATGATAATTGGAATAATCCTGATAAAGGAGAATATTCTAATGGTGATTGGTTAAGATTTATTTCTAATAATGATTCTTTAGATGAACGAGATTTAAGATGGATTTGGTATAAAGATAATAAAG
>Ga0100403_1002091_pt1 | contig 16561 bp, 18 predicted proteins | sample CryGeymet201501t_FD_83663 | JGI IMG/M metagenome (GOLD analysis project Ga0100403, IMG submission 83663) | Groundwater microbial communities from Crystal Geyser aquifers in Utah, USA - Crystal Geyser metaG 2015-01t | ecosystem: Environmental > Aquatic > Deep subsurface > Groundwater | place...
TACCTACTTCGAGGTGGTTGATAATAACCTTATACGGTGGTCGAAAGAATGGAGCGACAAGAAGCCAAGGCATAAGGTTATTACAAGGGGGATCGATATAGATTTATGGATGAGGGGCCCACTCAATGTTGACTGGTCGAAGGTAGATAATCTCATACTTATAAACGACTGGATGGAGGGTGTTATCCGTAACTACCTACCAAACACACAGCTCCCACCGATAACAGTAATCCCCTGTGGGGTCGATCCAGCTAAATGGGAGTATAAAGAACGTATCAATCCAGGGTTTCACCTAGCTTACGTTGGTAATATGTGGGAGATAAAGAACCCAGCACGAGCGATAGAGATACTCTATCTCTTGGTTAAACGCTACCCAGAGCATCCTTATAGGCTGACGCTTGTTGGGAGCCACGACTCACTAAAGAACCACGCTCCCTATTATCTTAACCACCTAAAGTGGCTTGTTACCCGTTACAAGCTCGAGGATCGGGTCGTGTTCCACGAAGAAAGAATAGAAGACTTATCAGCTTTTTATGGCACAGTAGACTACCTATTGGTTACGTCGTATAAGGAGGGGTTCTCATATGTTACGGGCGAAGCAATGTTGTGTGGGGTGAAACCAGTGATATATAACTTCTGGAACGCTGAGAAGGTATGGCCGAGCGAGCTTATTTATGTGACACACGATGAAGCGGTAGGTATAATAAACGGTGAATACCATTCAAGACAGTACCGTGACTATGTGTTGGAGAACTACCACATAGATAAACAGCTTGAAGCATATGACAAAATCATCAATTAAGAACGCCTTTGTAGTACCACTGATAGAGCCGTCGAATATAGACGACTTCCTTTTCTCTTTCATGGAGTATTGTGGTCAAGAACACGCCATCGTGTTTGTTAACCAGATCCCCGACTATAACCTTGGGTCGTCTGTTGACAGGGTGGTTGAGTATAAAGCCAATAAGAACTTAGGATTCGCACAGGCTATGAATACGGGTATGTCTGTTGCTATGAGTGAGTTCGAAAACCTCGAATATGTAACCATCTGTAACGACGACGTTGTATTTCTCGACTATAGCTGGTGGGCAGCGATAGAGAACGAGTTCGTGCGTGACGATAAGCTCCTTGGTGTCATACCGACTAGCCCCAAGGAGCCCGCATGGGGTTACGGTGAGAACGTACCCGTATGGGCTGAAAAAGAGGGTGACTTTATTTATATAGCAGACACTGGTTGGCGAAGCCCTACCGAAGTCGATTACAAGTACCTGCTTGACAATATAGCGCTTAAGCGTGGTTATGTATCAGGCGGTGCTAACTGGTGCCTCACGTTTAGTATCGATAGGCTCAACCTATTCCTTGATAGAGAGGGTGACGAGAACCCTCACAGAATAGTCTACGACGAAAGGTTCTACCCTGGCGGTGGCGAAGACTACGATCTCGTACATAGAGCGTTTGGAAAAGATATGAGGATTATGGTTACTCCAAAAGCCTGGGTGTGGCATAAGTGGTATCGGGCAACAGACTATGCTAAAGACAACCCAGATATAGTGGATAACAACCGTAAGTGGAATCGGCTCAGTGACCTGTACGAAACAAGCGAGGATGGTTGGAAAAGCCCTATCTATCAGGAGAAGAAGGTAAGAACGAGTAAGGTATATAAACATTACGATGGATGAATTTAAGCCTTCGGTATACATAGCGGTATTAAACCAAGGAGAGGTGGCGGTTGATCTTGCGAATAACCTACTGGTTATGGTGAGTCATGCTGATGTCTCATTCAAGATAACGTGGCCTAACCATAAGCCGACCTCGAATAATAGGAACAAGATAGTTAAAGCGTTCCTTGAAACAGACTACCACTATCTGCTTATGATAGATGACGATGTAGTTCCACCACCCAACTTACTTGATCTTATTAAGCTCGGTAAAGATATAGTAGCTGCTCCGTGTCCACAGTGGCATGAGAACGATATCTATTGGGTTGTTATGGATTACGTTCCAGAAGAGGAAGGGTATCGACAGGTCGGTGTAGATAGGCGTAGTGGGTTAGAAGAGGTTGATGCTGTTGGTACTGGATGTATACTGATTAAGAGGAAGGTGCTTGAGAATATCAAGGCACCGTTTGAGAGGAAATGGGACGAGGACGGGATACAGGCGTTAGGACACGATTTCTACTTCTGCCAGAAGGCGAAGGAGAAGGGGTTTGAGGTATACGCACACTTTGACTACCCGTGCCGTCATTATAAGAGGTTAGATCTGATTAAGGTTATCGAATTCGGCGTTAACGCCAGCTCCACTTAAAGTATCCCCGTAAGATCTCCAGATAGTTTTCATATATCAAAACTTTTATGGCATCTTTTGGAGATGGAAATCTAGTTATATTTAGCGACACAACAGACAAGGTTTATCTCATGTCTGGGTTTTCTGCGACCGTTGCTGACTCCATACAGCTTTCTACCCCTGTTGGATTCGTTTATGGCGTGTCTGTTTCTAACGCCAATCTCATCGCATATAACGATAGTCGTGTCTTGAGGTACTCTGGGTTTAGTTCGACAGCGATAGATTCGTTTGATGCGGGTATTGGGGCATCTCAGGGTTTTTCTAACGACGGCACACGTATGCTCTATAGCGAGACCGGTACCGACCGAATCCGTAGATCGTCTGGGTTTTCAGCTTTAATCAATAGTAGTATTGCGGTTCCAGGAGTAAACCCAGGTGGTGTTGCGTGGGATGGTACTGATATCATCAGCGTTGAATCCCAAGCGTCAGGCACAATATATATTCACTCGGGCTTTACTACTACGATCTCAAGCCAGATATCCATATCCGCACCCGCTGGCGTTACGTGGGACGGAACGAACCTGATCTCCTACGACGGAACCAAAAATCGTGTTGTTAAATATAGCGGGAAAAGTAGTACGATTATAGACTCGTTCGCCCCACCTGCCGCGGTAAGTGATGTCGAGTGGGATACCATAACGGGAAATATAGAAAGTCTTACGCAAACGGGTAAGGACATGGTTTCTGTTTATTCCACTGGAGTATCGCCAACAAAGGTTAAGCAGCACTCTGGGTTTACGACCACTATAAAGGACTCGTATTCATACACGGTTGCAGCGATATACGACGTTGAACTTATTGGGGAAGACCTAGTGGTAGTTAATACTACTATAGATAAAGTAACTAGGTATGGCGGACTGACTGGGGTGATTACGGATTCTATTGTCTTAAGTGGTAAGTCGCTCCGTGGTGTTGCGTGGGATGGAACTAACTTGTATGTAACTGACATTAGCGGTGGCACATCAAGCTCTAAGATACTGAAGCTATCTGGCTTTACAAGTATGGTACTGGATTCGTTTACGCACCCAGCCCAGAGACCGCGAGATTTATCGTGGTACCAAGGAGACTTGCTTGTCGTTGGGATATTTAATAACAACAGGGTGTATCGCCATAGCGGGTTTAGCTCTACTGTTAGAAGTCAAATCACTATTGGCAACGAGGGCGTAGCGCAGGACGGGGCAAACATCTTTGTTTCAACTGCAACGAAGATATTTATGACGGCATACGGTTCGACGGTTAAACACACAAGCCTATCGCTGGATAATAGTAGCTTGGCATTTGGGAGCTTTACAACAACGAGCACATCTACCTCCACGACTACTTCAACCTCAACAAGTACAAGCACAACAACATCGACAAGCACGAGCACCTCTACCTCTACGACAACCTCTACGAGCACGTCTACGTCAACAAGTACAACGGTAGATGCAGGTGGCCCACCACAGCCAGCTGATTACCCAGCGCTTATGGACTCCCCAACTGCAGGGCCAGAACCAGCCGATAGGTATAGGGGTGATGAGATAGCAACAGATCAGCCAGAGGGATTAAGTATCCTGTGATCTAATGTTAACGTAATTAGCTAGTTAGGTTAACATTTAAGCTTGTCAAATTATCGTTTATCAAGTAATCTGGAAATAGTAACCATCTTAGTACCCTAAATGATATCGAGACTGGCTAGTTAAGTTATCATTTTAAGTATCCCATTGACCACTAAGATGGTAATAATATTCAAAAACCCTAAAGTTAATGAGCACGAAAGGACATCTCTAGCAGATGATGTGGCTTCTGGGACAACCCTATCCGTACAAGACACGTCGGGGTTTGCAGTCAACGACCTAATCCTGATAGGCCAGCTTGGTAACGAGAAGACAGAGGTGCGGAAGATAGCTACCGTTGCGAGTAAGACAAGCCTCACGATCTCCGCTGCGATAAGTTTCTCACATTCACAGAACGCACCTATCTATAAGTACTACTACGATAAGATAGATATCCAGTACCGAACATCTTCCGCAGGCTCGTGGACAGTTATATCGGGTATGCCGATAAACCTCCTTATCGACGAAACACATACTTCATACAACCACACATCTGGTGCTTCAACCTACCAATATCGGGCACGGTACTACAACTCAATAACAGCCGTGTATTCAGATTGGTCGTCTGTATTACCAGCATCGGGATTTGCCCGTGATACCCTCCAATTCATGACAGATCAGGTATATTTATTGTTCAATGATCTTGAGGAGGATTCTGCTACGCGTAACCAGATCCGTAACTTCTTCAACGAAGCACAGGAGCTCGTATCCTCACGTTGGGATAAGTGGTTCTTTCTTTACAGGGAAGACTCGGCTACGGCTTCAGTAGATAGTACATCTACCTATGCGCTTCCTACTGACTTACAGCGCCTAGAAGCTATCTTATATGAGTACACCGACGATAATAGTAATACATATAAGTACCGACTCCTACGTAAGCCTGAGGTTGAGTTTGACTCCCTTGTAGCAGACCAGTCCTTAGACGAGAACAACGATCTACGCGTATATACCCTTCGTGCGGGTGATAGCACTAATCCACAGGGATATTTTGAGACCTACCCGACCACAATAGACGGTGGTGGGACGTTCTATGTCCGTTACTACATGAAGATGGACGAACTGACAAATCCGTCTGATACCACGCCCGTACCTATTCCACGTATCCTCGTAGACTACGCGGTTGGGAACCTGTACGACCTTAAGCACAAGGAGGACAAGTCTGCGTACTACCTTGGTAGGGTAGAAAAAGGGATTGAGGATATGAAACAGTTAAGCAATCGGACAACGGGGCAAAAGGAGTTCATTAAGATCCGTGGTAGGCGTAGGCGGATGATGGACTATTATGGATCTGCCTCTATACAGGATAGAGACACACTCCATGAGAACTATTTTTAATCATGGCAGATGTCGAAATACAGCACTATCTTGACCAAAGCGGTGGTCAGCAAAACCGTACGACCAAATATCTCCAGAGGGATAACGAGTGGACTCTCATCTATAACGGGATACTCGATAACGTCGGTGGGATAAATAAGCGTAACGGATATACTATTCTTGGTGCAGCTATGGGGTCTGCTGGTAGCATACTTGAGCTCGAACCATTTAACTATGGCGGGAGCACGCAACGCCTAATAGCGTACCGCGACGATTTTTATATATGGAACGGCTCTACGTGGACGGCACAGAGCAATGTTTGGTCAGGGGTAACCGATGTTCATGGCGAAACATATCTTGACGAGTTTTTTGCGGTCAACCTTGAAAAGGCTACCACCAACTACGATCCCGATGGCGGGGGTTGGACAACAACACATAACGTAACGAGCGCACCTAAAGCCAAATATATTCAGTCATTTCAGGCGCGTCTATTTCTTGGTCACTGCAAGATTGGATCGACGTATCACCGATCTCGTATATATTATTCAACGCTTCCCGTCTCTGGCGCGATAACATGGGACACCACAGAGAGTACTGGTAATTATATAGATATTAGAACAGATGACGGGGACTACATAATGGGACTTAGCGAGAGTGGCAACAGAATGCTAATCTTCAAGCTCAATAGCCTACATCGCCTGAGTATAGACTCTGCTGGTAATCAGACGCTCGTACAAGTACCAGATGCACCAGGTACAAGTTCTCAGCGCTCCGTACTTAACATAGCTGGTCGCACCTACTACTTTAATCCCACCTACGGGATATTGGAATACGATGGTGCATCCGCACGCCCAATCAGCCTCGCGGTACACGATTATATTCGAGGTATTCAGGCACCCGAAAGTGTTGTTGCGTGGAGCGATGGATTTGTATATTGGCTCTACGTTGGTGCTGTTACCCATCCTAACGACTCGGATCTTAATCTTACTAAGGGTGTTATCGGGTACGACACGACGACAAGTACGTATGTTGTTGGTGAGGTAGCTCACACAATTACGGCCTCGGCCTCGTGGTACAACTCTAATGAGGTTGAGACGTTCTTTGGTGATAACGCGGGTCAGGTCTTTGAGTGGGATAGGGCTGCTAAGTCTGATAACGGAACGGATATATCGTTCCGTGCAAGAACGAAGATATACTGGGACGCATCTCCAGCCTTAGTTAAGCTGTATGAGAAAGCGCTTATTTATGCAGATCCACAAGGCTCTTTGAAAGTTACATACCGTGTTGTTAATAGGCGGGGATATGGTGATTGGCAGGAGATGAAGGGGCTTGATAATCTCGTTGAAGAGATAAATATAGCCCCCCGTTATGGTGAGGGGAGGGGGGTTCAGTTCGAGTTTTCAGAATCAAGCTCTAATAAAACGCCCGTAATAGAGGGTATTTCCCTGTTCTATAGCATAGTTGATTCACAATACGGTAAATAAAATGTTAACTCAACTAGCCAGTACCGATAACATTATATGAACTACAGAGATTCTGGATTTGACAGATACCTATATCGTAATAGGAACGTTCCTGACAGGAAATCATCCGACGATGTGGATGCTGAGTTTGAAGACGGCTCGATTATTAAGATTAAGGAAGCTTCTAGTACGACAACTTCCACATCTACAAGCACCTCTACAACAACATCTACAAGCACCTCTACAACAACGAGTACTAGTACCTCGACGAGCACTTCTACGTCCAGTTCTACATCAACGTCAACCAGCACTACAACCAGCACCTCAAGTACGAGTACGAGCACGTCAACCACAACGAGTAGTTCAACTACTACGTCGACAACTACATCAACATCAACGAGCACATCTACAACCACAACCCTGTAAATTACGGTTGTAATAGTTTTACGAAAAGTCCTAGTTATTATATGATGATCTAAGATGGCGAAATACCTAGGGGATGGAAAATTTCAAATAGAGGGTGGGGATAATCTTTGGAACATAGCACAATCTACACTTGGCAGTGGTGGTCGCTGGGGTGAAATTACGGGATTCAGTGGTGACCCACGTTCGCTCCCGATAGGAACAGTAGTTACTGTCCCAGGTTATCGATCAGACCAAGAAAAGACATCTAACACCTCTAAGAAGGTTGTAGCTCCCAAGCCTACAACAGCTAAAAGTGTCAGTACACCGCAGGCCGTGGCGAAGGCTACGTCTACCTACGAGGGGGAAGATGTTGCAACATTGGCCAAGAAGAAGATAGCGGATGCTAAGAGTCGCTGGGAGAAAGTTACGCAAAAATGGCGAGATACTATGCCGTCAGCCCCTGGGCCGTTTGAGTTTGATGAGGCTGTTGTTAGGGAGCAGGTCATGGCGGAGTCGGGGATACCCGAATACTACTCAGAGAAGATAAACAACTACTTAACGGATGTCAGGACAACCAAGCGACAATTCAGCTTAAATACAGTTGATGCGCTTGATGCTGTTAATAACGCGGAGAAGGTTAATAAGCAGAGGGCAGAACGCGAGTTAAGGGAAGCGATACAAATGTCTAACGAGGGTAACGCTGCTCGCGGAGTTTACTTCTCTGGACAGCGAGGACAACAAGAGGAGCAACTGACGGTTCCTGTACAGGAGTTTTTGACCCAGCTTGAAAGAAGCTCGCAAATAGGCCGACTACAAGAGAAACAAAGGGCTATAGAAGAACTTGGGTACGAGGGGGCTGTTAAGGCAGGTATTGTTCAAGATGGAGAGGATCCAGTAACTGAGCTACTTAAGATACAGGGTGGAAACGCTGCTACAATAGCAGGAGGCGGTATGCCAGTAGGTCAAAAGAACTATAGTGCTGGTATAGCGGGTCGTATCCCAACTAATACGGAAAGGTATCAGACCAACGTTGAACGGAGTAAGGAAACTGATATACTTGGGGAGATACTACGTCGCAAGAACGAAGAAGCACTACCCAAGTACAACCTAGTCGCAGACGAATATAAGAACCAATTATCTCAATACCAAGCCGATAAGCCCTCCCTAGAATCGTATATATAACATGGCTACAAGCGGTGAACTGCAAAAACTGGTCGAAAGCTCCAAGGGTAATGTCGATACGACACGACTCGATTATTTAGCTAACCTTAAGTCAGCACCAGAGCTCGAGTCCGCCCTTACCATGTCTATTCAGGACGTGTTCCGCCCCGACATAGAACAGATCTCACAACAGCGTGGTGCAGCAGCGGCTGATTTCTACAAAGCACCAGAGGAAGCTGCGCAAAAATATGCTGGAGTATTCGATCCACAGCAACGAGCACAGTTACGTAGCGGGTATGTTGGATCGGCATTGGAGCCATATATTACCCAATCTTCTATGTTACAGGGACTCGGTGGTGGATTAAGCGACCTCATAGGACAAGCTCTAAGGGCTGAGGGGACACGACTGGCTGGTTCTGGTCAGGCGTATGACGTGTCAAGACAGGGGTATGGTGATATGTTGAACGAGTATATGGACGCCGCTAATCGTGAGTTCCAAAATGAACAATTTGACTGGGGTAAACAGATGGACTTAAGTAACCTAAGCCTAGCAGAGCGAGAGTTGGCAGCACAGATAGCTGGCGGGTATTTTAATAGAGGCGGTAGTAGTGGTTCAAGTGGTGTTAATACGGTAACTGGACTGGAGCAGGACGACGAAGGGTTTCTTACGAGGCTATTTAATAGCCTACAAAAACCAGGGTTAAATCAAGAGGGGCTGGTAGCAGAGGCTAACCGAGCACGACCAGACCTCATGTCTGAAATAAACAAGACACAAAACCTTGCTACGAATAGTACTGATACACAAAGAAGGGCTGCCGTGGCCAAGTTGTCTAAGGATATACTCAAGTTTAAGGATGATTTCAAAGGCGATTTTAGGTTTGCAGATAGGGAAGATATTGTCCAAACAATACTAGAAGACCCAGATTACGTACTGGTAGACGAGAACACTGTACGCAATATGATTTATCGGGAGTTTGGTGCATCCCAAGAATATGGAAATGTTGGCAAGTTCTTTAAAAGTATCCCTGGGGTCGGATGGCTTGGTGAGAAATTAGGGGAGGTAATTTCGGGGTCATAAACTGGTTAATCACTGAGGTATATAAAAATAAATGAATGGCACTAAACTACGAAAGATTCAAACAGATAACCGAGCAGAACGAAGCCCTTCGCTCGCAGGATAAACCACAGGAATGGTATGAGCGTGGTTGGAACCTACTCAAGGCAATAGGCCTTGGCTTTATACCCCAGACTATTACCGAAGGCTATCGTGGGAGCCTTCTTAATAAAATCCTCAATCCTGACGCAGCACAGCCCAAGCAGATCGAGCGTAAACAACCGTGGGAGCTTACGCAAGACGATATAGGCCCAATAGTCTCTGGTATGTCCCGACCAACAACCAATACTCAACGCTTACTGAAAGAGATGCTTTATGGCATCCCCAAGCAGATGGGGTCGGGACTCACACAAGCACTAGCCGAGTGGCAAGCTAGACAACAAGGCGTAGATCCAAAGACTGCTGAGTTCAGGAGCGACAAGTTCGACATTACTGTACCAACAGTCTCGAAAGCTATTGAAGATAATAAGAAGTTCATAGCCTCGGAGGCAGGATTACCAGAAGACGATAAGGATGTAGCCATCGCTGCATGGACGTTGTGGGCGAGTGGTAAGGCGCTTGAGGTATTACTTTTAGCTGAGGGCGGTAAGGGGCAGGGCAAGGTCAGAGTCCCCGAACCCATATTAGAAAGGCTGCCATCACGCGTGGCCGAAAGACTCCGCACCAAATACTCACCGAAGGAAACACTTTTAGAAGGTTTGCGTGAATCGTCTAAAGAGTATAAGACAGAGCTTCGTGCACCAAATAAAGTACAGCCCGAGGGGATAGAGAACTTCCTTAGAACAACGAAACAAGATATTAAGCCCACTAAGCCCGTACTTCTCGAAACACCAATAGCAAACGAACCGACAACTACGAGACCTTCCGTACTTGATAGGGCACAGCAACTTAACGAGGTGAGTGCTGAGCGTAGAGCTACTGAGAATAGATTCTCTACAACAGGTCAAGAGAAGGCACTACCAGGGCTAGAGCGCTACGGCCCAGCAGAAACAAGGGGGATCGATCTCGTCGAGTCAATGAAGCAGGGTAGGGTCGTACGGAAACCAACACTCCAGGAACGAGGAATGCTCAACGTAGGTATACCAGAAGATATTGACACTCGCACAATAAATTGGCTGGATAGACGACGCGAAACGTGGAGGGTATCTAGGAAGCTGGGGTTAGAGGCGCAGTTAGAGGTTCCCAATATGGAGCGTATCAAGAATACGCAAACTGCTACGAGGTTTGCACACAATCTTGTAGAGAGGATTAAAAAAGATCTTAAGGCCGAGGGAACTGAATATACCCCAGAGTCTGGCGAGAGGATCTTTAGGTATTCCGTAGGTGCGGAGATACCAAAGGAGTTGGGTAAGATAACACCTGCCGAGATTAAAGCTGCTGGTGATATTCAGGCAGTACTTGAACCATATAAGCAGGATCTAAGGTTGAGTGATAAGCAGATTATTCAGGGTGGCTATCTCCCGTACATGATTACGGATCTGGCTAAACGAGTTATCACCGCACATAGAGGTAAGAAAAACCTATTTGGTAAGGTGGCAACAAAGGATTACACGCTACCTAAAGAGCTTCGGGATGTGTTTGGGGAGAACTATAAACCAGAACAGGCGTTTTTTGAGAACCTACTACAGCGCAAAGGTGGGTTCCCCATTAAAAAGGATCCGCTATACGCACTAGAGAAGTATATTGGTGCAGCAGAGAAGTACCTGAGCAATCAGGAGTATATTAAACAGGTTAAGCCAGTGATTAAGCGGTTACCTAAAGAGTCGAAGCAGTACTATACCGACTATATAGCCCATCAGGTTCTTGAGCGACCCTTCAAGGGTGAACTAGAGATGCAGAACCTAGCCAATCAGGTGTATGGTGGTGCAACCAATCTTGCTTCATCGCTTGCAGCTAAGATCCCAGGCAAGACTGGTGAGCGTTTATCTACGTGGTTCAAGGAGGAGCGCATTACATTACCAGCAGACTCGGTGACGGGTGCACCTGAGCGGACGTTGACCATACCTCGATTCATTGTACCTGCCAAGATCCTCTCGAGAGCTTCTAGCTCTATACGGTACTTATCGTACCTGGCAAATATAGCCATGAATACCGCGACGGGGATACTTAACCTAACACAGCCGATACTAGGGATAGCCATGCAGCTTTCTGTTGAGCCGTTAGGGGTTATGCGTGGTGTCCTTGTCGGATCGCGCGATGCTATGAGGGCGCTTCTCGATAAGGAGTTTAGAGAGTCACTCAAGGATCAAGGGCTCAATGCGGACTTTGACAGGGTGAACCCACTCGCAGAGATCGGCGCTTCTCCCAGTCGGATTAAGCAAGCGATGGCATCTTCTGTCAGACTGGCCGAGGACGCAGCGTTTATGAACATGACGGTATCTGAGTGGATGAATAGGGCGTTTATACGTGGTATGGCTAAAGAGTTTATGAAATCCCGTGGAGCAACCGAGGCAGCTGCTAACGATTTTGCTATTAGGGCATCCGATTATACAAACTACCGCTACGGCAAAGACTTTACACCACCAGGGTTCGCCTCGCCACTCGCTAGGATCACCTATACGTACAATACGTTCGCGACTAAGATGCTAGAGAACATGATCGATCTTGCGAAAGGGGTACATCCGTATACTAAAGAGTTCTGGAAACAGCTTGAGGCAGCGGGGTTCGATAAGATACCAGAGTACGAGTGGATTAAGTACCTACCTGAAGGTAAGAAGCAGTCGGCGATCATCTGGTATATGGCTCAAGCTACAGCGACTGGTGCGATCCTATACTCTATCGGGGTGCAACACAGCATGTGGAGTATCGCACTTGGGGCAAAGCCGAACGTTGGGTTTACCCAGGATATTGTAGATGCGATTGGTGCCGTAATGTCGGGTGATCCCACGAGAATTAAGAGAGCTGCACGTAACTTCATACCACTGCGTAGGGCGTACGAGAAGTTGACTGGGAAGAGTACGTATGACATAACTATAGATGTAACCACCGATGGTGAGGAAGATTCTGGTGGTAGCACGAAGAAGTTTAACTATGATAGGTTTAAGTAATCATGGAAACAATCTTAACTAAACTAGCCGAAGGTGGACTACTCAGTCTTATGCTTGTTCTTGTCGTATACGCCCTAATCTCTGTTTATAAAGAGCTTGGTAACGCAAGGTTGGAGGTCAAGGCTGAGCGTGAAGGGAGACTTGAGGATATTAAGGGCTATGCCAAACAACTCCAGGATATGACGCTTGAGGGACTTAGACTTGAAACGGAGATCCGTGACCTACTAAAGGAGAAGTAACTATGGCCTCACTTAAAGGACTATTACATATGCCGACAAAAAAAGAGCGGGACAATAAAGACGCGTACACAGAGGAACTCAAAACACTTAAGGCTGAGATGGTTGCCTATGGTGAGGAAAGCGTATTAATTCAGCGGAGGCTTAGGCGCAGCGTTTTGCTCGCCTTTGATCGTACCAGCGTTAGTAGCGACCCCTAATGCCTTCTCGCTAGTGAGTCCTAGTGCTTTCTCACTATTCTTCTTATCAATAAGACAATCAGTACAATAGAGTGGACGTGATGGGTGCGGCAAGAACGTTACATGGGCTAATCGTTTACATTTACTGCACGTATATGGATACAGGGGCTTGTTGTTTGAAAGACACCGTGCCTCGTGTCTGCACTCTAGGCACTTCTTAGGCTCGTACAGTAGACCACTATCTATCGCAACCTGTCGCTTCTCACCACTAAAGTCGAACTCCCTACCGCACTTAGTACATTTCTTGAGATATTTCTCAGGGTACATACCCTAATTTATAACACAATTTACGGAAAGTTTAATCCTCATCGTAGTGCCAATACCCAGCACCAGTACCATCGGGGCTGAACGCTCTTACTATTTCCTCTATCTCCTTGTCAGTAAACACACGATAGTTGTTGTGTGGAACCCTACGACACCGTAACGCCCCACGCTTCTCGAGCGCCATTATCATCCATCGATCCATGTAACGCCCAGGTTTCCCATATAACTCATCAGCATGAGCGAAGGCGTACTCTAATTCCCTTCTTCCTTTTACTTTCATATGCAACAAGTATACCACACCTACTCGAGAGTAAACATCTTATTACAGTGGGGGCACTGAATCTCCTTTGGTTCTTTAATATTCCCACCGTCTTTCTGGATTTCATATGAGAGTTTATCAACCGACCAGTTATTGTTCACGGCTTTCTCTATCCACTCTAAGGGGTTTTCCGTACGTGAACAGCGTTCGTAGTGCGAGAAACTGAGGTTTGTGTCGAGTATCGTATTCTTATCGGAGAACGTCTTATATACCCGTCTGTAGCGTTCTAGGGTTTTCTTGTGGACACCGATCTCGTTAGCGAACTCACCAATGATGTTGAGTCCGTATATCTCTTTGCGCTTATAGAACTTCTGAGACACCTCGTAGGCGATCTCACCTAGCTCCCACTGTGCGGTATCCTTCTTCTCTCTAGCCTCCATACCTTTGGATACATATTGCTCCCATTCTGCGAACTCTGGATCTATTGCGATCTCGACTATGGCTGGGATTGGTGGGATGTAACTAGGCATAGACACCTATTGTAACGCAAGCGTGGTGGAGGGGGGCAGGGGTTTAACCTGCCCTAGAGCTTCTCAGCCCCCCCATATTCCTTTATCTATGTATACACCCAAATCGTTCTTCTTTCTTGGCACGGTATATGGATGGCCAAACCGCACGTCGTACATTTCTTGCAATCCGTTCTCCTTACACCACGACTGGTACAACTCGTCAGCACCACTACTGATGGCATCCTCCTTGTTTAGTCCGAGTATATTTATCCACCTTTCAATCATATTAGGCTCACCCTCGATTTCAAGGTATACCCCGAATGGGTATATGTCTTCTGTTATAACCGCGCCTTCGGCATTGTATGTCCAACGATATTTTTCGTAAGAGCTTTCAGCTGAATACTGACCATGACCAAACAGAGAGATAGCCTTAAGTGCACCATTGCGTCGCTTACCATCAAACAGCACCGTCTCGATTTCTCTCTTTAATGCGTCAGCCTCGTCCTTGAGTCGCTCCTTTACTTCAACAACGTACCGATTAAGCGTTTTCGCACGTATTGTTCTTAGCCTCGCCTTTGGTAGGTCTTTGTACCCCCAGATCTCGTCCTTAATATAGGCCAGTCTTGGTTGCAAACGACACCTAGCTAGGGTATCAGTTACTCCGACGCTGTGTTGGTCAATTAAGAACTTAACTTCTGTTTCTAACATAAATAACCCTCCCTTCTTTGACAAAGGGCAATGGTTGTATCTCAAGTTTGTTGATAATTTTATATACCTCGACGGTTGGCAGAAGATTAAACTTGGGGTGGTTGGTTATGACAACCTCACTTGGGTTTTGTTGAATGTATGTACGGGTCACATGTTGGTAGCAGACCTTGCCACCAACAGTTACTGTGGGATTCGGAACAAATCTGTGAACCGTATCCTTTGTCAACAATATTCTATTCATCCCACCCGCTATCGTTGAGCTTTTGGTCTTGCTGTAGCTAGGCATCGTTGTTGTCATAATCGCTTGTGTACCCGTTGAGCGATAGTGGTCTACAAGTAATGAGTTCGTTATAGAGATAGAGTTTGTGGGAGATCCAGGAAGGGTGTAGTATCGAGTAATCTCAACAGCCTTATCTGGGTGTATGCCGTGCGCCAATAGTGCATCCCTTTTATACTCCTTTACCACAGTCGACGGTTCGATTGCCTTGATCGCAAAGGGCAGCTGGTCATCGCCAAAAAACAATCCCCACGCCTCCCCACTACTACGCGGATAGTGAATGTAGTGTAGTTTTCCGAGGAAAAAATCTATTACCCTCTCGTCCATAACTCGCTCAAACCTCACTGGGATGGAGTAATTATCGTTTTTTGCCTCTAGTCCGTTGCGACCCTGTGAAAGCCTCAAGCGGTGGTAAACATTGAGGTCTTTCGATTTGCCCGAAAGTCCACGAAAGACATACTCAAGGTCGATGTCTATTCGACTCAGCCTATCAAGCATAATGGCGTACTGCTCGTTAATACACCATTCCACGACATCCTCGGTAATGGCTGAAGGGTCAAACGTCGTTAATCGGAAAAGGCTTTGGTGCTCAAGGTCTTGTGGATCGTATATGCCTCGTGGCAGGAGACGACATATCTGATCGCGCAACGTAGTCATAAATTCATCAGAGTTCCATTCACCATCAAGGCTATACTCGATAGTTTCAGGCCCCAATAGTTCCTGCCTGCCCTTTAGTTCTTTTAATTCAGTGGTACCCATGTTGACTCCTCATTCGAGCACTCAGGCACCGTTTTAGGGGTGTCCAAGTACTGGGACAAACAGTCAACCAAAGTGTGGCCTACCTCCGCTTTTTTCTAGCAAGTCGCAGGACGACGCGGTAGTTGGTACTGCCCAGAACCAACGACAAGCCACACTATAAGTTGTCTATCTACTCCATTAACCTAGGGGCAACACCCCATGCGCTATTGACGAGCGTCCTTGCGGTAGCCCACGCATGGGGAATTACTTGCCCCCCTTTTTTCTCGATCGGACATCATTATTAGTTCCATATTAATCAGCTGCCAAACACATATTTAATCAATGCCAAGACCACCAACACTATAAATGCCAACACAGCCAACCCGCCTATCCGTTCGTGATCGAAAGTCATATTTTATCCACCTCCATTTTTTTTCATTAAGCCTTCTTAATATACTTCCAGTTCAGGATCATAGTAACTACAAAAAGCGCAATCAGCATAAGGCCAACCAACACGCTTGTAAACTGACCACGCCCCAATACCTTGCGGACGACAAGGAAAAACCCCATCCATGTAATCATCCAACTTCCTAGATATGCCCAAGGTATTGCTGTTTTATTTTTGTCTTTCATGCTTACATACTCCCTGTTATAGCTCGCTAATAACATCAAATCCTTTGAAACTTCCGGTAATCGCCAAGTCAACTACCCCAACTAACAGAACGGGCTTTAACCGTTCTGTTGATTGGCGGTTAGCGCCTCCTTGATCTCGGCAACGCTGTACTCCTTCCCCTCAATCTCGACCTTTTCTTCGTTGTTCAAATTCAACTCCTCCTCAACGTCAATCCCCGTAATTTCTAAAAAGATAGCGTTGTCAAAGTTCGGCAAA
>Ga0100403_1002100_pt1 | contig 16520 bp, 11 predicted proteins | sample CryGeymet201501t_FD_83663 | JGI IMG/M metagenome (GOLD analysis project Ga0100403, IMG submission 83663) | Groundwater microbial communities from Crystal Geyser aquifers in Utah, USA - Crystal Geyser metaG 2015-01t | ecosystem: Environmental > Aquatic > Deep subsurface > Groundwater | place...
CGAACGGCAAAACAAACGCGCCCTTTGTGATCATAGCAAATGTTTGAACTATTATCCGAGATGAAACTATCTTTTTTCTTTTCGTCAGGAAAACGAGGCCATCTCATACCAACAAATGGGTAGGATTGATAATCTCCTCGAACTGAATATTCATCTTCCAAGCGATACTTGACCACTTCAAATTGAAGTTGTCCGACAGCTCCTAAGATTAATTCTTTAAAGGCATGTCTGATAAACAACTGAACAGTCCCTTCTTCAGAAAGCTGTTTTAAGCCTTTCTCAAGTTGCTTACCTTTCATGGGATCTTTTAAAATAACTTTATTGAAAATCTCCGGAGCAAAACTTGGAATACCAGTGAATTGGATTTTCTCTCCTTCACTAAAGGTATCTCCGATTTGTAATTTACCCGTATCATGTATTCCTATAATGTCTCCAGGAAACGCTTCTTCGGTGATTTCTCTATCCTGGGCCAAAAACATTAGAGGAGAGGCGATCTTCATTTCACGATCGTCGCGAACCAGATACACTTTTTGATTACGAGCAAATTTTCCAGAACAAACACGCAAGAAAGCGATGCGATCTCGATGCTTTTTATCCATGTTCGCCTGAATCTTAAAGATGAAACCTGTGAACTTTTCTTCGTTTGGATCAATTTCTCTGGTGGCCGAATTTTCATCATAAGGAGGAAGTCTTACTTCACGAATCATGGGACCAGGTCCCACTTCAGCGATCATATCGAGAGTTTCTTTAACACCAAAATTGTTTAGTGCTGAGCCAAAGAATACTGGGGTTTGGACTCCCGCTAAAAAATCTTCTTGATTAAATGCAGGAATCAACTCCGTCACCATTTCAAGATCGGCTTTCAGTTTTTCTAGAAGTGCAGGACCGATATAAGCGACCACCGCAGGTGAGTCTAAATCACTGGCATCAATGATTTTAGGATGATTAGGATCTTTGGTTTCTTTAAAGTTTAAAATCGTTTTTTGGCGACGATCATAGACGCCTTTAAAGTTGACTCCATCTCCAATTGGCCATGTCATAGGAATACATTGAATCTGCTGAATAGTTTCGATGTTATCCAAAAGTTCGAAAGGATCCATGGCATCGCGATCGAATTTATTCATAAAAGTGATGATAGGGGTATCGCGCATACGACAAACTTCCATCAATTTTACTGTTCTCTCTTCCACCCCTTTGGCCGAATCAATCATCATCAAAACAGATTCAACTGCTGTTAGTGTACGATAAGTATCTTCCGAGAAATCTTTATGTCCCGGAGTATCGAGAAGGTGCATGATGCGTTCTTTATAGGGAAAAGACATCACTGATGAAGCAACAGAGATTCCTCTCTCCTTTTCAATTTCCATCCAATCTGATTTTGCATAATTTCCTGACTTGGATTTCACCATACCGGTTTCACGAATGACTTCACCAAACCAAAGTAACTTTTCAGTCATGGTTGTTTTACCCGCATCCGGGTGAGAAATAATGGCAAAGGTACAGCGTTGATCGGATTCTCGCATTCCTATTTATCCTTGGACTTTATGAGCTTCAATGATTTTCATGCAAATATCACCAACGGCCATGGTTTTAAGCGGACCTGGATCTATTCTATTAGGAATGACTTCAGGTAACTTTGTTATTTTCTCTGAGAGGATCAGGTTCTTATTGGCCTCAACTTCGTCGACTTTATCAATTGGGGTAAAGTGAGGTGCTGTGATTAAAACTTCAGGATGATCCATGAGAATCTTTTTAATCGCTGTAATAATGTCAATGAATCGATCAAGTTCAGCTTTACTATAAGATTCTGTTGGTTCAATCATCAATCCAAATTGTTCTGGGAAAGCCACTGTTGGAGCATGCAATCCAAAATCTAAAAAGAGTTTGCCAATTTTGGCAATGGATTGTGCTTTGGGAGTTCCTGACTTTTCAATCCCATCAAACATTTCTTTTTCAAGCGTAATGATGAATTCATGCATGCGTGGATTTTCTGATCCCCCCGCAGGTAGTGATGGGAAAGTACTTTTGAGCTTTTGATAGAGGTACACAGCTGAGAGTACAGCGATGCTACTCATAGTCTTAACACCTTCGTCACCGAGGGCCTTAATGTAGGTATAGCAGCGAACTTTGTGAGCAAAGTTACCCCAATGTCGATGAAAACTTCCAATGGTATGTTTCGCTCGGACGACAGAGTATAAATTATTTTTCAGTTCAACTTGATGACCTGGTAAGAAATCAACCAGCTTATGACTAACGGCCACAATCGCGTCTCCAGGTCCACCGCCTCCATGAGGAATAGTCCACGTTTTATGAAGATTATTGTGAACCGCATCGACACCAAGTTTATCCAGATTAACGATTCCTGCGATGGCGTTCATGTTCGCACCATCCATGTAAACAAGTCCATCAACTGAATGAACGAGATCCGCCATTTCTTTGAATTTCGTTTCGAAAATTCCAGATGTATTAGGATTTGTCACCATCACTCCGGCAACATTCTTTCCATATTTTTCGATTAAGGTTTTAAATTGATCAAAATTAATTTCACCGTTTGGTAGGGCATCGATACTGACGATGCCAATGGCTTGACCATTAACCATTTTGGTTTCAAATCCGGCCATGGTCGCAGTAGCTGGATTTGTTCCATGGGCGGAGCGTGGAATCAGAACCACGTTTTTGGTATCAGCATTACCGTTGTGACGGTGATAAGCTTGAAAAAGTTTGAGACCAACTAATTCTCCTTGAGCTCCGGCCACGGGTTGAGTTGTGACAGCAGCAAGGCCTGTTATTTTTTTGAACATTTCTTGAGTTTCATAGAGAACGTGGAGACAGCCTTGCACATCTTCGATGGGAGCTTGAGGGTGGATGTCTGTGAATCCTTCGAGAGAAGCCGCCCAGTCATTGATATGTGGGTTAAACTTCATGGTACATGAACCTAGTGGATATATATTATCATCAGGTGATACGTTTTGATCGGCCAATTTTTGATAGAAAACTTTAAGCTCAGCTTCACTAAACTGAGGAAATTGAGTTGAAGTTATCCGTAAAAGGTTAGTCGATGGCTGCGGAATCGTCTTCGCGTTGCCTTTTTTAAAATGAGATTTGAAGAAGGCAATGAGATCTTCAACATCTTGATCAGACTGCCAATCTGTAAAAGACATTTTCAAGACATTCTTGTTTTTCGCTCTGTTGCTAATGTCGTGACCAATCCACATGTTTTTTTCGCGACCAAGCTTGAGAAGGTTTTGTACATCTGTACTAAGAGCGAGTGTGATTTCATTCCAAAAGGGCGTTTCAGCATGAAGGAGTTGAACACCATCAAGCTCGAGTAATTCTTTTGCGACCTTGAGTGCGCGATTTCTACCGAGCGCAACAGATTCTTTCAAACCTGATTCTCCTCTCGCTAAAATTCCGGCACCTGCTAATGTGGCCACGAAACTTTGGTTAGAACAAATGTTTGAAGTCGCTTTTTCTCTTCTGATATGTTGCTCTCTGGTTGAGAGAACCATACAGAGTGCTTCGCGACCTTTGCGATCAAGCGTTTTTCCGACGAATCGACCCGCGGTGCTGCGGATGTCATTCTTGTTGTCATTGTTAAAACGGATTCCAAAAATACCAAGGCCTGGACCACCAAAATTTGGGCCAATAGCAAAGTGTTGACCTTCACCCACGAACATGTTGACACCTTGTTTACCCCATTGAGAAGGAGGGGTGAGTCCGCCGGTGGCGAGCAACATCGGATCAATCACGGCAATCGTTTGAACGTTGTGATCTCTACCCCAATCGCTAAGGGCATGCACATCTTCCAATAATCCAAGTGAATTGACTTGGGGAATGACTAAGGCCGCTACTGCAGTATTATATTTTTCATGAATTTTTTTGAGTTCATCAATTGATATTGTTCCCGTTTTTAGATCAGTTGGAATTGTGATCAGTTGAAGTTCTGTTTCCTGGGCGAGTGTTTCTAACACTTCACGATCTTGAGGAAAAATTCCTTCTGGGATAAGTGCCACAGTTGTATTTTTTACTAATCTTTGAGCTGTTTTGATCGCTTCAAACAAGGCGGTTGAACGATCGTAGAGTGAAGCGTTGATAGCTTCAAATCCTGTGAGCATTGAAAGTGTGTTGGCATAGATCCACAAGGTTTGAAGAGTCCCTTGTGATCTTTCAGGTTGATAGGGAGTATAGGCAGTGGTTAGTCCTCTCAGTCCACAAAGATAAGGAATAATATTTGGAACTTTGTAAGCTGGAAGGGCATCACCTAAAAACGATTTACGAACATTATTTTTCATTGATATTGAAAGCATGTGATCGGCCAATTCTTGATATTCAAGGGGACGACCAAGTCCCATATTTTCTTTAATTAGAGTTGAGGGAGGTATATGAGAGAAAAGTTCATCCCAATTTTTTTTGCCAATTGCAGATAGCATCAGATCTTGGTCTTCTTTTGTTGAAGAAATATAAAAGCGCGTATTTTCACGAGCAATTTTTTGAGGATTGTAGGGTAAATGGGCCTTGGTCTGTGTCATGACGAACTCCTAAAAAGAGTGGGGTTGAAATGTAGGCAATTTAGCATGATTTTCAACACTTCTTCTACTATAATACAGAGCGTGAACATCAATCTTTTTTGCCATTCTTCTTCAATTTTGCCTCTGTATTTAACAGATGCGCTAAAACAAATATCAGACATATCTCTCTGCGAAGAGGATGTCTCGGATTTGTCTCTTGTTCCCCTAACTGGAGCACTGGTTTGGGATGGTCAAAAGCTGACCTATTTTTGGCCAGAAAGGGCAGTTAAACCCATCTTTTTTGACTTTGACGAGTGGATTCAAGTTCTCAATCGTACCGGATATAAAAATTCGCTTCTCCTTCGTGCAGTAGGCAAAAAAGCTGAATTGGTAATTGACAGCACCACTGGTACGGCGAGAGATAGCTTAACCTTACTTTTAGGCGGTCATCGAGTTCAAAGTTGGGAGCGAGATCCTGTTGTTTATTTATTGCTTTTGGATGCTTTTCATCAAATGCAAAATGACTTGATTGATAAATCTCTATGGGAACTTAAACTTGGAAACGTCTTTAAAACTGAAACGAAAGCCGCTGTTCTCTACTATGATCCAATGTTTGATCGTTCGGGGAAAACGGCCTTAGCGCGTAAAGAAATGATGTTGTTTCATCAAATTTTAAAGGCTGATGAAGAAGATGAAAAAGATTTGGCCGATTGGATGCGAAAAAATGTCAAACGATTGATCGTCAAACGTCCTTTGAAAGGTGAGGTTTTCCCGCTATCAGTAACCGCACAATTTAAGGGTAAAAGTGTCAGGTTTGATCTTCATCAATTGGGTTGAGCTTAAGCAGCAAATCTCATGCGCTCTTGTCTCTTGCTTACCTTGCTTAATTCTTTAACCAGTTTTCTCATCGCGAGATCTTCCCAAAGATTATTGAACTTGAAGCGCACACCAATTCCATGCTCACGATCAAAATTATGAGAACCTACTTTTATAGCAGAAACTTCAATCGCATTATCTCCCCAGAGAAGTTTTATATGTATTTGGGTATCGTTCTCGAGTACGCCTTTGTAATTGATAAAGGCACCTGTTCTTGAAATATTAAGGATTTCACAGTCGTGTAAATGCTCAGGATTTTCAATTGAAATTGAACATGGAATGCGCATGATGATACGTGAAGGTGTTTCCCACCAGCGAAGATTCTTATCAAAGAACGGTCTACGCACATCTGGTAATGCGAAATAAATGACAATACACAAGTTCACAAATAATAAGAAAAGTGAGCCGAAAAAAGGCACTTCAGAGACGTATGGCCAAGTGAATTTTTGATAGGTGAGATGACTCCAAATGGAATACATCTGAACGCCAACGAAAACCGGATAACTCCAGCGCTTCACACCCAAAAGGGCAATGCCCCCGATAGGAAAGAGAAACCAAAATTCGAAAAACTCTTTAGGTGTCGAAATGTGGGCTATGTTATCGAGGATCTGTGTGAGTGGGAAAGGAGTGGTCGCTTTAAAATAAGTAATTTTGATCAAAGGTTCGCAAATATGCCAAAAAGCGATAAGAATAAAGAGAAGTGGCTTGTTCTTCATGAGGGTTCCTTCGATTCAAATAGTTGACATCATTATGCCACAGCTTCTTTGAATTATGTATTTACAGCTACTTAGGTCCTACAGTTGCAGATTCATTTGTTCCTTTTTTGACTTATCGGTTTGGCAGCGCTTGGGGTTGAGGTTTTCAGAAAATATTGGCCAGAATTTCATGATCCGCTTAAGCTTCAAAGCATGATGAAATTGACTATTCTTCTTCTGTGGCCATTGATTTCCTTTTCTCAGACTGAGACTAAGCCTTTATGGGGCGACTCCATCGAATTTGTTGTCAAAAAGCCGATGACCATTTTTTATAATCAGGTCAAAAAGCAAGATGGGATGCGATCTCTCTATTTTCAAAACGGAGACACGCATACCGCTGATATGCCCTTGAAGTGGAAGCTCGCTTGGTGTGGCCTTCAAGTTGGCCTAAAGATGGACGAAAACATCGAACTTCCAGTGGGAACAGTTTTGACTCCTGGGTCTTATCGAATCGATTCTAATCAGAAAGACATACAAGTACATACTTGGAGTTTTGTCGAAACGAGACCGGGGTTGAAAGAAAAGCACTATACCAAGTTTTCACCATTCGTATTTCAGTGCTCTCTTCAAAATGGTCTTCCTATGAATCATGCGGTTTTTGAGACGATCGTGGGAAAATTTCTTGCCACTCAAGCATTGCCTCAACCTGAAATCGTGGCGCCTCAGAAATGAGTGTTCGGCGAATAGAAGAAAGTGAGCGTTGTCCTCGCTGCTATATCAAAAAAATGTGGTGCTATTGCGATCAATTAGAACTACTTAATTCCACTCATTCAGTTACGATCGTTATGCATAAAAGAGAATATTTTCTCACCAGCAATACCGCTCATATCATTCCTTTGGTTCTGCATAAAGGGAAAACTGTTTTAAAAGAGAGAGAGTCTGGAATTTTAAATGAGGATGATTTATTTCTGCCAGATCGTGAAATCTATATGCTCTATCCTGATGAAAAAGCAGTTCCCATTGAGGAATTAAATCCAGCATCTCCCATACAGTTAATTGTTCCGGATGGAACCTGGGTACAAGCCAGAAAAATGGGAAGGCGAGAACCCCTTCTTAAAAATTTAAGAACAGTTTCGATTACGCCTAATGAAAAAAGTCGTTATTTTTTACGCAAGCAAGGTCGAGAGCATGGTGTCTGTACTTACGAAGCGGTCGCCTATGCTATGAAGCATCTTGAAGGCGAAGAGCTTTATCAAAAGATGATGAATCAATTTGAAAAAGTATTAAAGAGACTTCACGAGTCTCGCCAAGGCGTTACTAAGCGCGATGAAGCTTGGAAGCCTAAAGATAATTTAGAATAAAATGTTGCAGTGGTCCTTATAGGCCCATGACTGTATTCGTATAATACGTCTTACGCCTCATAGTTAAGTTGGATATAACGGGGCTTTCCTAAAGCTCTGTCACAGGTTCGATTCCTGTTGAGGCGGCCACTTTTATTTCTTAGAAGAGGCTTTCTTTTTAACAGCAACTTTTTTCTTGGCCGGAGCTTTCTTAGCAGCAGTTGCCTTTTTTGCGACAACTTTCTTCGCTGTCTTCTTGGCCGCTGGAGCTTTCTTGGCCGGAGCTTTTTTAGCTGGGGCTTTTTTCTTCGTTGTTGCTGTTGCATTTGTTACTTTTTGAGCAACTTTATTAACTTCTTTTTTGATATCAGTCGCCACTTTGTTGGCCTCTTTTTGAACATCTTTTACTGTTTTCTTAATATCTTTTTCAGCTTTTTTAACAGCTTTTTCAACTTTATGGATAGCCTTAACTGCTTCTTTCATTGGCGATTGGCTGACAACTTTTTTAGTCGTTTTTTGAACTTGAATTCCTGCTTGATCACGAAGGCGTTTGAGCTCTTCTACTAAGTGACCATAAAAACCAATAATTTTTTTCTTTTGGATATTTACTTTGTCGTATTGAGAGTGAAAAACTTTGTTAAGTTCAACAAATTTTTCTTCATTTAAGGCCTTAATCTCTTCAAGAATTTCGAGAATTTTTGCTCTGAAATCATTTTTTACGCTTCCGCCGTCTGAGTTTTTTTCTTCTTTTTTCTTGAGAAAATCTTGTAAGCCCATTTGAGTACTCCTAAAAAATGATTAAACAGTTACAAAACCATTATAGGTGAATAAATACTTTTGAAAAGAAGGAATCTCTAAGACAATGTGAAATTATTTCTTCGCGTCAAAAATGTCATTTTAAACTTGTTCCATATGACATAAAGAGACCTTTCATCTACAATGCTGACTCAATTCAAGTAAAGGACAGACCTATGAAAAAATTTGATGTTTATGGAATCGGAAATGCTCTCGTTGATATGGAGATTGAGGTTGATACCGATTACTTGAGCAAAATGGATGTTCAAAAAGGATTAATGACACTGGTTGATCAAGATCGTCAAAATCTTCTCCTTTCAAAATTAGATAATAATCAACATCGTCGCTCTTGTGGTGGTTCTGCTGCTAATACAATTATTGCGGTTGCTCAACTTGGTGGAAAATCCTTTTATTCTTGTAAAGTGGCCAATGATGAAGCTGGTGACTTTTATGCCAAGGACCTAAAGAACAATGGCGTTCAAACCAATTTAACTGATAAGAGACCTGATGGAGTCACTGGAAAGTGTATGGTTTTTGTCACACCTGATGCTGATAGAACCATGAATTCTTATCTCGGAATAACTGAAACTTTTAGTGTCGACGAATTACGAAAAGAGGAAATTGAAAATTCTCGTTACCTGTATATGGAAGGCTATCTTGTGACATCTGATACAGGTAAAGCTGCCGCGATTAAGGCGCGTGAAATGGCGAGAGCTAGTGACGTCAAAGTTGCTCTCACGTTTTCAGATCCTGGAGTCGTTACTTATTTCCGTGCTGGGTTTCACGAAATGTTAGGCGATGGTGTAGATCTTCTCTTTTGTAATGAAGCAGAAGCTAAGAGTTTTGCTGAAACAGAAGACTTTGATCAGGCGACGAAAGTTTTAAAAAAACATGCAAAAGCTTTTGCTATCACTCGTGGCCCACGTGGCGCCTATCTTTTTGATGGCGAAAAAGAAGTGATCATCATTACTCGCAAAGTAAATGCCGTCGATACCAATGGGGCAGGAGATCTTTTTGCTGGTGCTTTTCTTTATGCTTTGGCCCAGAATAAGTCATTTGCTGAGGCAGGAGAGTTGGCGTGTCGTGCTTCTTCTGAATTAGTTACCCGTTTCGGTGCTCGTCTCGATAAAGAGACATTGGTTAAAATTAAACAAGAGCTTTTTTAATATTGAGGAATATATGCAATCTCGTAAATTAATCTTTGATGTCCTTGCGCAAAAAGAAATTGGTTCAACTGTCGAAGTTAAAGGCTGGCTAAGAAGTGTTCGTAATTCAAAAGCATTTGCTTTTTTTGTTTTGAACGATGGTTCATGTCAGAAAAACCTCCAAATTGTGATTGATGCCGACCTTCCTAATTTTGCTGACGTAACAAAACTACTCATTGGTTCTGCCGTCAGAATCGTTGGTAAGATTGTAGAGAGTCAGGGCAAGGGGCAAGATGTTGAAATGCAAGCTTCAATGATTGAGATCGTCTCCGCCACTCCCGAAGATTATCCACTACAAAAAAAGGCCACGAGCTTAGAGTTCTTAAGAGAAAATTCTCATCTTCGCATTAGAACTAATCTTTTTGGTGCTATTTTTAGAGTTCGCCACCAATTGGCCATGGCGACTCATGAATTCTTTTCTTCTCAAAAATTCTTTTACCTTCATTCACCTATAATCACTGCTGTCGATGCAGAAGGCGCTGGCGAGATGTTCTCTGTAACATCGCTCAAGCCTAATGAACTCAAAGCAGGGCCTGATTTCACGAAAGATTATTTTGGAAAGCAAGCCCATCTTACTGTTTCTGGTCAATTGGCCGGAGAGTGTTTTGCTCATGGACTTGGTGCTGTTTATACGTTCGGCCCAACTTTTAGAGCAGAAAATTCAAACACCGCTCGCCATTTGGCCGAGTTTTGGATGATTGAACCTGAGAAAGCTTTCATGGATCTTGAAGAAGATGCTTTATTGGCCTCTTCGTATGTGAAATATTTAATCGACTCTGCTTTTAAACATTGCCCAGATGAGTTAGAGGCACTTCGTGGTTATCATGAATTCCAAGCAAAGCAAGAGAAGCAGCCTTATGAGAACCATCTTGAAATGTTAGATAAGGTTCGCAACTCAGAATTTATTCAAGTGACTTATACCGAAGCGATGCAAATCCTTTCAAAAAGTGGTCATAAGTTTGAGTACCCCACTAATTGGGGAGATGAGATGCAAACTGAACATGAACGCTACTTGTCTGAAGTTCATTTCAAGCAGCCAGTGATCGTGAAGGATTATCCAAAGCATTGCAAAGCTTTTTATATGAAACAAAATCCTGACGGAAAAACAGTTCGTGCTATGGATGTTCTTGTTCCTGGCGTAGGAGAGATCATTGGTGGTTCACAAAGAGAGGATGATCTCGATCTCTTGATTCAAAGAGCAAGAGAATTGCAAATGAATGAAAAATCACTTTGGTGGTATTTAGATTTGAGGCGATTTGGTGGAACTCCACATGCTGGATTTGGTTTAGGATTTGAGCGAGCAATTATGTATGTTACGGGGATGAAAAATATTCGTGATGTGATTGCATTTCCAAGAACACCTAATTCTTGTGAATTCTAAATTCTGAATAACCCATTTGATTCTTAGATAATTCTATATTGATTGGAATTCTTGATGTTAATGATTTGACATGGCTAATAAGACCAATCGTTTTTCCGCGCATTTGAACATTAAAGAGAATTTCTAAAACTTCCTCTATGCTATCAGGATCAAGCGCCCCAAAGCCTTCATCAATAAAGAATGAATCAATTTCAGTTTTTCCTCTCATCATTTCAGATAATGCGAGGGCCAGTCCAAGTGAGACCATAAATGTTTCACCACCTGATAGCGTTGAGATCTTGCGGGCCTCTCCTCCATGAAGAGAGTCGAGAATCATAAAATCAACTTGAGACTTACTACTGTCTTTTTGTTGGATCAGTCGATAGCGACCACCACATAAAAGATCAAGTTCATGATTGGCCAGCGTTACCAGCGACTCTTCGATAAAACTTAGAGCAAATCCGCGGAAATCCCCTTTAACCATAAGGGAATAGAGCTCTTCATAAATATCTTTTTGCGAATTAATTTTTGCAAACTTTTCATTGAGTTCGCGATGATATTTTTCAAATTTTTGAAATTCTTCAACTTTTGATTTTAACATGCCTCGTTTTTCGGCCAAGAGTTCATACTCATTACGAAGCTGTTCGATAAAAGGGATCAATTTCAATTGATAGATTTCTTGAATAATCGAAGCATTCCAGTCTGATTCAGGGGCGAGAAGCTTTTTTAAATCTATGGTTTCGTTATTTATTGTGATCTGCGGAGAGATTTCTTCAAGGATTCTTGTAATCTTTGTTTTGCTATTAATGACGTCAATCTGACAGGTCTTCAGATCATTACTTAAAATTGAAAGAGTGTTGGCCTCCATATCTCTTTTTTGAGTCAGGTCGCGCCACTGCTTCTCTTTTGCTGAATTTTCTTGAATTGACTTGGCTAAAGTAGTCTCAAGATCACTTTGGCATTCTTTGATAGATCTCCCCTTGGAAATCTCATATAGTTCTTTTTTTAGATTTTCAATGTCGGCCGATATTTCATGTATTTCAGTTTCTAATGCTTTTGATTGTTCACTCAAGGAAGCTTGTTGAACTTTAAATTGTTCAACATTACTTTCGATTTGGATGAACTCAATTTTGAGTGCCTGTCTTTTTTGTTCAGTTCGCTGCCATTCTTCCCAGAATTGAAGCAAGAGTTCACTACTTTCAATTGAAATGATTTTTTGCAGATCTTCAAAGAGAGTGTTCATTTTTTCTTGAGTGCTTTTCTGACTTTTTTGATTGTCTTGAATATCATTTAAATTTTTTTGTATTTGCTCTTTATGATGAGGAATCAATGATTGCAAGGGGATAACGGATCTGTCAATTTCTTCGATCTTAGCTATTTTTTGTTTAAGAGCTGAAAGAGTCGATTCATCGCTCGATTCAATGGAGTGTCGTTTAATCTCTAAAGTGTTAAGTTCATTTTGAAGACCTGAAATCTTCTCTTTCATTGTTAAAACTTGAACTTCGCAATTTCTCAAAACTTGCTCATTGTAACCTTCAGCCTCGCTTTCAACCCAGTTCTCTAATGATTGATGGGTATGTGGCAATTTTTCATGTCCACAGAGCAGGCAGTGGCCGGCTTCATGGGAAGCTTCAAAGCATATTTTTAAAGCATTTTCTAATTGGGTTTTCTTGTGTTGAGTTCTATAAAGTTCAAACTCATTTGTCAGCTTTTCAAATTCAATTAAAAGTTTTTGTTGCAGGTTTTTTTCGTTTATTAACTTATCTCTCTTTTCTTTAAAAAGTTGAGTAACTTGCTTTGCTTCGATGGTTGAAGAGCTCTTTTGATTGAAAAGATTTCTCAATGACTCTAATGATTGTCCGTCAGGATTGATCTCAATTGTATCTTTTGCTAATTTTTGAAGATTAATTTCTGATAGCTTAAGATTGTCTTCTGACTTCTTTTGTTGATCAAGGAGCTTTTTATATTGTTCATTTAAGTATGTTCGTTCTTGCTTCCTTTCCTTAAATTGGTTGAAGAGAAGTGAAGTCTTTGTTTTATCATGGTCAGACAAAGTCGAGAAAGGAGATATCAGTTTTTCCAGTTCATTTTTAATTTTTGAAAGTTGTTCATTCTTTTGAAATAATCCTTCTGTCAGTTGCTTTAATTGCAGCTGATTTTTTTTATTTTTGTCTTGTAAGATATCTAGGTTTTGATTTTTTGAATTGAGATTGTTTTCTATAATTAATCCTCTTTCAAATTGTGGTCGAAGTTGATTCGACTTCTCTATCAAACTTGAATGATCACTTTGTGATTGATCAAAATTTTTTTTGGCTTCAGTGATTTGAGGATGTATCAATTTAAGAATTTCTTCTTGTTTATTAATCTTTAAAGTAATCTTTTCGCTTGCTAGTGAAAATTCATTATAGCTGCGTATCGAACTATTTAGCTTCTCACTTTCGGACTGTTGTTTTTCATTGTATTGAATCAGTTTTTCATTTTCTGCTTGTGCCTTGATGAGCTCATCGCTATTTAGGAATTGATCTTTTGGTAATGATTCAATTTGGTTATGGATCAATTCCCATTCTTGATTCACGACTTGTCGCTTTTTTTTCAGTTCATCTACCAGTGAAGAAAGTTCGTGGATTCCTGAAAGGTGCTCTAAGATTTCCTTTCTTTCAGTAAAACTGCTGGTTAAGAAGCGCGAGAATTCACCTTGATTTAAAATGATTGTTTTTGAAAATTGATCAAAATTCAGTCCAATCAGTTCTTCAATGGCCGTTTTTGGTCGTGAAACGGCCTTTTCATCTATCCAAACATTGCGCTTTGGTGTTTTACCTTTTTGAATCGTCCACTGGGCGCGAATGCTTTTTCCTCTGATCGTTGATATGAGTTCGACACTGGCTTCTTCTTGGCCCATCGAAATATAATCTTGAGCATCCAGCCCTTTTGGACCTCGGCCATAAAGCGCCAGGGATAAACTGAGCAGAATCGTAGATTTTCCAGACCCAGTAGGTCCAGTGATGGCGAAGAGGTCCTCGCCTTTTAATATTTCATCAAAGTCAAAAAAGTGTTTTCCATTCCATGAATTAATATTCTGAATAGTCAGTTTTTCAAACCTCATAGATCTTGAACCTCATTTTTTCGAACTTCTTCTAAAAGGAGATGAAGTTCTGTTTTGAGATCAAGAGGAAGATCTGTTTCTGGATACTTGCTTTGATAGAAGGTTTCAAAAAGTTTCTCTGTATTTTGTAATTGAGTAATCACTTGCTGATGATTAACAGTGTTGCTTTGATTCTCTGGCAAAAAAGTAAAAAAGGAGAGCACTTCAGAACCCGTTTCATGAATAGTTTGTCGAATAATATCGTGAAGACCAGCTTCCGGCTTTTTAAGATTGAGGTGGACTTCATAAAGAGGCGAAAAATGACAAGGATTTTCAAAGCTCTCTAAGTGTTTTAACCATTGCTTGTTCCATTGGTCGGAATCTAGTTCAAGTCTAACTAATTTTCTAATTAAAGGGAGATTCAGTTTTTCATGTCGAATTCCCATATCATCAATGGTTATTAATTCCATTGATTTATCATTTGACTCAGAAAATCGAAAAGGTAGAGGGGACCCGCAATAGACGATTGAACTTTTTTCCACTTCAAAGGCTTGTCTCTTATGGATGTGTCCAAGGGCTGCGTAGTTAAAATATTGAGCTGTCAATTTAAGCGGAATGCTCGCCAAAGTTCCTAGGCTAATCCCTTGTTCTGAACCCGAGATTTGAAAGGGTCCAAAGAGATGATGGGCCACGAGAATATTTGTATCTGCATTTTTTGAGTACAATTTTTGAAAAAGGAGTTCAATCATTTTTAGGTAATCAGATTCATTTTGAAGTTGAAGTTGCTCGTGTTGGGCCAGAACTTCCATCTCCCAATTTCTAAAATAGGGAAGGAGTGATAGATGTATTTTTCGATGATGAATTTTCAAATCTAATGTTAATTTCTCCAAGTCAAGTTGATGATCTGAATTGATGAGCTGACCACAAACGTGAACATTGAGTTCTTTTAATAGTGGAGAGGGAGAATCGATAAATACGGCAGAGTCATGATTGCCGGCGATAAGAATAGTGGTCACTCCTGAGTCGCTCAATCTTTTTAACGTCGAAAAAAAAAGTGTAATAGCTTCGTGAGGAGGTTGGGGAGTGTCGAATATGTCTCCAGCAATAATGACTAAGTCGATGCTATCAGCTTTAATTGTTTGTAAAAAATGTTCGATGAATATTTTTTGCTCGGGGAGGCGATTAAGCTTAAAGAGCTTCTTTCCTAGATGCCAGTCGCTTGTATGGAGAATCTTAACAGACTTCATCTTTTATTGAGGTTTGTTCGATTTGTTCTTATTTCGATTACGGTTTTTATTTCGATTCTTGTTATTTCGATTTTGTCCGCTTGCTTTTTTGTCTTGATCCATATCTCTAGGATCACCTCTTTGAGCTTGCGGCTTATTGTCTTCGTCTCTAGCTTTATAATGCATGCTCTTGTTGTCATTTTCACTTTCCGCTTCGAGTTCAGCTTCATGATCATCATCAATGTCATCATGATCTTCATCACTATCAGCGTCTAGATCGTTTTGATCGTATTGTTCTTCATCATCCATGTCTTCGATGAATTGATCACTGCGAACTTTAAGCTCATCACTTAGGCCAATCACTTTATCGAGTTCCGTCGTGATTGAATCGAAGTCTTGTGGAAAACGATAACCATCAGGAAGTTGGCGATCTGGATCGAATTGAGAAGAGCTATAGCGTCTAATAACTCCACGCTCAGTGAGCATGTCAAATCTTTCGGCCAAGATATGTAGTCTGGTTACTTTTCCAATGTCACCATTGGCCGCTTGAACAATGCTATTTTCACGAGGTATTTTTTTTCTTTTTTCTGAATAGACATCATCTTCATACTTGATACAGCATTTGATTTGTCCACATACGCCATTGATCTTACTTGGGATTAAGGCAAGATTTTGATTCTTTGCCATTTTAATACTGACCGAACCATAGTTCTTAAGAAAGCTTGAACAACAAGTCATTTGTCCACAAGGTCCGATTGAACCTAAGGCTGCAGCTCTATCTCTTACTGATATTTGTCTGAGTTCAATTCTTGTTTTTAATTTTCCAACCAAGTCTTTTACCAGTTCTCTAAAATCAACTCGTGCAGGAGCTGTGAAGTAGAAGACCATTTTTTTACCGAATTGAATGATCTCAACGTGAGTAATGTTCATATCGAGATTTAATTTCGTCACAACTTCGTTGCCTGAGTTCCAAGCTTCTTTTGATTTAGCGCTACTGGCTTTTTGTTCATCAAAATCTTCTTGAGAAGCAATTTTTGAAATACTTCTTATCGGCAACATCGATTTATCGAATTTGATTTGATACGGAAATGAATTGATATAACCCACATCCATTCCGCGATCTGACATCGCTACAACTTTCTGCCCGTAGGAAAATGTTCTTTTTCCTAAGATAAATGGAAATGAACGAGCATTGCCTGGAAAGCGAACGCGAACCATAGTGAGTTCTTCGCCTTCTTTGTATCGACTCTCGCGATCAGCTTCGAGGTCTTGGTCATTCAGTTGATTATTGGGCTCTTCTGTTTGATCTTGATCGATGATTTCTTTATTTTCTATTTGGGACTCTGACATATAAAACCTTAAAATTGTGGGACTTTATCCTCTCAATTTTCCATGTTCCCGTCTATTGGCAATGCGCAAGGTAAAAGCGTTGC
>Ga0100403_1002106_pt1 | contig 16487 bp, 25 predicted proteins | sample CryGeymet201501t_FD_83663 | JGI IMG/M metagenome (GOLD analysis project Ga0100403, IMG submission 83663) | Groundwater microbial communities from Crystal Geyser aquifers in Utah, USA - Crystal Geyser metaG 2015-01t | ecosystem: Environmental > Aquatic > Deep subsurface > Groundwater | place...
AGGGATACTACGCCTTTTATCACCAACTTCTGCCAAGTAGGAGACGAAGTAGAAATAGAAGATAGAATTTACAAGATATCAGAAGTAGATATCTTGAGCAATAGCGCTACCGCCAAGCGCTATTTCGAGAATGGGGTAGGAATAACATTTCTCTTCCCTCGCTATTTTATTGAGGGGAAGGCAGTTAATAAATCAAGGGGAGGATAAGAGGATGAGGGATGTAGTTCTTAGATTAGTTGGGGGCATAATAGGTATTATTTTAGGAGGAATAATAATAATCTCGATCATAAATTTGATCTTTAGAGGGAAATATAGGAAAGGGGATTAATAAAAGGAGGATAAAATGAGAGTACCTATTGGAAAAGCCCAATTATCTTTTCCTAAATATGAGCAGATGAAGAGATCTGAACGAGCTAAGGAACTTGAGGAGCCAATACAAATATCCGATACCCTCTTTGCAGTAGCGAGCAGCAAAAAGAATTTGATTAAGGATATGAGAGGAGATCAACGATATGAGGCAGGAGAGAGGAAAACTCCTTATTTAGTGAGAAGAATAGGAGATAAATGGATTTGCGACTGCCCAGATTCTCAATTTCGTAAAGAAGAGAATCTAGATTGCAAGCATATCGAAAAGGTTAAAAAATTCTTGCTTGACCAGGAAAAGAGAAAAGAAGAAAAGAAGCATACCGCAGAGGCAAAAGCCAAGATTGAAGCTAGGAAAGTGGGAGTAAGAGTTTATTCTGATGATAAGGGATGGTATTGAGAGGAGCTGGTAATATTGAGCGAGGATTTGATTAAGCAAGATTCCTCATTAGAGCTATTTGAGGAGATGACTCTATCCGAATTAGAGGAGAGAGAGGTTAGAATCCAGCAAAATAGAATAATAATAAAAGATGGCTTTGTTGAGATAGGCTTAGATCTTAAGGAGATTCGGGATCGGAGAGGCTATAAACTGAGAGGGTATGATACCTTTGAGGAGTATGTAAAAGAGAGGTGGGGGTGGCAACGAGATATAGCTTATAAATATATTAAGGCTTCGGAGATAGCTTCAAATGTAGACACGTGTCTACATTTGGAATTACATCAAGCTATAGAATTATCACGATTAACAAAGCCTGATCCCGATCCTACTGATCACCGAAAAAAGGTAATAGATTTTGAGATGGTAAAAGAGGTGATAAGAGAGACTCCATTAGATAAAACCAGCGTGAGGGAATTATCTAGGATAGTTAAAGAAAAGAAAAGGGAGATTAGGCAAGCAGAGATGAAAGAATCGAACGATCGCCAAATCTCTTTATCAGAGGATAGCGAATATGATATTCGTTCTGGTGATGTTTTAGACATCCTAGATAGCATTCGTAATGATTATTATGATCTTATATTTGTGGATCCTCCTTATGGGATCATAGATGAAGAGTGGGATACTTTCTCAAGTGATAAGGAATTTTGGGATTGGACATCTGACTGGCTACATAAACTTATTCCCAAATTGCGCTCAACAGGGCGATTATATATCTGCTTTGCTCAGGAGAGAATGTTCGAATTATATGAGTTGATGAAGCAATATACTTATCCTATCGATCCACTAGGATTAAGTTTCGGTAATTTGCTTATTTGGAATTATAAAAATAATATTAAATGGAATAATCCCAAGAAATATCACAAAACCTATGATCCCATCTTTTACTACTATGGGATAAATGCAGACGCCCTTAATATGGAAAGGGAAGAGGTCTGGGGGGGGAATTATAATAATTTAGATTGCTGGACTATTGCAATTCCTCAATCAAATTTTAATGATAAAAAGATGCATCCTGCTCAAAAGCCTATTGAGTTATTAAGAAATATCATCAGAACTGGGAGCAAATCAGGAGATAAAGTTTTAGATCCCTTCGCCGGCTCCGGTACCACAGGAGTGGTTTGTAAAGAATTGAAGAGGGATTTTACTTTAATTGAGAAGAATCCTGAATATATTGAGATTATAAAAAGGCGATTAAATTGAGTAATAGGAATAAATGGGAAGAGGACTTAGAATTAGATAGAAAAATGCAACCAGTTATTGATTCCCACTTTAAACAATTTTTTGATATATCTCAAATCATAAGATTTACCCAAAAAGAAAATACTCCTCATCCCCTAGATCAATATTTTGGGATAGATGGTGAGATAATATTAAAATGCGGAAGTATTATAACTTTTCAAACAAAAGTAAGACGACAAAAATATTTAAAAAGATTTGGCGATTACTTTACAATTGAATATTTTAGCAATAATCTTACCAAAACAGAAGGGGAATTCTTCCATTTAGCCTCTGATATATATTTTTATGGATATCTTAATAAAGAAGAAACAGATTTCGAAAAATATCATATTCTTAAAGTTTTCCCATTAAAAAATTTCATAGCAACTAATTTTATCAAATATATACAAAACCTTCGATATAATAAAAAACATTCTTTTGCAAGCTTTATACCAATCCCCTTTTCTGAGATCCCCTCTCAGATATTTATAGAGGGGAACTAAAATTTGCCTTTTTTATCATTAAGGTAGCAGTGAGGGATGATTATGATTAACCCACTAGCCAAGAATGAATTAATTAAGATAACAGGATTGAATTCCAATAATGTGATATTTGGGGAAATATTAGAAGTTAAGAAGAATGGCTATCTAGTAATCGTTACTCTCCCCAAAATTGGCGAGCGAGAATTGGAATTATCGGCTCTTGGAAAACGATATCGGATAGAGCTTTTAGCAGAAGAAGTACCATTTTAATTTTGAAAAGGAGGAAAATAATGACTGATCGAGCAACCTCGGGCGATCCCCTATGGGACGAACGATTCACGATAATTCCCAATCTTCTTCTAAAGCACTATGTGAAACTGGGAATTACAGAAGTAGAATTGGTTTTTCTTTTGCAATTGATAAAGAGAGCTTGGTGGGATAAGGAAAATGCCTTCCCTTTTTACGATACTATAGCAGAAGAAATGGGAAAGGAGCGGAGGACTATTATAAGAATAGCTAGAGGACTTTGTACCACTTATACTTGGAAAGATGAGGAGGGAGAAGAAAAAACTTATAAGGGGAAAGGGTTTATAGTAATAATTCCTAGAATAGAAAAGAACGGACAAACCTCTAATGATTTTAATTTTAAGCCTTTATTTGAGGCCCTTCGCAAAATAGCTCTTAAAGAAAGAGAAAATGAGGGGGTGACAAATCTGTCACTGGGGGGTGACAAATCTGTCACGGGGGGGGGTGACAAATCTGTCACCCAGAAACAGACGAATCCCGGGAAACAGACAAAAGAAACAACAACAACCGCGCGCGCGACTTCAGAATCTACCCAATCAGATGTTGTTGTTTCTTCGGCAAAGCCGAAGGGGAACGAAACGGATTCTGTTGTTGTTTTCGATGATACTCAAAAGCGATATGCTCAGGGATTAGAAGCGCTATGGGTTAAATTCATAAAAGATTGTGGCTTAAGCGATAATAGCCAAAAAAGCCCTCAAGAGTTCTTCCATAAGAACCTTGCTAAATATTCTTATGAGAGAATAAGGGATTGCATTCTAGGGATGAGGTTTTCGGCTGAATCAGAATATCTTTATAATAATCCCAGAGGGTTTTTGATAAAAGCACTTCAAAATGGTTGGGAACCTTCGGCTAGAAAGGTTCCTGAAGGGCAATCTGCTGATATAAGGGCTAAAGAGGAATGGGAGGCCACTAGAAGAGAAAATACCGAAAAAGAGACCTGCTTTAAAAAAGAGCAGGAGAGATGGAAGGCACTTTCTTTAGAGGAGAAAGTGGAAGAGGCTCTAAATAGAAAAATAGCTTGGAAGGATGCTATTGGAGAAGCCATATCTGAGATAGGAAAGCAAGAATTAAGAAGGGAATATATGAAAAAATTCAGAGAGGAAAGTAAGATGGTGTCTGATTTAAGATGAATTGATAGAGAGGAGATGATAAAGATGGGCGATATCTCGCTAAATATTATCATAGATAGCGAAACGCTTAAAGAAATCAAATGGCTTTATTCCTTTTTGGAACAAGAGATAAGTTTTACGCAGAGAGCAAAATATTTATCTCAAGAGAATAAAGAGCATCGAATGGAGAAGCTTGATAGGGCTATCAATGCCTTGCGAAAACTAACTAGGGTAACTCCAGGGGGAATTTTACAGACCGCTGAGGAGAAAGCTGGCTCCCGAAAGGATATTAGAGATTTGGTGCAAATTTGAAAAGAACAGGAGAACTTATTATGGATGAGAATATAAAATTGAGCTGGGAAGCACAAAGACAAGCCTTAGAAGAAAAGGAATTTTCAAAACAGATGAAGATTAAATCCTCATTTAATCCTAAGAAATTTAATGTATATGGGGTTCTGAAGCCCCTAGAAAAATTAAGAGAGAAGTTTGAAAAGAATAAAGGAGGGTAGGAGATAGGTAAATGCAAGAAGATCAAGAATTGGGGAAAATATGTAGAAAGTGTGGTGCGGAATTTCGGGGGAAGGATATCCCTCAAGGAGATAAGTGCCCGAAGTGTGGCGGTTGGTTAGTATATGCTAATTTAGCTAAGAGGTGAGAAAGATGGGGAAGATTTACCTGCTTTATATAGAAGGGGAGATATTCCCTTTTTGTGCCGATCACGGCACATTGGATCATAATCATCTCGATGATGAATATTGTTGCCCTGTATGCAAAAGGGTGACTTCTGGAGAAACAATAAGAAGGCTAAAACTAGAACTATGGGAAAAGATTACCCAGGAAATTATGGAGGCTCTGAAATTTACCTCACGAGAATTTGCTTTAGCTTTGGGATCGCAAGCAATAAGGAGATGATATAATGGGAAGGAATAAGCCAAAATATAAAGAGAAGAAAAAGCAAGAGGAAGTTAGGAAGCTCGCGGATGAAGCCTACTGGGAAGAGCAAAGAAAAAAAGAGGAAAGAAGAGGAAAGAAATGAAGCCAGAAATTAGAAAAGAGCTCATTGAAGAGCTAAGAGATATTTACCGGGAGTATGAAGGGGCACCCAAAGAGGAATCAGAACTCTATCTTGAAGAGGAATTAGAGGATATCATATTTGAGGGAATAGGGGAAATTCTATTTGGATTAAATCTAGCGGGATTTAAAATGGATTCTCTCCCCACCTCAATAGCTAAATGGTTACATAATATTGTTATCGATGAGTTGGGATGGGATGAAGAAGATAAGAAAACATCAATTGAGGATAGCATAAGGAAAAGCTATTTTTAAGAAGAAGATGAGAAAGCAGAAATAAGCTAGAGAGAAATAAATGGATAAAGAGATGGAAGAGATAGAAAAGAAAATTGAAGAGAGATCATTTTTGATTAGTGAGATTGAGGATTATTCTTTTTATAGCAGAAGACAAATCTGCTATTGGATTACACGAGGATTGAGTGAAAAAAGAATATTTCTCCAGGCTTATAAAAAAGGGAGAACCTATTTTGTAAAGGGGAAAGATTTAAAGCTTTTCCTTGAAAAAACAGGGATGATGGAACTATGGAAAGAAATTTGTTCCCAATATGACGAGAAAATGTCGCAACCAAAATGATAAAAATATGATATAATATATAGGGGACATTAAAACTTAATTTAATTCTCTGGGACACCAGAGATTTACATATCTGGCTGAATATGAGCATTATCGCTGGCTCTTTGCTTTCTTGTTATTTATAGAAGTAAAAGGAGGGTGGGGGAATGCCAGGCAAACTAAGCGCGAAGAGGTTTGCTCCAGATAAAATAAAAACGAGACCTTACCAAAATGATTTTACTGCCGTGCAATTGCAAGGTAGGTATAGTGGGAGTGTATGGCCAAGTGCTAATTTACCTCCTTCTCTAGTGCAATATATGTCTGATGATGATGACGATCTTCTTCGCACCGGTCCAAAACAAAAATATAAATTGGGTCAAGTGGGATATAAGCTTACTCTACTTAATCCCCTCTTTTGTATGTCTGCCTTGAATATTTGGTCTGAGGAAAATGATATTATTCTTACCCCACTAGGTAGTAGAGGGATAAGTGGTTTAGTAGCAAATTTAATGAAACGGCATGCTATAGTTAATGAGATTGTCCCACAATATTATGAGGAGATTAAAACTAAGGCTGAAAGGCGAAGATATCAGGAATATAGATTTGATTGTATATTGGGTGATGCTCGCCATCTCTCCTTAGAGGATGATAGTATAGATTGTATATATACTAGCCCTCCCTATTGGAGGCAAGAGCGATATATTGAAGTTGAAGGCTCATTAGGAACTTTAGAAACTTATGAGAAATTCCTGGAAGGGTGGAAAGAATGTGTGGAAGAAATGTATCGGGTGCTAAAGCCTAATAAATTTTGCTGTATCGTGATTGGAGATTTTCGATACAATGGGCAATTAATTAATTATAGTGGGGATACCATAATCCTTGCTAGAGAAATTGGATTTAAATATTGGGATTGGGTAACTTTATGTTTACGAACCTCCGCTAAAATATTTGCCTCGAAGCAATTAGAGAAATATAAGCATGTAGCTCGAAGCCACGAAATTCTTTTAGTATTTAAGAAGGAGGGATAAGTAATGGTTTGGGAAGTAGATAAATTCCCCGATATAGAAGAAATCCCCCTAGAGCAAATAAAACCTAATGATTGGAATCCCAATATTTTACCCAAGAAATTTTGTGAAGCTCTTAAAAAGAATATTAAGGATAAGGGGTTTGTTTCGCCTATTTTAGTTAGAATTATAAAAGGTGGATATGAGATTATAGATGGAGAACATAGATTTAATATCCTTAAAGAGTTAGGCTATACTAAAATCCCCTGCGTGATTGTGGAGGAAGAAGATGATGCCCAAGCCATTATGAGAACTATAGCAATGTGGCGATTGCGAGGGGAAGCTAATGTAATGGAGATAGCTTCGCTTTTCTTTGACCAAGAGCTTGATACGGGAGAAATTAAAGAATATCTAGCCTATTCAGATGGAGAGATAGAGGTTTTAGAAAATATATATAAGATTCCATCTAAAATAATTGATCCTTTTTCTAAGCTGGGGATTGATTTGCCCGATGAGAGAGGAAATATGATTACATTAGAGTTTGCCCTAGATATGATGCAAAATCTTATAGTCCAGCAATCTTTTGATAAAGCTAGAGACGATTTCCCTAATATTAAAAGTAAAAATTACTTACTAGTGGAGATATGCAAATACTATGTGGGTTTAAAGGAGAAAAATGATTAAGGTAATACTTTCTGTGGCTATATCAGTTTTAATATTTATTGCTGGCTGTAGCCTTATCTTACCCGCAGTGGTGGAAAACGATAAGGAGGGCTTCCCAGTCTTTGATCTTAAAATAGAAAAGCTGATAGACGAAAAGGAATTTCCTAATGAAAAGCTAGTGAGATATATAAGTGCTATTTGGGAAGCTAGGAAAGGTCTCCGATCTGCTAATCAACAGGGAATGCTGGAGCCTATGTATTTTGCTTATAAGATGATTGAATACGAATGCTCCCTAGTGAAAATTAAAGTTGCTTTTGAGATGAGAGGGTTATTCATAGATGTGGGATCAGTTATAGATGAAACTCAAAAGAGAAACTAGCCGAGCAAAGCAAGCCTTTAGGGATTATTATAGTCTGGGAGCAGAACGTTCCCTAAGAAAACTATACCAGGGATATACCGAAGATCTGCTGATCTCCCCTACAAAATCGCTTGCAACTTTGAAGATGTGGTCAAGGGCTTTTAATTGGCAAGCCAGAATAGAGGAAGAAGACCGAAAAGCCCAAGAGGCGTGGGAACGAGCCCAAATTCGCAAAGTAGTGGAGATGAAAGAAAAGCAGGCTGAAGAGGGATCGGAACTTCAGCTTTTGGGTAGGGCAGTTATTAGAGATTATTTAGGAATAGTTAAAGATATAATGAAACAAAGACAAGAAACTGGAGAGAGGATTCCCTATCCACCCGAAATAATTAGAACTATATCAGTGAATACCTCTCGCTTTTTGATAATTGAAGGAGCAAAATTAGAAGCTACCGCGAGAGGTGAACCAAAAGAAATCACAGAGGTGCAAATAAAAGGGAATGGAAAACAGAGAATTACCAGCGATGAACTCCGAAGAGCTTGTAGGAGAATACTTGATCGAGGAAGCCAAGAATGATCTTGCTCTTTTCCACCTAATATATAGGGAAAAGGAGCTTCCTCCTCATCAGGAAAGATGGCTTGATATATTAAATAAGGGAGATTTTAAGTATTTTCTAAAGCTGGCTCCTCGTGACCATGGCAAAACAGAAGTATTTGCTATCTCCTATCCGCTCTATCGAATTGTAAGAGACCGCAACATAAGAATTCTTAATATATCTAAATCTAGTGGACAGGCTATCAAAACAGGGGAAGTGATTCGAAGAGAGCTGGAATATAATCTTCGGCTTAAAAGGGGATATGGAGAATTTAAGGGGAATCGTTGGACAGATAAATTGTTTAGTATTTCTGAAAGGGATTATGCAATCAAAGACCCCACCTTCGAATCTGTGGGAGTAGAAGGGGCAATAACCGGTGGGCACTTTGATTTAATTATAGCTGATGATATTGTAGATGATGAAAATGTGCGAACTGAAAAGAGAAGGGAAGATATTTTTAATTGGTTCCATGGCACAATTTTGCAACTTGCCGAGCCCTGGACTCAAGTTGTTGTGGTAGGGACTCGCAAGCATTTCGATGATCTTTATAATAGATTGATAGAGAATCCTCTTTGGATATGTGATCCAGAAAGTGCTATCCAAAAATGGCCCGATAAATACGAGTATATCAAAAATAAGAATGGCAAAGTAGTAGATGTAAAAGTTTATGGGGATTCCGAAGTTCTCTGGATAGAGAAATGGGATATCAAAACTTTGCTTCTTGACCGCTTAGCGACGGGATCGCTCTTATTTGATAGAGAGAAGCAAAATGATCCTAGCTCTATGAAGGGGAATTTCTTAAAATTGCAATGGCTAAATTGGGTTGATGAAAATGAAATTCCATCCCGACAATTCCTAACTATATATTTCGGTATTGATCTGGCAATTAGCAAAGATACCGAAGCGGATTATACAGCCATAGCTATAATAGGGATAGATTCTAAGAATAGATTCTGGCTCTTAGATATTTATCGAGCTAGATTAGATTTCCCTGAAGCTATAAAAACTATTGAGAATTTAGCAAAAATATGGGAGCCTAAAGTTATTAATATAGAATCCAATGCTTATCAGGCTGCAATTAATCAGCAATTAATGCTAACGACTACTTTGCCAATTCGAGAGAGCAATACTACTAAAGATAAGATAACTCGGATAGCAACAATGGCAGCTAATTTTGAAAATGGAAGGGTGCAGATAAAGAAGGGATTAGATGTCTTTGAGAGAGAATGGTTAGAATTCCCTAATGGCAAGCATGACGATACCCTAGATGCAACAGAGAAAGCCCTAGAGGTAGCAGTAGGGCATTTTGAAATGCCCACTGGAAAGAATATAAGTGAGCAAGAATTAATTACATCTAATCAGGATTGGTAAATGAAATTTATAGATAAATTAAAGATTTTCGCAAAACCTAAAGAAAATAATCCTAAGCCTCAAATGGGAGAGATAAGTGTCGCTTCTAAAGGGGATTTACTTTCTTCTCGATATAGGATTCCCCCTTATAATCCTGATGCCTTAATAGTGAAAAAGGGGATAGGATTAGATATTTTTGATGAACTCCTAAAGGATGAGCAAGTAAAAGCCTGCCTTTATGTGAAGAAGCAAGCTCGCCTCTCTACTATCTGGGAAATAGAGCCCGCAAGTGATGATCCTTTAGATGAAGAAATATCCGAATTCTGCGAATGGAATATCGAAAAGATGATCGGCACCTTAGAGGATAATTTATTTGAGATTTTGAGTGCTATTGTATATGGATATAGTGTTACAGAACTTATTTGGTATCTTATAGAAGAGGGAGATTGGACTGGCAAGATTGGACTTAAGGCTCTCAAAACCCGTTATCCACATTCTTTTGATTTTGATATTGATGATTATGGTAATCTGAAAAATCTAATTCAAACTATTGATTTTAATAAAAAGAAGCTTCCTTCAGATAAATTCATTATTTATTCCTATAATAAAGAATTTGAGAATTGGTATGGGCATAGTGATTTAAGAGAATGCTACCGCCATCAGTGGAGCAAGGATGTAATTATAAAATTTAGGAATATGTTTTTAGAGAAATTCGGGATGGGAACTCATGTGGGGAAATATCCTCCAGGGACTTCTTCTGTCGATCAAGATAATTTATTAAATTTAATTGATAAAATCCAATCTCGAACTTCAATAGTAATCCCTGATAATGTAATTCTGGAAATATTAGAAGCAACGCGTCAGGGGGCAGATGAATATCAGAAGGCAATAGATGCTTGTGATAAAGCTATCGCCAGAGCGCTTCTAATCCCTGATCTATTAGGCTTTTCAGGAACATCTTCAGTAGGCTCCTATGCTCTTGGGAAGAAGCATTTTGATATATTTCTTTTTGTATTAGATAAACTGGGAAGAGACATTCAGGAAACAATCATGGGTGAGCAAGTAATAAGGCGATTAGTGGATTTTAATTATGCTAATGTAAATGAATATCCTCGTTTTGTATTTGAATCTCTCGAAGAAGAGGATACAAAATTAAAATCCGAAATTATAATAGGGCTTAAAAAGGTGGGATTACTCTCTGGAGAAGAAGACTGGATAAGAAAATGGGTAGGTATCCCTGAGAGGGCTGAAGGAATCGAATTACCTCCTCCTATGAAGAATCCCCTTGAGCAACAATTCTCTAAATTCCCTCGTCCTTTAACTACTTATGAAAAGAAAGTAGATTTTAGCCGAATACAAAGTAAATTAAATGATTTTGAAGAGCAAGCTAAACATAATTTATCAGATATATTAATAAAGAGTAGAGATAGCCTAATTTCTGCTATTACCAAAAAGCGCATTATAGAAGAAAAAAATATAAAAGATATTAATAAGCTCCAATTAAAATATGTAGGAGAATTAAGAAGAGCTATTAATGATGTTCTAATGAATAGTTTTAATTTAGGTAAAGCTGAAGCCTCGGCTGAAGAAGAGAAAAAGAGGGAGGAATATCAATTTTTACCTAAAGATGCGATAGCATATTTTGAAGCGAAATCCTATTATGTAACTGGAGTTATTAATGATTTTATCTTAAAAGAGAGCAAGCAAATTATACTTCAGGTGATTAAAGGGGATAGGAACCTAAAAGATGCCATATTTGAGATACAAAATTTCTTTTCTCAATATCTCACTTATCCTGAAGGAGTACAAGCCAAGGAAGGAGAATTATTATCTCCTACTCGGATTGAAACCATAATCCGAACTAATGTAAGTGATGCCTTTAATGAGGGTAGGCGTCAATTATTTATTGACCCCGATGTAGTAGAGATTTTATCTGCTTATCAATATAGCGCAATTCTTGATGAGCGAACTACAGATTTTTGCCGAAGCTGGGATGGATTTATAGCTCTAATTAGCGATCCCATTTGGGATACAATTTGGGCTCCTAATCATTTTAATTGTAGATCATTAATAGTGCCGATTACAAAATATGAAAGATTTGAAGTTTCAGAGCAACCGAACATAAAACCTGCGAAGGGCTTTGCCTAGGGAGGTGATATAGATGCCCTATGACTCTAATAATGAAATCCCTGAAGCTGTTAGAAATGCAATTCCATCAGCGGAGGGGCAATCTATCTGGAGAAAGGGATATAATTCTGGATGGGAGCAATACCATGATGAGGGGAAAGCTGCGGCTATTGGATGGACTGCTCTCAAAAATGCAGGATATAAGAAAAATGCTGAAGGCAAATGGAGTAAGATAACTCAACACGAGGATGTTGTAACTATTGAAGATATTGAGATATTCCGGGCTGGTAAATGGAATGGCGATGAATATACTGAGCAAGATTTGCAAGATATCGTCAACAACTTCCTAGCCTTACAAGCGGAACTTACTCCCCCTGTAAAGTTGGGACATGATAAAAGCCAAAAATTGCTTCAGCAGGATGGTTATCCTTCTGCTGGCTGGATAAGTAATTTAAAAAAGGTGGGAGATAAATTAATTGCTACTTTTTCTAATATTCCTCGCAGGATTGCAGAGCTTATAAAGAACAAGGCTTATAGAAAGATATCAAGCGAGATGTGGTGGAATTATAAAGATGAAGTCGGGAAGATATATAATAAGGTGCTTTGGGGAGTGGCTCTCTTAGGAGAAGATATACCCGTCATTGGTTCTTTAGCGGATATAGAAGCTTTATATTCTCAAGGATATCTTGAAGATTTACATGTTGTTACTTTTAATACTGGAGGTGAAAAAAAGATGATCGAGGAAAATCCTAAACTAAAGGAATATGAAGATGAAATTGCTAAACTTAAAGCTGAATTAGGAGCAAAGGAAGAAGAGGTAGAAGAGAAGGCCGGAGAGCTAAAAACTTTAAGTAATAGTCTTGATGAGACTAACCTGAAATTAGTTGAGATAGCGGAGAAGCAGAAGAGTGGAGAAATTAAGCTTTATATCAAGGATATGAAGCTTAAAGGGAAGATACTTCCCAAACATGAAACTTTAGTAGAAGCAATTCTTTCTTCAGAAGACACAATTAAGCTCTATTCTGCTGATAAGAAGGAAGTAGAAAAGCCTGTTAGTGAAGTCTTCAAAGAATATTTAGCTACTCTTCCTAAATTAGTGGGATTTGGGGAGCTTAGTCAGAATGTAGAGCCAGAAGGAGGCTCTGAGAATGGAATGGATATGCATGATAAAATTGTAGCTTTCTGCAAAGAGCATAAGGAATATAATTCTGATAATCCTGATCATTATCTCAAGGTTTATCAGATTATCGCTAAGCAGGAAGCGCAAAAGGTAGGAGGTGAAAAATAATGGCAGTTCAGACTGCGCTAACATTAGTTTCTTTTGAAGCCGGAGAGGATTTAAGTACTTATAGATACCACTTTGTTCTCATGACTACCGATGATAACGAAATAGTCCACGCCGGTGCTAATGCTGAAACTATTGGGATTCTTCAAAATGCCCCTGATGAGGGAGAGGAAGCTATAGTAGCCATTGCAGGAATCTCTAAACTTGTATATAACGAAACAATTGAACAGGGTGATATGCTTACTTCTACCTCCGGATCTCATGGAGAAGAAGTGGATGCTGCTGATGAATGGTGCGGAGCGATTGCTTTGGAAGATGGGATATTAAACGATATTAGAAGTGTTCTTATTACTCATTTTACAGCTTCGCGGACTTAAAAATTTTTGATAATATAGGAGGTGAAAAATAAATGCCGATGACAAGTGAAGTTCATGTTGATCGAGCTTTAACTAACCTGGCGGTAGCGTATAAAAATGGAGCATTTGTCGCTGATCGAATACTCCCGCGAGTGCCGGTTAAGAATGAGACTGATTTGTATTGGATCTTTGGAAGAGAAGAATACAAACGAGAGCGAACTATCCGAGCTGATGGAGCCGAGGCAAATGAGCTCGAATGGTCTATAACAACTGGGACTTATCATTGCCTTGAATATGCTTTGCGAGGGAAGATTACAGATCGCCAGCGGAAAAATGCCGATGCTCCTCTCACTTTGGACAGAACTACTATGCAGAAGCTAAGGGATGCTATTGCTTTAGATTATGAGATGAGAGTAGAAGCATTAGTTACTTCCACCTCAGTAATCACTAATTATACTACCCTCACTGGTAATAACCAATGGGATGATGATAACTTTATAGGTGATATTGAGGAAGACTTAGATACTGGGAAGGAAACTATTCGGCAAGCAATTGGAAGAGATCCCAATACTGTTGTAATCCCTGCGGCCGTGGCTAAGGTTGTAAAAAGAGATCCCGCAGTTCGGGAACTTATAAAATATACCCATAGCGATTTATTAGTAAGGGGAGATTTACCTCCGATGTTGTGGGCTATGGAGGTTATAATCCCAGGGGGAATTTATAATATAAAAGCCGAAGGGCAAACAGCAGTATATGATGATATTTGGGGGAACGATATTCTTTTAGCTTATGTAGAACCTACTCCCTCTCTCCAAACTATGAGTTTGGGTTATACTATTGTGGCTCAGGATTGGCTTGTGAGACAGTGGAGGGAAGAAAACAAGCGAACCGATTTTAAGGAAGTTTCTGAGATTTTAGATGAGAAAATAGTATGTTCCGATAGTGGATATTTAATTAAGAATGCAATTTCTTAAAATGGAGGTGAATTTGAATTGAAGAAAAAACTTTGGCTTGTCCCATTAATTATAGCTTTAGCTCTTACATTTCTAATTGCAGCTGGCCCCTCCTCCACGCTTCAAGTAATGCGATGGTACTGGAAGCATGCTGATAGTCAGATATTTATCAGCAATTATTTCACTACCACAGCTTTAACTGCTTCCCATAATTCCATCTTACCCTATTTCTTGTGCCCTGAAGCTAATAATACAGAATGGGATGCTACCACTACTGCCACGATTGATGCCACCACTGATGCGGTGGGGCAAACTTTCTTGGTAGGAACAGAGGATATAAGCGTTTGTGGGATATCATTAGTACTCAAGCCCGCTACGAGTTATGATGGAAGTTTGACAGTCGAGATATGGAACTTGGATTCCCAAGTCTATAATTCTGATCCTAATAGTGCTAGCAAAGTTTCGGGGGCTACCGTAACAGTTGCAAATGCAACTATAGAAGGAAGAATCGCTGAGAATAGTGAAACAGGCTGGTTTTACTTTGAATTTGCAGCCCCAGTTACTTTAGATGCTGCTACTTGGTATGGAATTACGGTAGTTGATCCTACCATAAGTGCCGGTAGTATTAAGATTATGGGTATAACTGAAGATAATTATGGTGGGGTTCTCTCGAATTCTGCTGATAGTGGGGCTACTTTTACTGAGGATGTCAATGATTATGATTTGGGTTTCATTCTTTGGGAAAATAAGGCTTGTTGGTTAGAAGAGATCAAATTTGATTTTGGGCTTTCAGCAGTTGATGATATGGTAGGCGTCAAACTCACTGATACTGATGGTGAACTTGCTAGTGTATCTTTGATAGAACAATTTACGATAAGAGTGGTTAATTCTGGATATGGAGGGCAACCAGTATTCAATTGGGGATTATATCCCCAATATGTAGGTGCTGGTGAAAGATTAGTGATTGAATATTTCGATACCGATGCCACAAATGAATCGTATGGGATAGTTTGTAAATTTGCCTATTTGGAATGATTTTAGTATAAGGAGAAGGGGATGGCTGCAACATATTGTACTGAAGCCGAGGTGCGAGAGCAACTAGAGCTGGTTTCGGCTGAAATTAAATCTAAAACTTTTATAGAAAATACTATTGAAAAGCACTCTGAGCCATATATTAATTCTCGGCTTGGGAATTGCTATGAAGTTCCCTTCTCCACAATTTATCCCATTATAAGAAGCATAGCAAGTGATATTTCTTGCTATTTTATTCTGAGAGTAATATTTGCTAGTCGCACTCCTGATGAAACAGATTTTGCTTTAATATTTAAGAAGAGTGCTGATGAAATGATAGATAGAATCATAGAGGGAGAAGCAAATATATTTGATGATAGTGGGAAGATAATAGATAGGAAAGCCTCCTTTATGGGAGTTCAAATATTGGCTGGGAAAGATGAAGATAGTATAATAGATAGCGAATATGATGAAGATGATAAGCCTATATTTGATTTAGAAGAATATTATTAAGGAGCTGATATAGAATGGCTACAGTAGAGCAAGTTGCTCAGGCAATAACTCGGAGGATAAATGAGAAATATAGCGGGGATATTCAGTCCTACTTAAATATAATCGAATATTCGGAGCATCTTCGAACTCTGGATGGAGCTATTAATACTTTTCGGGGGAATATGGGCACTATTACTATTTATGCCACTGAGGGGCTAAATGGATTTATAGATGCCTATCAGAAAGGGCAAGTAGATAATATCCCTAAAGTTATCTCTTTTACGGAAGCTGATAGGCAAAAGATAGTGAACTTTGTCAGGAATGCAAGCTAGATAATATTCGATGTGCAATAATCGATGATAAATGAGCGAGGAATTAGGGAATGAGGTGGCAAGGAATGGCTAGGGAGATATATGGTGGGACGTATCCTAATGGTAATTTGCTCAAGTGGAATGGCTCAAATGCCTGGGAGCAAGTAGCCCCTAAATATGGCTCCGAAACCTATATTCTTTCTTTAATCGTCTTCCCTCCTCTAAAAGGGCGCCCAGCCCCAATGGGCGAGGGATTAGCGGGCACTGGGCAGATATTGAGAGGGATAGCGAGATGATGATAAGATGAGCTTGCAAACTGATGAGACTATAATATGGTATGGATTCTATTCTGCTAATGGCGTAGGGAAAACTGGTTTAGCGGATGTAATTATATATATTTATAAAGATAATTCAGCTACTCCCGAGGTAAATGGATTAGCTTG
>Ga0100403_1002107_pt1 | contig 16482 bp, 18 predicted proteins | sample CryGeymet201501t_FD_83663 | JGI IMG/M metagenome (GOLD analysis project Ga0100403, IMG submission 83663) | Groundwater microbial communities from Crystal Geyser aquifers in Utah, USA - Crystal Geyser metaG 2015-01t | ecosystem: Environmental > Aquatic > Deep subsurface > Groundwater | place...
AAATCAAAATATGTGAATTGTTTTCCTATTTATTATGACAAACTCACAACTCTAGGAATATTAACTTACATTCCTGTCATACATTCGAATTATATTCGTCAAATTACGGAGGATGCTAAAATACAATATAGTAAATACAAAAAACCGATCACAGTATGCAGTACGTTAGATAGTGATTTTATACCAAAACGATTGTTCCCATCCGACAATTATATGTATTTACATGGATTGATCGAACAACACTTTAAGGTGGTTTCTTGCACTGGCTTGACACCATCTCTCGGAATCTTAATTAATGGTCGTCCTGGATTGGGAAAATCAATGACTGCGGATTATCTAGGAACACAAGAGAGATATGGAGAGATTAAAATCATCGATATGACAAAACATCTAGACGAAGATTTCTCTGAAATATCTAAACAAGTATTGGTATCAAAAAAAGATACAATTATTATTATGTTTGACGAATTGGATAAATATATGGATTATTACTCTAAAGAAAGTTATATGAAACTTAAAGAAAATAACACAACAAATCCAGATCAAACAAAGAACAAAAAAGAAAAAAATAATGAAGAAAATAATCAAAAAGTCAATAACTATCATCTAACAACATCTGAAGAAGAACATTGTATTCGAGTTAAAACCAAATTTCTATACAATATTCTAGCTTTGTTAGAAACACGTAATTTTCCAAAAGGTGTTGTATTTATCTTCTGTGCCAATAATTTTGATAGCATATTCGAAGGTATCGATGAAAAACATGTTACATCGTTGAAAGATCGTCTATTAAAGGTTCAATACAACAATTGCAATACAGAAGAATTTTGTCGATACATTAGATATTTGAATGATCAAATGTCTGAAACAGATCTTCATGTTCCATTAGACGAATTGAATGTTCTTTTGGAAAATTTCGATGTTGACATATCGATAACCTATCGAAAACTTTCTCAAACAAGCATACAATGTATGTACAATATTCGAAAAATCATCCATGAAATGAAAAATCATATACATGTTGATGAAACTCAAGTATATGACAATTTTATAGCGCTCGACCAAAAACAATGCTTGGATGTAGATATTGATAATGAAGATGTATATTGTGAGATTGATATGAATTCTGATTCTGATAATGATCCTCACATTAACATAGAACCAGAACACATTAGAGAAGAACAAGTTTCAGAACCTATCAAAGAAGAAGATATCACAGAAAAGACAGAAACAACAAATATCAAAGAAGATATAGAACCCATTGAAGACAATCAAGAAATCGATGTGAAAAAAAATATGCCAATAACAATTGAAGATGCAACACCAAGTAGTGAAATGTTAGGTCAAATTAAACAAAAACTTATAGATCTAGAAAAAGATGTTAAAAATGGTATTAAATTTAATGATCGTATTCCGCGCATGGTGGATCTGATGCATTATATAACATTACCACATGTTATTGATACGTTTAACAATGATGTTTCAAAACTACATAGAAATACACTTTTGTCTATCCTTCGACGCAAAATGGTTGAACTGATCAAGGCCATTGAAAACGATAATCCATTTTATACTAAAATGCTAAACAATTACCTACAAAAATTGGATACCATTGATTTTGAGAAATATAAGGATAGTGAAATCAAATTAGAACCGCCTAAATTATAGGAGTATGTACTGATCAAGTCAATTGACGATAATCCATTTTTATACAAAAGGCTCAACGATTACCTACAAAAATTTTAGATATGATTGATTTTATAATAAAACATAATCATGTTTATTGTTTCAATTGATTATACATTCTTACAACCATATCATGATTATATGCTATATTCTCCAACCATACGTCTATAAACATATATATACGATCCATTTCTCTGTTTATGTTATCCTGACTTTCACCATGAAGAACACTTTTCTTTACATTATCAACCAGTTCTTTTAATTTAGGTATTCTTCTGGACGGATGGTGCGAAAACGTGTTTCTATTATCAACATGTAACTCGGAGAAATTGTCGTTTAACTCTTCTATTAATTGATCCAATTTTTCTAATCGTTCTACATTTTTGTATTGTGCTAATGGTTTCTTATAAATAGGAGAGTTTTTACGAAAAGTCTTTACACGATTTAAGCTTCCAGGAGATGCAAAAGTTACACGTTTCTTTACCTTGGTTTTAGCAGGAGATACTCTACGTACTACTTCAGCATTATGCTTTCTTTTCTCTTTAGCAGCTTTATGCTTTTTGTACGCAACACTATTCTTATTTGCAGTACTAATGCAACGACCAGTAGCTGCACTTCTAATTTGTCCAGGTTTACACGACGACATATAATAATTCGAAATAAAAAAATTATATTATTCATTCCCTTCCCCCTTTCATATCTATATTTTGTTCATAAACGCATACACATTCTTTTTATTATAAATTGATCAACCACCGCGCAGACGAAGTACCAAATGAAGCGTACTCTCCTTTTGAATGTTGTAATCGGTCAAAGTACGGTCATCTTCCAATTGCTTTCCTGCAAAAATCAAACGTTGCTGATCAGGAGGAATACCCTCCTTGTCTTGGATCTTCTGTTTTACTGCCTGAACCGTATCACTTGATTCAACCTCAAGAGTAATCGTTTTTCCAGTCAAAGTCTTGACAAAGATCTGCATGGCTCCACCACGAAGACGAAGTACCAAATGAAGCGTACTCTCCTTTTGAATGTTGTAATCGGTCAGAGTACGATCATCCTCCAGTTGCTTTCCGGCGAAAATCAAACGTTGCTGATCAGGAGGAATCCCCTCCTTATCTTGGATCTTTTGCTTCACCGCCTGAATGGTATCTCCTGATTCCACCTCAAGAGTGATAGTTTTTCCAGTCAAAGTCTTTACGAAGATCTGCATTTTGTTTTCTTAGTTGAGTTACAATAGATAAATATTTTGTTTTTATGTTTCAGTTTTATGTTTCTTTCAAAAAAATGAAATGAAAAAAAGCTGCTACTATGATACAATACGTAAATGAAATTCACTGAATGAAATGAAACAAATAATTGGGAGAATTTCAGCTAGATCTTTACATCAATCAAGTTATTTGATTTCCATATATCATCCAACCGAAATTGGAAAGAAGTGGCTACAAAATATGCATAATCACGAATTGAAAAAATCCGAAATTGAGACGCAAATTGAACATAACCCATACGACGACGACTCCGAAAAGAAAGATAATGACATCGATATGGATCGTTTCATACCAGGTTCTTGGTATCCAGGACAAATTGATACATAAATATAATTAGATATTAATTTATTATGATGGATCCTCATATGAATCCTGTAGCAGAGTACATAATTACATACATTCTTAAAGATGTTTTAAAAGAAGATAAAGACTTATCATATTTATGCAAGTTCATAACAGATCTTTATAACATTGATCATTCATTACCACGTCAATTCTTGTTTATGAAACAACGCAATTGTGAAACAAGTATATATCAAAGATTATGGAGATCAAACTATATAAATAGGTCACATATATTGGATATATTTAACCCCACAAATTATGAGTCAATTGATCCGATTCTATCTATGGTATCCGATGTAGATAATTCGTCATTAGATCATAGAATCACATTAGCAATAGCTAGAACTGGTCATCTTATGTGTCTGAAAAATTTGTTCGATGCAACTTCTACAAAAGATTTACTTGATTTTATGTTTGCTACATTTGAAACACATAAATGGACACATTTCGAAATGGCACATCCTACAGAACCTACATATTACAATAGATACAATCAACGTATTCAATCCTCAAAAAAAGAACATAAACAACTTTCTTCATCTTATATTAAACTTGTAAAATACTTTTACGAAAGATGTATAAATGACAATGAAATTACGCGTTTTCATCAAGTTTTGAATTTATATGATAATCGTGGAATGGATTCTCAGCCGGTCATTTATCATTCATTTACCTTTTGTCCGGATGTAAAAATCGCTAAATTGATGATTGAAATCGCACCTTGGTCTGAAAATCACAAGGAATATGATATACATAAGAGTATTTTAAATCGTATAAATGACATAAAGTTCTTAGATTCTGAATTAGATGAACATAAATGTAGTTGTATATCATCGTATCATAGCTGGGAATGTAAGAATTTACTGAAATGGGTGGAATTACGAAATTTAGTCGATCCAGATTACAAACTTACAACAAAAGGAATCAAATGACATTATCATAAATTACATTAAAATACAACAGGTTTCTTTGTTTGATTTCGGTATATAATAATTGATTGTTCTTCGTGTAGTTGTATCTAGGTCATGTACATTCCAATTTTCTGGAGAATGTGATGCCATAGCGTTATTGTATACCTGTGTTATGAGCATATCAAACGCTTCTTTTACGCGTATGTTTAATTTGGCAGAGGTTTCTATGTATATTAGATCGTGTTCTGCTGCCAACTTACACGCATGATTGTGTATATCATTATATGCAGTTATTTGAACTAATTTCTCATTTGGGTTGGTTACATTTACATCCGTGCTAATTTTTGTAGTATTATTAACCAAATCGAGTTTGTTTCCAATCAGTAAGATGGGCTGTCCTTTCACTCGAAACTCTTCGATTTCATCGATCCAATGTTCTAATTCATCGAATGTTTTTGGATTGCTAAGATCGAACACCAATACCATTGCACTTGAGTTTCTATAATACGATCTCGTAACAGAACGATAGCGTTCTTCTCCAGCAGTATCCCACCATTGTACTTTAACAGTATCCTGTGTTTCACCCATATCCATTGTAGTTGTCATGAAATCCACTCCGATCGTAGCATGATAATCACTACGCATTTTACCAGACAAATACACATTAATTAGACTTGTTTTTCCTGTTCCTGCGCTACCCACCGAAACAACCTTCATTTGATATCTTTTACCCATGAAATATATATTATAAATGTAGTTTTAATTTAATTATTCATTCAATTTGTCATTCCATTTATTTATGCAGGTTTCGTCAATCTATATGAATCGAATATTTCTCGAATTTCAGGATACTTAACAGATGATTCGTATGGAGTCTCACGAAATTTTCCAGTTTTTAAGTGAGGATTTGCACCATACGATAATAATATACGTATTGCCGAAAGATTCTGTTGTTCGACAGCTATTGCTAATGGTGTAACATCTGCAACTGATTTATCAATCACAGCTCCACGTTCAAGTAGTTTCTCCAATAATGTATCTGCATTCTTTCCAATTGTTCTTACAACACAATGTAACGGAGATCCTAATACATCTTTATTCAAATCAATATTAGGATACTCATCAAGAATTTGAAGAGCAATATGTAGACAATTAAATATATTACAACAATAATGGAAGATTGTTATATTATAGTATGTCCAAGTTTTCGGTGTAAATATTGTTTGTAATTCTTCTGTTGTAAAGCTACTCAAATCTATATACTTCTTATGTTCTTCATACTCATTTTCGCACATATCATATAACTCTCGAAAGAGATTTTGTAATTTATCCATGTTATATATTGTTTATTGTTTCGTAAAACAAATTTTAGAGATTCATTCAGTGAATGATTTATATTATGATTTCTCCGCAGCTTTAGTCAATGAATACGAATCGAAGATTTCTCGAATTTCAGGATACCTAGAAGAAAATTCGTATGAAGTCTGACGAAATTTTCCAATTTTTAAGTGAGGATTTGCACCATACGATATTAATATGCGTATTGCAGTAAGATTTTTCATGTCGACCGCAATTGCTAATGGTGTAACATATGTAGCTGAGTTATCAACCACCGCTCCACGTTCAAGTAGTTTCTCCAATAATGTATATGAATTCTTTCCAATTGTATTTACAACATAATGTAACGGAGATCCAAATACTTCTTTATCCAAATCAATATTAGGATACTCATCCAGAATTTGAAGAGCAATATGTTGACAATTCAATGTACCACAACATTGATGGAAGATTGTTACACCACATAACACCCAATTATTGTTAAGCCTAGGCTTAAATATAGTTTGTAATTCTTCTGATGTAAAGCTACTCAAATCGATATACTTCTTATGTTCTTCATACTCAGTTTCGGACATATCACGTAACTCTCGGAAGAGGTTTTGTAGTTTATCCATGTTCTATCTTGTTTACTGTTTCGTAAAACAAATTTTAGAGATTCATTCAGTGAATCATTTATATACAGAAAAAAATACCGATTAATAGATATATACGACGCGTTTTCTGAAGTATGTTCAAATTTTACAAGTACAGATATTGCGATAATGTAAAATCCACTCTTGAGGATCCCTATAACTATGGATGCAAACACAACGGCGTAGGCGGTGAGCCCAATGATCCAGGCATGCGCAAAATACCAAACCAGGCCAACAGTGACTTTGGAGACATGTACGATCAGTGGCGCGCAGAATTAGGTCATTTTGATCCAAACAATCGTCTATGGCGTGAACAGTACATGGAATATGGTCTAGGTCCACATTTCGCCAGTAAATCATATCATTGTCCTCCGGCGTGGATGGATAAGACTGGAACAATGAAAGTTACAGAAAAGGATAAGTACGGAAAGAGTGTAACAAAAGTAGTACAGATTCCTGGATTATGTGGTACTGATATTCCGGTTTGTCAAGGTCAGAGTGGTGAAGAATTACCAAATCCAGTTGCAACAGATGGTGTGGATGATTACTATGATCAACTAAATGAAGGATTCTTCACTAGTAACTGCGCGATAACCTACGGGAATCTCTTCTTACTTCTCGTTATAGCGTTCCTTATATACTATTTTGCATTCAAAAAAGGAACAGTTGCTAATTTGCCGGCAACAGTTGTTAGTGGAGCGAAAAACGCCGCAAGTAAAGTGGTTTCTGGCTCAAAAAGTGCAGTGAAAGGAGTTCAAAGTATGGTTTCAAAATAATCTGATTTTTGGTGTAAAAAAACATGCATTTTTATTGTTTCACGAATAGATATTATATTTATTTATCAAGTATACGTTTTACTAGTTCGGATTTCGGACCTGTTAAGCTCAACTTATGGCTACGAAGAATTTCTTTCAGCTGATTATTCGTCATTGAGTTCAATTCTTTTTCACTATATAATATTTTTGCGGATTTGCTCTTTCGTTTTGTTTTTGATTTTGCAGGAGTTTCCGTAGTTCCTTCATCAGGTTTTCTCTTTCTCTTCTTTTTCTTGTCCTTTTCCTTTCCCTTTTCTGGTTCACCATCTCTATCACTTTTTTCGTCAGAGTTTAAGTCTAAATTCATGGCGGTTTTACTGATTTTACTTATGGACACGACCATATCTACTACGTCTTCGTCTTCAGTTTCCGATCCGGTTTCTTCCTGATTGTCCTGAAACTCTGACTCGTGTTCTTCGATACTAGTAACCGGAATATCATTTACGTTTTCCGCATCGATTAATGCATTATCACCAAGTAAATAGGTACATAATTGTTCGTAGGATGGTTTCGTTAATATGTACTCATGTAGTTCTTTTTTGTAGTTAGTAAGGACTGTTTCAGCGTATACATGTGACAGTTCTTTGAATCCATTTAGATACTCATCAAATTTTGATTTTAAACATGCAGATGTTTTCTCGAGTAGAGTTTGTAATTCACTGTCAACATCCATATTGAATCAATGTATGTATAAAAACAATTCAAATAAATCATTTTTATATATGTATCTAAAAGCTCCATTAACATATATTGTTCATTACTTTTATGGTATGGCATATATGTTTCATACAAACGAGTTTCTAACTGACAAAATCTATGATTATCTATCCAAATCAATCAAAATAGATAACATATATATGGATGATATACGTGATATATGTGGAATGCTATCAAGTATGCATATGCAAGAAATACGAAATATATATCATCATTTTGCATGTGGCGGTCATATGTTTGTATTTTCGAAACAAAACCAATCACGGAAACAATTTTCTTATAGACACTTTAGAAACTACGATAAGATATGTAATCTATCGTATAAAACAAACAAACAGAGTGATAACAAAGAACAGGTTATTTCGTTACTTATAGACGATATAAGTAATTTTATACATCATCAGAAAACACTGGATATATCACAATCTGAAATGTTCTATCTTATGTTTCTAAGTATGTATGTACGTTCACATAAAGGTATTGCAGTCCTTAAAAATGATGATATATAAAAGTTAAATATATATGTTAATTAAATGGAAGAGAACGAATTACTGATTAAAGCAATACTTATTTGTTATGATCCAAAAAACAAAGATGATGAACTTTTGTATATAATCCAAAACTTTTGCGGAAAGGTTTTCCTTAATCCAAATGTAAATCAGACTCAAGGAAGCATCTATTATTTGTGTGGTGATATACATGCTATGAAACCTCTACCAGATAATTATGTTATTATCACACCTTACTCGTACAATTATAAAAATGATGAAAGACTTACACACACTGGTAAAGTACCGATTAATATATGTAATGCAGGTGTGTTTTTCAGAGAATTCTTTGACAAAAGTTACTACGATGATATTGTATCCAATCACCAATTTCAGTCTCTAACAGAATCCAATAAACAAGGTAACGCATATCGAAAAGGTATTTATATAACCCATGTTAGCGATAAGGAGGATGGTAGACACTTTAATCTACTCAGATGTTCAACGAACTTTAGTGGCCCTACAAACAATCTTAAAACACCAGATCTGGACATTCTCCAGAAGCTAAATGATATATCGAAACACATATTCAAGGACACTACAATTAAGTTGAATCACGTATTGGCACAGATTTATCATAATGTTGTGATTGAATCCGAGAACGGAAAAAGAAAGGATCGTAAAGCGCGCATCAAAGAACACTCTGACAAAACCAAAGATATACCTAGAAATGGTCTTATTGCATTTAACACATTCTATAAGGAGATGCCAGAAACGAAAGGTGTAAAACCCACACAAATTGGGTTTGATAGATTATACAAAAAAACAAGTATTTATACACGACTCAAATTCAAAGCAAAAGATCCATCAATGTGTGATTTCACAATTCCTTTATATCCAAATTCGGTGTTCATTATATCACTTAAGGCGAATAGATTGTATACTCATGAAATTGTACCACCTTCGTTAAGCGTTCAACTCATACCAGTCAGAATGGGTTATGTGGCTCGTTGTTCGAATGCACCAGCAGTCCACTATATGGGTAAAACGTATCTTCTTAAAAATAATGAGAAAGTTGAACTCGAACGTGAAACACCCGAAAAAATAAAACAGTTACGAAATATGTACAAAAAGGAAAATGTGACAACCGATATAATAGAATACGATGAACTTAATTTTAGTATGAATGAGGGAGATTATACCAAGCCTCTTCTATGATATCTAACTCATTGATTGTATATGTAAGTTCAGGATATGTATACCCAATACTTTTATTTTCTTTCGATCTATGTTTTAAGAATTCCCTTTTCTCATCATCTGTGGCTAAAGTGAGTTGTATCTCAGTACCTGAAAAATAAGGAATTCCGGATCTATAATTGATAAACGTCTTAGATCTCCGAAACGTAATTCCAAGCCATTCGTTAATACTAGATCTCCTGCTATTTAGAGATATTTTGTGTAGATATTTATTGTTTACATGTAATGGAAATACAACACATGTCCCTTCGTCTAGTTTAATACTAAAGCGATTGTCTTTTTGGTTCTTACTTTTGATATGCAAGGTTCGTATATCGTGTTCTTCGACAGGATTTTTATAACATGAGAAAATTACGATATGTGAATCTTCTGCAAGATCCAATTCCTGATCAGAATGCCAACCCATATTTCTGTATGATGAATCATACAATTCAATCATAGCATTATTTAATTCTTTGATACATATTTCATTAAATAACAATTCATTAAGTACCATTTCATGTAACTTATAATGTTCTTCTGTAAACATTTGATACATATACGATGTTGTACTTCTAACTAATGGAATATTTTTGTTGTCATTCACCAATAATGCACCTTTTCTTCCATTTGTAATCGTACCAAAATGTACATTTTTCTTCAGTAAATCATATGTGAACTGATTGTTATTAAAAATTATGAAGTCTTCCATATTTTAAAAGATTAAATTTTAAGCACTACTATATTCAATTTGTCCTGTTACATCCCAATCTGCACCGCTCTCCCAAAGTCCAGTTAAGACAAGTGTAGTAGGAGCATCATGTGCTACTTCTGCAGTCATTACTCCTGGAAATGCACCATCTGATACACGTACAAACTTACAACCATTTGCGAATATACTACCAGAAGTAGAAGATGCTGCAACTGGTAAACCTGTTAACTCACATGTTGTGGTACCAGATGGAACTGCCGCAATACGGATTCTTATGTCAAATGTTACAGTTACTTTATCTCCGACAGTTATGTATCGCGTATCACGATTTGTTAATATACTTGTAATATTAGTACTAGGTGATAGAGAAAACGTTATCCAATTAAATGTAACTGCTCCCGTAGCAGCTGGTTCCCATTCACTAGTACCTGCATTCCATGTTAAAACCTCTCCAGAAGCAGGAGCTGCTGCAGATATATCACGACCTTGAAGTTGTATAGCATTACCTGAAAAAGATCCAGTAACAGTTCCAGCAACATTCAGATTACCGCCAATAAATACATCTCGCGCAATACCCATCCCACCATCTGTTACAAAAGATCCTGTATTGATATCAATGGCGGTTACATCACTTAATAGAGTAAGAGTATCGGCAGTTAAGTCGACAATCTGTTTCTTAATAGTACTCATATTATTATACCTTTATGAAAGAAATAAAGACATATATACTATATTACAATTCAAATCTCTTTTTGTTACGTAAATTCGATGCAAAACGACGACGCATAAACTGGTTTTTTAATCCTTCTCGACGAGCTTTTATATAATCATCAATATACTCAATATTTTCTTCTTTTTTCGTATCTACTTCTTTCTTTTGTTCCATTTTTATTTTTCTTTCCTTTTCCCACTCATCAAATTGTGATTTAAGTGATTTTGTGGAAGGTGTAAAATTGCGATCACATGGATTCCATCTCCATTTAATGTTATCATTCGGAACATCACATGTTTTTATTTCGGTATCCTCTCCAATGTTGCCACATACGGTACTTGTCATCATCTGAGGTGTAGTATTAACAACAGGATCTTTTGCACTTAGAACGTAGTTACTTTCATCATCATCATCTATATCAATGACTACATGTCCTTTTTCAAATTGCTTCTTGTGTAATCTATTGTTTTTTTCAACAATCTTAACAAACTTGTCATAATCAAACGATGGATGGTTTGGGTTATCAAAAATGCCTGTTTTTGGAGTATCCTCAGTAATTTCGTTCACTTTCGGTACCGGTATCTGAGTTTCAGTAACCGTATTTTCTTTTTCCTGATATTTTTTAAGTAGAATTGGATGTATTTTTTTGTATTCTGAAAAAGTACCATATGGACCAGACACAACTTCTCCATATTTCATAAAATATGTTGCTACGTCCATTGGTTTCTCAGTAACCGGTATATCGTCGATCTTATCTGATTTATCGGTTTTCTGACTTTCAGCCGGAATAATCTTGAACAGAGACTTGTCGGTATCAATGGTATGAACTTCCACAAAATAAGTTGTATACGGGATACGCTTAAAACAAAATGAGGATTCTTGTATATTGTGGCCCTTCACCGTATCTTCCTTGGTTAGCAGACAAGATACAGGAGCATAGTTCGAATTACCCGAAAAACCATCTACAGATAATTCCGATGAATGAGGTGTATCTGTTACTGCGGAAGTCTGTGTCGTTTCTTTGTATGGATTAAATCCAGTGTATGCGATCTCTGCTGCAATGGTGGTTCCATCGTCTCCACATACACGGTACTTAAAGTTTGTTACCTGACCAGGTATAGTAACATATACGAGATCATCGCAAAAACGATAATCTAATGTCATACGATCACTTATGGGATCTTGCTGAAAATTTCCACTCCAAATCAATCTACTTGAAACAGGTGTTGTAGGTAAAGTTTTAACTAATTTCGGTTCAAATGTAGTCATGAATTTTTGATACGATATTTAGTATGTATATCACTAATATTTTTTTTCTTATATAAAAAAACGCACAGTATCGAAAAAAAAATTTGTATTGCGATTGTATTCTTTGCAATGAAACGAAGAATTACAGAACTCCATCTATCCTCAATCCAGGAAAGGAACCTAACCTATTGCCTATTCATTTTACGGGATATTCAGCATAGTTGGCTTTTAGTGTATCATCTGACATGTCAGACGAAATAATGCATAACATTAATCTCTAGAGAGATGATGTGGAGTAACCTCCCTACAACCGTAATACAATATACAATAAAACACTACTATCATACAAGCGTAATCAAAGTGCACAATAGTCAAGGAGCATTGTGGGATCTACCTTACAATTGTTTTTCTGAAAATGGGGAATATGGGTATTTCATTCAGTGAATGTATGTGTCTCTTTTAAAATTCTAGTATCTTTTCTTCCGAAGAAAGCAACCAAGAACGTCACAAAGAAAGTAACCATGGACCCATCACAAGAAATTAGTCAATTGACTATTTCTCCGTGCTTGTTGCTCGGTATTCAAAAACCAGACAACAATCCTTTTTGGTTGGAAAAGATTCACACATACTTCCCAGAACAATCATCACAGTTCTCAAGTTCTATGCTTGAAACTCGTTCCCATCTATGTTTTTGGACATTGATGCTACACGCATATTTCCCTCCTATTTCAGTATGCATCACGACAAAAAAAATTGCATCACAAATCAAGAGCTACAAAAAGGTGATGGACAAGTCTTCGTTCCTAGTCGTTATCCCTGACGCATCTCATCTTTTTTCGGTGCAATACAGGAGATTGCTCAAGTTGAAGAAAATGATGAAAGCCCAACAATTAGTCTGCAAACACAACGAAAAAAACTTTTTCATGATGGACTCATGCTGGTATGAGATGTATGTGTCTGATACCAACCTTTACAAGGTTTTCACACAACGTTTCAGAGTTTTTTACAAGCGATCACTGGAGTCGGCAAGGGCGCTTCGTGATAGAAAACATCACAAACGACACATGCGCAAGCTCAAGTTCGAGGAATATTTCGATGCAAGTATCATTTGTTCCTACTGCGAAACAGACGTGCTTCTCTCAAAAGATAAACATGTCTATCTGCATGTATGCAAGGTGCACAATTCAAGTGTCTACGGAGACCATGCACAAAAACCGGCGTACTTCAATTTGCTTCAGGCTCAACGTTCTACGAAAACAAAAGGACCGATGAGAATAACAACTTTTGCAACATGTTGTGATTACGTCGGAAAGAAACGCAAGGATCACTGTATTCCTCCGAAGGTGTATCATCAATCATGCTATGGAAAGATTTTGGCGGACGATATATAAACATATATCATTGATAGTAACAAAGCTCCTTTTCTATATGTCAAAGTATAATATTCTGTCGTTCGATATTGGTACACGTAACCTTAGTTTTCAATATGCCGAAACTACAAATGAGTTATTTAACATAGTTTTATGGGAGAATATTGATCTAACCAAATATAATATTTCATCTACTGGAGAAGGGGTATGTGATGCGATTATATTAAGTGGTAAAAATGAGGGTAAACCATGTAGTTGTACGACGAATCTCTTACCCTATGTATGTAGTTATGAAGAATATCTCATTCCTCCGGACACAATTCTGGATATGATGCTCAAAAAGGACTTAATTGTAACCTGTAGTAGATTACTAAAAAACACTGCTTCTACGGAGAAAGTTTCATTTGAAAAAATGACGGTTGCCCAACTTCGTGCGCGGCTACAAGAAAGTGCGAGAGATATTCCCAACTGTGTATTTAAAATATGTAAGGAACGTGAGCCAGAACTCTGTCAAGTTTTTCGATGCAATAGCTCCGAATTGGAGTATAATTTCATTACCAAGAACTATTGTCTACGTCATTATCCGACCAACAACCTCTACAAAGACTATTTTAGGAAATTGTGTAATAAACAGGCGGAAGTTAAGAAGATCAATCGAATGACACTTGCCGAGAATCTTTGGAAGGCGCTTGATACCTATCCACAGATACTTCAATCACATTGCATTGATATCGAAAAACAGATGCGCAAAGATATGATTATGATAGTCGCCTGGATACAAATGTATCTGAGCATGCGTGGTTACAAAGGACAATTAAGTGTGATCTCTGCAGAAGAGCGTTTTAAGGTGTATGATGGCCCTGAAATCGTGGTTCCCGATACGAAAACCTATAAATCGGCGCATCCGCGTAACAAATATGTGGCCATACAACAATGTAAGTATCTTTTAGAGAAACTAGGTCTTACCTCAGAACTAAATAAACTCAATGCTTCTAAAAAAGCGGATGATCTAGCGGATACGTTTCTTATGGCGGCTAATCGCTATTGTAAGCATTTCCCTAAAAATACATGTGATTTGAAACTGAGTAGTACATCACGTTGTTATACACGTGGAAAGAGTCGTCCATTTCGCAGTCCATTCACTCGTTATAATAAAAAGAAAAAGTAAAGATAAATGAATATGAACTTATTTCGAATGAATATGACAATATTTCGTATTTCCTTTCTTGATATAATTTCCACACAACCGATTTGATTTTGTAATACCTCTACATTTATTTAAGTTACGATTACGTGTATTTCTTCTTCCTCTTCCTCTTCCTCTTCCTCTTTGTTTTTTTGCAGATTTAGTACTTGTACCAGATACATGAGAAATATATTTATCTACAGTACTATAACGTCTATAAATTATGTTGTGAAAGTCTTTTTGAGTAAAACGTTTCTTATGATCTTCAGAATCAAATATATCATGTATTCTCGATAGAAGATCTTTGTTCTGTAAATCTATCGAAATCATGTAATTTATCATGTTTCCACTTATTGGAGCATTATGTTCATATAAATCTTTGATAGTACATGAGAATATATCTAATAATGATGATCTGGCGTGTGGACTAGATTCTGTAATGTTGGAAATGTGATAATCAATTGCTAATTTGAAAAACACATCTGATGGAACATTTAGTTTATGTGATACACATGCTATGAAAACACCACTATAACGTTTATGTAGATTATGTCTCAACTCGTATTTCACCTCAAAGGGGTACCTGTATTTACTACAATCTACCGATAATGCCATTATATATATTATTAATGTTTTTAATATACAATCCACGTTCAAATAATATATAAATTATCCATTAAAACACATATAATGCGCGATCAGGAACTTGTATATTTCAATGGAAAAATATCATTGAGTACATTAAAAGAAAGATATAGAGAATTAGCCAAAAAATATCACCCAGATAAACCGGATGGTTGCACAAAAACTTTTCAACATATGCATCAAGAATATGTATATTTAAAAAACAAACTTACTCAAAAAAACAGAGAAAGCGATAGTGAAAGAAGTAGTAGCGAAAGCGAAAGTAGTACTGAACGTAATGAAAGTAAAACAAATGAAAACGATTGTAGATATGATAATTATGAACAACTATGTAACTTTATTATGAATCGAATACGTAGTTTCAATAATAAAAAACACAAAAATAAGTTACTTTTCATTAATAGAAAATTAAGCATAAAAGATATCTACATATCTGGCGAACTAAAAACAGAAATAAAGGGAATTGTTTGTTGCCCAGAATGTAATGGAATTGGTTATGATTATTCATTATGTGAACTATGTGATGGAATAAAGTGTAGCAATTGTGATTTTAAAGGTATATTTGTCACAGGATCAATATGTTATAGATGTAAACAAAGTGGTCAAATAGAAATAGATACAAGTGTATTATTACCTGCAGTCGAAGGTATTTGGGGTGAACATGATCTATCGATTCCAGCACAAATTCATCAATATATTGTTGTTTCACAAAATAGTAAATGGAAACTAGAAGGAGAGTTCGACATAAAACGTATCATAACCATACGACTAAAAGATGCACTATTAGGTGTACAAAAACCTGTGCGATTACCATCCGGAAAACAGATCATGGTTACAATACCACCCGCAAAAACAACATTTCAATATCGTGTCACTTACAATAGTCTCGGTCTTTTAATGTCAAATGGACAACGTGGTTGTATGCATTTCGATATCAATATACGCTTTCCAAAGAATACAGAAGAACGTAAAACCCTCGCAAATGTCATTCACTGAATGTATTAGGAAAGTAAGAACAAGGAAAAATAAAAGTAAGTGAGATTAAATTATTCTATATGTGTCAAAGATTATCTTGAATCTTAACAGAATTAAAACCAGAATTATAACGAACCACAATACCTTGTTATTGTTTTAACACCTACACATATATTCCTAGGTCTCGCTAGGAGTGTA
>Ga0100403_1002110_pt1 | contig 16464 bp, 18 predicted proteins | sample CryGeymet201501t_FD_83663 | JGI IMG/M metagenome (GOLD analysis project Ga0100403, IMG submission 83663) | Groundwater microbial communities from Crystal Geyser aquifers in Utah, USA - Crystal Geyser metaG 2015-01t | ecosystem: Environmental > Aquatic > Deep subsurface > Groundwater | place...
GCGTATACCCGTGCTGCTGTGCCTCTGCATCAGTCAGAGCTATTGGCGTAACCCGCACGTTGCATGTCAGGTTGGTGTTGTAGCGGTCTGTAGCGGTCGCTGTTGCTGTTGTCATGTTGCCCTCCTGCGTTGTTGTTGACCGGCCCTGTGCCAATCGTTGATGCACAATCTACATTAGCCGGTTTATGATTGCAATAATTATTTTTATGCACATTGTGAACGCGATAAAAGCCGTTGGTGAGCTAGGGGGGGGTGCGAGCGGGCCTGGTGAGCTAGGGGGGGGGCGGGAACTATGCCGGCAGGGGTATGGAGGGGTTGTTATGGGTTTGATGTCTGATCGGGAGATGGCACAGCTTTGCCAGACTGCGCTTGCGGATATTATTCAGGGGAAGGTGCGGTCGTATTCGATCCAGGGGCGGACGTTTACGCGGGAGAATCTGACGGCGCTGCGGGAGCTGGAGCGGACGTATCGCTCGGCGGATGCGCGGCGGACGTATGGGCGGTCGCATTTTCTGGATATGAGTTAGGAATAAGACCGCAGACTGCAGACCGCAGACTGTAGACTTTTTGGGGGTGATATGAATCTTGGTGGAATGGTGAAGGGGTTTTTGCCGCGGGGCTGGGGGAATCCGTACCAGTCGAATGATACGGATCGGAAACGGCAGCGGCGGGCGCGGTCGCGGTCGTTCGCGGTGGATGAGGACCGGGGGCTGGGGCCGTATTTTCGTGAGGAAATCCGGCTTGATAACCGGGATATGATGCGGAATGTGGCGGCGGTTTTTGCGGGGCTGATGCGGTTTGCAAATGGTGTGGTGGGTACGGGGGTGCGGCCGGAGCCGATGACGGATGATGAGGGGTGGAATGAGAAGGCGAAGGCGCTGTATCTGATGCGCAATGCGAATGTGGATGCGCGCGGGCGGGTAAATATGCGGCTGATGCAGCGGCTGGCGGTGATCCACCGGATGCTGGATGGTGAGCTGCTGATGGTGAAGCGGCCGGATATGCGGCTGATGCCGATCGAGGCGGAGCGGGTGCAGACGCCGGCGGCGGTGGCGAAGCGCTCTGATCTGAATGTGGTGGAGGGTATCCGGCTCGGAAGGGATGATAATCCGCTGGGGGCGTATGTGTGCCCGCGTAAGAAGTCGAGCGGGGCGGTTGATCTGGGGCGGTATGAGTATATCAAGTGGGAGGATTTGTTTTATCTGGGGGACCCGGTGCGGATTGATTCGCTGCGGTCGGTCTCGCCGATCGCTTCGGTGATCGAGACGTTGCAGATGCGGGGGGATTATAATCTGGCGACGTTGGTGAAGGCGCGGGCGGAGTCGATGCGGGTGTGGGCGATTTATGAGGATGAGGCGGATGTGCCGCCGGGGTATGAGGACCGAAGCGCGGGGGGGACGTTTGTGGAGCCTTCGGCGGCGGGGCAGACGGAACCGGCGATGGTGCGCAAGAAGCTGGATTTCGGTGAGGTGTGGAAGGGGACGAAGGGGGAGAAGATCGAGTCGATCGCGAATGTGACGCCTGGGCAGCAGTATGAGCCGTTCAATGTTTCGCTGTTGACGGATTTTGCGGCGGCGCTGGGGATCCCGTATGAGGTGCTGATGTTGTGTATCGCGAAGGCGTCTTTTGCGGGGGCGCGGGCGATCATGGAGGTGGCGGAGCATACGTGGAGCCAGTGGCGGCAGTGGCTGATTGATGATTTCATTCAGCGGGATTGGAACTGGTGCACGTGGATGATGATGCGGAATGGGCTGCTGGGGCCGGCACCGGTGGATAAGGTGACGGGGCTTAGTCAGTGGAATCATGTGCTGTGGATTCCGCCGAAGAAGGTGATCTGGGACCCGCGGACGGATTCGGAGAGCCAGCGTAAGGAGCTGGTGTACGGGACGCAGAGTGTTTCGGGGATCCTGGTGAGCCGGGGAACGACGGCGCGGGAGGTTTTCTCGCAGCGGCGGCGGGATATGATCCTGGCGATCGAGGAGTCGCGGCGGGTGACGGAGGCGACGGGGGTGGAGGTGGATTGGCATGAGATCATGGATCTGAACCAGACGGTGAAGAAGGCGCCGCCGAAGGACGGGAAGATTCGGGGCGCGAGCGCCCCTGCTGATCTAGGGGGGGAGTGATTATGAGGTTTCCGAATATCTTGGGGGCGTTGTTTTGTGAGCCGTGGCTGATTACGGGGGAGATGCATAAGCGGCTTTGCCAGATTGTGGATGAGCATATCTCGGGGGTGGCGCATGATCCGGGGGGGATCGTGGAGGCGTACCAGGGGGCGCAGGGCAATGGGCGGGAGCGGGAGCCGTTTGTGCGGCTGGGGAATGTGGCGCAGGTGAATATCCACGGGGTGATCGGGAAGCGGGTGGGGTTCTTTGAGGCGAGCAGCGGGGTGATGGATGTGGATGATGTGGAGGCGGCGCTGCTGGCGGCGCTGGAGGATGAGTCGATCGAGGGGATTCTGCTGGATGTGCATTCGCCGGGGGGGACGGTGACGGGGGTGCCGGAGCTGGCGGAGGTGATCGCGGCGGTGAATGAGCGCAAGCCGGTGGTGGCGTTCACGGATACGGAGATGGCGAGCGCGGCGTATTGGCTGGCTTCGGCGGCGAGCGCGGTGTATGCGACGCGGTCGGCGGCGGTGGGTTCGATCGGGGTTTATGCGGCGTGGCTGGATGCTTCGCGCTCGTTTGAGATGAATGGTTTCCGGCAGGAGGTGGAGAAGGTCGGGAAGTATAAGGCGGCGGGGCTGTACGGGACGGCGATGACGCCGGAGCAGCGGGAGCTGGTGAAGCGGCGGGTGGAGGAGGTGGCGGGGTGGTTCAAGGGGTTTGTCTCGGCGCGGCGCGGGGGGGTGCGGCCGGAGGCGATGGAGGGGCAGAGTTTCTACGGGGCGGAGGCGGCGGCCACCGGGCTGGTGGACGCGGTTGGCTCGCGTGAGGATGCGCTTTCGGTGCTGGGGACGCTGGCGGATATGAATGGGCGGCTGGGTGGCTGATTATGCTTTTGCGTGGAACTATGCCGGCAGGGGTATAGAGGCGGCGAATGTGCAACGGGTAATTGTTCGGAAAAGGAGTTTGGTATGAATCTGGCAGAGCAGTTGAAGGAGGCGCAGGGGAAGATCGGTGCGCTGGAGCAGAGCGTGCAGGGGCTGACGGCGGCGCGGGATGAGGCGGCGCAGAAGTGCAAGGGTTTCGAGGAGCAGCTTTCGGGGATGAGCGGCCAGCTTGAGGCGGCGCAGAAGGCGGTGGCGGCGGCGGAGGAGCAGGCGCAGAAGGCGCAGGCGGCTTTGGATAAGGCGGGTGGCGCCCTGAAGACGGCGGAGAGCGAGCGGGACGTGCTGAAGGCGACGCTGGCGCTTTCGGGCGGTCACAAGGATCTTTCGGGCGGGACGCTGGACGGGAAGCCGGGGACGCAGGGTGGCGGGGCGGCTTCGAATGATGAGCAGTTTCTGAAGGCGTACCAGGCGGCGAGCCCGGCGGAGAAGCCTAAGCTGTGGCGGGAGCGGATGAAGGGGGGCTTTGCGCGGCTGAATGTGATGCTGGTGCTGGCGCTGGCGGGGCTGCTGGTGGCCTGCGGGGTTTGCTCGGTGCAGGCGGCTGACCGGGCTTTCGGGCAGGTGATTCTGGAGACGGCGAACGCTTCGACCGGGACGGTGGCGACGGTGGTCTCGGACAAGCTGGTGGGGGCGGTCGAGAGTATCACGGTGATCGTGCCGACGGGGGTGACTTGCGATGTGGCGGTGGCTTCGAGTGATTTGACGTTGCTTTTGAAGGCGGATGCGACTGGGACGGCGGTTTATCTGCCGCGCTTTACGATCCATGATGCTTCTGGGGCGGTGAATACGAACACGACGCACGCGGTGGACAAGGCGGTGGTGGTGGATACGGTTACGGCGAGCTTTGATGAGTGCTCGGATACGAACCAGACGGTAAAAGTGTTGATTAATTACGCGAGGTAGTGCTTTCTACGGGGCGGCTGCTGGCGTGTTGTGTTCCAAGTGACTGAGTGTGATAACAAAAAGGAAAGTAGGTAGATGATGGCTCTGAATGGAATGTATGTGGCGAATGTCTCGAACTTCGTGTTGAACGCGTTTGCAAAGAAACTCTCGATGTTCATGGGGGTTTTTGCGACGAACGTGAGCGACCAGCTGCCGCAAGGCAGCGCGGTTGAGGTGCCTTACGTGTCGGCGGAGGGTGCGGCGGTGGATCTGGCGGATGTGTCGGATGACCGGACGAACGCTTCTGTTTCGCCTGAGTTTTCGACGACGAAGAAAACCATTACGCTGGCGCACAAGCCGTGCCGTGGTTTCTATGTTTCGCCTTGGGAGGCGGCGAAGGCGCAGCAGGGGATTCTGGTGAAGTCCCTGGAGATGAAGATCAATAACGTGGTCGGGGCGGTGGCGCTGGCGGTTGTTCAGGGCGTGATTGACCTGGTGACGGCGGCCAATTTTGTCAACTCGATCTCGGTGAACCCGGCGGCGTTCGATAAGGATAGCGTGAGCGGTATCCGCACGGTGGCTGATGGTCTTGAGTGGGCGGATGAGGATGGTGTGCTGGTGCTGAACAGTGCGTTGCATGAGTCGCTGCGCGAGGATGGCGGGATCATCGATAAGAGCGCGAGCGGTGCCAACACCCTGAACACGGGTATCCTGCCGAACCTGCACGGGTTCGGGATTATGAAGAACCGGCGCATCCCGACTCTGGGAAGCACGGCCGCTGATGAGAACCTTGTGGGCCTGGCGGCGCTGCCTTCGGCGATCGGTATCGCGATGCGGCCGCTTTCGGCCACGGAGGCATTCGGGATGACTCCGGCGGAGATGGGGCTTTCGGCGGAGGAGGCGCTGTTTGATGAGGAGGCGAATGTGGCCTGCACGCTCTCGATCTGGGGCGCGCCGAACACGAAGGTGCTGTATCACACGGTGGAGACGTGGTGGGGCGCGGCGGTGATGGAGCGTAATGCCCTGATCCGCCTGAAGACGGCATAAGATTTTGGTATGCCCCCCGCTGGGACGTATGGAGCCCATACCCCATAACGGTCGCCAGCGGGGGCTGCCATTCCTGGAAATATGAAACGTTGAAAAGCTGGGGGGGCTGTAATGGCACATGGGACGGTGATTGTCGGGCTGAGTGAGGGGGAGTGGCTGACGCTGGCAACGCCCGCCACGCCGGTGCCGGAGGCTAAGGCGCTTTACCGCGAGATCAAGATTAATGGCGGCAGAATCGACGGCGTTGATTACGATGAGGTGCGCAAGTACAGCCAGCAGGGCTGCCAGCGGCTGCGGTTCAAGGGGGCTGGAATCTTGGATGTGAATATCGGGGGTCCGGCGGCGGTAGCCGATGAGCCCGGTGATGATGACCGCAGGGCGCTGGATGAGGCGGTATTCGCGGCGAACAAGAAGGAGCTGCAGGATCTGCTGGGGCTGGATGATGAGCTGTTTAAGGCGCTGTGGGATGCCGAGGGACGCCCGGAAAAAGAGACGGTCGGTTACAATGTGGATGGGTTTATGGATTTTGGAATCGCCCAGGGTATCATTAAAAGTGAGCCTGATGATTCGGGCACGGGGCAACCCGAGTGAATAACGAGCCTTTACGGGGATTCTGATACGACGGGCGGGCGGGATAACCCCGTCCGCCCTTTTGTTTGAGTGGCCCGCGTGAACGCGGGGGGCGGGACCGGACAGAGCTATGGTGCTACCGTTAAACTTTTTTGATGATGACCAGTGCCTGGCAGAAAGCGACTTTGATGATGTCGTGCTTTGGCGCGGCGAGGAGCTACCGGCGCTGGTTGTATCCCGGGGGGAGTCGGCGGATTATGTGATGGCGGGTGAGAAGGCGCGGCGGCGGATTGTGGTGCAGCTGCGCCGGTCGCTGTTTCTGGAGGCGGTTCCGGCGGTGGGGGATGTGTTTACGTTCGCGGCGGCGGTTTACCGGGTGAAGGGGCGCAAGCCGGATGCGGTTTTGTGGGAGTTTGATTGCGAGGAGCGGGATTCTTGAGATTTGGGCCGCGAGCGGCCCTGCTGGGCGAGGGGGCGGCTATGGCGCGGGTTGACCGGATGGGGGTGGCGCAGGCGGGGCGTGCCCACGGGTATGGTGCGCGGGACGGGGTGCACTGGGATACGCGGGAGTTTAACCGGGCGCTGGTGCAGTATGCGGCGGCTTCGCGGAAGGCGTGGCCGCAAATCTGTGATGACAAGGCGCGTGATGTGGCGATCGCGACGGTGAAGATGCTGCCGAGGGCGGTGGCGGAGCAGATAAGCTGGCTGGAGTTCGAGAGCTGGTGGCCGCGCTACATTTCGCGGCGGATGAATCTGGCGATGGGGCTGGGGGCCTGGGACCATGATGATGCGCTGGCGAAGAGCGACGGCATCCTGCGGGGCCGTAAGGCTTCGGTTGCTTTCATGAAGGGGGGCTTCGGGAAGGCGGCGCGGGCGCTGGGGAAGGCTTCGGGGCCGGACGGGAAGCGGCACGCGATGAGCCACGCTTCGGCGATCCTGGCGACGGTGGCCCGGCCGGTGACGGAGATGACGGTGGTGTACGATTCCGACAAGGGCGGGGCGGATGCGGCGTATAAGCAGCAGATGGCGTTCGGGGCGATCCAACGGGCGATGGATCTGGTGGCCAGGGATATGATGGTTTATGTGGAGCGGAAGATGCGGGAGCTGGGGCGGCCGTTCAGTGCGTGACGGGTCGGGGGGAGAGATTCGGGGCGCAAGCGCCCCTGCTGAGCTAGGGGGGGCGTTATGGTTGATGCTTCGAATGAGGTGATGGAGCGGACGGATGAGGCGGTGGCGCTGGTGCTGGCGGCGCAGATTGCGGCGGCGGGGCTGACGCTGACGAAGGCTGACGGGGATACGATGGCGGCCACGATCGTGCGGGGGTTCGAGAGTGATGTGCTGGAGCTGCCGTATGTGGATGTTTCGTGCGTGGAGGCGGACCCGCGTGATTCTGATTTCGCGAATTTCGATGTGAGCCTGGTGGTGGAGGTGCGGACGCACGCGGAGGATATCCCGCGCAGTGAGCACCGTAGGCTGGCGGGGCTGGTGGGGGCGGTGCTGTGGCGCAAGGCGGCGGCGGATGATGAGACGCTGGTGCTGCATGAGCTGCTGTCGGCGGCGGTTGAGGGGTATACGGCGATGTATTGGACGCCGGGGCGCACAAGCCGGTCGGTGGACGGGGCGGAGCGGGTGACAAAGTTCGAGGGAACGGTTTTTGCAAGGTGCAGCTAAAGGAGGCTGGTGATGGCGAGCGACGGGCTTTATTTCCAGGGTGATTTGCGATTCTACAAGGGGCGGGCGAGTTGGGAGAAGCCGATTCCGCGCATGACGATCGTGCAGGCGTCGGCGGTTGTCAGTTCGGGGTCGCAGTCGGTGGGCAGCGCGGCGCATGAGGTGCTGCGGATGGGTGATGTGACGGCCCCGAGTGTGTGTTATGTGCGGAATCTTTCGGATGATTACGCGGTGCAGATTGGCGTGGATGTGGGGGGTACGTTCTACCCGCTGCTGGAGCTGGAGCCGGGGGATGATTTGCCGCTGGTGGGGCGGTTCTGCTCGTCGGCGGCGGTGTATGTGAAGGGGAACGGGGGTGCGGTGGAGATTGAGCTGGCGGTGTTCCAGAAGGATGCTTAGGGGTAAAGCAGAAAGTCGAAAGCAGAAAGTCGAAAACAGAAATAAACAATGAGGAGGTAGGTTATGGCTAATCCAGTGCAATTGGGCCAGGCGGTTGAGTTGGGTATCGGCGGTTACACGTATGAAGGTTATGTGGTTGAGGGCGTGGACATCGAGGAGACGGGGAATACGAAGTTCCTCACGGATGAGGTCGATGAGACGGTGACGCGGATCGACTGGGACCCCGGCAAAAAGCTCTCGGTGGAGATGTACGCGAAGAGCGGCAGCGACCCGGAGTCGATCCGCAAGGGGGACACGTTGACGGTGAACGGGGTGCTTTACGCGGTGGATGACCGGAAGATCAAGCGGCAGAAGGGGGCGGAGGAGCTGAAGGTGACGCTGGATCTGGAGAAGAAGGATTCGATAAGTTACGCTGCGGCTCCTTAGGGGGAGAGATTCGGGGCGCTAGTGCCCCTGCTGAGTTAGGTGGGAGCTGGTTATGACGCTGGATGAGAAGTTTGTGCAGGCTTTGATGCTGCGCCCCCCGAAGGTTCTGGGGGTGCAGCTGCGGCCTTATTGCGCGGGGCACGCGCTGCTGCTTGATGCGCTGGGTAACAGCTTTGTGACGCCGGGGGCGGATTGGTCGCTTGAGGATCTGGGGGTGGCGGTGCTGGTGTGCAGCCGCTCCTTTGAGGCGGGGCGGCGGCTGGTGGTGCCGCGGGGCCGGGGGGACCGGCTGCCGGTGCGCACGCGGCTGCTGCTCTGGCTGCTGGGGTGGCGGGCGCGGCGGCGGGCGAAGTTCATCGAGCATGAGATCGCGGCGTTCGCGGCGTATCTGGAGGATTACCAGCAGATGCCGGATTACTGGGGGGCGCAGGCGGGTAGCCTGAATGCGCCGTGGCCGTATTCGGCGGCGGTGGGCACGGTGATTGCGCTTAAGGGGGCGGTTTCGCTTGCGGAGGCGTGGAACCTGCCGCTTTCGGAGTCGGTTTTCTACGCGGCGACGGTGGCCGATCTTTACGGGGATGACGGGCTGATGAGCCAGCGGGACAAGGCGGGGCTGGCGGCGGTGCGGGATGGCTCGTGGCGGCGGCCGGCAAAGGGGGAGACTACAGACTGCAGACTGCAGGCTGCAGACTCTGATGCTCCGGGGAAGGCTGACGGCCGGGGAGCGAGCGCTACCGGTGAGCTAGGGGGCTGACTATGGCTAAGGCGGTAATCAAGGGCTCGGTGGGGCTGGATACGCAGGGCGTGGATGTGCGGCTGGCTTCGCTGCAGCAGCGGTCAATGGGGTTTGCGCAGCGCTTCGGCGGCGTGGGCGGCCGGATGGGCGCGAGCTTTGCCTCGGCTTTCAATAGGCTGGGGCCCGCCGGGGTGATTGCGGGGCTCGGGGTTGCGCTGGGGGTTGTCGGCGGCCTGGTGGCGAAGGCGGGGCTGGCGGCGTTTTCGCGTGTGGAGACGATCACGACGCAGTTCAAGGTGCTTTTCGGGGATATCAAACAGGCGAAGGCGCACCTGATGGACCTGCGGGACTTTTCGGCGAAGACGCCATTCCAGCTTTCGGGGATTTCGAAGGCTTCGCGGCTGCTTTACCAGTTTTCGGAAGGGGCGATGGGGGGCCGGGATTCGCTGCGGCTGGTGGGGGACGCGGCGGCGGCGACCGGGAATGATCTTGAGGGCGTGGCGATGTGGGTGGGCCGTGCGTATGGGGCGATCAAGGCGGGTAAGCCGTTCGGTGAGGCTTCGGCGCGGCTGCAGGAGCTGGGGATTTTGACGGCTTCGACGCGGGCGCGGATGGAGGAGATGCAGAAGGCGGGTGCCAGCGGTGCGGAAATCTGGAAGGTGCTGACGGGGGAGCTGAAGAAGTACGAGGGCGGCATGGAGGAGCTCTCCGGCACGATTGCCGGCAAGGGTAGCACGATTAAGGATTCGTGGGAAAACATGCTGGCGGGGCTGGGGGAGTTCTTTGCGCCGGTGTGGAAGAGTATTCAGGACATGATTATCGGAGTGCTCGAGAGCATTACCGCCGCGATCCAGAAGATGCACCAGTTTTTCCGGACGATCAAGCTTTGGAAGGATGCGGACATGAGCTGGGCGGAGGCGCGCGCCCAGGCGGAGCGCGAGCTGCAGGAGCTGATGGCGCAGCGCAAGCAGGACAAGCTGGAGATGACCGGCCAGGCGGAGAGCGAGGCGGATAAGAAGCGGCTGGAGGCGGAGAAGAAGGCGCTGGAGAAGGATCAGAAGGCGCTGGAGAAGGAAAAGGCCGGTGTGCTGAAGGATAAGCTGAGTGCGGATACGCGGCTGGGGAAGATCGGGGCGGGCGGAATGATGCAGGAGCGGCTGGGTAAGCTGCAGGGGCAGATGGCGGGCAATGGCGCGTTCGCGCAGAACCGCAATGGTGAGACGCGGTTGCTGAAGGATCAGTACACGGTGCAGCAGAATACGCTCAAGACGCTGATGCGCCAGGAGGGTGCGCTGGAGCGGATCAGCCGGAACACGGCGGACTGGAGTGTGACGTAATGGCAACAGTTAAGGGGCGGGAAACACCGATTGCGCTGCCGCTCGCCGAGGAGGCGCGCAGCGACGGTGGCACGAGCAAGACCCAGGAGTGGGAGGGTGTACCGGCGGGGATCGAGACCAAGTTTTACGCGGAGAAGGGCTCCGGCGACTGGGACACGGTGCGCCTGGAGCGCGGCAAGGTGACCAGCCGGATCGTGGCTTCGGTGGATATTCCGAATGAGCCTGCGACGCGGGAGGCGGGGGTGCGGCGCGAGTGGTGGGAGCTTGACCGCAACCTGGTGGACATCCCGCTGGCGATGCATGAGTATTTCGCAGATGCCGGGTATCTGGATATTCTGCGGCGCAATTACATTGATGAGGGCGTGGAGCCAGTATGGGGTGGGGATGATCTGGCCGGGGCGGCGCTGGCTGATAAGGTGTATTACTATCACCGGATAAACGGGGTGGACAGCGTCCCCTACTCCACGTATGTGCTGCGGCATGTGCGGATCGTGAGCGCGGACACGCTGGCCCTGAGCGACCACAGTGATGTGAACCGCGTGGTGCCGCTGCCCTCAAGGGTGCCGACAGCGCTGCTGGGTACGCTACCGGCCGTGTATGAGTGGTTGAAGCAGCCGCCGGATGTTCGCAACACGGAGCGTTACAGTTACCAGCTCTCGCAGGAGTACTGGGCGGGGATGCCCTTCTGGTCGGTGATCTACGGCGGCTCCTGGAACCCAGGCTTGTAAAAAAAGGGGTCGGTTAATGCCGCGACAGCACATATTCGCGCCGGGACAGAGGAAACTGGACCCCGGCACGCTGAACGACATCAGTAAATCGACGCACTCGGCCCGCAAGGCGCTTAGTTTTTCGGGCACGGGCAGCATGCAGACGCCGATCGGGACGCTGCAGCGCAGCCGCCAGCCTGGGCGCGCGGGCGGCGCGGTGGCGTTTGACTACTCGGTGTTCGCCTTCGGGTTCCGGTTTGTGACTATCGAGGGCGAGAACGAGGGCGACCCGCCCACGACGGGCGTGGAGATCATGCCCGGCAGCGTCCGGATGCACGGCGTGGGCAGCTGGAGCCTTGATGAGGCAGCTACCGTGTCGCTGGACCCGATGAGTGCGCCATGGGTGTACGCACAGCTTCCGCGCAACGGCGGGGACGTTACCGTATCCGCCAGCTCGACGGAGCCGGTCAGCAACACGACCACCCTGAAGATACCGCTTTATTTATTTGAAAGATCAGAAGGGGGAACCTATGCGCTGCACTCGACGCTTGGCGGCATACGCCATATTGGCGATGTCAATCTCGACACTCCCCTGCTTTAGCGCAGGCTGGGTGGGACGCCCGTGGCACCAGAACACAAACGCAACGACTTGGCAAGCATTGCAGGAAAACTACGCACCGTTCGAGCAGCTCTTCGAGGCACTGGTCGAGCGCGCCGATGTGGTGCGTGTGGCCGCGAACACGAACTACCCGCGCCTTGAGCTGGTGCAGACGTGGACGGTGGACGCGGGCGTTGTCACCAACGTGATCGGCACGAATGAGGTGATCACAGCGTCCGGCTTTTCACCTAGCGTTAACGGTACATATACCGAAGTGGGTGCCGATTTCTGGGTAAGCGGGAACCGCCTCCTAGTCGGCCCGGCATCCGGGTGGACGGGGGTGTACGCGTGGGAGTTGTACGCGGACTGGGCCGATTGGTACCCCAGTTACGGGGCTGGGTCTGGGCCGGAAAGTACAGGTTGGGAGGACGCGAACACATCACTCCCTGCGGGTGGGATAACCGCCTATGCACCCGCTGGCGTGGAAGTCAATCTAGTAACCACCAACGTCACGACAACCAACGCTTTTGCTCCGTTTGCGTACAGCGTAGAGGTGGATGGTACGACCTACAGCGGAACAGGCTTCCCCCATTTGACCTATGCGGCGATGAACTGGATCGACCAGCAGATTGACTCTCTTTCGGACTACTACTCGCCCATCCTGCCGCCGACAAACCTCCCGCCGTCCGGTGCGGAAGTGTGGCTGTGGCAGGATGCGTGGGACGCGCACGGCCAGTACAGCCTGATCGGCGGGGCCGAAGTCGGGAAGACGGAAGAGGGCACCTACGTCACAGTCAGCACGAATAGATACGGAGAGGTTAGCACGTACACGAACGCTTGGGCACTGTCCATATACACCAGGCAGCCGCCCGTCGCAAGCCAGTGGATGATGGCCGAGTGGGTCTGGGGGCCAACGAACTGGGTAGAGGAAATCAGTGGTGGCGAAACAAATATGGTGGCGCAGAACGGGTGGATCGGCAGCGCGTACGGCACCCAGATGGAGTTGCGTCTCACTAACGGTGCCAGCGGGCCGCTGGTGGAGGCGTACACGACTGGCGGCGTTCCGCTCGCCGTCGAGGTTGATCTGATTGGCAATGTCAAACTCGACCACTGGTGGAACGCTGAAGGACTTGTGACAAACGTAACCGAGCGCGTCAGCGCGGGCGGTGCCGCCACAAACCTGTTTTACAGCCTGTATAACGATACCGCCATCGTAAGCGGCAGCGGTACGTCAACGGGGGATTATGTGATCGTATCCTACAAGGGGCCGATTACGCTTTACGGGGGGAGACCCTACCGCGTGTACGCATCCGACTTTGACGAGCGGGCGGCGGTTATCGACCATATGCATAACATGCGAGTCGAGCATGACTGGCGATACTTTGCTGCGGTGGATACGCAAATCCCGGCATGGAGTAACGTGCTTTACGCCACCGCTGCAACAGAGTCGCACCTCATCGTGACGGGAACCAACAACACGGATCACCCGCCGTGGTCGGACATCGTTCCGCTGCCCTTCGCCGATCCACCGGCGGCGGCAACAAATGCGTGGGAATACTACCCGCGCGATGACGACAACTGGGGCGAGTACACGTTGGCGCGAACCAGTGTCGCCCAGTGGGCACCCGACGAGTGGCCGCAATGGCCTTATTCCGATCCGCCATCCGGATACTCAAATTCGGTCAGCGCGGAGTGTGTGACCCGTTCCGCGCAGCTCGCGTACACCTTTGCGTTTGCTACAAACACGTGTCAGGGCACAAACTTTCCGCAAGGTTTCGTGATCAAGAACCCGGTGACTGTCGAGGGGAATGGATACTATGCTCCGGTGCTTGTCACAAACACGCATCCATTCGAGTACTACGAGATTTACGACTACGGTAGTGGGCCGATGACAAACATCCACTACACCTGCCAGATAACATCAGCTGTTCACGACTTGCTGCTCGGCACGAATACATATCTTGGCGGACGAGTCGGAAGTACGAATTGGTTTGGTGGCCTGATCCCCTACAACATCAGCGCTGGATACGTTTACAGCGCATGGCATGATTCCGATTGGGAAGCGTTCACGGCGATAACGAACAACTGGGACATTGGGCCGTGGGAAGAACCGTTCGATGAAATTAACGGGGAGCTTCCTTGGGATTACAACCCGTATTACGAGACCTACACATACATTGTCGGCGGCGGACAGAGATATACATGGCGGCCCGTGTGGACTGATGGCGCAGGCAGCGGGGGAACAGGAAAAGTGCCCGTCCCCGGCTACATCGACTGGGGCGTGACCAACGGCTTCCGCTACCGGGCGGAATAAAGCCCGTATCCTCGCCCGCTCTCCCCTACCCCCGCGGGAACTATGCCGGCAAGGGTAGAAAGCAAGGGGGGTGGATCAAGGTGAATCTTTACTGGGAAATTGACGAGCGGCGGTTTGTGGCCGGGCTTAGCGACCCGCGCGTGGTGGAGCTGTTTGAAATGCCCGCCGGTGATGTGGTGCCGGTGCGGATCTATATGGTGGAGCGCAGTTCGATCGCGGACCCGTTCTCGACGGTGGTGCTGGCGGCCGCCGATGAGATCGTGGTTTCGGCGAAGGCGACGGCGGCGAACGCGGAAAGCCTCCTGTATGAGGATGAGTTCGAGGAGATCACGGTTGGGGCCTATACGTATTACAGCGGCGAACTGAACCTGAATACGGAGGAGATCGGCGCGGCGATCGGCGGGCAGCGGACGCTGACGGTGCTTTTCGAGGTGGCGCTTAACCGGATCGCGGATGATACGCAGCGCTACAGCACGGCGGTGCGCCTGCGGCTGGTGAACAACATCATCAATGTTTCCACGTTCCCGACCACGGCCAGCGAGAATGTGAAGTTTGTCAACAATGTCCTGCATATCCGCAATGAGACGACCGGCGATTGGCACCCGATGGTAGCCCAGGGGGCGGACGGGCAGGAGCATATCAATCTCGGGGAGGGTGCGTGATGACTGGCAGGCGTGTTTTTACGGTGGCGGTTCTGGCGCTGGCTCTGGCGGCCCAGGCAGCGCGGGCGGCGAGTACGGTGATGGTGGATGACGCGGGGCGGGTGACGTACCCGACAAATCTGGTGGAGGCCAATGACCTGGCGCTGCAGAGCGAGACGGACGCCGCTGTCGGACTGCTCTGCACCATCGCCAGCTACAACGCCCTGCAGGCCCGTGTGGCGGCGGTGGAGGGTGGCGGCGTGGCATTTACCGAGGTTGATCCGCTAGCCGTCCACAAATCCACGACGACGCAGGTCTGGACGCACGTCGGCGGTACCTACACCAATGAGGCCGTGATTGCCACCAGTGATGTGTCGAGCAACGGCTTCGCCGCCGTGACCTACGATCTGGCCACCGGCAACGGCATGAATGTAGTGGTCGAGATGTCCGACTTGACCCTTACCGAGTGGACCGCCTTCGCCCCGTTTGCGTATCCGGGGTATGTCCGGATCTCGCTCGTCGAGACGCTGCCATCGCCAGCCGGGCTCGACACGACGATCAGCAACATCGCCGCCACCGCCTGGACGCGCCCGGACCTCTACAGCAACGTGACCGATACGGCCGGGCAGATCATCCATGTAGACACGGCGGTGGAGGCGCGCCAGCCGGTCCCGTTGGCGCAGATGCAGTCGGCGGTGGCGGCGGTAACGCCTGCGGCCTGGGCGGAGTACACCGCAACCACGAATGTTTACCTTGGCGGGCACAAGATCATCCTTGGCGGTGGCTGGAATGTGCTGGACGTATCCGGGGTTGGTGTCTTGAGTTATGCGGACTGGATGACGACGACCAACGCGCTGACGATTGCCAACAACGGGACGCCCGCACTCGTGATGACGCCGGGGCAGGCGGGACTGGAGATCACCACTTTTGCGCTGGATGGCGGCACGGGAACGGTCGGCATTGCCACCAACGGGGTTAGTAGCGAGCCGTTTCTGCAATGGACGGCGGACCTGATGCAGCCGGACTGGGAAAATCTGGCGGCGATCTCGGCGACGTACCCGAGCACCAACGCGGCGGGTGATTATGAGCTTGTGGCGGTGCTACCAGGTGAGGTTGGCTTTGTACGGGCGATGCGGCAGACGGGAACGGCCTCGATCACGCTGCGGGCGGATACGACGATCAATGGCTCGCTCACGGCTGACAACATCGGCACGATGGCGGGAGAGGATGCGGAGGGCTACGTCCAGACGAACCACACGATAACGATCAACGGCGAAACCCAGTCCCTCGCATCGAACATCTCTTTTACCGTGGAAGGCGGCGGATCATCCGCACCCTCCGCAATCTTTGTGCCATGGTACGAGCAGGACTTCAACGACTCCGGAATCCCCAATCAGGCGCAGATCAGCGACGGCACCGACCTGATCTATTGCGTATGGCAGGACTACACGAACGCGGCTACCCGCCTTAATATGAAGCTGGGGAGAAGCGTCGAGGGCGATGTGTGGACAATCACGCACCACGCAGGGCCGCAGACTGGCACCAACGTCACGTTCAACGTCCTCTACTCCATCACCAAGGGGCAGGCCACCCCGACCGCGTGGACGTACACCAACAGCGTCACCGCGACTTGGAACGCCACCAACATGTATGACCACGAAATCCAGCATACCCTAACCAATAGCATTGTCGGAACCAACAGCGTGCGGCTGTGGATCAGCAAGGGTGATAGTGCTCTTGGATCAGGTTACTGGTACTGGGGCGATACGACCGTGGAGGTGGCACGGTGAGATATGCCTTGATACTGATGATGCTGGCGCGTGTGTCCTTTGGCCAGCTTGAGATGGGGCCAGGTACCAATGTGACGGTGACAGGGTTGACGATCCCGAGTGCGTTTCCGACGAACAAACTTACCGCATACTGGAACATGGACAATGTTAGCGTCACGACCGTTTATGACGATGCCGGTAGTAAGGATGGGACGGCGGTTGGCGGTCCCACGTTTACCGCTGGCAAGCTCGCGAATGCGATCAACTTTGTTGCCGCGAGCAACCAGTATCTTAACCTTGGCAGCGCATATATAGGCA
>Ga0100403_1002112_pt1 | contig 16460 bp, 29 predicted proteins | sample CryGeymet201501t_FD_83663 | JGI IMG/M metagenome (GOLD analysis project Ga0100403, IMG submission 83663) | Groundwater microbial communities from Crystal Geyser aquifers in Utah, USA - Crystal Geyser metaG 2015-01t | ecosystem: Environmental > Aquatic > Deep subsurface > Groundwater | place...
ACTTAACGATGCAGAACTTAACGATGTTGTTGGTGTTATTGATTTTAGTCCTAGTGATTGGTTAAAAGCTAATTTTGAAACCACTGAAGAAGGTTATATTGTTTACAAAGCAATAGGTGGTACAACATATTCTTTTAAGGATTCTTGGAATGAAAAAGACGGTTTTGTACTTACTGAGGTTGTTAATAGTAACGTTACTAATGATTGTGGTTGTGGAGTTAATTTTGGCACTAAGAAATGGGTGACTACTAATTATCCTAATAGTCGTTTATGGAAGTGTTTGATTAAGTGGGAGTGGTTAGCTGATATTATTGTGCCTATTCACACTACTGGCAAAGCTAGAACTAGAAAGTTAATGTTGATAGAAAAGGTGAATGAACAATGAAAACTACAGAAGAAATAATGTATATGGACTTACCAGATAATGACCAAGAAAGATTTAAATTATTGGATAGTAAATAGTATAGTGAAGAAGAAATTATTGAGGCAATTAAAAAAGCAACGACTGATATTAAATTAGGAAGTGTTTTAATTGACAAAAATATCTATCTGATAATGTTGATGCAAGAAAAGAAATATTAAATTATAACCACAAAGTAAAAACAGTAATAGAAAAGGCTGTTGATAAATTTTTATTTAATTATGGATGGAGTAATAAATGACAACATTAAACTGGGATAAATATGAGCTTACAACAACGCTAGGTTTTAGAAAACTAAACGATACTATTGATGATATGGTTAGTTTAGAGTATTACGAGGATGCTAAAGAACTTGTTAAAGAAAGACATAAAATGTATAAGGCATTCTCTTACAAGGTTGAACGGTTTGGTGCTTATAATACAACGATAAAGAACGTTTATAACATTCTAGGTTATGATAATCCAAATTTTAAATATTTAGGAGAAGGAAAATGAAACAATTCATATTTATATTCACCATAATGACTATTTTAGTATTTAGTAATATCGTTTGTTATAATCTTTATGATGATTTGATTATTAAATATAACTCTCTTGTTAAAGAACATAATTTCATAGTTGCAGATAATCAATTTCTTGAATCGAGTTATAATTTAATAGCTGCTAACTTAACATGGGTTAATGAAGGGAAGTATATTAGAGGTTATGCTGTTAATGCTGATTTTTATTGTGTAGTTACTAATGGTCTTGATAACGATGAGATAGCTAGTATTGACGTTCATGAGAAATGTCATATATTAGTTTATAATGATCATGAACATTTTTGTAATAATTGATTGAGGTAAATAATATGGAAAACAGATTTTTCACACAAAAAACTATTGTATGGTGGCATAATTTTACTCATATGGACCGAGAACAACTTATTAAGTGTAGTTCTTGTAAGCGTAAACAGTTAAAAGCTTATTTGTGGGATTATCAAAAGTGTGAGAAATGTAATAGTTACATATATGATAATAGATGGTGAATGAAGAATGAAAATACCAGAAAAAATAAGTAATATTATGGCACACCTTATTGCTAGTGGATATAAAGCTTATATAATTGGTGGGGCTGTTAGAGATTATTATATAGGTATCGAACCACATGATTATGATATTTTTACTAATTGTGCTGGTGATAATTTATTAAATTTATTTCCTGACGGAAAAGTTTTAGGAGGCAAGGTGGTCGAAGTGCTTAAGACAATAATTGCAGGGCAATGTGAACAGATGGATTTAGATATGTTGGCTTTAGAAGTAATGCCAGACCGCATACACTTATTCGTAGGTGCAAAGCCGAAACACACACCTTGGAGGATTATTAAACAACTGAAAGGAAACACATCTATTCAGTTAAGAAGATGCTTTAAGCACTTACCTTATTTACTCTGGAATTATGGTAAACGATTTCCTCACTTATGGGCTAAAGGTTACTATTGTGGGAATGGTTGGACTGTTGATGTAATATCACACATTTTTAGTTTCATTCCACGCCTTGAAGAAACATCTAAAGGGCGTACCTCAATTCCTCCCACCAATAAATTGGCGGGTATCCTTGAGGTGATTTTATGAGAGTTAATAGGGTATATTTTCAGAATTGCTATAAAGAGTATAAAGATGGTGGGACATTTCCAATTATCGATTTCACGTACAGTAAGTGGTTTATATGGATTGGTTTGCTAGGTTTTAGAATTATAATAGATGTTGAAGAAGGTGGAAAATGATTAAAGGATTAAGACTTGATAATGGGACACTAAGAGATATTATCAGTAAAGAAACGGGTTATACAAAATATGATACAATAGTGATAATGAACACTGTTGAAGATTTTATTAGACTAAGAGAAATATATAAAGATAATAAAAACTACTATAAAGATAGTTATTTCAATAGTGCAGCAGTTAATATTATAAAAACTTATAGAGAACAGGAGAATATAAAATGAGCCTTGACTGTCTACTTGGTGGGACTGAACACAAATGCGCAATGAAACGTTTAAAGAACGAACTATTTTATTTAGCCTATATAAAACAAGGAATAAATTTCATGTATGCTCAAGAAGTTTACGTTAAAGAATTTAAAAGACAAGAAAAACGTTTATTGTGGAAGAACCATAAGAAACTACCTGAATGGGTTGTTGAGAGTAAAGCACTACAAAAGCTTGAAGCGTATGTTCTCCCAAATTATCATATAACGAGGTATATAAAATGACAACTATTAATTGGCAAAAGTATGAGCATGGTATAGTCTTAGGGTTTCAAAGTTATAACGAAACAATAGACTTACTAGTCGCTGGAGAATTATATAAAGACGCTGCGCGTGCTGTTAAAGACCGTGCTAACATGTATAAGAACGTTAGTGCAAAGATAGATAGATTTGGCGCTTATCAATATGTTATTAATGACGCTTATAAAATACTAGGTTATGAAAACCCTGATACTTTATACTTGGAGTAGAAAATGAGTAGAAGAAATTATAGAAAACCAAAGAATGTAAGTAATGGAAATAGCACCCATGACAGAATCGTTAAGACTTTAGAAGAAAGATTAAAAAATTCAAGTATTCCATATCAGATATTCTTCAAAGAACACGAGTATGATGATAACTATTGTAAAAATGACGAATACAACGTTAAAAAAACAGTTGGGCATGTTCATGGAGAAATGGATAACGGTGCAATATTCAGAAGTAAATATAAAACTTATGCGGTTGTTATAGAAACAAAATCGACACACGGAAGAGATAAAGCTAATTACCAAACATTTAAAGACGCTCACTATTTAAAAAAACTATACAATGTTGACAGAGTGTTTAGAATGTACGCTCATGGTTATCACAATAGTAATGATATACGATTGGAGTGGTTAAAATGACTGACTATCCACAAGATTTAATTCTCGAAGATTATCTCATCTATTTAAAGAACAATAATTATAAAGTAATCTACACAAATACTGGAGTATCAAAAGACTTATACATGATGAACACTCACAACAAAGTGATTACCTTATATAACTGTAACGACAATGGTACAAAAGTTGATAGGCTTGAAGAAGTAATGAAACAATACAGATTAAAGGAGTGAATATAAAATGAATAAACCATTAAAAACATTTAGAGCAAAACCATTAAGCATAACAATATGGGAGAACAGAATAACAAATGATGATCAAGAAAACATTGTATATAGTTTCGTCATAGAACGATCTTATAAAGATAAAAACGGTTCCTGGATGAAAACAAACTCCATGAGACTTAATGATCTTCCTAAACAAGCTTTACTTTCTAATAAGGCTTTCGAGTTTATTACTTTACAAGATGTTTCTAACACTGTTTTTAAACGTGAGGAAGAAGTTAGTATCGAGAATCTATAATAGAAACATTTATATATTAGTTAAATTATAGTATGATTAAATAATAAGCAGCAGGGAATTTCATTAATAAGATCACCTCTTCGAAAAAAACAAAGTAAACCAACTTTCTATCTTTGTTGCTTATTATTTTCATATTTAGCCAAATGGGAACTAGGGAATATAACGAGAAAGAAGTAATCCATAGTTTGGACAATTCTTTTCATTATAAAAAGAACGTTTTAAAACTTTCTCGACACGAAACGCTAATTAATCGTCTAGCGCAGTTTTTCATTGCAAACGATATACTTGATAGCGGTAATGATTTTATAAGTGAAGCCGTATTTAATAATGGTTTAGGGCGTGCTGATTTAATAGATGTTCAAGCGATGATTATATTCGAGGTTCGTGATAGCGAGAAGAAAATCAACATTAAGAAAAAAGAATGTAAATACCCTTTTCCCATTATAGATGTTGCAGCTAGAGAGATAGTACTTAAAAGCGTTAAGAAATTATTAAAGGAAATAGAAAAATGATAGAAAGCACTCATGAAGAAAGAGTAATAAGAGAGATTGGAAAGTCTTACAGCGTCACTTTAAACAAGAAACAATGTTTAAGAGATGGTTTTAAAGAGGGTGATAAAGTTAAAATCACCATAATGAAATATGACGATACTGACAAATGCCCTTATTGTCACCATACAATCAATTAAAAAACAACGAATCAAACTCAATTAATTAATAGAGTGAAAGAGGAAAGCTACCTCTTAAAAGAATACAAAAGGGTTGAAAAGCCCTAGTATTCCACTTTATGAAACTTTACAATCAAGAGGTAACAACAAAAATGACTAAAATAACAAGGGTTAAATTTCTTAAAGCATGCAATAAGAGCGGTGGTATATTACAAGTAATCGCTGACCGTTTAAGCGTTTCTCGGCGTGCAATATATGATTATTTAGAAAAGCATGATTTTGCAAGGACTGCTTTTAACGAGTCTCGTGAACAGCTTACTGACATGGCTGAAGCACAGCTTGTTAATAAGATTCAGGCTGGTGATAACTGGGCTATTGGTTTTCGTTTGAAGACTATTGGCAAGGATCGTGGTTATGTTGAGCGTAGCGAGATAGATACTAAAGGCACTATTATTAATTATGATGTTCCTCTTACTGATGCTGAGAAACAAGAGCTTAAAGAATTACTGTAAATTATCATATGGTGTGTGATGAAAGTAAGTGTTGAACAAGTGGAGAATATAATAAATAGTGATTTACCTAGACGTAAGATTATAAAATACGTTCAATATTTGTTTAGTAAAGAGGAGAATATAGAGACTTTTTGTCGTTATTGTTTACCGAACGCTTTTACTCTTCCTTTTGCTCCTTTTCATCATGATTTAGTAACTGACTATCTTAAGCCTTATAACACTGCTAACGCTGAGCCGCGCGGTTTCGGAAAATCAACGCTCATTGGTCAGGGAATGGTATTATGGGAGACTGTTAACAAAAGATTTTCTTACGGTGTTTACTGTTCTCAGAACCATGATAAAAGCGTTGAATTTCTCGAGCCTATCCGTAAAGAGATAAAACAAAATAAGCGATTAAAGTTTATTTATCCTTGGTTAAGCATTAAAAGTCTAGCTGATGAGGATGGGAAGGATCGCGAGGATATTTTCGACATATCAGGAGTGCGTATTAAAGCGTTAAGTTTTGAGAAGAACATTCGTGGGATGAAATACATTAATCAGCGACCTGATAGGATATGGTTTGATGATATTGAGGATGATCAGAGAGTGATAAATCCTGAGTTAAGACGTAAAGATTATGATAAGATAAACAAGCAAATGATTCCTAGTTTAGATCCTGATGGTGGGGTTATAAAGTTTTTTGGTACTATCTTGCATCATGATAGCGCTTTAGTTAAGAAGATTAAATTATGGAATGGTCGTATAAACCGTGCTTGTGAACTTGACGAGAATAATAACGTTATAGAAAGTACTATTATTTTCCCTGCACGATTCACTAAGGATAAGCTTGAGCAGTTACGTCGTGACATGGGTACTGCGTCATTCCAGAGCGAGTACATGAACAGTCCTGTAGATGATACTAGTGCTATTATTAAGCGCAAGTATGTTGAAAGTTGTTATGATGAAAGCTTTTCTTTTGATGATGATGAAAAGTACGATATTAAGATTCAAGGTGTAGACTTTGCTTTTAGTGACCGTGTTGGTGCTGACAGTAGTGCTTTTCTTGGTATTGGTAAAAACTCTAATTGTATTGACCTTGTTAGTTTTTTCAAGAAGCAAGGCATGAGCACTCTTGAACAGTTTGATTATATTCGTTATCTAAGCAGTATTAATTGTTTTGATGATAATGTTCTTGAGGAGAACAGTATTGGTGATATGAAGAAGCATATTGGCGATTATGGTTTTCCTTATACATTGTTCTGGACTGGTGCTAACGATGTTGCTCAACCATCTTCTGATGATGTTTTTTTAAACGGTAATGTTGTAAAACGTTATGTTGTTGGTAAGAATAACATGGTTAAGCGTCTAGGTGCTTTTTTCGAGCGTAATTTCGAGAGCATCAGAGAAGGTGAGGGTTATACTTTCCGTATTCCTTATCGTACTGACTCTGATAAAGAGAAAGCTCATCTTCTTCGTGACGAGTTATGCAGTTGGGCTTTTAGTGATGGTAAACTTGTCGAGATTGGAATACATCCTGATAGTCCTATAGCTTTAGGTCTCGCTTTAGAACGTCTTAATCTTGATACTTTTGATGGCGAGGGAGGAATGTTAGAACTATGAAAGATTTAAGTAAGTTATTTAAAGGCGGTATAAAATTAAGATTTTGTAAACAATGCGGTTATAAGAATTATTCAGATAATAACCACTGCAGCAACTGTGGTAATGAATTATGAGTCAAATAGATATTATGGAGTTTTTAGATTCTAACGCTGGTTATAATTATAGTTGTAGCGAGTTAGTTATTGTTTTTAAAGGTCGTATGAATCGCAAAACAATCGCTCGTGCTTTAACAAAGATTTTGAAACGTGAAGAGTATGAGGCATTAATTAAAGTTAATAAGATAGGTCGTAAGACTTTATTTTATGGAGTTAAAAAGTAAAATGGTAGAAAACAATGAAAAGGAAGAATCAGTGAAACAGAAAAGCAGCAGTGCAAAAGTGATTCCTGATTCACAAGATGGTGTAAGTTATAAACAACCAGAAAGTAGAATAGTTAAACAACCCGTTCCTGGTGAGGGTCCGATGGATAAAGAGCTTCCTGTTCTTGCTCGATTAAGAAAGCGTTTAACAGTTCTTAAAGAGCAAAGTAGTGCTAAAACCGTTAAGTATCCGATGGGCAGTAAAAGTCGTCACGTTACCACTAACCCTTTGATACATATTGTTAATTTAGAGCCTAAGTTATCAAATAGTAATTTTGGCACGATAAGTTACGGTGTTTACAAGAGTACTCCTGAGGGTAATAAACATATAGAATCACAATATACAATGGTTGATGGTAAGCAACGTCTTGTTAACGCTGCGCCTGTTCTCGAAAAGACTATTGTTGAGTATTTCGAGTATCGTAAAGATGCTTACATGGAAGTTTTTAAGGAGGGTGACTAAAATGGAAGAAACAAGTAAGAAGTTTATAAAGAAAGGTAATAAGATTGTTCTTAAAGAGAACGTTCCTGATAGAGAGTTTGATAGTAAGGATATATTACGTAATATTGCTGAATTAAAGAAAATGCTTGAACAGTTTAATGGTGAGATTACTAAGAAGGAAACCGAGATTATTAATTTAAAAAGCGAGATTGAACGTTTAACTCCTTTACTTAAAGACATCACTAAGTTCGAGTCATGGGCTGTTGAGATTCAAGAGAGTAAGTTAAAAAACATGATTAACGATTTAATGAACGAGAGTATCGCGCAAATAAATCTTTCTTATAAAACTGATCCTGTTCTTACTGACAGTCAGAATAACAGTCAGAAGATGGTGCAGTTACAAAACATTATTGGTCGTAACAAGAAAGTTGCTGAAGAAATTCACAGTAGTGTCATTTCCAAGCTCATTTATACCGATTGTGTTTTTAAGAACCCTTGGGCTTGAACTCTGTTGTTTAATTAATTTTTTATTTTTTTTATAGTTGTCTTTAAATAATAGTATCGGCATATTCTTTATAATGGCTGAAACTTCTATTTTTGAAATTGATAACATGCTAAAAGATTTATCTCATTCTATAGACACGGATTATATTAATAAAGAGCTTAAAAACGTTGATAGTCTTGGTAATGGTGGTGAGGGGAGTAGTTTTAATAACCAGTTGGTTCGTCTGCCTGTTTTCCCTGAGTGGTTTTTCACTGCTCGTATTGGTCAGCCTAGAAAGATTAATTATTTAGAAATTAGGAAGTTTGCTCGTAGTCCGTGGGTTCAGATGGTTCTTAATACTATCAAGAAAGAGATTATGAGTATTCCCTGGGACATAGAAACAGTTATTGAAGAGGAAGAGATTAATCCTGAAATTAAGAAGAACATTAAGAATTTTCTTAATAACATTGATGATGAGCGTAATACAATATCGGATTTATGTAACGAGAGTATTACTGATGTTGGTGAGATTGACGCTTTAAGTTGGGTTAAAGTATTTAGCGTTGATAGTTACGAGTGGAAAGAAGTTAATATTGAAGATGATGTTGGTAACGTTATTGGTGTTGAGACTCGCCCAATGCTTAAACCTTTCGGTCAGCGTAGACTTTTACAAGTTCGTAATGTTGATCCTGCTACTCTTCTTAAACAGATTGATATTTTCAAACGGTTAAAAGCTTATTACCAGTATAGTTGGAAGAATCCTCGTAGTAGTCCTTTACGTTTCGAGCCTGATGAGATTGCTTATAATTTCATGAACAAAAAATCTTATTCGTTATACGGTTTTAGTCCTATTCAAAGTATTCAGCAGATTCTCGAGCTTCTTATACAAAGTACGAGGTTTAATAAGGATTTCTTTCAGAATAACGCTTTTCCTGATGGTATAATAAGTCTTCCTGGCGCTAATAAAGAGAGTCTTAAACAGTTTAAGGATATGTGGCTTAAAGAAGTTAAGGGCAAGCCTCATAAGGTTATATGGCATAATACTGATGCTAAGTTTAATTCTTTTAATGTTAATAATCGTGACATGGAATGGCTTGAGGGTCAAAAATGGTTTTTCCATCTTGTTTTTGGTGTTTACGGAGTATCTCCTACAGAGGCTGGTTTTCACGAAAACGTCAACCAGGGGAATCAAGCTGGACAAGAGCGCGTCACTGTAAAAAACGCTATTAAGCCTTTTCTTAAGCTTCTTGATGATACTATTAACAAATTCATTATTCCAGAGTTTTTACAGGATAATAATCCTAGTATTAAATTTGTTTTCAAGCCAAAGGATCATAGTGCTGAACAGATAGAGTTTGACCAGAGCATGAAAGAACTTGAGGTTGGTAGTTTAAAAATTAACGAGTATCGTGTTCTTCGTGGTCGTGAGCCTATTGATGGTGGTGACGTTCCTCTTAATAATTCTTCTAATTCTGCTAATGTTAATCCTGTTGATATGGTTAATGTTGATTCTAGTAATAAAAAGGAGAGTTATTATAAGAAGGTCTTTGATAACTATATGATTGGAAAATGAGCGTTCTTAATCCTAAGCCTTCTGATGCTAATGATTTAAATAATAAGCGTCTTAATGATTTCCAGTGGGATGCACAGGCTTATCGTAACATTTCTGTTTCTGGTAATGGCGGTATTATTAATAATGATAATCCTTTTCCTGTTTATAATGTTGACCTTACAGGAAGATCATCTTCTAATAGTGTTTTTGGCGATAATATAGTCGGTAGTAGAGTCGCTCAGGTTAGTGGGCAGTTTCAATATGGATTCCCTTCTACTGCTGCTAATTCAACAATTGTTAGTAGCGGTTCAATAACTTTTAGTGAATCAATGTTAGTTTTATCTTCGGGGACTAGTTCTGATGGTAAAGCATTAATTTCTAATCGTAAGACTATACGTTATATTCCTGGTTATGAAAGTTTTTTGTTTTTTACTGCGGTATTAACTCAAGGTGTTGCTGATAGTTATCAACGTGCAGGATTATATGATGATAGTGATGGTTATTATTTTGGTTATGAAGGAGAGTTATTTTCGTTCTCTCGTCGACGATTAGGAGTTGATTCTCATATTGTTATTGATTTAGATAGTTTTAATAGTAAATACGGTTATACGCTCGACCCTACTAAAGGTAATGTTTATAAAATAAGTTATGGTTATCTTGGTTTTGCCACTGTAACTTTTGAAGTTCTTAGTCCTTCAGGTACTTTTCTTCCTCTTGCAACGATTGATTATCCTAATTCTAGCAGTGTTACTCATATTTCTCAGACTTTTTTATCTCCTCGTGCTGAGGTTTTTAATGATGGTAATACTTCTTCTATTGTTCTCAAGAGTGGTAGTTTTTCTGCTGGTATTGTTGACGGTTCAGGACAGACTCCTAGTACTCGGCGTTTTTCATGGTCTAATGATACGCCTTTTACTGTTGGTACTTCCAGCACTCCACTTGTCGCTTTCCGTAGTGTTGACACTTTTAATAGTATTACTAATCGTATTCCTAGTTTAGTATCAAGTATTTCTTACGCTAGTGAGGGTAATAAGCCTTTTCGTTATAGTGTTTTTAAAAAACCAACGTTTACTGGTTCTCCAACTTGGATTTCAGTATCTGTTGATAGTACTATAGAATACGCTATTGCTAATATTGCTGTTTCTGCTAATGGTATTTTAGAGTATTCGTGGTTTACTGCCAAGAGTGATGCTAATGTATTACCACTTAAAACCGAGAGTATTGACGTGTTGCCTGGTGATGTTATTTTGTTTACAGGAATAACAACTAGTTCTGGTGAGGGTAATTTATCCATTCGTTGGGAGGAGTTATTTTAAAATGGAAAGATTAGATTTTAAGACTTTTATTGAACGATTAGAACTTCAAAAGAGGATTAACCCTCCTACTGTTCATTATGTTGAAACGGTTGATTATTTCAAGTTGTTTTTTAAAAACTATGAATACTGGGAGTATTATACTATTGTTTTAAAAAGTAATATTATCGATTTTGGCATTGCTCATAATGTTGGTTCTTCCGAGAGTCTTGATGATTTTCGTATGGAATACCTTAATAACTGTTTAAAAGTTGAACTTGACGATGATGAATATGTTAATGCCTTAGTTGACGATGAAGAAATAGTCACTGAACAGGTTGTTCATAAAACCGATATTGAAAAGAGTTTTGATGATATTTTAGATGCTGGAAGTGACGTTGTTGACGAGAGTAAAGATTACGCTACTTATTTAGAAGACCGTGTAAAAAAATGGGAGTCTAAAGTAATTAAAGCCATAGAATATATTGATGTTGAAAAAAGTTATGATTATAATAAGAAGACTTTCGGAGAGTTTCTTAGTTCGTTAATGAACATTGTTAATAATAAGAACTTTATCAATAGAATCATACGGTTTATAAAAAACGATATTAATACAGCAATAGAAACTGTTGAGAACGAGCTTGGAATACAGATTGGTTTCACGAGCAAGTTTGATGATTTACTTGATAAGTTCACGATACAACAGTTTGACGGTTACAGTATTAACGGCAAGCGATGGCCAGGCATTAAAGGCGCTACAAAACAAACACAGTTTGAAATCTTAAAAAGCATTGAAGAAAACCTTTCAGCTGGTAATAGTCGTAGTGATATGATTAAAGACGTTCAAAGTATTTTTCAAGGTAGTACTTTAAATCAGGCTACTCGTATTGCGCGAACAGAGACTACTCGGTTTCTTGCTGAGGCTAAACTAGCTAGTTATAAAGAAAGCGGTGTTGAAGGTAATAAATCCCCTAGTGCTGCTAACGATAGTCGTACTAGTGATTTATGTCGTCGTCTTGACAAGAAATACCGTAATAAAGGAGTTCCTCTTGATAGTGTTTACGTTGATGATGTTACTGGTTTAAGCTTTCAACATCCTTTTCACCATCCTAATTGCAGGTGTACTTTAGAGTTCATTCCATCGAAAAAAGCGTAGTTGTCTTTAAATAATAGTATATTCATAAAGTTTTTTATGGTATTAAATAAATCAACACATTCTGACATTATTACTCTTTACCAGCCTTTAGTTAAAAACTTTGAAGGTAAGTATGTTGCAGTATTAAGTGATGATAGCATTGACCGTGATGGCGAGATGATGAGTAAAGAAGCTCTCAAGGAAGTCATGGATAATGATGGTTATACAGCTATTCTTTTTGATCATGAAAACAAGGTTATGAACCAGATTGGAGAGTGGGTTAATAAACGTATTGTTGAGATTGACGGTCATACTGCTCTTGTTGCTGAGCCTAAGTTTTTCGATAGTAATCCTAATGCTAAGATTCTTAAGGGAATGCTTGACGAGGGTGCTAAGATGGGCGTTTCTATTGGTGCTATTCCTAAGCGTTATATAGAAAAGAAGATTGATGGTGTGATGCGTATAGTTTATACTTCTTTAGAATTATTAGAAGCTAGTCTTGTTGCTATTCCTAGTAATCGTCACGGTATGGTTACTGCAGTTAGTAAGATGGCTAAGAATTACAAGAATGTTAATGGAGAAAATAATAAAATGGAATTAGAACAAATACAAAAAGATTTTGATGCTGAGAAGTCAGCTCATGAAGAATTAAAGAAACAATTTGATTCTACAAAAGAAGAGCTTGTTAAGAGTGCTGAGTTAGTTAAAGAGTTTGATGTTTATAAAGTTGAAACTGAAAAGTCTATTGCTGAGCTTAAAAAACAAGTTGAAGATGCTGAGGCTGCTAAAGCTGATGTTGAAGCTAAAGTTGAAGCTGCTGAGAAAGCTCTTAAGGATGCAGAGTCTAAAGCTTTATTTAAAGGTAACTTTGAATTTAAAGATTTAGATGAAGATAAGAAAATTGAATTTCAAAAAGAATTAGATTCAGGTAAACTGCCTGTTTTTAGAAAATAGAGGAATTAATAAAATGAACGAAGTAATGTTTAAAAGTAAACCTAGTGACTTCGAAGGCGTTGACGCTTGTTTTGAGAAAACATTTGATTTAGATGTTATCAAAATGGCTGATGATGCTTTTGGCGGTCAAAGTGTAGAATATTATAACCCTTCAAAAGGTTTTAGTATGACAAAAAGTATTTACGAGAATAAAATCGCTAAATTACAAAAAGCTAGTATTGACACTCAAACAGGTGGTGCAGGTACAGCTGGTACAGCTCTTATTCCTGTCTATCCAGATAGTAATGTTGTTGACCGTACAGTTCGAGAAACTCCATTACGTAACATGTTACCAAGACGTGCAATTAAAGGATTAACTTATGATTATATCCCTAAAACAACTCAAGGTAGTGCTGTATGGGCTTTTGAAAACGGTTCTATTGCTGACCAAGTTGATGTTTATGATCGTGTTAGTGTTGGTGTTAAATTCTTATATGCTAAAGGAAGAATCACAGGTCCTTCAATTGCTGCAATGAGAGGATTTATTGATCCTGCACAGTTAGATCTTGCTAGTAAAACAAAAGCTGTTCGTGAAGCTGAAGAAGATATGATTATTAACGGTGATGCAAGTTCTAATCCTGAAGAGCCTACTGGTTTAATTGTTGGAATAACAACTAACACTACTAATAAATCAGGTGCTAGTGTAACACTTGCTGATATTCGTGCTGAGTTAACAACGACTTTTAACGCTAACGGTGAAGTTACTGTTGCTGTTACTGATGCTGCAACACATAATTACGTTAAAGGATTATTACTTGATATTCAACGTAATGTTGAAAATCCTAGTGAAGGTCTTATGGGTTTCGGTATTCCTGGCGCTTTTGATTTTGATGGTGTAATGTTTATCAAAGATAAGTTCATGCCACAAACTGGTAGTGCTAAAAGAATATTATTCTTAGACTTGAGATATATTTTCGTTGCAGTATTACAAGATCTTACTTACGAAGAAAAGTATGATGAAAACGATCGTTATCCTTACTTATTAAAAGAGTATTTAACTTTTGTTAACACTTTCGAAGCTTCTTGTAGTCAAATCTACGGGATTCTATAAATGAGGTAAATGAAAAATGACTGATATAACAAGTTCATGTAGTTTTATTGTTGAAGGGGCACAATTGAAAGTGATTTCTATTGTTCTTCCTGCTGCTGCTGCTACTGGCGACACTATTGATTTAAACAGTGATGTTGCTGATGGTCGTGGTGCTAAAATAAAGACTATTTTAAACACTTTATTACAAGACGATGCTGGAGCTGATAAAACTTCAACATGGGCTCCTGCTACTGGTATCATCACACTTGGTACTATTACTACAGGAATTCATAACTTGATTGTTTGGGGTTTAGGATAAAATGGTTGCTGCAACTGTTCTTGACCAAATAGATTTTCATCAACCTGGTTTAGAAGTAGTTACTTTAACTGTTAGCGATGGTGAAACTTACACTAGTAAGAAATTCAAGGTTATTCGTGGCGCTCTAGCTATGGGTAACACTGATAGTGACGCTGCTTTAAACGTTACTTTCTCAGGTGCTGTTGCTACTGTTAATTGGGCTAGTATTTCTGATAAACCTTTAACTTTATTGTTATTTGGTAATCCTGGGAACTAGTTTTTTTTAAACCGTTAAATAAAATAATTTTTTTTATTTTTTATTTTTTTAATTCATGCTCTTAATAATTATTTATTAAATGATTATTTCCTAATTTGACAGAAACACATATAATAATGAGGTAAAATATAATAATGGCGGCAGGCGATACAACAATAGTTTCTTTTGCAGCGGGTGACTCCGTGGATGCAAAAGCACAAATAGAAAGTCTTTCGATAGTTAGTGGTGATATAGTTCTTAATTGGCAACAAAATAATCTTGTGTTCGTTGCTCAGATAAAGACTGCTTAGATTTTAAAAAATACTTAAGATGAAACAAACAAATTTAGAAGTTAAGATGGCAGTTATAGAGACAGAGATTAAAGGTATCAAAAAGAGTTTTGATTCGCATAATGATGATCATAAGCTTATTATTAAGAAGCTTGATAGTTTAAAGGGTGATTTTGCTGGTAAGTGGGTTGAGAAGGTTTCCATTGGTAGTATTCTCGCTTTGGTTACAGCTTTTTTAGTTTTTATTTTAAAATAATGTTTACGGGGTTAATAAATAATGATGTATAAAAATAATAATAAAGACACTGTTACTTTAAAGGTTAACGGTTTAATGTTTACTTTACAGTCTGGAGAGGTTAAAGACTTGCCTTTTAATACTAATCCTCATCTTGTTCTTGTTGATGACGAGCCTGTGGAAGGTGTTAATTCTACTGGAATGCACTTTGACGGAACAGATGATTATCTTCCTTCTCCGATAGTTTGGACAAAGAGTAAACTTAAAGAACTTAATGCTGAAGAACAATATGGTATGCTTTCCGACCTTGGTATAGATTTTAAATCTTTAAATACTGAGGTTAAACGTATTAATGCTATTTTAAAAGCTTTGAAATAAATGGTGTGAAAAAATGAAACTAGTTTATATTTTAATAATTATTTTATTATCTCTTGTTAGTTTATCGAGTGCTTATGATACTAGTTTATATTCTAATCTTACTGGTGATGGTGTTTATACTGTTTATAACATGACTTTGGTTGAAGCTGATTATCTTTCTGGTGATGGTAGTAATATTACTGGTGTTTCTTCTGTTACTAGTAATTCTAGTACTTTCTGGAGTGGTTTATCTAGTTTTAACACTTCGCAGTTTGTTTCTGGTCTTGTTCTTTCTATTAATTCTTCTTGGTTTAGTAGTTCTTTTGATACTTTTTTCAGTTTGAAATCTAGTGATGATTTAACACAGGGTAGTGTTAATCTTTATGATAATGTTTCTTGGAACGAGTCTCTTGCTGATTCTCTTTATATTTCCCAATCTTCCGAGAGTGTTTTGAATGTTAATTCTTCTGATTACTGGGATGGTTTTGATTCTCCTTCTGACATATTAATTAGTGATTTAGACCAATCTGGTGAAGAGAATCTTAATGTTAATAATAGCGATTATTGGGATGGACTAAACTCTCCAAGTGACTTCTCTACTATTACAGCATCAGGACTAATCACAGGAAACGAGTTCGCTGGAAACATAAACTGGTCATACAATCAAAACTATCCAACAGCGTGTCCTGCTGGTACTTTCGTGACTACAATAGGAGACACAACTACTTGTACAGCTCCTACTGCTGCTGATGTTGACCCTGGTAGTTTTCCTAGTGGTAATTATAGTTTTGATACTGGCACTTTATATGTTGATGGTACTAATCATCGTGTCGGTGTAGGAACAACTTCTCCTACTGCTAAACTTCAATTGGATACTACAACAAGTCATTTTAAAGTAAGATATGATAATACTTATTATTCTACTCTTGATTGGGATACATTAAACGCTTATGGTCAATCACTAAGATTAAATGGTGATAGTGGGAAAAATGTTATTTTTCCTAATGTTGCAACTAACGTCGGCATAAACACAATAACTCCCACTGCTAAACTTCACGTTGTCACTTCAGGAACTACTATCGGTCAAACAATAGTGAATAGTGGAACTGGTAACGGTTTATTCA
>Ga0100403_1002117_pt1 | contig 16408 bp, 17 predicted proteins | sample CryGeymet201501t_FD_83663 | JGI IMG/M metagenome (GOLD analysis project Ga0100403, IMG submission 83663) | Groundwater microbial communities from Crystal Geyser aquifers in Utah, USA - Crystal Geyser metaG 2015-01t | ecosystem: Environmental > Aquatic > Deep subsurface > Groundwater | place...
CATTGAAAAAAATACAAAGCACAATTACTGATTGCCTAAATCAATCATTCAAGAGATAATAAATGGAAATATCAATCAAGGAAAGATCACAAAATGACCAAGAAAGTCACACCCCAAGCTTCCGTCAAAAAGACAAATCCGCGCGCGCGGAAGGTGCGTGTCGATTCAAAAGAAAGTGCTGTCAAAGCCATGCAGGCCGGGCGTCACCGGATCGAGCCACCGAGCAACGTCCCTCTTCAAAACGAGGACAAGGCATTTTTCTACAACATCATCGGCGAGAAGGCCAATGTTGACTGGACCATGCACGAGATTGAGCTCGCAGCCCTGCTGGCCAAGGCAATGCGGGACCAAGTGGAAGAAACTGATGCCCTGAGAGTTGAAGGAACCATCCTCTACAACGCTCGCGGAACGCCAGTGATGAACCCAAGGCGCACCGCCATTGGCCTCCACACATCTTCCATCATGTCGCTGAGACGCTCTCTGGCAATTCATGGGTCGGCCGGAGGATCAACCCAAGTCACGCGCAAAAAGGGCCAGCAGATCAACAAGTCAAACCAGTCCGGAACAGCCATGGACGATGATGATCTGATCCCAAGACCGTCAAACTGATGCCAGCCAAGTTGGCCAGCCAACCAAAGCCAAAGCCTCAGCCGCGCAAGAAAAAGCTGACTCGTGCTGGCAAGGTCATTGCCTTCATCCACAAATATTGCCGAGTTCCAGAAGGTAAGCTGGTCGGTGAGCCCTTGATCTTGGACAAGTTCCAAATCGATTTCATCAAAGACGTCTATGACAACAAGCGTGCCATAACCCTCACAGCAATTCTGTCAATCGCACGCAAGAATGGCAAGACTGCCCTAATCGCTGCACTCGTCCTCGTGCATCTTGTGGGGCCCGAGGCTCGCCAGAACTCACAGATCGTCTCTGGAGCCCAGAGCCGGGACCAAGCAGCCCTTGTTTTCAAGCTCGCATCAAAGATGGTCAACTTGAATGAGGACCTTCAAGCCATAGTTCGCATCGTTCCTTCTGGCAAGAGCCTGTTGGGATTGCCAATGAATGTTGAATATCGGGCCCTAGCTGCTGATGGCACCACTGCCCATGGCCTTTCCCCAGTTCTGGCCATTATTGATGAAATGGGACAGGTCAAAGGCGATCAGAATGACTTCATCGACGCCATTGAAACTGCCCAAGGAGCCTATGATGATGCCCTTGAGATCATAATTTCAACCCAAGCACCCACAGACGGTGACATGCTTTCCATCAGAATTGATGATGCAATCCGTTCCGACGACCCTTCCACTGTGATTCACCTTCATTCCGCAGATAATCTGTTGGTTGAGGGACAAGGCACAGCTGATATTGACTTGCTTGACCCGGCTGCGCACCGCGCTGCCAACCCAGCTCTGGGCTCTTTTCGCTCTGCAATTGAGCTTCAAACGAGGGTTGAGGCGGCTGATCGCATGCCATCCATGGAGAATTCCACCAGAAATCTCTACTTAAACCAGAGAGTTTCTCGCTCTGATGTGTTTATTTCCCCGAAAATATGGAAAAGCGGCATCAGACCTCCCGAGCAGGAGGCTTTTGACATGGGCAAGGTGTTCGGCGGTTTGGATTTGGCTGAGACCACTGACCTTTGCGCATTCGTCTATGGGGCAAAGTGGAAGAACGAATGGCACGTGCGATGCATGTTCTGGAAGGCTGAAGCAACCCTCATTGAGCACGCCAAGCGCGACCGAGTTCCTTACGACCGATGGGCAAGTGAAGGGTTTTTATTGACTTCTCCTGGAATAGCTGTTGATTATGAAGTAGTGGCAGCCGATATCGCAAAAGAGCTTGAGGGCTTAGATGTAGAAGGCATTGCTTATGACCGTTATCGATTCAAAACTCTAGAAAAGAAGTTTGGGGAGCTTGAAGATGCCCCAGACTTGCCATTCGTCCCTTGGGGGCAAGGGTATGTTAGCATGGCACCCGCGATTGATGCTGCAGAAATTGAGTTTTTGAACAAGCGGATCAGACACGGTGGTCATCCAGTCCTCACGATGTGCGCAGCTAATGCGGTTGTGATTCGCGATCCAGCCAACAACAGGAAATTGGACAAAAGCAAGTCCACAGGGAGGATTGACGGGATGCAAGCATTGGTTCAGATGATAGGGCTGGCCTCCTCGATTGAGACTGAGGAAGATGAAAGCTCAATCTATGAAAAGCGCGATCTGGTTGTCCTGTGAGTAGAGTCATTGATTTCTTGAAATCGGCAGTGATGCCTCCCCCAGCACCAACTCAAGACTTGCCAGAATCTTCGGGTCCAATGGGCGCAACAGTTCTGGCATATAGCATCAATGACCCAGTGCTGATTGAGTTCATGCGTGAGGGAACACCGACTTCTTCTGGGGTTCACATTGGCGTGACCCAAGCAGAACGCAACTCAACCATGTTCCGAGCGATCACGCTGATTGCTTCCTCGCTCGCCATGCTGCCCAAGCACCTGATGAAGCGCGACGATGCGGCCGGAACCACTGAGAAAGTTCGGGAGCACCCGCTTTATGAGCTGCTGCAATATCAGCCGAACAATTATCAGACGGCATATGACTTCTGGTGCCAGATGCTTTGCTCTGCGATGCTCCATGGCGAGACTTATGCCTATGTCATTCGTGGAGTGCGCAAGCGCCCACTGAAAATCATCCCGCTTGAGTTCCAGAGTGTTAGTTCAAAGCTCAATGCCAACTTTGACATGGAATTCAAGTATCAGAATGGCTCCAAGAACATCACCATTGCTGCTGATGATATGTTCTGGTTCAAATCCCCATTCACGAGCGACGGAATCCACGGCAAGGGCTGGGTCAAGGTCGCTGCGGAGGCCCTTGGCCTCGCTCTTTCGGCTGAGAAGGCCATGGCCTCACTCTTCAAGAGCGGCACATTCGTTGGTGATGTGCTTGAACACCCCAAGGCTCTGAAGGCTGACCGGGTTGAGCAGTTGCGGCAGCAGTTTGAAGAGCGGCACAGTGGTGCAGCCAATGCCGGCAAGACAGTCGTGCTGGAAGACGGCATGAAGCTGGTCCCGCATGGCAGCTCTGCCAAAGACGCCCAGACAGTTGAGACCCGCAAATACCAGTCTGAGGAAATTTCACGCTTCTCAGGTGTTCCCCGGCCACTGCTGATGATGGATGAGACCAGCTGGGGCTCGGGCATTGAGCAACTGGGCATCTATTTCGTCACATATTGTCTTCAGCCGTGGATTGTGGCCATTGAACAGTCCGCTCGAAGAACATTGCTTTCCTTTGACGAAAAGAAAACGCATTACTTGAAGATCAACGAGGGTGCTCTGCTGCGGGGCTCGCTCAAAGACCAAGCAGACTTCTTCGCGAAGGCTCTCGGATCAGGTGGGGCTCCAGGGTGGATGAAACAGAATGAAGTCAGGGATAAGTTTGACATGAACCCTGCAGAAGATGAAAGTGCAAACGAGCTCCCAGCTGGCAGTCAAGCAGCTGGCGGAGTGCAGGAGCCGAAAGAGGAGAGTGCTAGTGTTGAATGAGGATCGCAAGCCAGCACCCATGGGGGTGCGTGCTGTTTTTGCCAAGGAGCGTCCAGATGCTCTCCCTGTTCCAGTGGCACAGAATGTTTCTTCCCTTCCACCGGCTTCTGCACTCGACAGATGGGGTGACATCGGCGCTGGCATTGTTCGCTCTGAGGCAGACAACACCCTTTCTTTGTTCGGGCAGATTGGTGAAGACTTCTGGGGTGAGGGCATCACAACCAAGTCCACTTCTGAACGACTCAAGAGCTTCGGCGGCAAAGACATTGAGCTCCACATCAACTCTCCGGGCGGTGACATGTTTGAGGGCATCGCCATTTACAACCTTTTGCGCGAGTATGAAGGCAACGTCAAAGTCAAGGTCATGGGCATGGCAGCATCAGCTGGCTCTCTGATCGCGATGGCTGGTGACACTATTGAAATCGGAGCTTCCAGCTTCTTGATGATCCACAATTGCTGGATCATGGCCATTGGCAACCGCCACGACTTGAAGGAAGCTTCTGAGTGGCTTGAGCCGTTCGATGAAGCGATGGCAGGGATTTATGCCCAACGCTCTGGCGCAGACCTGAACAAGATCAAGAGCTGGCTGGACAAAGAAACCTACATGAGTGGGGCCCAAGCCATTGAGCGGGGCTTTGCTGACGATCTGCTCCCAGCAGATCAGATTAAAATTGATGAGAACCAGAAAAAGACCGACGAGGAAACGAATGCCCTGCGGTCCATGGAGCTCGCTCTGGTGAATTCGGGATTGACCCGAACACAGGCACGAGCGCACATCAAGAAGATCAAGGGTATGCATGACGCTGCTCCTGAGCCGGGTGTTATGCAAGACGCGAACACCCAACTAGTGGCTGGATTGTCCAGCTTAATCTCAAGTCTCCAAGGAGAGAAACAATGAAGAAGATTTCAAATACGTTGGCAGCGTCAGCACCCGCAATTGCGATGGGCGCTCCTATTCCGGCCGCAGTCGCAGCCAAGCCTCGTGCTGATGCCAGCAACCCAGCAGTTCTGCTGGCCCAACTGAATTCCGCATTCGAAGAGTTCAAGGCCACCAATGAGGCAAATCTCAAGGCCAAGGTCGATGACGTTGTTGTCACTGAGAAGATGGAAAAGATCAATTCGAGCTTGTCTGATCTTGAGGCAGCTCTGAATGCTCAGGCCGAAAGCGTGGCAGCTCTTTCTCTGACTGCTGGTGGTTCTGGTGTTGGCGACCTTAAGTCGACTTCTCCTGAATATGTCTCCGCATTCAAGGAGTTCATGCGCGCAGACGGCAAAATCTCGCCGGAAGTCATGGCAGCAGTCGAAATTACCGACGATGCCAAAGGCGGCTACCTCGCTCCTGTTGAGTGGGACCGCACGATCACTGACAAGCTGAAAACTCGTTCGCCAATTCGTGAAAACGCACAGACGATCACGATCTCTGGTCAGGGTTTCAAGCGACTGTATAATGATCGCGTGCTTTCCAGCGGCTGGGTCGGTGAAAAGGTCGCTCGTCCAGAGACGACCACTCCGGGCTTCACTGAGCTTTCGTTTGATGTTGGTGAAATGTATGCCAACCCTTCGATCACCCAGACTGCTCTGGACGATGCCGCCATTGACTTGGAAAGTTGGCTGGCTGGTGAGGTCAACTTTGAGTTCGCTCGTCAGGAAAACATCGCCTTTCTTTCCGGCGATGGGGTCAACAAGCCTTTCGGCCTGCTGACTTATGTTGCGGGTGCAGCCAACGCAGCCAAGCACCCGTTCGGTGCCATTCCAGTTGACACGACTGGTGATGGTGGCATCGGCACCAAGTTGGCAGCTCTCGGCAGCTCCGACAAGCTGTATGACACCATCTATGGCCTCGATAGCGAGCGTTCTGCGGATGCAAAGTTCTATATGAACCGCAAGACACTCGGTGTTTATCGCCAGATGAAGGGTGGTGATGGCAACTATCTGTGGCAACCGTCTTACCAGTTGGGCCAGCCGTCCAACTTGGCTGGCGTCCCTGTCGTGGATGTTTCGGGCATGCCTGAAATCGGTGCTGATGCAATCATCGGTCTGTATGGTGACATGCGCGAGACCTACCTGATCATCAATTGCGTCGGCATCCGACTGCTGCGCGACCCATATACCAACAAGCCATTCGTGATGTTCTACACGACCAAGCGCGTTGGCGGCGGTGTTCAGAATCCTGAGTTCATGCGCGCCATCAAGGTGGGTGCATAACCAGCTGTCCCTCTGTATAGGGATTTTGGGGAGGAGGAGGCCATTCTCCCCCTCCCCTTTTTTGAAAGGAAATTGAAATGGCTACCAAGAAGAAAGAACCAGCTGAAGCACCAGCTGAAGCACCAGCTGAAGCACCAGCTGAAGCACCAGCTGAAGCACCAGCTGAAGAAGCTGAAGTTGAGGGTCCGGACATGAACGACCCGACCTTTTCCAGCGCTGAGGCTGTGGCCAAGAATCTCGGCCTCAATCCGCATGAGGACAAGTCCTCCGAAAAAGAAGAATAAACCATGGACTGGAGTCATCGCATCATCACCCCAGCTGACCCAGCTTTGATACTGCCGACTGCTGCCCTGAAGAGTCACCTTGATGTGACTTCTGCAGACGATGATACGATGATTGCAGCCTATGCCTCTTCAGCCATTGACTGGGTTCAGGACCAGACAAATCGCTTCCTCGGTCCGACTGAAGTTGAATATATTTTCCCGTTCTTCCCCAGTGTTATCCAACTGCCATTCGCGCCGGTGACTTCCATCAACTCAATCAATTACACCAACGAGAGCGGTGTGAGCACCTTGCTGGTTGATTCGGTTTATCGGGCATCGGCTGGCGAGCCTTATAGAATTTACCCTGCTCATGAGCAGGACTGGCCATCCATTTCAGCTCACCCAGAATCTGTGGTTATCAATGCCACTGTTGGCTATTCTGCTGCTGCGGACATCCCAACCGCCCTGATTCAAGCAGCCAAGATCGTTGTAGGGATTTTCTATGATGATCCAGACGAGCGTGCAACCAAGTCAGCATGGGACTGCGCAGAGCGGCTCTGTTTCAACAAGAGGTTTTCATTTTGAGACATGTCAAAAAGTCCAGAAGAAAAAGGGAGTCGATCCAAATCCTTCGCAATGATGGCTCTCGTGATTCCTTCAATGCGAAGACCGAAGCCAACTGGGCAGTCCTATTTTCAACCAGAGCCCATGTTGCTTCGGCTCCCTCGAAACAAGAGAGCTCTGCTGACAAGGTTTCCGTTTTTGAAGAAGTCAAAATGACTCTGAACAACTCCTCTGAGACCCGTTCGATCCTGCCATCGGACCGCATCCGCTGGTCCGGGAAAGATTTTGAAATCTCTTCCCTCCCTATTCCTGTCAGGGGAGTGGACATCGAGATAATTGCAACGACAGGTTGAGGAATTGAGCATGACCAATAAGACAGAATATAGTGAAAAGAACAGCGTCAAGCTGCTGAAAGACATCAATGGTGGCCTCGGTTCACACAAGAAGGGTGCAATTCTCAATGGGTTGACCCGCAACACTGCCAAGATGCTGGTTGACACCAAGCAGGGCACGCTTGAGTCCGCAACTTTGCCTGATCCTGAGCCAGCTCCTGTTGTGGCTGCGAAAAAGAAGTAACTCCGGTGATTGCTTCATCCAAGCCAGTTAAATTTGAGGGTGGCAGGGAGCTTGATGCAGCTCTCGGCCAGCTCCCCAAGGCGACTGGCCGAAACGTTCTTAAAAGGACGCTGAAGCACGCAATTCAACCAATTGCCGACGCAGCCCGAGCAAATGCTCCCAAGCAGACAATGCATTTGGTTGAGAGCCTTGATGAAGGCTTCCGATTGAACAAGCGCCAGAGCCGTGCAAACCGCAATTCAAAGTCATTCCAAGAGATTCACTTTGGTGCGACGAATGATCCGGCCGCAAGACACCAAGAATTCGGGACTGTCAATCACCCTGCCCAACCATATCTGAGACCCGCATGGGAGGCAAACCGGCAAGAAGCATTCAACCGCATCGGGCCCTCACTCTGGGAAGAGATCGAAAAAGCAGCTGCCCGCGCAGCAAGAAAGACAGCTAGGCTGAAATGATGGAAGAATCACTCACCCAGTGGCTCTTGGCAGAGCCAACAATAACTGGCATCGTCGGCAACAGCCTTGCTTGGAATTTCAGGCCAGAGGACGATGGATATCCAGCCTTGAGCATTTCATTCGTTGCTGGCCCAAAAGACTATACTCATGATGGGTCGAGTGACCTGCAGTATGACAGAATTCAATTTGATTGTTATGGGGAGAGCTACGCAGAAGCCAAGCTCCTCTCCAGAGCAGTCATTGCGAAGATGGAACAATCTTCAAATGGACCCATATCAGGTGTTTTGTTTGAAGGGAGTTTCGTGAATAGTTCCATTGATAGCCGCGCTGATCCTCTCCCATCAGGGAAAGTGATATTTGGGGTCATCGTGGACATGAAAGTGGCCCACAAATCTTGAGAGGAATAAATTATGGCTACCAAAGGCAAAGGTGTTGAGTTCTATCTCCATGATGGCATAGCACTTGTAAAAGTCGCGAACCTGCAAACGGCGACGCCGCCACAGGGCACGCGCGAAACAATCGACGTAACCAACCACGACTCTGCCGGCGATGCCCGTGAGTTCATGGCTGGTTTGCTCGACAATGGCGAAGGCTCGTGCACCATCGATCACAATCCCGGCGACGCTTCGGACCTGTTGGTTCAAGAAGCTTTCACCAGCGGTGATCTTTTGGCATTTGAATTCCGGTTGAATACTCCTGCAGGCGGAAAGCGAGCAATCGCTGGCACTGGCATCATCACTGCTTATTCTCCAGGTGAGGTCGCTATTGATGACAAGATGTCCGCATCTCTGTCAATCAAGGCTTCCGGCATCATCACGATGTCTGCCGTTGTATAATCTGAAAACAATCAATTGAACCCAAGGAAATAATTATGGCTAAATTTGAAGGCAAAAGCAAGCTGAAGGTCGGCACCGGCAAGAACGCAGAGACATACGATCTCGTTTTTGACGCGACGACTTACTGGGAGATTGAGGAGGACGAGAATCTTGGCTATGCCATGGAGGACCTGCTCGAAAAGTTCACCCAGAAAATGAGTCTCGGTCTCTATATCCGAGTTCTCTATCACGCCTTGCGCGGATCGGTTGATTCACCTTCACAAGCAGCCAAGATCATCACAGAGGCAGGTCTTGAGCCAGTTGTCAAGGCCCTTCAGTCTGCAATGGAAGGGTCAGTTGCCGGCGCAAAAAAGCCAGCGACGCAGGAGGAGGCGAAGGAGAGCGAATAAAGTGGGATTGGGAGAAAGCCGTCAAGGGCTGGACCCAAGCCGGTCAACCGCTCTCTGACTTCTTGATCAGGACACCATATTTCATCAACTTGGTGATTTCTGGCTATGCCGAAAGGAGGAAGGAGGACAGAGACAACCTTCTGTCTCTGGCATGGCACGTAGCAGCTCTTTCGCGGAAGAAGGTTCTTCCGAGCTTGGGTGAATTGCTTGGCAAGTTGCCAGAGCCTCAGACTGATGAAGAAATATTTGCGAATCTTGAGGCATGGGCCAATGCCCACAACTCAAAGGTAAAAGGGTGAACAGATGTCAACAGCTGCATTGATCGGTGCTCTCCGAGTCACTCTTGGGATTGACACTGCCCAGTGGGAAGAAGGGGTAAAAAACACCCAGAAAGACCTCAAGCGACTGACCAAGTCATATGAGCAGATGGGCGGCAAGATGAAGTCCATCGGCTCCAAGATGTCGCTGGCCATCACCGCACCACTCGTCGCCTTTGGTTATAAATCCTTTCAAGCTGCCTCCGACGCCACTGAGCTTTCCTCTGCTTTCGGAGAGACCTTTGGCAGCATGACGGATGACATGAATGACTGGGCCATTGCCACTGGTGACAGCATGGGTCGCTCAACCCAAGAGATGCAGAAGGGTGCAAATGCATTCGGCATATTTTTCAACCAAGCAGCCAAGACGCGCGGCGAAGCAGCCAAAATGTCCAAAGACTTCACAGTGCTGGCCCAAGACCTTTCCTCGTTTTTCAATGTTGAGCCTGATGTGGCGATGGAAAAGTTGCGCTCAGGCTTGATGGGCCAGTCTGAGCCTTTGCGAGATTTTGGTGTGTTCCTTACAGAAGCAGCTGTCAATGCAAAGGGGCTCGAGATGGGCCTTGAAGCTGTCGACGGAAAGCTCACTGAGCAGGCCAAGGTCATGGCGCGCGCAGCCATCATAATGGAAACCACCAAGAATGCTCAAGGCGATGTCGGACGGACCAGTCACCAGACAGCCAACCAGATTCGCGCAGCCAAGGCGGCATGGGAGGAGTTGCTGGTTATCGTTGGGACAAAGCTGATCCCAGTCATAACACCTGTGATCACTAAATTCGGCGAGCTGCTGAACAAGTTCACAAATCTTGACCCGGCCATTCAGTCTGCAGTCATTGGCTTTGCTGCTGTTGCTGCTGTTGTGGGGCCCTTGGTTTATGGACTGGGTGCTCTGGTCCAGCTAGCTGCTCCACTATTGGCAACGATGAAGTTGGTTTCTACATTCGCAGCAACGACTGCAGCCGCCAGCGGGTTGACCGGGTTCGCAGCCACAATGGTCGTCGTCAAGGCTAGCTTGGCAGCACTGATGACAGTGCTTGTGCCAGTTCTGGTGCCGCTCGCTGCGATCGCAGCCCTAGCAGCTGTAATTTACGTGAATTGGGACAAGATTGCCCCAGTCCTGAAAAGGTTCCAGGCTGCTTTGTCAGAAGTCATCGGGCCAGACCTTAAAAAGCTGATTGACACAGCCACAAAAGCATTCACAGAATTCTGGGAAGGTCCGCTGGGCGATGGCCTCCGGAAAGTTGTCAGCCTGCTCGGTGATTTGGTCGTTGCTTTCCTTGAGGTGTTTGGCGCTGGCTTCATCCTCCTCATCAAGGGTGCGGTGACGGTTATTCAGATCATCACTGACCAGATTGGCAATCTTGTTTCGCTCGCCAGCAACCTTTTGAAAGGTGACTGGGCAGCAGCATGGCAATCCGCAAAAGACGTGGTGAACACTGCATTCGGAGGATTGCCAGCTTATGTGGCTGATATTTTCAGCAAGATGGTCTCTGCAATCAAGGAGTGGGTGATCCGCAAGCTCGGTGCAGTTTGGGACGAGCTCAAGGCCAAAATCGACTCAGCCAAGAAAATGTTCTTCGATCTGTATGATGCAGTTGTCGGAAATTCTTACATCCCAGACATGGTTGACGAGATCGGCCAGCACATGCGCCGACTCGAGAAGGAGCTGGTTGAGCCAGTCAAAAAGGCAACCAGCAAAGCCAAGCAGGAGTTCCGTGCTCTGCAGGAGGACATCCTCGCTCTCATGACACGAATTTTCCCTGACCGGGCCCGCAAGAACACCTATCTTGATGAGGTTGCCAAGATCGAGGAAGCTATGAAAAAAGGCATCATCAAGGGCAAGGAATATGAGGCAATGCTCGCCGCCCTGCGGAGCGAGTATTTTGATGAGCTGTTCGGCCCGAATGATCCCAAGAAGGAGTTCGCCAAGCCAATCCCAGACGACGACCCGATGAAAAGCGGCGACTGGGTCAAAATCCTCAAAGACGCTGAAAAGGTCACAGAGAAGTTCGCCAAGTCTGCTCAAGAAAAGACAGCAGCAGTGATCCAGTCATTCGCAGAGATGGCTCGGGATGCCGTCTCTTCAGTTCGTGGAATGGTGAATTCATTCAAGAGCGGTGACATTCTTGGTGGCATTCTCGGCTTCTTGGACCTGATTGCACAGGTCGCAGGAATTGTGGGCAGCTTCAAGGGTGGCCCAGCACCAAAGACTGCCACACCAACTTTCAATCGCGGCGGCATGCCGGGCTTCAAAACAGGTGGCAGTTTCACTGTTGGTGGCTCCGGCGGAGCAGACAGCAAGCTCGTTCAATTCATGGCCACACCGGGTGAGATGGTCAATGTGTCCAAGGGTGAGAAGTCAAGCCCAAGCTCCGGCAGCCAGAATTTCTGGGACCTGAGAGGGGCTGTGGTAACCCAAGACCTTCTTGATGAGATGCGTTCACTGGCACAAGGTGCAAAAGCTGAAGGTGCGCTGATGGGCTCCAGCCTTGCTCAAGAGCAGCTGATCAAGCGCCAAGAAAGGACACTGCCATGACGGTTGCTCTGCCTCTTGGCCCACTCGCTCGTCAGGCTGAAGTTCGCTTCATCGACTTCGGGTCTCTCACTGATCCGGTTCTTGGCGGCGCTGTTCAACGGATTGATCGGCTGGGCTCCCGGTTCGGGTTGAAGTTGACATACCCAAGAATGAATCATGAGGATGCCAGTGTTCTGATCTCTCGGATATTGAGGGGCTCAAGCGAGGGTGCGGAATACCCATTCCCACAAGGCTCTTTTGTTCCGGGCAATGCCGGTGTCCTGAAGATCAGGACATTTACGCCAGCCCAGACATTCTCGCTCCCACTCAAGAATTCCATCACTGGGTATTCTTTCAAAGAGGGTCAATTTCTGCATGTGAAAAGCAGTGGCAGGAATTACATCCACAACATCACAGCAGCAGCAGTTGTGGGTGGTGCCGGCACAGCCAACATTGACCTGAGTGTTTATCCAGCCATTCGGACTGATTTTGCAGTTGATGATGATGTTTCCATAACACCAATCCTTCAAGGCTTCCCATCCGGCGACCGGAACTGGACAATCGATGAGGCTCGGAAATATGGCATCAGCCTGATACTGGACGAATCAGAATGACAATCACCCCACAAATGGCGGCAGCGCTCGCTTCCCCGAACCCATTTTTGTTCGGTGCGATCAAGGTCATCCTCCCGACGAGGACCATCCTGCTGCTTGATGGATCGGGCAAGTTGATGTTCGGCGGCGACACCTACACAGGCAAGGACAGCGTTTTCGGAGCCATTGGAGCGATTGACTTCCCTGAGGATGGCTTTGGCGATCAGGCTCCTGCAATCGGCATATCATTCTCCCCTCCATCGGCTTCGGCTGCAGCAGAACTGGCCTCTCCTGCTTTTCAAGGCTCTGTCGTGAAGTGCTTCTGGGGAGCGATCGACAGAGCCACTGGCCAGCCAATTCCTGATCCAATTGTTTTCTTTGACGGACATTTAGACCAAGCTGAATTGGAGCTGCCCAGAGGTTCACCAAGAACAGTCACATTTGAGTGCACAGGCTTTTCAGAGCCACTGTTTGAGGTCAATGAAGGGCACTTGTTGTCGGACTCGTTCCATCAACACATTTGGCCGGGGGAAGAAGGAATGGAACACATTGATGGGGTTGCCCGGCAGATCATTTGGGGTCCGGGCGAAAAGGTCGGCGGCGGCTCGGGGTATTCCTATGGTGGAGGTGGAGGTGGCGGTGGAAGACGCGAGCCACCCAACTACAATCTGAATCTGGTGTAACATGGATGCAGTGAGAAGAGAGAGAGCCACTGAAGCAACCAAAGAGGAATTCTTCGGGACCAAGTTCAAATACGGCCGGAATGATTGTGCCCAAGTTGCCCGCAAACACGCAATCCGTTGCGGCTGTGCTTTCAATTCATCTGAGGGCGGCAACTATTCAACCCCATTGGGAGCCAAGCGAGCCTTGACTCGCATGGGCTATGAAAACTTGCGAGACCTAATGGACAAGAATTATGAGGTCATTGCTCCGGCTCGTGCGCTGCCGGGTGACATCATTGAGCTTGAGGGGGATGAAGTCATTGGGACCTTGGTCGTTTATCTCGGGAACCAAAAGGCATTGAGCTTTCACGAAACTCAGGACGCAATGTGCATCGTTCAAATACTGGAGCCTGCAAGGGCTTGGCGGATGGGGAAAAAGATTGGCTAAGGCAGTAATCAAAGTCGCAATGGTGGTCGCAGCAGTTGCAGCGATCGCAACCGGGGTAGGAGCCATTGTTGGTGGTGCTGCTTTCTTGGCTGCGACCGGCGTGAGCTTGGCCACTGTTGCGGCTGTTGGTGCGGTTGCCTCTCTCGTTGCGACTGCGGCAGGGATGGCAATAAAGCGACCCAAAGCCTCAGCCATCGGCTCCCAGACTGAGTTCCGAATATCTCCCGAAACTGGTGTCCCATATATGATGGGGCGAACCTTTTATGCCGGCTCGGCAGTGCATCGTGACACATGGGGCCAAGACAACCAATATCAAGGTTTCATAATTGAGTGGTCTGGTGGTGGACCCATTCAAGCCATTGAGAATTTCTACATCAATCGCACTGTCCAGCTCTTCTCAGGGACTGCTGCTGTGGGTGCGCTGGCCGGTTTCATGTGGCTCGGGACCCAGTTGGGTGCAACCCCTTCCCCTGCATTGGCTTCGCCGGTTGCTGGCTTCCCTGACTGGGATGCTAACTCAAAGATGTCTGGCCATGCGGCTGGTGCTTGGGTCATCAAGTTCGACAAAGAGGCGAAGAAATACACATCCGGCCCACCAGCTCCCGGCATCGTCGGAGAGGGTGTTTATGTCTATGACCCTCGCCAAGACGATACTTATCCTGGCGGCGTCGGGCCCTGCCGAGCTGGCGTTGAATCTACTTATGTCGGCGGGGCTGCGGCGCGCAACCCTTGGTGCCATTTCATCACCTATGGCCTAGGCAGGTATCAGAACGGCAAGCGCGTTATGGGTGCTGGCATCCCGATTGAGGGATTCGACATGCCACCAATCGTTGACGCAATGAATGTTGCGGAAGCCAACAACTGGGAGGTATCAGGTGTAATATCCTCGCTCGATGGAAAGTGGGACGTCCTGAAGCACCTCGCCCAAGCTGGCGGCGGCGAGCCAATTCACCTCGGAGCGAAAATATCGTGCTTTGTGAATGCACCAAAGGTCTCTCTTGCGACAGTCGAGGCAAAGGATGTAGCCGGAACCGTTAAGTCGGTCTCGACCAAGAAGCGCAAGAACCGCAAGAACACTGCAGCTGTCCGGGTTAAGCTGGAAAGCCACAATTGGGAAACCATCCTCCTGGACCCGATCGGGATAGCAACCTACATCACTGAGGATGGCGGCACCTCACGCACCAGAGAGATCAAGCTCCCTCTGGTTGAGGGCATCCAGCAAGGCACAGAGCTGGGGCTCTATGAAATCTGCAACACGCGAGAGTTTGATCCGATCTCCATGACTTTGGGGCCCGAGTGGATCCATTTTGCGCCGGGCGATTGCCTCACGCTGAACATTCCAGATGCTGGCCTATCCAGTCAAAAGGCAGTGATCAGAAGGCGTGTGCCCAATCCACAAGACGGAACTGTTCTTTTTGAGTTCGCTTCTGAGACGGATGAGAAGCACCCGTTCTGCCTTGGCCAATCGACGACAGCACCGCCAAGCACCTCGTTGTTTGTTGATGAAGACATTCCTGCGGTTCCTACGGGTTGGTCTTCTGTCGGCACAACCGTTTCCAATGGCGCGAACAGTCTCCCGGCAATCAAGATTTCCGGTGCAGTCACCAACAAGTCTGCAGAGCTGGTTCATTTTGAATATCGAGCGACCGGGACCACAAACTGGATTCCAGGAGGGTCTGGTGGGCCTTCCACTGTTGAGCATTTCATAACGTCTGTTGCCCAACTCAAGTCTTATGAAGTTGCTGTTTCCTATCAGGTCCGTGGCGTCATAGGAGGCAGACAAATTCTCGCTGGCCAAATGACCGGGGCTTCTGTCGCTGGATCAGCAGAGACTGCAGTTCTGGCCGACAATATTGTTGGGCAGGCTCCAGCAGCCACCGACGCTACGATTGCTCCAGGGTCTACCAAGAATACGGGCGCAGCCAATGCCGACGGCCTCGAAGCGATCGATGCGGGTGGTCCGCTTTTTGTCGGTCCTGTTCCGGTGGGCAAGGTTCCTGTCGCCGCCAATATCACTGGTCAAACGGACTGGGCCACGTATTTCGATTATTCCCCCGGAACAATTGCGCCCAGAGTAGTCAACGGCCTCGACGGCAACGGCTACATCCTCCAAAATATTCCACCCGCAAGAGCCAACAGTTCTGATCTGCTTAGATATACGTCTGGCGGGATATTCACTGGTGAATTAGCCGCAGACATTACCTATACCCATACTGCCATGAACGTGATCGGGCAGGATGTAGGTGCAACTGCACCAGCAGCCGATGTGCTGAATTACAAGACAGACGGGGCGCGCACGTTCTTGCCTTCTGTTGGAGGAGGGGCAGGGTATCTTGGCGCAGGCACAGTCAGTGGCTCACTGAGAATAACCCTACCCCAGACTTGGACTGACACGATGCTGTCCTTCGAGGTCGTTGTATCGGAATACGACAAGCCAGAAGTCATCTATAAAATTTATGGATACAATTATGTCGGAGGGACATGGATCAACCACAAGGCATTGGCGATAGGCCCGTCGTCAAATGTGAAAGCAGTTCACTTCGGCCATGTGGCAGGAAAATGCGCTGTGTGGATAGGTAACAGCGCCAGCCAGTGGAGTTACGCTCAGGTCAGTATCAGAAATGTGCAGGCCCACTACAACAATATTACCAAGTCACTTTGGGACGCTGGTTGGGTAGTCAGCTTGGACGCAGGCAATGCTCAGAATAGTTCGGGCGGCGCTGTCGTTACTGTAGCCAACCCAATAGCAGGTGACGCTATTCCGGGTCTGAATATGTATGAGGCTCCGGGTGGGGCGACCCTCCCCTTGAGCAACGTCAAGACGAGCATCGGCACCGCGCAGAATTTTCTTGGACAAGGTCTCCTTGCCTCTGAAAACGCTATTGATGCAGGAGGGGCTTATTTCACAGGTGAAGTTCCGGTGGGCAAGGTCCCAACCGCAGGGAATGTGATCGGGCAGGGCGGGTTAGCCACTCGGAACAATATCAACTACAGCACAGCAGACATTGCAGCCCTCCCTGCCTCAATCAATCCCGTAAATCTGCTCGATAGCAATTATA
>Ga0100403_1002118_pt1 | contig 16408 bp, 13 predicted proteins | sample CryGeymet201501t_FD_83663 | JGI IMG/M metagenome (GOLD analysis project Ga0100403, IMG submission 83663) | Groundwater microbial communities from Crystal Geyser aquifers in Utah, USA - Crystal Geyser metaG 2015-01t | ecosystem: Environmental > Aquatic > Deep subsurface > Groundwater | place...
AGTCATATTTACGATAAACATTTCCTATTGAATTAACAATAATAACAATGGAAGAAAATTAGAACCTATCAACATCAATAAACATAATTATATGGTCGTTTGTAAACTCCTCAAGAGTTTTCAAAATAAAATCTCACCTCTATGAATTTGAAAAATATAATATTTATAATCGGAAAATTGAAAAGTACATTTTTTAAAATTGAATAATACAAAAATTACACACAACTACCACTATTTAAATGCCTTTAGAACAGCTTTAAATCATCTCTGGGGTTACTTAAGTCATAGTTGGCTGTCAACACTTCTATTTTCTTTTTGCCGGGCTTACCGGTGCCGTTTGCCACACTAACCTTTTGCTCAAGGGCCAGTACACTCCAATTATTATCCTTGGTAAACTCCTGCAAGACATCACTTGGGTAACTGCTTAATAGAAATTTACCTTCAACCTTACTAAGAAGTTCTAAAAGCATTACAAAGTCCTCTTTGCTATAGCCGTCATAGTGGCCACAATCACTATTAAAATACGGAGGATCGCAGTAATGAAACGCTTTTGTGTGATCCCTTGAGGTAATCACCCTCAATGCATCCGTACATTCGATCTGTACATTCTGCAGGCGAATAGATAAGTCTATAGTAAAACTATCCCTCTTAGAGGTTATCTTTTGTGAAGTACTGCCCTTTATCTTATCGTACCCCCATGTCCCGTCCAACATGGAGCTAAAACTTTGAGCGGCCAGAACCCATACAGCCCACGCCCGCTTAATCCTGGTAAACATATGAGGGTTATTGTAAACTACCGTAGCATCGTTGTGTAGGGAGCGACTGTGCAAGCTTATGCGCCCATTTTCTCCAGCTCAACATATGAATTTTGCACGCACTCATAAAAGTTTATCAACTCCCTGTTGTAGTCATTGATTATTTCTACTTCGCTTTTGGGTTTAGCCCAAAATATTGCGCCACCACCCACAAAGGTCTCAGTGTAAGTTGTATGCTCCGGGATCAATGGTAAAATAGTGGTGACCAAGTTCTGTTTGCCTCCGTAGTAAGATGTGGGAGTTCTTAAATTGTCTGTTTTCATATCCAGTTTTAGTTATATTTGTAGCGACCAAGTAATAAACACGTAATACATTCCAAGGCATCGCCCCTGGGGAACATGTACTACGTGTTTTTTAGTTATTGCTTGGTCGCTTAACTAACCCTGGGGGTTTTTATTTATGCGTGGTCTAAGATTATTATTTGCCATTCCGTACCATCATAGATAAACATGAAAGCCTCCCCATTACGGTCTATTGTAACGCTGGTTCCTTTTGGACCATCGTGGTAGAGGTTATTACCATTCCCCTGTACAGTAATGTCATTGGTGGTCCTCTTAACTATACACATTCTACCTTCATGAGGATTGGTAGGTAAATAAATAGTTGTGGCAACGCTATTTTTACAGATAATAAAGACGTGCTGTGTAATCGTGAATCCATTAGAGAAAACAACCGCTGTAAGCCCGTGAAAAGCGGTAGCAAACAATTGCTCAAAGTATCCTCCAAATGACGGAGCTCCTCCAGATTGAACATTTTGAGCTCTCCCATATACTCCAACAACTGCTCCTAAATTACCAAATGCCGAAGCATTCAACCTACCAGTTACATCGGCAAGCATTCCCGCCCTAATCTGTTTTATGCCGTTGTTAATGGCCTGCCCTGCAAACTCAGAGCGGAGGCCATCGCTGGCCAGTTCCGTAAAACCTGCCTGTTGTGTTCCATTGCCCGGATGGGAGGCAACGATATGTCCATTGGAGGAATCTATCTTAATGGTTTCCTCAACAATATAAGATGCACCGGTAGCCGTGTATATTGTTCTAGGGCTAACCAAGGTAATAATTCCATTGGCACCATCCAGTTGAGTCCTTGGAGAACTGCCATAGCTCGCTTGAGATGTTATCTTACCTCCATTTATCGTCCAATCCGCTATACTGGCACTTTCAGCCAGCAGAAGGTTGGTGGCCACGCTATCAAACTGTGCGCCAAAGAAATCCCAATTGCTCAATGTCCAAGCTCCCGATGTTGCGTTGGAACCTTTAAACAAATAGTAATTTTCACCGTATTTAACGGCATCCCTTCGGGTTGGAGTATTATAATATAGCTTGGAACTACTAAAATCGCCTCTGTATAGCAAACTGGGACCAGTTGATCCATCTGCACCGTTTGCTCCTGCAGGACCGGGTACGCCCTGATCACCCTTAAACTTGCTCCAAGTATATTGTGTTTTGGAGGTGCTTTCTGTGGGAGTAGTCTTATTTACGGCAATTCCAATATAAAGTGTGTTGGTATTAGGCGTATCATATAAATCGGTACCATCTGGAAAGTTGGAATATTTTATCCATGTATAATAGGTTTGTCCGTCCGCTCCTGGAGCTCCGGGAACACCTTGCCCTCCCTGCAATAAAGACCATTGGTACAATATCCTATCATTACTTTCAATTGGCGTGGTTTTATTATAGGCAAAGCCAATGTATTCTTTTCCTGTAGGGCTATCACTTATACCATTACCGTTTACATCATCGGCATATTTTACCCATGTGTACAATGTTTGCCCGTCCGCTCCTGGAGGGCCATCGGCCCCCTTATCCACAAACAATTCCCAATGCGTAGCGTTCGGAGGAGCAATGCCCACGGTTGCCGTATCTGTTTTGTTGCTGTAGGCTACGCCGTTATAGGTAACGGTATCGCCTTTAAAATAGGGTGTACTTGGATTGTAACCACCTCTATAATTGGGGAGATTAATTGTACTCCCGGAAGAGGTCTGCAGTATACTCCCTTTAATCGTTAACCTATTTGGTGTGGTAACGTTCCAATCCAAGGAACTATTAGTGTCACCAGTTCTAAATTTACCTTCACTTAAATTAAAATAGCTCTCGCCGTCCAGACTCTTAATCGTTCCGGTGGTAATGGTGTCCCCATTTATAAAGGTCATTCCCTTGGTCAGGTCAAAGTCCCTGCGGCCATTGGCAACATTGTAAAGCACTCCCAAGTTAAATAGGTATTGCCCGGCTTCGTCCTCTGTCTTTTTAGGCGTAGTACTTATGTGCCAGGTTCCGGTAAGGGCCGTTTTGCTACATCTGGCATACACATAGTAATTATTACCTGAAACCAAGGTGCCAAATGTCTGTGGACTTATGTTCCAAACATAACCAAGGCCATCAATTTCTATTTCATAGTGCGCCAACTGGCCGCCGCTTATGTGCAGGGAATTGGGATTGCCTCCATAATTGGGCTGAATACTTACGCCCAATAATCCAAAATTTTGTGATCTAGCCCCAACGCTTAACATTAGGGTTTCTATACTGGAGGGTTTTATGTTACCAGGATCAAAGTATCCGTCCGGGTCAAAGATCAAATCCTGGAGTTGTCTGAATCTAGCAGTAGCCTGTCTGGCCAATTCAGCCCTTCTACGATCCACATTTACTATTATGGTCTTATTGTCTACTGTATCCGCAATTAAACGCTCTTGAATGGTATAAGGAATGGTATCCGATATCACTGCGGAAATGGTAGAGGGGGAAACGAATGGATAACTTACCTCACTTACCCGTATGGATGCATTTACGCCCAAATCCGTGTCAATGATCTGAATTAGATTTCCTATGTTTAGCTCAATTCCATTATCCCGGACATATTTATCATCCAAGTTTAAAGCGTATGTTACCCTAGGCGCGCTGTTCTCTTCCAAGTACTCTTGAGTCCTGGTCTTCAATTCCAGTTCTGCAGCATCTATGTAAGTCTGCGGCATGGATATATCCACCAAAGTATATTCATCTCCCACCTCCGGATAGTTAAGAGCATTGGGCAACTGGTAACCGTTCTCCTCTGTAAAAGTGTTGAATTCTATTGTTTTACTGCTGTTTAAATAGCGATTAATCTCAAATTCATAGCCCGCCAATGCTCCGGTCTTAAACACTATCTTGGCTACGGTTCCCTCTATCAACTGATCATTAACATCAAAATCCAAGGAGCTATCAACAATTTTATTACGATCGCTACCGTCTACGCCGGTGACGGTTCCAGTACGTTGTGGGAAAATATCATCAAAGGTTACGGAAGCTTCACGAATCCCATACAATCCAGTATTGGCCTCCAATTTCCTTTCCTCAAAAACCAAGCGGGTTGCACCCGTCCTGTAATCAATATCAAGGTTTTTGCGGGCTCCAAATCCAAACACACGGGTCACCAGGCTTTTATCATCAATACTGTTCCTGGTCAAAGAGTATAGACCTTTACCTCTTCCATATTCAAACGTGAGAGTGGTAGGAGATCCTACGCTTTTCTGAAGGTAAATGTTCTTTCCTGCCAATCTGTATTCCATACCAAAGGCTTCGGCTATTTTGGTAAGGGCAGATCGACAAGTATCCCCGCTAAAACTTAGGAGTTGCTCAGGAGCATTATCCACGGTTGCAATGGTCCAACCTGCGTCTATGCTGTTAATATTGTCCAAGAGCAATAATAAGAGGTCGTTTGGGGAGCCATGATAGCTAAAGTCAGCTTGGCCCTCATCCATAAAAAGCTTATTGAAGAGTGTGTATACCTCACCTTCAAAATTTATGATATAACTGTAAGTGAAATTGTTAATCTTTTCTACTTGAGGTGGCGTGTTTATGTAGAATCGTTCCCCCTTATGTTCTATGTAATCCCCAATCTGAATAACTAATGGAGCTGCGACAATAGTATCAACAACAGTTTTGTGTTCACCCATTAATTTATGTGTAAACACCGTATTCTCATCCAATGGCACAATGGCCTGCGCAATCGTATTTCTGTATATTGTAACTGTCATGTTAAATGCTCCAAAAAAGATTTTTATGTACGCCTATTCCAACTGATTCATAAGAAGAATTAACTATTACAGTTCGCAAAATAGTTGTTGCCCCGGGATAGGTATATTGAATTATATAAGTACCTTGGATTGCTGTGTTGACCGTATCCCCGCCTATTGTTGCCGCACCACTATCAACACCATCGTTCCATGTTGCTCCTAATTCGGTGTAGACATCTCCTAGATTCAAATTGATCACAGGGCTCCCTACAAGTGTTATTATTGGCGTTCCGTCACTAAGGGTTGTTTGGCTATATTCAGGACTATAACCTGAATTGCCATAAGCATCTTCAACATAAAATCTAAAGTAATATGTGGTATTTGGAGATAATGCAGGCAGATTTATTCCTGCCCCTAAAGTTTGACCGTGGGTTGTCGGAAAACTATTCTCGTGTACTGTTTCACGATCATACACACCAGGTGAAGCCCCAAATTGCACCCATCCTTTAGAGCCTTCGTTTAAATACCATCGTAATTTGAAGGAAGTGGTGGTTAGTTCTTGTACCTCAAAACTGGTTACAATTGGGGGGATGGTGTCCCCTGGGGTTTCTCCTTCTGGATAAACAACAGACCCTTCAAGATTAGCAATATTTAATAATATTACTCCCGGACCTTGAGATAAATTTCCCCCTGGGGTCGCTATTGGATAATATACCGTATCTATTCTGGACTGAAGAGATGTCGAGTATCGTGCAAGATTAAGCCATTCGTGAAGATTAACTGCACCTCCGGTTCCCGAGCCATTTACGTAATTTGTCCATTGCACAGGAGAATTGTTATACCATATTACATTAGAAAATGTTGTGACAAATTTGTCAATATCAGCCATATTCCAATAATATCCATTCTCTACTGCTTCAACTATGAAATTAATAACATCCGAGCCGTGATTGGTGTCTTGTACTGTGTTTGAGGTCCAAGATGAATACCAGCTATATCCTGCGCCAAGGTTATAAATCCTCCCTCTTAAATTGGCACCACCCCTTATCGCCATCCCTCGCCACGAGATATCATCAAATACATCTTTGTACTGCTGAACGCCGGTAATAACATGTAATTCCATTCCTATCCTAGCCCAGTGACTCGCCATATGAGTATTGGTTCTGTATAGGTTTCCAATTCCATCCGTATACCATTTTTCCCAAATGTGAGTGCGGATAAAAGAAAGGATAGTGTCGTACTTGGTTTGATATGATCCTGTTGCTCGCAATGCAGGTGACTTGTACATAACTCTTAACATAGTGGCTACATATCGCCACAAATAGGATTCCCATAGAGCATAGCCTTTGGCACTTGGAGTTCCTTTGACGGCATTCCATCCTAGATATGGCCCGCCACTAAAAGCCGGTCTAACGGTCGCTGTACTAATAACAGCCTCAATAGCCTCAATTAAATCATCAAGGTATCTGTTGTCTCCAGTAGCTCGCCAAGCTGCCAATCCAGCTTCAAACGCCCAAGCTGCATAGTAATGTTGCTGTTGTTCGCCATTTGAATTGCACTGTACCATCAAACTATTAAAATTGGCATAAGTAGCATTTGAACTGCCGTTGTACCAATAGCTTTCAAATTTTATTTTCCATTGTGCCTTGGTTGCCATTAGTATTCTGCGTTTATTTCAGTTATTTTGGCGGGACTTAATACCTCGTCATAAAGAGCTATTGATCTAATCGAGCCATTAAAAAAGTTAGAGCCGCCATTGTTTCCAGCTCCCAATACAATGTCTGTTACGCTTGTTACTGCTCCGGGAGGGTATTGCGACCCTTCAAGCACTCCGTCATAATAAGCACTTACCTGAGATGCACTTACCGTTACAATTAGCACAGTTGCAGCAGTGTAACCGGTCCTAGTGCCAAAAGCCCCACCAATAGAAAGAAGCGCATTATTGGTCGTAGATTTGTGGATAAAAAATTGTGCGGATGAATTACTGGTTACCCCCTTATCTATAATTCGGCCTAAACTTCCATCAACAGACCCCTTTATAATTACAATACTAAACTCATCTGTGCTTGGGATGAAGTTGAGATTTGAAGGACTGCCTATAGTTAAAAAATCATCGACCCCATCAAATAATACTTCTTTAATTCCTCCTACTATTTTTAATTTCGGCCTCTTGGCTACGTCCGCCTGTGTAGCGTTATTGCCATTTTTAGAATCCGTCCATGTGGTAATAAGGTCATCGTCAACACCTATAATATTGCTCGCTTTGTACAATGACACCAAAGATGGATCATCCAAGGAGTCTACATAAGGAGTATATGCTTCAAATTCGCCCACGCAAATCCAATTATTGGCCCCCCTCCGTAAATATGACAATGGTTTGAAAGGTAACACGGAGGCGTTGGACGGGGCCGTTACTCCAGAACCGGGTTTGATTTTGACCAATCCGGTTGCTTCGTGCCATGCGGTAAATGCAACATCCTCGGTAATCCCTAAAATAGCATCGTTTGGTATGGTAATTTCTACATCACTAGATTCTGCGTTATAGATTACCTTTCCTATATCGTCTATATTGAGGTTTCTATCTACTGTCTCCTCTACCCATTTAGGAGATATATCCGTAGTTCCATTTGCGCCATCGGCACCATCTTCCCCTGCTGGCCCCTGTGGACCAACGTCCCCATCAACTCCATTGGCCCCTGCAGGTCCTTGTGGACCTTGTGCGCCCTGTGGACCGGTTGCGCCCTGGATTCCTTGTGGGCCTTGTATCCCCTGTGGACCTTCCGGTCCTGTATTTGATGGCAGCTCCGATACTGAAATGTATTCCGGCTCGCCATTATCTATATTGCCGATCAATACCTTATCGGTCGGCTTTAAAGTGTCCCTGTGGTCCATTCCGGTCCAAAATCTTTTACTTCCCATAATCTAAAGTGTTATATCCTCAAATTTGTTTGTTATTAATCGGTTACCATCATTGTCAGTAATAAAGTCCAATGCGTATTTGTCAACCTTTATAAAATCTATGTTGGCCAAAATGGCCTCTCCGTAATTGTCCAACAAGTAAGCAGGCTCCACTGGAACCCCGGCACCTACCATAATTAATGGTACCGTTAGTTTGCAGACACATTGGCCATCCATGATCCGTATATCCTCCACGGTAAAGCCTTCGGCATTAAAGCACTCCCGCTCCATATTGTCCACATTGATCACTCTAAGTCCTGGACCCGCCAATAACTGTTGAAACTTTTGGACATTGCCTTTTAACGCCTCGTAATCTGGAGCTACAAAGTATAAGGTCTGTACTATTTTAATCGGCCCCATTTTGGTTACCTGATACCCCTCTGTGGCATAGGCTGTAAAATGGGCGGACTTGGTGGCTGGACGGTTAAAGTTGTCCTTTACATTGGTAACAATGGCTCCAAGATCACTATAACCAACGTTGTCTATATTGTAAAGCCCAATACTCGTTCCCGTGGGTATAGTAGCATCCATAGTGACTATTGGCTCACGGAATACGATCTGTAAGGTGGCCCAACCTTGCCCTATGTATTTACCCTCAACCGTATCCTTCACATACACGTTAAAGGTTCCCCATGGGGTCTGTAACGGAACCAAGTCCGTAAATTTGTGCATATCCAAATACAGTTCCTGGACTCTGTTGATGGCATCGGCCTGGTCTGCACCTTCCATAAGGCCATAGAAAGTAATATCCCTGCCTCCGTGACGTATTTCTTCGGCCAACACATAAGGCTCCGTTCCAAGCTCATCGCTCCAATCATGATGTGTTTTGCCCAAACGGGATGGCATATCCAAAAAGCCGGAAAGGGCAATATTGCTATTGCTGGCCCGTCCGGCATGGATGCCATAATTGATAAGTTCTATGTTGTTGAGTTTGTACATTATCCCAATCCTAAGTCCCTGCCCGTTTGGCTGGGTTTTGTGTTCTTACTAATTGTCCTCAGCTCCAATACTGCAGCTTTAAGTTCCATTACCGTACCAGCGGTATTTTGCTCTATCAATGCCGATAATTGCACCATGCGCATGGTGGCATCAAAATGTCGTTGCTCAAGTTCAAAGTGTTTTTCACTTAATTGCAGCTGTCTTTTGGTAATATCAAACTGGCCCCGGAAAAGGCCTGTAAGTTCACTACCGGTTTCCTCTGTCAATTCCCTTCTAATGGCTCCCTGCAGTCCTGGCTTGTTGGCTGTGTCCGCACTATCAAAACCCTCATATCCCAAAGCCTTCAATTGGTCATTAAATGCGCCGATAGCGGCAAGGCCTTGATCTAGGGCAGGGTTGATACTATCCCCGAACCTGACTATATCGTCTATCCAACTTTGGTCACCGTCCAGTCCCATACTGTCCTGCATTTCCTTCTGAAGATTGTCAAAATAGGAACGGAACTGCGTATTGATCAAATCCTGTAAAAAGAGCTCCGTTAAAATGTTGTTTAAAGACTTTTTAAACCCCTCCGCCGCACTCTCACCTTCACGAAAGGCCTGTACCAGATTATCGGCTAGCTGATTGCCCAACTGTCCGCCAAAATCCGAAATGATCTTTTTCATTTCCTCCATGGCTGCCTGGTATTCTGCCAATGCCGTTTGGGCGTTTGCAAGCATGGCCTTGGTAGCCTTATCCGTAATATTTCCTGCCTCGTCCATTAGGGTAAAGAAGTCCAACCACTCCTCAGCGGAAAAGTTGGCCATATCTGCGGAAGTCTTACCCATAGCGGTAAGGGTGTCTTCAAAATAAGACCGCATTTTTTTTAGGGCATCCTGGGAAACTTTTTGATCCGAATAACCCCCAAAGATCGATAAGGGGTCGGATAACTGCGGACCAAGAAGCAAGCCCCCTTTTTCGTAATATCCCCTAGGGTTATAATCACCTAAAATTTGCTCCATGGTAAAATCCCTATTTTCCCTTTTCTTACCAAAGAGCAACCGTTTGCCAACGCCCTCTGTAGAGAATATGCCGTTTTCGCTCAATGTCCTCATGGAATCCACCAACTTTTGTTCACTATCTACCCTTTGTTGAAGGGCAGCGGTAAAGTCTTCTTTATAATAAGAGTCTAAAAATGCGGAGGAATTACGCTCTATTTCGGCACGTTCGCGACGCAGTTGGTTTATTTGATCCTCCAATTGCATCTGCACCACCAATTCCTTGTTAAGGTCCTTTTGCGCGGTTACATCTGCAAATTGGGTCTCATCTCCAATACTTTTTAACAAGTTACCTGCCTGAACTATCAAGCCTACAAGTGAAGATGCTCTTTGCAATCCTTTCCCTTCCTGTCCGGACAATTCCGCCAATGCTGAAATAGTTCCGCCTATCTCCTGTACCATATTACCAACAGCCTTGGTAATTTCATCCCCTGCCTGGGTAAGTGCCCAACCTATATTTCCGAATACATTGGCGATTTCGTTAATGTCGATTTGCTTTTTTATGGCTAGCTCCCCATTAACCTTATTAATTTCGTTAATAATATCCTGGGCGGCGGTTTTGCTTAATACTCCTGCACTTTGCAGTCTCTCTACCATCTTTTGGGTTGCTTTCACAACCGCTTCGGCAGCCTTGTTGGACAAACCTTCTATACCATTGGTTAGTTTTTTGTACTCCTCTGTAGCCTTGGCGTTCGCCAAATCAAGTTCATCCATGGTTTCGTCATGGATCTTTTTTAATACCTCCGCTTTTTTAAACTCCCCATCGGCCAAAAGTTTTAAACGGTCTTCATTATACTTCTTCGTCAATGCGGACCGCTTTTCTTCATAGGTCTGTAGACTGGCCAATAAAGCTGTATATTGTTTCTCCTGGGCTTTGGTGTAGATTTCCGTTTCCTTTTCTATGAGTTTGGTACGCTCCAATTCTACAGCAGTAGCATCACCGGAGGCCACAGCGGAAAAGGCATCCTTGTTAAGCTCCCATTGCTCCCTTAAGACTTCTGCAAAGGAGTTGAACCCTTTTAATTGTTCCGCGTATTGTTCCTTGGCCTTGGCTACCCCAAATTGTCTTTTGTACTCTTCAAATTCTTCAAAAATCTGCTTTTGCTTCTCCAGTTCCTCCTTAAGGAGTTGGGTTTCCTGTTTATACTTTAAATCGGATACGGCACTTTCTTCCAATTCGTCAAACCCTTTTAAGCTTATAGCCGCCTCGGTGTTTTTCTTGTTCTTGTTAAAATCTTCCACTTCACGGCGCATCTTGGAAAATTTGTCCCTGAGTGCCTGTACTTCTGCCTCATCATTATCCAGTTTCTTAAGGGCATATTCCTTGTCGATTTCCAATAACCTACGGACCAAGGTCTCTCTCTTGCTTATAGTCTGCGAACTAGCCTTGTCATCTCCTTCAAGATTTAGTCCAAAGGCGGAAGCTAGCTTATTAGCTGCATTGTTCTGGCTATTTATAATTCGACCATAACCAGTACCTACATCTTCCATTTTTTTTCTGACATCCTCCAAATCTTCATACAAGCCCTCAGTAATCCTATCAAAAGTTTGGGATTGGTATGGCGTAGCGGCACGTTTTTCCTCTATCTTTTGGATAATTTCATCCTCCTCTTTGGCAAGCCTTATCAACTCCTTGGAAGCTTCGTTTACAGCCTCCGCAGCTGCGGCACGATATAAAAGTGCCTTAACATATGCACCGGATTTCTCAATGAAGGTTTTCTCCGCTTCATTGTAGTTTTTGGCGGTTCCCAGGGAATTGCCCAAAGTCTCATTGTAGAGCTTAAGGGCCTTGGCCTTTTTATCTATGTCCGTACCGGCACCTGCAAAAGCGGCACGTACCTCAATGATGGACTTGATGGCTTTTTGATAGCTACTGCTCTCATAGGCCCTGTTCAAAGCCTCCATTGACTTTTTGTTATCGTCAATGGCTCTTTTAGTCTTAAAAAGATTGCCCAGGAAGCTGATTATTTGTGGAACATAAACAGTAAGCAATGTGACCCCAACGGATAGCACGGTCTGCCAGCTTAAAAAGCTTTTGGCCAACTGGCCAATAACGGACTGCCCTTTTTGGCCACTGGCTATAAGGGCATCGTTTTCCTTTTTAAGCTTCCCAATTTCATCCGCCAACATGGGGATGTTGTTACTAATGGCCAAAAAGCCCGTTTGGGCGGAATAGGTAAATGCAGGAAGTTCCCGTGTTATTTGGGCTATTGAAAATCCAAGGCCGTCAAATTGCCTCTTTTGTCGACCTATAGCAGCGGTTGCCTTGTCTATTTCTACATTGGAGCCTTTAAAACTGTTGTCCAGTTGTTTTTTTACCTTTTGCTCAATGTTCTCGGCCTCGTCCCCAATGCCACGTAGTTCGTCCTTAACGATTTTCGCATCTTTCTTTACCTGGTCGGAGTTGATCAGGAAATCTACATCTATGGGGTCAAAATTTTCCATTAAGGAGCTTGTCTTTTAGATTTTATACGGCCCAATAATCCTGCACCGTCATCTTTAATTATTTTATCCTCTTCTTTTATCATCTTAAAATGGCTCCTATCTGCCATCATAAGCATAATGTTCGCCCTACTTACCTTCCAGAGTACATCGTGCCAGGACCAACCGGTTTCCTTTACGATCTGGAACAACATTCCCCAGGGGCTATGCATGCCTGTTTGCGTTAACTCCCCTTGGTCTTTTGGCCCAGATTCGGAGGGGTGATCGTCATCCTCCTTACCGATCTGGTAGTATTCATAAAATCCGATGTGCCTCCATAGATTAATAATGCCGTTGCCAATGCAAAAAGTTCCCTGGGCTTGCAATGCCATCTTAGGTAATGTGCCAGTATCCTGGTGAAAAGTTTGTTGCCCGCAAAATATCCGTTTAGGATGGCGCAGGCCACTGCTTTGCTTATGGCTTTCCCATGGAGTGACATCAGGGCCAAACTTTCCTCTACCGTTATCTCCTCCAGTTTTTGGCTTTTTATTCCGGCACTCAGATAGTAAGTGGCTACCCGGTGCATGGTGCCTTCATAGGGAGAGGTGAGGCGGATGGTAACCGTTTTCTTTAACCATCTTATGAACCAAGGGGCGGCAATTTTTACCTTGACGCCCCTGTGTAGAATGGTTTCTGCGGCCAACCTTTCCGTAGCCAAGTTTTCCTTTGGTGTATCCATATTATAGAGCAGGCTCTATAATATCAATAGCGGCCAAGGAGAATCCTGGTGTCAAGACCGTAAAGGTCAAATCCAAGGTCCAAATACCGTTTCTCCTAAAGGAGAAGTTCTTAAGGCCTTTAACTTTGGCCCTGGGAACAATAATTTGGTAGCCGTCCAAAGTAACGATCTCCAAACGCTTTTCTATGGTTCCTGCATTTGCAGGCTTGCTCCATGTTTTTTCACCACCGACACCGGTTACTACGCTACCTCCCAAGAAAAGGGCCAATTTTTCTACCGAGGTATCCATTTGTCCAAAACGCAGGGTTTCTTTACCTGGTTCCGAAAAGGATAGTTTTGGAGTATTGTCCATCTCGGAATAGATTTCGGTGTCGGTACCGTCCTCCTCCACAAAGTCGAACGTGTCCCTTAGGATATCTTCAGTAAGGTCTACCTCAGAGGCGGCCAAGGCCAAACCGTTGGCAGGATCAATACCGTGCACTTTTACGGATGCAAAGCCGTATCTATACTTGCTCATGTCTTATTTTTTAGGGTTAGATTTATTGGTTTTTTTGGGCTTTACCTCTTCGGCATCGGATACCTTAAGATTTTTGGCAGCTTCCTCTGCTTCCTTGGCTTTGGCTTCCTCTGCAGCTTTTGCCTTGGCAGCTTCCTCCGCCTCCTTGGCTTTGGCTTCCTCTGCAGCTTTTGCCTTGGCATCTTCCTCTGCTTCCTTGGCTTTGGCTTCCTCTGCAGCTTTGACCTTGGCAGCTTCCTCTGCTTCCTTGGCTTTGGCTTCCTCTGCACCTTTGACCTTGGCGGCCTCTACTGCCTTCGCGTGCTCCTCAGCGGCTTTGGCTGCAGCCACTTCCTCTAGCATAACCGCTTCTCGGTCGTACTTTTTAACGGCCTTGTCCGCATGCCTTTGGGCGTGGGAATCTGCTTTGTGCTCCTCCTCGAAGGCCATACCGTCCGATGTAATGAACAGCTGTTGGAGCTTTGGGTTACGTGCAAAAAAATGCTTTGCTATTTCCTTTTTTTTCATGGTTTAAAAGATGTTTAATTAACGTTTTATGATATAAAGGACCGCCAACCCAAAGATGCCTATGGTTACGGCTATTCCTAAGTAGAGGAAGGGCTTGGCCCATCCCGGCATTTCCTTTTTTAATAGGGTAATGGTATCCTGCTGTTCGGTAATTATGGTTTTTTGACGCTCTATAGTTTCTTTATAGAGTTTCACGGCCTGCCTAAGCTCGTCGCATTCACAGGTTGCATGTATTTCGTCACCTACCTTTTTCAAGGTCGCAGTAGCGGCACCGGATTTAAAACTCACAGGTTTATCTGTAAGTTCGTTTATGGATTTGGTGATCTCCGCCATATCCGCTTCCCTGACCACCATCATGGTATCCACGACCTCTAAGGTTCTGAAAACGGAATCTTTCTCTTTGGTGGTTATGGTCCTGGTACTGCCAACCTCTTTGGTTCCACCGCAGCCTATCATAAAGACCAGGGCAATGAATAGCCCCACTTTTTTTAACCAGGTGGCCACTTCAAAAGAAGGGCAGGCCTTGTTTACTCCAGGGAAATCCCTGTGGCCCTTTATTTGGGCATTGGGATACTTCTTTTTTAGATCATGCAGCAACGCTAAGGTCGTGGCTTCTTGTTGTACGGTACGGTTATCCCTAGGTTTTCCCGAGGGGTCCACACCGCCAATGTAGGAGATGTGTATACTTTCGGAATTATAGCCCTTTACACCGTTGGCCACTTCGTTAATAGGTAGCAATTGCACGGCCTCACCATCAGCTTTTATAATGAAATGGTAGCCGGGGTTTCTCCACCCTAGCACCTTTCTCCAGTAATTCTGTATACTGCTTATCGTGGTGTTCTGAGGTGTGGCGGTGCAATGCAACACTATGTACTTAACGTTTCTCATGTTTCTCTAGTTCGGCAATTCTCTTGGTCTGTCTGGCCACTTGGCGCTTAAGGGTCTGAATCTCCTCTTCCATGGACATTAGCTTACGGCTATTGTCTATGTGCTTCTTTTGGTACTCGTCCGCCATATCCTTCCAGGATTGGGCGGCCTCCCTCCATTCTTGGGTAATAAGCTTAAGGTTTTCTATTTCGGACCTATCGTTGGTGTTTTTGGCAGCCTGTTTGCCGCCAAATATCCACCCTGCGAATCCCGTGGCCAATGACGTTCCTAGAACTATCAATGCCTCGTTCAAAGCTTAAACTGTTTTGGCCTGCTTCAACAATGCGATACCTTCGTATCCTGCGCGTCTGGCCCTTCCTCCACTCCTGGCAAGGAAAGAATAGACATCCCCGTAGAATGTAGGATCACCCTCATTCTCAAAGGCAACCACGCCACCAAAGGCATATTCTACTGCTTCAGTATACCAGAACAATGCGGCCTCATCATCGGTGGCAGAACCTGCGGCTCCTGGTGCCAATACCGTTCCGGCTCCGTTTACTCGGGCTACGGAACTACGGCTAAGGATATTCCAGCCTTGGGCCTTCATCATTACGCCCAAACGCCTTTCGGCCTCGGTCACGTTCTGCATGTAAGTGGCAGTGATGACGCTGTCTGCAGGGAATGCCTGTACCAAAAATGTTGGCGGCAACATGCAATACATTTTTCCTTCTTTCCAAAGGTTCCTAGCCCTGAAAAAGGCCTGCATGGTCTGTAGATCGGTAATGGTCATCGCTTTACGGTTCCCTGTAGCACTTGGTGCAGAGGCTATGACCTCCAAAGTACCGGTAGTACTAAGTACATTTCCTGCAGGGAAAGAGGAAGCAGCATATGTGCCATGTGCACCGGAGTACAACCAATTGTAAATGGTCTCCTCGGCAATGGTCTGGACTATCTTGTCCCTGTCCTCGCCCAACACGGATTGCCTTTTATCATAGGACAGTTCCTTGGTGTCGGCATTGGGGATCAATACAGGATCGGTAGTAAATTCGTCCAATAGGTAGATCACATCTGTATCGGTACGCTTACGTACTGTGGCAGGCAATGAAGACCTATTTTTGACTACGTTCCCGGAACCTCCGGACTGTGGTATATGGACCACTTTGGAATTAATGAGGTAATCGTCCGCATTATGGGAGAAGCGCAAGAAGCTGTTGTCCGCAAATATCTCCTCTTCAATATGGTTCTGCCATATCTCTACTTGGATGGCCATTAACGCAAAGGAATTTTCCATAAGGGAAAGGGCCGTGCCAGTGGCTACTGCCACCCCTGCGGATGCCATGGCCACCTGTGGCGTAATGCCGAAGAATACGGCGGCAATTGCAAACACAACCAAAAAGTTGTATGCAAGGTTCAGAGGTTTAAATTTTAGAGTTTTCATGTGTAATGTTCGTTTTTTGATTGATGAATAATGATTTGATGAATTTGTATGGATCAATACTTTCCCAGGCGATTAACCCTGGTACTCCTTGTTGAATTTCTCCTTGAACTTGGTCTTAAAGGCTTCTAGATTGTTTTCCTTTAGCGTTATCAGCTTATTGGCCTTGTCCAGCTCGTCATAGG
>Ga0100403_1002121_pt1 | contig 16400 bp, 18 predicted proteins | sample CryGeymet201501t_FD_83663 | JGI IMG/M metagenome (GOLD analysis project Ga0100403, IMG submission 83663) | Groundwater microbial communities from Crystal Geyser aquifers in Utah, USA - Crystal Geyser metaG 2015-01t | ecosystem: Environmental > Aquatic > Deep subsurface > Groundwater | place...
AGCTGAGTTTGAAGCTTCGATTTCGATATTGCGAATATTGGTATTGGCGATGATTTTTGCCTTCTACAATCACTTAATTGGCTTTACGCTGATCTCAAAGGGAGGGCAAAGAACGATGTTAGGATTAGGTTTGATAGTCTTGCTTTTCAACGTAACAATGAACCTTTTGGCGATACCTAGATTTGGAGTAAGCGGAGCAGCTTATGTAACCGTGGCGACTGAGGCAATTTCTCTGATACTGATGAGCACGGCTTTGCTAAGAAAAAGAAAATAAAGTAAAGAAGACAACCCTCCCCTCTTTGGAGGGATTTTTTTGGGCCACATTTCAAGATTTCGCTTAAAAAATAGCGAAAATTGATATATTACAAAGCTAATATTATGACAAATAGAAAGCCTATATGGAGAGTTGGCGGCCTATTTTTTAGCTTTGACTATTCCTTTGATTCCCCTTGGTAAATAATGACATAAAGCTAAAACACTCTCCCACCTCGTCATTACAAATTTTTCACATTCTTACTACACAACATAGGGGGATTGAGGGGGTTTGAACGGGGATAGCTTGGATAATTACCGCAGAATAACCGAAGTATTACCGTAAGCCCCTTTATACTTTAGAATAGAGATATGAATGGGAAGCTGCCCTTGGCAATTATTTTCGGGATGGATAACTTTTTGGCGGTAAAACTGGTGGAAAAGTTGCTTGATCAAGGATTGAGAGTTTATGGGGTGGGGGATGACAAGGGTAAAATTACTAATAGCAATTACGAAAATCTTTTTGATTTAGAGAAAGTATCGGAAAAAGTGGAATATTTTTTTGACTTTGGGGGAGGAGAAGATTTCTGGAGAAAGCTAGAAGCATCTAAGTTGGTGGTGGTAGGGGTGAACGAAAGAAAGAATCTTTCGGATTTAGAGAGGGTACTTTCTGGGGTAAGGGTAAATTACAGAGTAATTAACTTGATGGGGGTTTATGGAGAAGGAATGGGAGAGGGGTGGTGGTGGACGGATTGGATAAGACAGGCAGTAGAGAACGAGAATTTGAGATTACCGAATAGAGAATCAGAGGTGAGGTTAATGGCAGGGGAAGATGCGGTAGAGGCAATATTGAGATCCTGTTTCTTTTCAGGGACAGAGGGAGAGAGTTTTGAATTATGGGGAGAGAAATATAAGGTGGAAGAATTGGCGGAAATCTTAATTGACGAGGCAAAGATGACGAGGAAGAAGGTTTTGGAGAGTGAGGAAGTAATGAAAACAATATCGGAGGAGAAGGTAAAGGAAGAATGGAAGAAGTTGAGATGGCAGCCGGAAGTGGAGATTAAAAAAGGGGTGGGAGAAGTGCTGCAGTATTTTTTTGGAAAGATAGATGAGGAAAAGAGAAGGAAGGTGTCGGGAAAGGCTCCGGCAGCAAAGAAAAGCTTAAGCAGAAAAGAAAGCGAAGAAAGAAGAAGGGCTTTTGAGGTGGTGGTGGAAGACGGTTTTTCTAAGGAAGAAGTAAAAGAAGAGAGTGAAGAAGAAAGACCTCAAAAAGAGTTGATTATCAAAGAAGAAGTGGTTGAAGTAGAAAAAGAAGAAAAGGAGATAGTTTTAAAAAAAGAAGAGGTTAAGGAAGAAGAAATTGAAGAGATTAAACCAATTATTAGGAATGCTAATACTAGGAAAGTGAGAGAGGAGGTAGAAGAAAAAGAAATAATAGAAGAGGCGGGGGAGGATGAAAGTAACGATTACGTGGAGATTGAAGAGAAGAAAGAAGTAAAGGCAGAAGCGCCCAAGAAGAATAAATGGGAACTAGAAGTAGATTTTTCGTTCTTTAAAAAAATAAGCTTTAAGAAGAGCCTTTTAGTGTTGAGTGTGTTGTCTCTTTTTTTTAGTCTAGGTTATTGGGTGTGGGAGGCGAGTCGGGTGGTGAGTGGGATTAAAAAAGGGGGAGAGATGATAATGGCGCAGGAGTATGACCAAGCTAGGACGATAATTGCTAAGGAGAAAGAAAGGGTGGTAAAGATTGAAAATAGGCTGAGTGATATAGGATTAAACAGCTTGCAGATAGGAAGGAATTACCAATCAATACTAAGAGTTGAAAAAGAGGTTTTGGAGTTGGAGGAGGTAGGAGTGGAGAGTGTGGAATTGATGGATCAACTTTACAAGGGAATGTGGCAGGGAGAGGAGGTAGATTGGGAGGAATTGAACAGTAAGTTGGCAGTGAATATGGAGACGGTAGAGAGTAGGTCAGGAGTACTGGAGGCAAGGCTGGGGGGAGATTGGAGTTGGTTGCCGGGAAAATGGAGGACAGATTTGTCTCGGGTTAAAGACGAGGTGTCTAAAGCTAGGGATTATGTGAGCACAGGCAGAAAGGTTTTAGAAATCTGGCCAGAAATAATAGCTGTTGATGGGGGGAGAAAAGAATATTTGGTACTTTTCCAGAACGAGAATGAGATAAGGGCAACAGGAGGATTTATTGGAAGTTACGGGATACTCTCTTTTGAGGGAGGGGTGTTGGATAAGTTTGAGATTAATGATATTTATGAGATAGACGGCCAATTAAAGGGTCATGTGGAACCGCCGGAGGAAATTAAAAACATCTTAGGTGAAGCTTCATACTATATGCGCGATGCAAACTGGAACCCAGATTTTACTAAGGCAGCAAAAGACCTAGAATGGTTCTTTGACAAAGAAGCAGGGAGAAAGGTGGACGGAGTTATCGGAATCAACCTAGCAGTCGCTAAAGAACTGGTAGGGATAGTCGGAGAAGTGTCTGTCCCCGACTTTGGAGAGAAGATTACCAAAGAAAACTTATATGAGCAGGCAGAGTTTTATTCAGAAACTAAATTTTTCCCTGGATCAAACCAGAAGGCTTCCTTTTTGGGAGGTTTAGGAAAACAGCTTTTTGAAGAGATTAAGCATCTTGATTCTAAGAAAAGAGTGGCTTTGGCAGGAGTAGTCATCGACCTGTTGGATAAAAACGAAATACAGGTGGCATTACACCATAAAGATTCGGCGAGAGTGATGGCGGAACTGGGTTGGGATGGGGCAATCTGGGAGGGAGAATGTGCGGGAGAGAGGTGTGTGGCGGATTATACCTTCATCGTTGAGTCTAATTTGGGTGTAAATAAGGCAAATTACTTTATTTCTAGAAACGTAGAACAGCAAGTTGATTTGGGAGTTAATTCAATAAACAGAAGACTGAAGATTAACTACGAGAACACAGCTAAAAACACAAGCTGGCCGGGTGGAGACTATAAAAACTACCTAAGGATCTACCTACCCAAGGACGTGAATTTGGCAGAGGTGTCGGTATCGAAGAGTGGAGGAGAAGGGAAGAAGATTTACTCGAGTTCTGAGCTGAAGGTGAAAGAAGTGGGTGGTAAAAAAGAAATTGGCTTTCTGATGACAGTGCCAATATTGGAGAAAAGAGAGGTAGAAATTAAATACTCAAGCGCGGTGAAGATAGGGGAAGGAGAGAAGTTTTCCTACCTAAATTACATTCAAAAACAATCGGGTTTTGGAGATGTGGCATGGGTATCATTGGTGTCGGTGCCGACAGATTGGCAGATACTGCAAGTAGAACCAGTGGCAACAGTAGTGGGAGGGAAACTACTCTTTAATCAGAAACTAGACAGGGATTTGAAGATGGGAGTGGAGATAGGGAAGTAGTTGGTATAATTTGGAATGGATACAAAAAGAAATTTTACGAGAGTGAGGGAGGATTTTGAGTGTGAGAATTGTGGTTACAGGATGAGAGGAGATGGATACACAGATCATTGCCCGAGTTGTTTGTGGGGGAAGCATGTAGACGATGAGATACCAGGAGATAGGGCAAGTGATTGTAAGCAACTAATGGAACCGAGAAGAGTAATTTATGAGAAAGGAGAATACAAGATTGAGTATAAGTGTAGTGGGTGTAGTCATAGATTTCGGGTAAGGTCAGGAGTTGAAGATGATAGAGAGAAGTTGCTAGAATTGGTTAATAATTAAAAGTTAAATATAAAAAGATGCCAGGAGAAGGAGAAGGAAAAGGTAGGGAAGCGGATGCTGCAACTTGGGCAGATGTTGATAGAGCCAAGGAAACCGAAAAAAAATTGGGTATACAGTTTCCCAAGAAGAGTTGGTTAAATTTACTTTCAGGTGTAAGAAGAAACTCAAGAGACGGAATTACTAGTGAAATTGACAAAGAAAGGTTAGATGTTGAAGTAAAGACCATTCTTGATCGGGATAAGTAGTTGCGGTAATCATTCGGCGATAATGCGGTAAATAAGTAAAAATTCTTTAACAGAGTGGTAGGTGGAGTGCTAAGTGAATGTTATAATAGGAGTCATGAAAGAGAAGAAATTTGATATAAAAAAGCTACTGGGTTTAGGAAAAAACAAAAAGAAAGATAATAAGAAAAATGAGATTCCTAAAGAACTTAGGGACAAACTACCAAAGGGAACTAAAATTAAAAAAATAGTAATAGGGCCAAGACAGATACTTCAGGCAATCATTTACGTGATGCTGATTTCTTGGTTGGTATCGGCAGCGAGAGATTTTTTGGTACCAGAAGAAATTGTGAAATCACCAATATCGAAGGTAATTGAGGTGATTAAAAAGGGAGAAGCAGAAGAGGTAACAGTAATGGACAATGATATTTTAGTGAAAGTTAAGGATGAAAATGTGATTTTGACTTCTTCAAAAGAACCAGGAACTTCCTTTGTGGAGGTACTACAGAGAGAAGGGGTTGATCTTGAAGGAGTGAAGTTTACAGTGGAGAACAGAGAGCTGTCGAAATCGATATTTGCTATTTTAGGATTTTTGCTGTCGGTAGGTGTACCAGTGGCGTTAATCTTGTGGTTTATCCTTTCTCAAAGAAAGGGTGGTGGAGCTGGAGGTATGTTTGGTTTTGGGAAATCGACGGCAAAACTATTTATCAAAGGCAAGCAAAACCTCTCCTTTAAAGATGTGGCGGGAGTAGAAGAGGCTAAAAAAGACCTAGAAGAGATAGTCGACTTTTTGAAGAACCCAGCTAAGTATCAGAAGATGGGAGCAAGAGCCCCTAAAGGAGTATTGCTAGTCGGCCCAGCTGGTGTAGGTAAGACACTTTTGGCCAAGGCAGTAGCAGGAGAGGCAAATGTACCTTTCTACTCAATGGCAGGATCTGAGTTTATGGAAATGTTAGTGGGTGTAGGTGCTTCTAGAGTACGCGACCTATTTGGAACTGCTAAGAAAGCAGGTAAGGCAATTATTTTTATTGACGAAATTGATGCAATTGGAAGAATGCGTGGGGGTATGGATGGGGGACATGGTGAAAGAGAGCAGACTTTAAACCAAATTTTGGTAGAAATGGATGGATTTGAAGCTAATACGGCAGTGGTAGTCTTGGCAGCCACTAACAGAGGAGACCTTTTGGATCCAGCATTGTTGCGCCCGGGTCGCTTTGACAGAAGAGTGGTTTTGGAGTACCCAGATTTGGAAGCTAGAGAAAATATTTTGGCAATACATGCCAGAGGAAAACCTTTCAATAAAAAAGTTGATTGGAAGAGTGTAGCGAGAGGGACAGTGGGATTTTCGGGAGCAGATTTAGAGAACATGTTGAATGAGGCGGCAATAGCTGCAGCTAGAGATAATAAAAAAGAAATTTCTCGTGACGACATTGATGAAGCTGCTTTAAAGGTAAAGATGGGTTCAGAGAAGAGAAGAGCTCAGACTGATGAAGATAGGTTAATGACGGCTTATCATGAAGCTGGACACGCAGTGGTGAATTATGTGGAAGGATTGGACTCAGTAACTCGGGTTTCAATAGTATCTCGTGGGATGGCTTTAGGTTTTACGCTAGTACCGCCTAAAAAAGATAGAGTTCATCAGACGAAATCGAACTTAATTAAAAGAATTGCGATGGCAATGGGTGGAAGAGCAGCAGAGGAATTGGTCTTTAAAGACATTACTACTGGAGCTTCAAGTGATATTTCGCATGCGACATCAATTGCTCGAGATATGGTGATTGAATGGGGAATGTCAGATTTGGGGCCAGTGAATATGGGGCCACAAATGGACACTAATGACTTTGGAAAAGCTTTCGTAGAACCTTCTAGAGTATCAGATGTAATGCAATCAAAAATTGATGATGAGATTAAAAAGATAGTTAATGATGGTTTTGAAAGAGCAAAGAAAATCTTGAAAAAGGAAAGAAAGAAGATGGATGAGTTAGCCAAACTATTAATGAAGAAGGAAACGGTTGGAGAAGAGGAATTTGAGAAGTTGATGAGTAAGTAGACTCTATCTTTCTTCTTCTTGGTTGATGATGCGCTGGAGGATGGCAAGAGAGCCTAGATAAACAGGTTCGATACCATTTAGGGTTAAATTACTGACACCGAGGGATCTGAACTTAGAATAAGGGGTATCGGAGGTGTAGTTGATAATACCTAAGTCTAGAGGAGCAGAATTAAGATCGATGATAGTATTTTTAGGATTCTGGGTATCGTGGGTGGCTTCAGTAATGGCGCCAAGATAGGGGCCAGACTCCATTTCGATAACAGTGATGTTGTTTTGAGAATACTTTTCGATTAGAGCATCGTTTTGCAAGAAGGTACCAAGAACAGAAACAGCTTTTTGATTGGTAAGAATAGAACCTTGTTGGTTTAAATAGGGGAAGAAGGAGTTGAAACAATTTTTAAAGATGTAGGTGTTTTGGGTGTGCTCGTCGAAAACTAATCTGGGGATTTGGATATCGCCGATTTCACCGTTTAAAACAGCAGCTTTGCCGAGAACGTAGACTCCCTTAATTTGGCCAACATTTTCGAGCATTTTTTGAAGAATGTGGTAGGCGTCATAGCCGAGAGGGTAATCAATATTGACTATAAGACTTTGAGATTCTTGGATTTTTTTAAGCTTTTTAATTTTTAGTCTGGGATCAAGATGTTTTGATTTGGCGAGAGCAGAAAGAGGGGTGATTTGGGCGTTAACATCAAGATAGTGGGCGGAAGGAACGGAAGAGATTTTGAGCTGTTGCTGGTAGCGTTGGTGCTCTTTGTGGTAGGAAGAGGGCATGAATTTGGAAGCGTAATAGAGAAAATCGTTTTTATTGAGGGGGAGTTTCTTAGCTTCGATTTGTTGCCAAATAGAAAAGAGAGGAGGATGGGTCTTTTTTAAATAAGAGAGAATAGCTTTTTGCTTTTTGAGAGCAAAACCGGTAGATAAATTTAGGAGAGAGTGAAGATTGCTGGAGACGAAATAGAGGCTGGATTTGTATAGAGAGTTTTTGTAGGTTTTGGTGTAAGATTGGGAGAGATTATGGTACCAGAGATTGGTGGTTTTGGTGTAGTCAAGATAAGATCCGGCAAGAAGTTGGAGGCGGAGATTTTGAGTAGTTTGGTAGATTTTTTTAAGTCTTAGTTGGGGTTTGTTGCCAAGAGACTTTTTGAGGAAAGACCATTCATCGGGATTGAAATCGAAGTCGGACTGGATAGACCTATTTTTTAGGGCTTTGGTGAAATCTTCTTTTTTGGGATAACGAGAATTTAGAAGATGATGAAATTTATTCCATTCAATTTGATAGGCGATGAGGATGTTGACGAGGTCGTCGATATCGGAGATGGAGGCGGCAAAGACAGCGAGGAGTTTTTTGCTTTTATTAAAATGGGTGGTGCGACGACGAGCGAGAGAGGTGACTTTGGGCCAAGTAATAACATCAGAAAAGCCAGATTTAGCGAAGATTTCGGGAGTTTGGCCAATAAGGATTTTTTTGGTGGAATCGATGAGGTGGGGGAGTCTTTGAATAGAATAGATAAGGGCGGGAAGGTCAACAAGGCTAGGGTTGGAGCCGTGAGGATGGAGAAGGGGTTCAGACTTGAGATGGTAGTTTTGGAGAGAGTTGACGGTGAGTTCAAGGGTACTTTTGAGAGCGGAGCGGTAGGTGCGGACGTGGAGATCAATGGATTCGATGGTGGACATTAATTAGTTTAAAGAAAATAGAGAGAAAAGTAAAAGGTTTTGTGAAGATCATGGTGAAATATGGAGGGTGGGAATGTTATAATTGTGGCATGAGTGAGAAAGGTCAATGGATTCCAGATAAATACGCAAGTAAGGCACCTTTGGGAGAAGCTTGGAAAACACCTTTAAGAACTGAAATGGTAGAAGCTATGGCTGGGGCTATGGATAAAGTAGTGAATGCGCCGGTAAATGATGATCCTGCTAAAAGAAAAAGAAACAAGTTAGCTGAGAGTATTGTTTTAAGTTTGGCTGAAGAAGGGGCCTGGGAGACTGATAATGTGGGTGATTTGATAGCAGCTTCAGAAGACGTGAATAGGCCTGCTAATCAAAAATTGTCTAAGGAAAGGTTGGATATACTGACTGGAGGTTTGTATTATGCAATCAAGGAGGGTGATAATGAGGATTTAAAAATAGCTTTGGACTCTGGAAGTGCAAAGGAGATAGATAAGTCGTTGCCAGATGCTCTAAAAGGTTTGGGAGAAAAAGTAGTAGACATTGAGATAAAGAATCCGATAATAAGATCAACTTTAAAGGAGTTAGACGAAGAAGGCAGAGACTATAAAAGGATAGGCAGCATGGGAAAAGAAGATTTGGCCAAAAATATAAAAAAAGCAACAATGTCTCTTGTTAAAATTGATAAAGATAATTTGACAGACAAAGAGGTTGATGAGTTTGACAGAATTTTTGCTTATCTTGCCTATGAATATGATAGTTTGGTTGAAGCAACTCAAAGCAAGAGTGTTTCGGATCAGGCTTCTGTTGTCGATACTTTGTCTAGGTTGGTAGATGCAATAACTTCTCAAAACAAGGAGACAACAGGTTCTACTTACGATACGTTTGTAACAGCAGAGTTTTTGCAACAACCAATTCAGTTGCAGGTAGACACCTTTCCTCCGCCTTGGTTTAAAGAAAAACCCGAGTGGTTTGATGGAGATATTGGAGATTGGCAACAAATTATAAGAGCTAGAATTAACTTGACAAACGCATCCTATATAAAAGCAGAGGTTGCGGCCTTAGATGGTCAAAAAGCGAAAGAGAACAGTTATTTAAAGTTGACTGAAAGAGAATTGGGTTTAATCTATGAGATGCCTGGTGTAAAGAATTCAATGGAGGGGATAATTAATGATTTTTTTATGAAGGATGGAGATGTTGATAATGGTTTTTTCTTGGCTCTAAAGAAAGGTGTCGTACAAGGGGCTTCTTGGGAAAAAAGTTTGGCTAGTTTTAGGAGATATCAGGTTATACTTGCAGATAAAATTGCAAGAGATGAGGGTTTGTCTGATATAAATGCAAAAGCAGCTGTTTCCATGGCTTGGAACTTTTTGTATGTAAGCAATGTTTTTGAGTCTGCGGACAGTGAAAGAGAGATATCTGGAGGTTCGGGCAATGTCTTTGGTGAACAAATAAGATCAATGATACATCCATTGTCGAAGGCTATGATTAAGTTTGGTGTGGAACAAGGTTCTACTGACGAATCTAGGTCTGAAGGGACTGAAGAAGGTTGGGGAGGAAAAATTGGGAACTGGTTTGCTGATATGGTAACTTGGGATGACACAAGAAAACAGTTTATTAAAGGACTTAAGGATGGTACTATGCAACCCTATCCAAAGAGAATTGGTGCTAGTATGATAGAGCTGATGAAGATAGAAACTATTGATGGTAAAGAGATGTCTATGGCCGAAGCTTTGATTTCTAAGAAAAAGATAGCTTTTAATAAAACAGATTCAAATTTATTTGGTGACTATGGTGACAAATGGGATACTTTTTGGAAATATTATTTATACTCCTCTGGAAAGAATGAACTGCAATATGGAAAAAATAACGATGAATGGACTACGAATTTGGCAGACATTTTTGCAAAGTTAAAGAAAATTAAAGTGATTGGAGATAAGAAGACTAGAATGTTTGATGACTTGATGAAGCCAGAAGCTGTCGGTTGGATGATACTTAATGCTTTTGGTATGAAGCGAAGTCCAACCTTGATGGCTGAGGTTGGGGGTAACTTTGACTATTCAACATTGATTAGAACTCTCTTGAGAGCAGAAAGGTTGATGCCTTCCCATGAAGATAGGCAGGTAGTTTTATCAATGTTAAATGCAAGACCACAAGATGCGTTTAGAAGAATGAAAGTTTCGAGGGATGAATTAGCAAGAAACATTAAATCAAAGTAAGAGAAGGTTTGGTTATTTTAGGTATTTATTTTCGAGCTTTACCTGTTGTTTCTAGTATATCGGATATGAATTTAGCGCCTTTTTCGAATGGACCAACTTTACCGCCAGCAGAAGCGGTGTCGTAAATACTTCTAAGTTTGTTGTGACCAGCTTGATAAGCACCAGCTTCAGCTGTTTGAGACATTTTAGTAAGAGGTTCGCCTATGGCTTGACCCCATGGATTAGGCTTAATCATGAAGATGTATTGAGGGATCATTTCGGGTAGTTTGGCTAGCAGAATAAAGGCGCCAAGACCAAAGAGTCCGGCTATTAGTCTACCACCCATAGCAGTTCCAGCTACGCCCATAATTGGGGGAGCCCAGAGACTACCTTTGAGAATTGTTTCCATGATTAAATTGACTAGCACCAAGAAGATTAAGGTTATCGGAAAAACTGCTAGATTTGCTACTAAATCATTAATCCATGAGGTAAACCCGACTTTTGAGCCTGGAAAAGCTCCTATGCCGATTTCAAGAGGAGCAAGAATAATTTTTAATAGTACAGTTACGTAGACTTTTATTAAACCCAAAAGCAGTTTAATCAGATTAAAGAGAACTATTATGCAGATTATTAAAACAACCAATGAGGCACCGCCTAGGGCTCCGACAGCGGCTGTTGCTGGGTTGGGAACGATTATACCGGCAATAACTCCACCAATAATGGCTCCGATAATAGAGAATGTTCCGGTTGGAATTAATCTTGACGCAAGGTCAAAGGTTTGAAGAAATCCGTTTTCAGACATTAGATCGGTGAAATTATAGGCCTCGTATGATCCTCCGATAAAGTTAGAGTAAGCAGAGTGTAACCATTGCGTGCCTGTTGGAGCAAGAAGACCGTCTGATAAATTGGTGCCAGTTGAGTTAAATAGGGTACTAATAGCAACACCTTGGATAATATAGCTTAGATCTATTAACAGTCCGGCAATCGCATAAGAGAAGGTGATTAAAAGAAGGGTGCTGATTAATTGAGGAATAGCATTTTGAATACTAATGACGGCCTGTTGAGAAATTTTGATTCTTAAAACAATTAATAACCCTATAATAATAAACACTAAAGAAGATAGAATATAAGTAACATTTCTCAAACCTCTCCAAATTGGGAGCAAGGGTTGTAAACCATTAAAACCTGTGCCTTGAGCATAAGCAGGTTTACCTAAAAATGAATCTTTGGCGCTAGCGATATATTCGACTCCTGAAGCTTGTTTGGTGTAAAGGTTGGCGACAATACCACTCGTGTTTCCAATAGCTCCACTAGGTATCCAGGTAACGGGCTCTCCATTAAGAACTTCGTCTGGGATGTTGCCCGCGATCATTCTAGTAAACGAAACAGTGTTGGTATTAGCACCATTGTCGAGCCAGGCTTCTTGATTGGTACCTTCGTTGATAGCGTCTTGAACTTCTTTAAAGGTGGAACCTTGAGCTAAGATTTTGCCTACAAAAAAGACAGAAGAAATAAGAAGAAGGATTAGGGTAAGTTTGGTGAAATATGGGAAAAGTCGGGTATCGCGTCGATTGAGATGGTTTAGTAAGATTTTGATTCCCATATGAACAAATTTTAGCATAATATGGAGACAATTTGGCTAGAAGGCAGTTTTTTGCCAGGAGGCAGGCTGGAGGTTTCTAACCAGGGCGTCAAGGGAGTTGATGGCGGGCTGACCAGGAGAGGAAATATCGGAGCCTTCAGTTTTGTAAGAGCCAGGAGTGTTGTCTAGTTTTTTGGATTCTTTAGCAGGTAATAAGTGTCTAATAGCGGTAGCGGCGGTGTCGGAGCTTTTTTCGACTTGAGAGGGGTTTTGGACAACAATTTGGGTAGAACCAGAATAGGTTTCGGATTTATCAAAGATGGTGCCAAAGAATTTAATGACACGAGCGATAAAGGTAATTTCATTAGTAGTATCAGATTGATTGGCAGATAATTTATCGCTGGTTTTAGAGTAATCATGCTCGATAACTTTGGCATTATGAGGGAGAATAACACCATAAACTCCATCGGAAGTCTTGTTTAGACCACCGGCACCAGGTTGGTTGACATCAAATTCAGCATCCTTTTCCATGGTGCCATTTTTATTGACATAGACAATGACCTTTTGTTGAGCAGAATCGGTATCGGAAGTGGGAGCAAGGAGAGAGAAGACTTTTTTAGCCTCGTCTAGACTCAAAATAGAATTGCTGGCTTTGGAGGCAAAATTGGCTTTGGCGGTATCGGTAAGGGAAGGATTGGTAAGAAGGGTGGTGGGAGCAGACTTGGAATTACAAGGGAGACGGGTGTCGTAGAAAATAGGTTGGTCTTTGAGGATATAGGCTAATTGGGAAAGTCGGATCTTTCTATCGGGTAGCGTGATCTTGGTGTCGAGGGTGGTATCGGATCTAAATTCTGGATCGAGAGTGTTGACGGCCTGGATAAGACGATGAGAGGCAAGACACTGGTGACTTTTATAGGGGAGGGCTTTTTGGGCCATATTAGAAGCACCGGTAGAATTATTCAAGTTTAAAGAAAAGAAGACTTTTTTAATTTTATCGACGGCAACGAGAGGATTTAAAAAGGAGTTGGAGGTGTATTCATTGAAGGACTTTAAGAGAGTGTGAGCTTTGGGATCTTGTTCCTTCATGATCTGATTAACATCATAGGGAACAGGGGAGGCTGAAGGAGAGGCGGTGTTGGGATCGAAGGAATTGGTAATGTCGATAGTTTGGGTATGGGAGTTGAAAGATTCTTGGGGGACGACGTGGTTGTTGATATCGTCGACGTTTTCAGGATAGGAAGTGTCGGCACGGTCAGGATTGATAATGCCACGGGCAAAGAGAGGATTAGGGTTTAAGAGGTTAAGGCTTATAAAGAGGGCGAGGAGGATTGTTTTCATTTTAACCAGGGATGGCAAATTCGAGAACGTCGATGCCAGTGAAATTTTGAATGAGACGGAGGATGATATAGGAGAAGATGATGCCAAGGAGCCCAAGGATGGACATGGTAAGGGTAGAGCCGGCGGCGGCAGTTTTTTTCGGGTCACCGGCAGAAGTAAGGTATTGGAAGGCTCCGTTTAAAAACATGAAGACAAAGGCGAGACCGGCAACATAGACGATAACTTGGAGAACGTTATAGAAAAGACACTCGAGACCCTGAATGGTGGCAACGTCACCTTGAACAACACATTTTTTACCGGAAGAGGTATTTTGGGAAGCCCAGTCTTTAGTAGCTTGGGCAAGAATAGGGGAGTTGGAGCTTAGAAAGAAGGAGAAGGAAAGGAGTAAGACAAATAGTTTTTGGATCATGCCTTATTATAGAACAAATTAAGGCAAAGAAAAACCCCGCATGAGCGGGGTTTACAAAGAAGGTCTAGTTTATTGGAAAGAAGGAATAGTAAGACCGGAAATAATAGAAATACCGAAGACAGTTTCGATAAGCTTAACGATAGCCCAGGAGGCGAAGACGATAGCTAAACCGATAAGAGCATTGGTAATCTGATTACGGGCGGTTTCGACATTCTTTTGATCACCTTCGGACATGACCCATTTAAGACCACCGAGAACGAGCATGAAGAAGAAGACAAGAGCGACGACCAACATGACTAAAGAGATGGCACCGGAAACGATACCAGCAACAGTAAGGTTAGGAAGACTGTCAAAGTTATCACCACTAGGTTGAAGATTGATTTCTTGTGCGTAAACTGGAGCAGCGATGGCGGCGAACTTGATTTGATTAGCGATTTTTTGAATCATTTTTTTGTTTTTAATTAATTAATATTTAACTTAAGGTTATTTTACCAGTAAGGACGAGAAAATTAAACATTTAGAGAGAAGGAAAGCTAAGTGTTAGGTTGTCGAGACCGGTAATACCGAAGACGTAACCAACAAGCTTGAGGATGGCAAAGACGGCAAAGACGATGAAAAGACCGAGAACAGAATAGGTGAGGGCGTGCTTGGCGTCTTCGAATTTCTTGGGATCACCTTCAGAGGAGATAAAATGATAGCCAGCCATAATAAAGTGCCAGATGAAGTAGATAATACCAACGATCATAAAGATGGAGAAGACAGTTTGAAAAACGCTGTTGGTAAAGGCTTGGGGATTAGTGTTGATTTGCTGGTTGAGGCCAGAATCCATAACAGGATTTTCGATGACAGCGAGAACGGGTTTTATGAGTTTCATTGTATTTGACTAAAGAAATTATTAAGATCCAGAATCTTTTCGATACCGAGAAGGGAGGCAAGAAGAGAGACAAAGCCGAGAGCAATGGCGACAATAAAGATACCTAAGACGCCGTCAGTAAGTTTCTTTCTAGCTGTTTCCATTTTATTTTTATCGCCTTCAGCGGTAAGAAAGCCGTAACCAGCAAAGATAATTTGAATAGCAAAGATAAGAAAGCCAACAATGGTGAGAACGCCGACAACATTACTAATTAATTTTTCAGTAAGACCAACTGAGGCGTTAGCATTGGCAACAGGAATGCCAGGTCCTTCAAGAGGAGGATAGACGACAGCTAGTAATTTGCTTTTGTTAATTAGGTCCATAGACTTCGGGATTTAAAATTTTAATGCCGGTGAATTTCTCAACGAGACCGGCGATGATAAAGGCAGCAGCGATGATAAGAAGACCGACAATGGCTTGCCAAATTTTGGCCCAGGCTTGCGAGGCTTTTTTGGGATCACCTTCAGAAGAAAGATACATATAGCCAGCGGTGATGAACTGGACTAACATGACGATACCAGCAATGGTGCCAGCTAATTTAAAAAGATTGCTTAAAAAGAGGAAGAAACCTCCACCATTAGCAGCAGTGAAATATTTATTGTTAGCAACAGGAGGCTTAATAGAGCCAAATATTTGGATCATAGAGAAGAGTTTAGAATATTTAAACCGGTAATAACTTCTATTAATTGAATGATAACAAATGAGAGGAAGACAATGGCAAAACCAATAAGGGAAGAAGTGATCATTTTTTGAGCATTTTGGGCTTGTTTAGGATCATCGGAGCCAGCAGAGAGAACAAACATGAGGCCGCCGATAATTAAAAGAGCAAGGAGGAGAATGCCGGCAATGGTAAGGGAGTTTTTTAGAAGGATGTTAACGACAGTACCCAGGGAGGGATAAGTTTGGGCAAGAGTGGAGCCATCTAATGGGACGGCATCGCCTATATCAACAGCAAAAACAGGTTTCATATTATAGGCAAATTATACTATAAGAAAGGGAGAAAATGGCAAGCAGTTTGAAAAAGACATCTTTTGATGTTGATATTTAAGATTTATTGATATAATACGCCAGATTATAGATTGAGGCTTTAAGAGGCCTCTTTTGTTGTAGATTAGTTTAGAATTATATTATGAAAAAACTCCTTTTAGCTTGGCTTTTAATTTTTGGTCTAATGGTTGTTTCTAGTAATAAGGTAGAAGCAACCTCAGTGACACCAAGTGTTGAAGCTGAGGAAGCTAGTGAAACAGCGGTATTAAGCCCAACAGTGGTGGAAGTAAAAGAAAATATTACTGAACCGCAAAGTAAGGAAGCCAGCTACAGGTTGGAATCAGTTTTGGAAAAACAGGAAGTCGGAGCTTGGAATGGTTTGAATACGATAAAGAAGATGGTGAGGGTGGCGGTGGCAAATGGGGTGTCGGCGAATACAATAGTACTATTATTACTCTTACCTTTAATTGCAACTTTGGTAGCGGTACTGCACTATGTGTTTGGACTCTCAGGTTATGGAATTTTTATGCCAACATCTTTGGCGGTAACCTTTTTGGCGACGGGAGTGCTGGGAGGTTTGATTCTCTTTGCGGTGGTTTTGTTGATATCGGTGTTTTCGAGCATGATGTTGAGGAAGTTTAAGCTTCATTTTTGGCCAGCCAGATCGATTAACTTACTTTTGATCTCCTTGGGTACTTTTGGAATAATGATGATTTCTTCAATGATAGATATTGTGGATCTTTCAAAGATTTCAATCTTTCCAGTGATGTTTATGATAATGTTGGCGGAAGAGTTTGTGAGAACACAGTTGGTTAAGAGTAGAAAGGAAGCTAAGAGATTGACAATGGGAACTTTGATATTGGCTATTTTTGGAGCAGTGCTGATGGGGGTGAGAGGGGTTCAGGAGTTAGTTTTGCTTCATCCAGAATGGACGATAGTAATAGTATTGGTAGTTAATTTGGTGGTGGGAAATTATAAGGGAATAAGGTTGTCGGAACTAAAGAGATTTAAAGGGGCAATTAGAAGCAAGGATGAGAAAAGACTAAAGATTAAAAACAATAAAAAATA
>Ga0100403_1002129_pt1 | contig 16361 bp, 19 predicted proteins | sample CryGeymet201501t_FD_83663 | JGI IMG/M metagenome (GOLD analysis project Ga0100403, IMG submission 83663) | Groundwater microbial communities from Crystal Geyser aquifers in Utah, USA - Crystal Geyser metaG 2015-01t | ecosystem: Environmental > Aquatic > Deep subsurface > Groundwater | place...
AAAAGTGCCTAAGGTTTCTTGAAAAAATTGAAAATGAATTAAATAAGAGATTCCCCGACTGGCGCAATTCCCAGTCAGACGTGAAGAACGCCGACTCGGGCAAAGTAGAAAGATTCAACAATGGCGAACTCACTCTTGGTCAGTTAAATAAAGATGAGCAGTTGCAGGTCATGAGAGACAATGTGCACAAAAAAGATGTATTTTGGTGGGAGAAAGAGGGCAGCGAAATAGACAAAAAAATAAATGGAGATTAAAGTACCCGACCACAGGGAAACAGATTTTATAAATTCATATTTCATATATTGAAAAATATGCCTCCAAAAAAAGCGGTTAAAAAAAAGACCAAGGAAACAAAAAACGACCTCAAAAGCATTATCGCCGAAATAAACAAGCAGCACGGCGAGAACACAATCGGATTCATAAACAAAATGCCGACACTTGCGATAGAGAGACTTTCGTCTGGTTCTTTGTGGCTTGATTATGCCCTTGGGGGTGGATGGCCTCTCAACAGAGTGGCTGAATTATTCGGAAATTTTTCCTCAGGTAAGACCCTAATTTCGCTAAAAACAATCGTTGAAGCGCAAAAGAGAGGACTGCAATGCTGTTTCATCGACGTTGAAGGCACGTATGACCCGCGCTTTGCCGAGAAAATTGGCATAGATGTAAATAAATTGCTTATTTCCCAATCTTCGGTGGGGGAGCCGACCATTGACATGATTTGCAGCCTTTTAGACACAGGCGGCGTGCGAGTAATAGTTGTCGATTCGGTGGCGGCGCTTATCCCATCTTCTGAATTAACTGACCCTATGCAGCAGCAAACAATAGGTCTGCACGCGCGAATGATGTCTAAGGCAATGCGCAAGATTACAACGCTCAACAAGAACACGCTAGTAATTTTCATTAACCAGCAGCGGGAGATGATTGGGGGTTTCTCAAATTATGCCACTCCTATGACAACTACTGGAGGGAGAGCTCTTGGGTTCTATGCCTCAGTTAGAATTGAGGTAAAGCGGGGCGAGGATATTGAAGCAAATCGCTACAAAATAGGTCAAGTGATTAAATTCAAAATTCAGAAAAACAAAACCTCTGTTCCTTTTAGGACTGGATTTATAAAATACTATTATAACAAATACGCTTTCGACACTCTCGACGAGGCGATTTCTCTCGGGCTTATTCTGGACATAATCAAACAAAGCGGCCCAGCGTATTATCTGGGTAATCAGTCGTATTTCGGAAGGGCCAAGCTTGAAGAAGTCCTAACACAAGATAAGTCGCTTTTCGAACAACTTAAACAAGAAATTTTAAAAAATGATGCGTTTCAGGGAATTGAAAAGGAAAAAGCCGTTAAAAGCGGCAAAAATTGATTATATTTCGCGGCAGAAATGGGTAAGCAAGAGAAATTGGAGACAAAAGGAAAGACGCGATGCCAAAGATATGGATGGCAGAAGAATGCCTCGTTCAGGTGGCCTCTGGTATAAACCCGGTGACGTGCGTAGCGAAGAATTTTTGTTTGAATGTAAGAACACCAGTAAGCTTAGTTATTCAGTCAGCACGAAAACGCTTAAAAAGATTTATATCGAGGCGATAAAAGACCGCAAGTTCCCCGCCCTCTCAGTTGAGTTGGGCGACAAAACAGAATTTGTTGTTTTAAGAAAAGACGATTTTTTAATATTAACCAATAAGCAATGAACATGATTATAATGTTTCTCTCTTTCTTTTTTCTGGTTGTGTCAGCTTTCTTCTTGTATCTTGGAACTGTCAGAACCCCGCGAATCGCGAATCATCTGAAGAATTTGGCTCGCAACATTTCCGTTTTAGCCGAGAGGGATTTCAGGGAGGGAAAGAATTACCAGTGGCGCTTTGAAGAATTGCGGCGGGTCATTGAGGAAGACTATGATAAGATGGTCTGGCAGTTTTGGCGAAGTCCCGAAAGTTTTTATGACCGGGGAAAGCTATTAAAATAATAATTAAGAAAACTATATGGAAATAGGCACAGTGATTTTTTATGGGGCTCTTGGAGTCGGGGTATTTCTTATTGGCCGGTTTACTGAACGAAAAATGAGTGGGAGGGGTAAAAAATTCACCCTTACAGGGCAGAATGATATTAATTCACTGAGGCAGCTAATCAGTAAGATTTCCGGTGGCGTAAGCGATTACAAGAGACCGGAAAGAGAAATAATGCTGGAGGATATCTTCACCAAAAGATTTAAAGACCTCGAATACAAGAGTTTGGTTTTGAGCCGGGCTGTGACTTTACTCAAGCGAAAAAACGATGACCTCTGGACAGATATTCGCAACAAACATAGGCTGCATCATGTCAATCGCTTGTCGGTTGACGATAAATATACCAAGATAAAAGTATATAAATGATAGTTTTAGCCATAGACCCAGGAACAGAGAAATTAGGCATTAGCCTGTTGAAAGACGATGGGATTCTTGGAATGTGGTATGTGTCGCTAACGCCAAAGGATATCGGGGCAAGATACAAGGGAATTTTTAGAGTAATTCAGACGATTCTTGACGAAATCAGGGAAAAGCCGGATTATTATGCCATAGAAACCCCGTTTTTCAGCAGAAACATGGCAACGACGATAAAACTTGGGACCACAAGAGGCGTGATTATGGGTTGTATTTTCAGAAAAGACATCCAGGCCGAAATAGTGGATGTTAACCCGGTTGAGGTAAGAAATAATCTTGGGTTGAAAAAAAATGCCGATAAGAAAGAATGCCACCGGATAGTCAAGCTTATTTTAGGAAATAGCCAAGTAGGCAACGAGATACACGAGGACGTTTTGGACTCGTTAGGAATAGGATTAGCCGCCTTAACAAAGATTAAACAGATGAAATTGGATGAGTCAGCAAAAATTCGAACCAAAGGTTCTCGAGGAAAAAGACGAGTTATCAGAAAAACTTCATGCCGCTGAACCGGCGGATGATGTTGAGTTGGCTGAAGTCAAACAGGAGGTTGAGAGTCAAATCGACGAGATAAATATGCAGGCGGTGCGCAGACGCAAAGTGCGCGAACTGCGCGACATGGGTTATTCTGGTCAGGAAATTCTTAAGATTCTGGCAAAGGGTATAAAAATAGACGGGAAATTGCGTCAATTCTCTGGGATGACGGCAATGACCATCAGCCGCGACCTTGAATACATCATCTCAGAAGACCTGGCTGCAGACAAAGATTACCCAGAGAAAAGAGCAGAAATGCTGGCTAAGTACAGTTATCTCTATAAACGAGCCGTAGCTTTAGCATTGAGTGACATCACAATGACAAAGGCGGCTTTTTTGAATGTGGCCAAAACTGTATTGGACAAGATTTCAGAACTTGAAGGTATTAACACTGCTGGTAAACAGACCGTCGAATTCGCTGAAATAAGCAAGCCATCAAAAGCAGCTGAAGAGCTAGGCTCAATTACTACTAAGGAAGAACGAGATGCAATTAACGAGGCAATTAACAAAATTTTTGCAAACGGCGAACAAGAAGCAGATACGGGAATTCCAGTTTTTGATGAACAACCCCCAATACCAGCACGCACCGGTGACAATGAAGGAGTTCCTGAAAAACCCCGTGTACACAAGAGAGGAAGACCGCCCAAGGCTAAACAATAAGAAGCTGCTGATTGAGTTTTTTGATAGCTTCGATAATCTGAACGAATTCGAGCGGCTGGGAAAGTACGAGGAGTTTCTTTACATCGCTGGAATAGGTAGTGGCAAATGCAGAGAACTAAATACTCCCGTGCTAATGTATGATGGAACGATAAAGAGATTTAAGGACATTATCGTTGGTGATTTACTAATGGGAGAAGATAGTACCCCTAGAAAAGTATTAGGGATACACTCCGTTTTTGATGATGCCTATAAAATAATACCAGTAAAGGGCGAAATAATGGTTTGCAAACATGACCATATTTTGTCGCTAAAAAGAACAAATAAGGGTATAATCGCTAAAAACGGGAGAAGAGACGCGAAGGCAGGTAAGATAGTTAATATGAGCGTAGATGAATATCTGAAGTTGAGTAAAAAGCTACGCGGTTTTCTAAAATTATATCGCGTCGGTGTGGAGTTTAAAGAAAAACCAGTGTCAATCGACCCTTATTTTCTGGGTCTATGGCTCGGGGACGGAAATAGCTCCACTATTGGGATAACAACCAAAGATAAGGAAATAAAGAACTATGTCTATAAAACAGCTAAAGAACAAGCATTAACCGTAACTCCAAATTTCAATAAAAATAAAACATGCCAAACGTATGTTTTGACAACTGGGACATACTTTGGAACGAAAGACAGAAATAAGCTTAAGGAGAAATTTAAACAATATAATCTATTGGGGAATAAACACATTCCACAATGTTATAAATCAAATTCCAGAGAAATAAGATTGTCTTTATTGGCTGGCCTCATAGACACAGATGGCTGCATGCACAATAATACTTTGGAATTTAGTAATAAAAACGAGATATTAATAGACGATGCTGTTTATTTATGCCGCTCTTTAGGATTTGCAGCATATAAAAAAGAAAGAACAACTACGTGTCTTGGGAGAGCTTTTAGGTCTTTTCGCGTTAGTATTTCTGGTGATTTATCTGTTATACCAATTATCTTAAAGAGAAAAAAATGCACAAAAAGAACGCAGAAAAAAGATGTTCTTGTAACTGGGATAAAGAGTATCGAGCCAATCGGAAAAAGAAAATTAATTGGTTTCTCGGTGGACAAGAACCACCTATTTGTAGATGGGACATTTACTGTCGACCATAATAGTTTTTATTCCAGTAAGTCAATTCAGTATATTGTTTACAGGCTTTTGTGCTTGAAAAGCCCCCAGGCATATTTCAGTATGGCGCCCGGCTCGAAAATCGCCTTTATTAACATATCTAAGTCTTTTTCCCAGGCCAAGGACGTTGTTTTCGGGGAAATTAAAAACCGCATCGACAACTCGCCCTGGTTTCAGACTTACTACCCCCCCGACCCGCGTATCAAGTCAGTTTTAAAATTTAAGAAGAATATTTTCGTGCTCCCACTAGGTTCAAATGAGGAAGCGCCTCTTGGTTATAATATCTTTGGAGCAATCATCGACGAAGCCTCGTTTCATACTGCGACCAAGGACAAGGATTACGCCGAAGAATCATACAACCAGATTAAAAAACGTATAACCTCTCGTTTCTTTGACAAAGGGAAAACATTTATAATCACATCGCCAAAGTATACGCAGGATTTCGCCGAGAGAAAATTCCATGATGATGACAACCCAAAGCTTTTGAAAAAAAGAGTTCCTCTTTGGGAAGCCATGCCTGCCGACCGGTATAGCGGCGAGAAATTTGACATAGGTAATTATCTCGAAGAATTCAAAGGAGTGATGTGTCCAGTAGAATATGAGCAGGATTTTAAGCAGAACGCGGAAAGAGCCATGCGGGACTTCGGAGCCCAGCCATCATTGGCCATCGAGGCATTCTTTAGAGACCCGTCAGCCATTAAGCGGATGATTAACACTAAAAGAAAGCATCCATATAGTTCGCGGCAAGACAAGAAATTCCATGATTGGTTTGTCAACAGCCGTTCGGCGGGAAGTTACGATAGCGATAAATATTTTATTCATTGCGACCTCGGACTTAACAGAGGAGGCAAGGGGGACTATACAGGAATATGCCTAGGGAAATTCAATGGTTGGCAGGAATGCGCTGCGGCTGATGGGAAAATTGAAAAACGACCAAAGATATACATTGCCTATATGGAACGCATTACGGCTGGCGGACCAAGGGAAGAAATTCTTTTTTCAGAGATAAGAAAACGCATCTATGCATTAAAGGAACTTGGTTGGAATATTGGATTGACAACTTTTGACGGATGGAATTGTTGCACGGGTGATACGAAAATAAAATTGTTAGATGGAACATCAAAAAGAATTGATGAAATAATCAATTCAACATGGCTATACGGATTTAACGGTGAAAGAATTATTCCGACTCTATGCAAATCAGTCAGGAAAACTGGGGAAGATGTCGATGTGTATAAAATCACGCTAGATAATGGCGAATCTGTAAAATTTACTGCCGAGCACTTATTTTTAATGAGAGATGGTTCTTATAAACAAGTATCCGAATTAAAAACGGGAGACTCGTTTCTGCCGTTAAATAGCACTCCTTCAAAGAGTTCGCCACTGGGATATGAAAAAATATATCAGCCAGTCACTAAGAAGTGGGAATTTACGCACAGAAGAGTAATGAAAGAAATAACCAGAAGATGGAGTGAAAATGAAGAAGTTATTCATCATAAAGATTTTAATTCACTAAATAATTCTCCAGAAAATTTAGTGAGAATGAAAGCCGCAGAACACCATCATATGCACAAAGAACTTTCTCAAAGAAATGGGTGGAAAGTATCTTTGGCGAATAAAGGCAAAAAGAAATCAGAACAGCACAATAAAAGAGTTTCTATTGGCATTAAAGAGTGGTGGAAAACGGTAGATAGACAGAAAATTTCTGAATCTGTAAGTAAAACACTGAAACATAAGTGGGCAAATGATAAGAATTATCGTGAAAAAATGAGAAAAAGGCCGGTTTATACAGGAGATTTATCGCCACGATTTAACAAGAATATATCGAATGAGAAATTATTTGCGACTCTCAACGTGAGCAACTCGCTAAAGGATGTCTTGTGCGAATTGGGTTGTAACAGACAATTCGTGTTTAGAAGGTTAAAGTGCGCAGGATATTCAGGATTCATTAAATATAAAACAAGAAATAATCATAGAGTTATATCTGTTGAATACTTCGGCAAAGAAGATGTCTACGATATTGAGGTCCCTTCTACACATAATTTTGGATTAAGCGCAGGAATATTTGTTCATAATTCAGTCGACATGATTCAAACACTAAATTCAGCGGGATTCAAGGCAGAAGTTTTTTCAGTGGACAGAAATCCCGATTCGTATTATACTTTAAAAGCAGCATTACTTGAGGGCAGGCTGGACTACTACTACTACCAGCCCTTCATCGAAGAATTACAACAGCTAGAGGAAATTAAGGGCAGTAAAATCGACCATCCGCGACACGGACACAAGGATGTGGCCGATGCAGTGGCCGCGGTTTGTTATCGATGCGCTCAAGGCAAGCCAGGAACAGGTATTTTTGGAATTTAATTGGAAAAACATGGCAATTCTCGATAATTTTGCAAAAAATTTGCTAAAAAGAGGCATTTTTCGCAATGAAATGCAAAAGGAAGTTGATTTGGCTATCGCTCGTGCACGCAAAGGTTGGGCAGACGAAACAAGCCAAGTCATCAAGAATGTAGTCACAGACTCAATACAAAAGAAGCGATATATAGCCACTACGGCGGGTAGAAGTCTCGCTTCAAAGCGCGGATTTGAAGCCAAGGAGCTGCCGTCAGGCAAGGTTTTCCCAACTCTTTATCGGCTTTATTCAGACGCCCCCGGAGCTGTTCAATGTGTTGACCGCATCAGGGATAGTGTTTTGGGGGGCGGTTATGTTTTGGAACGCGTCAAGGGCAAAAAAGGTTCAAAGCAAGAACTTAAGAAGCTGATTGCTTTTTTTGATAATCCAAACCGCGAGGGCGAGACGATAGAAGACATTGTCGGAGGCGGAGTAGTTAATTATTTGATTTACGGCAACTGGTATATTGAAAAAGTCCCCACAAAACGAGGCAAAGAAATAGCTGAAATATACAACCTAGACAGCTCGAAAATCACTATTCTGGTTGACGACGACAAGCACAAACAAGGGGTTGATATGAAAATGGGCTATCAGCGGTTGACAGAGTTCAGCAAGAAAGTAATTTACCTCCCCGAAGACATTATACATGTCAAGCGCTCTTCTCCGACTGGCAGTATTTATGGGCAAGCCGTTCTCGAAACGAACACATCCACACTAATGCTTCTGCTTAACGCGTTGACGTATAACATCAATGTAATAAAAAATGGCGGCGTGCCGTCTCTCCAGATTAATTTGCCGGACGATTCTACTGAAACTGACGCTGAATCGGTCACAAGGTTTTATGAAACAAATTTCGGTGGCCCATGGAACGCGGGAAAGCCGATGGTAACCTATAAAGGCGCTAAGGCATCGGCCTTAGGCATAACACCGTCTGAAATGCGCTATTTAGAGCTTCTTGAATACGGCGTTCGTTCAATTACTGGTACGTTTGGAGTGCCTCTTATTCTTATCGGCATCCCTGACGGAACCAATCGCGCTTGTTATTCATCGGATACAGAGGTGCTAACTGAAAATGGATGGAAGCTTCATCAAGCAGTGTCTAAAAACGAAAAAATAGCTGTTTATGATACTAAAATCGATGCGATAAGATTCGAAAATCCAATTAAGCTTTTGTCGTATCTTGTGAAAGAAGAGCTTGTACATTTCAAGAATGTCAAGGGTTCCGATATTCTTGTGACAGAAAACCATAAGATGTGGTACAAATGTAATGCAAAAAAATATCAAGCGGCGAAGGCGTCTGAGGTTATTAAGTTGTCCGGTTTTACATTGCTCTCTGCTCCTGCCAACTTTATTGCTGAAAAATATAATAAAAAGGAAATTATTATACCTGCAGTCTATCATCAAAATCATAAGAAAAACGAAAAAGATACACTTGTCAATATCGATGATTTCTTGGCATTTATGGGTTTATATTTGTCTGAAGGCGGATTATTTGTTAAGGGTAGTAAAAAACACAATTATGTTATTACTTTTGCACAATCAGACAATGTAAACGCTGGAAAAGCTGATGAACTGTTAATGAGTTTACCATTCACCGTGAGAAGAAATGCAAAATCAACAAAAGACAATTGCAGAAGATGGTCTTTGCACAGTAAAAATCTATGGATATATCTCATTGTTAATGTGGGGGGATATTGCGATGAAAAACATATTCCCAGAGAGTTTATGTCAATGCCATCCGAAAAGCTTCGCATTTTATTTGATTGGATGATGCTTGGGGATGGAAGTGCGGATAATAGGACTGGAAGAACATCAATGAGCTATTCGACTACGTCAAAGCAATTAGCTGATGATATGCAGGAAATAGCATTTAAACTTGGATACAACACTAAGATTACGAGTCATCAGGATAAACGTGGTGGCAATCGAGTTCGCTCCTATCGAGTTCTAATGTCTACCGGGAGAGAAAAACACTTTAATAGGTCTGCAGGAAGTTATGCAAAGAGAGTCCCATATGAAGGAATGGTACATTGTTTTTCGGTATCAACTGGTTTTTACGTCACAAGAAGAAATGGGTGTGTCTCGCTCCAGGGTAACACAGCTTCTAGCACCGTAAAAGCGTTTTATCTCAATAAGATTTATCCCTTAAGAAAGCATATCGCTAACAAACTGACCCAAGACATCATTGTCGATGGGTTTGGCATTGATGGATGGAAACTTGATTTTAGAAGCAGCGGGCTTGAAGAATCGGATTCAACCCGAAGAGATGTAGTTGTCGGGTTCACCAAGGGATTGTATTCTTACAATGAAACCAGGGTTAAACTCGGCCTTCTTCCTATCGAGGCGGACTGGGCAAATAAGCAATATCTGCTTGGCTCTAAAAACGATTCTCTTATCGATATTGAAATAGCGATGGAGAACGGAAAAAAACCACCTGAAGAGGCAAACCCAGATGCGTCTCAGCCACAAAATAAGCCCAACAGAGGGCAAGGCGAAGGAGCTGATGATTCAGACACATAGTTAATAATTTTTAAGCATAAGCGATATGGAAAAACCAGGGAAACAGGGCAAATACGAACCGATAAAGGGTGGCGAACGTATGATAAAGGCTAAGCTGAAAGTCGCTACTTTTATAGGGAAAGGCGACGCGAAACATGACGAAGAAGTGAACAACTTCCTCAGCACAATCGATAACCAGTCTCGTTTCTTGAACGGAAGAAACGTCTACGCGATGGGGGATAAGTCTGTCGTGCAGATTTGGTATCTCGAACAGCTTGTAGAAGCTTCCGAAGTCGAATCTTTCGGCAAGAAAGAGAAAAAAAATAATGTCAGCTAAACGACTCGAACAGATAGACGAAGCGCTAGGAATCATAGAAAAGTTTGAGAAAAAGCAAAGTAGAGTTGCGGAGGGACTAGCTAAGCAACAGGATGTCATAAGTGACACACCGATTGGGTATTCTTTCACGAGCACGAGTGGAACCGCGTCAACAATCTCTTCGTACACGTACACATCTAGCGATGTAACATTCTTAACAACAAGCCTACATAATCATTGGGTTTATTATGACGGCTCAAATTGCAATATCGTCTCAACAAACAATAGTGTATCGATGAATGGCATTAATCTTGACGAAATATAAAATTGAAACTATGCACCAAAATGGATTTCAGCCGATGCAGACTTTCAAAGATGTGATTTTTAAAGAACGTCTCAAGAAACGGGAAATCTGGATAAACGGCAACATAGACGACGGTTTAATTGAACGTCTTTATGTCAATCTGCTCGACTTTGACGAGGCAAAACCAAAAGAGAAAATTTGGGTAATGGTTAACAGTTATGGAGGCAATTTATACGAGTCTCTGGTGGCAACCGATATTATGCGGACAATCTCTTCGCCCGTGGTGACTGTAGCCATGGCCAAAGCCACTTCTGGAGGATTCATTATTTTTATGGGTGGCGATTTGAGGGTTATCCACGAGAATACTATGCTGATGATGCATACAGCTTCTCTTGGCTGTTATGACAGGATACCCGCCATTAGAAATAAAGTTGAATATTCAGACAGAACCCACGAACGTTTGGCCGATTTTCTCTCTAATCAGACTCATGGCAAAACAAGGCCCAATTTTTGGCTTGAAATGTTTAAGAATGAAAAAGATATATATTTCACGCCTGAAGAAGCCGTAAAACTGGGTTTAGCTCACAGAGTAATCGGCAGATATAATAATGAGGTCGAAAAATATATATGGAAGGTCTGAGCTGTCTCGATTGCAAATATTCTTACCGGGAAATGGAGCCCATTGAAGAAGATTATTTTTACATTCGCTGCAATCTTTTGGACAGTTATGGGCTGAGAACTGGAATAAACGTTGGTTATGCTAATCAATGCAAATTATTTGTTAAAAAGAATGGAGTCAGAAACACAAGAATTTCCGAATCCCGTCGCAATGCCAAGGGCGACGACAATGTCGGAGATTAAAGAAAGAATAAGGAAGAAAACGGACAATGTCAGCCGTTGCGTCAAATGCGAAATGGCGTGGACGACGCTTTCCAACTATGTTTGGAAGCGTACCCGTGAGAAGATTTTGCTTTGTCGCAGCTGCGCCATCGAGTACGAGTTTGAGATTGAAAAAGCGGTCAAGTTGTCCAAGAAAGAGAGGAAAAGATTGAAGCGTTTAAAGATTAAAAAAATACTCGATGGAAGACAAGAAAAAATTCACGGAGAATGACCTAATATGTCATGATTGCAAAAAGAAGCTTAAGGAAGGCGATGAGTGCGTACTATACGAGACATCTGCCGGTGATTTCTTCAAATGCAAAAAATGCCATGAAAAAGACTTTGTTTTAAGAAATTATCAGCCCTGCGAGGTTTACTCAAGAGTTGTCGGCTATATGCGACCGGTAGCGAATTGGAACAAGGGAAAACAAGCAGAATGGGCTGAAAGGAAAACCTATAAATTATAACAAAGAGATGTAATACATAAGAGCCAGTTGAATATAAAAAAGGAGAATAGATATGAAGAAATTACGGGTACTTTGCTGGAGTGACTGGTTTCGTCAAAAAAGTGGTTACGCAAAAGAAATGCGCGATATATTGCCATTCCTGAAAAAGGAATACGAAGTGGCATATGTCGCTCTTTGGTATGGGGGCTATCCGCTTGAAATGGATATGAAGGTTTACCCAACTAAGAATGAAGAAATGACGAGCGTGTGGGCGCCAGAAGCGCTGCAATACGCTATTGAAGATTTTCAACCAGATATAGTTTTCACAAACCAGGATTATTTTCCACTAAAAAGCATTGCTTTTGTCATGGCCCACCCAGGAAAGCATAAGTGGGTCCACTATGGTCTTTTCGAGGGAAACAATCTCGACTTTGATGCGTTTGAACCGTGTAAATGGGTACATCAGCACGTTTTCAAGACAGAATTCGCGAGAAAAGAAATGCAAAAAGCCATTCCAGAAATAGATGGTCCTGTCATTTATCCCTCTCTGGATAATAGTGTTTTTTATGAAATGGACAAAAAAAGTCTCAGAAAGGAATATAATCTTGACAAGAAAAAAGTCATTATCTGCGTGGCCCGTCCGCAACTGAGGAAGAACGTCCCCGTGCTACTTGAAGCGATGAAAATCGTCATTAAAAAAATCCCCGAAGCGATTCTTATTTTGGCTTCGACTCACACTACCAAAACTCAAGAAGGCAAAACTGACGGGCACAATGTTGATGGATTTATAAAGCTATTTGAACTTGAAGACCATGTCATTATGCCAAGAAATAAAGATAATAAGCCGCTTTCCGATGAAATACTGAATATGCAATACAATCTTGCTGACGTAAACGTGCTTTCTTCGTTTGGGGAGGGTTTCGGTCTATCAGTAACCGAAGCAGGCGCCTGCGGTGTTCCCTCGGTCGGCCCCGACCACGCTGCGACAACAGAAGTCATCGGCGACAGAGGTCTTCTCGTTAAGCCCCGTGCATATATCTACTCGGCCAACGGCTCAAAGCAATGCGCGATTCATCCTGAAGACCTGGCGAAACAGTTGATAAAGATTTTGTTAGATGACAAATTGCGAGAAGAAATGGGCAAGAAATCGAAGAAATTTGCGTTAGAGCTTACGCCAGAAAGCCGCGCGAAGCAATTAATGGATGTTTTTGAAAAAACTATTTCCCAAGATAAAAAGAATTTGATAATCAAATGAAAAATATGAAACCATTGGTTTCCATCGTGTGTCCAGTTTTAAATAATCTGGAATTTACCAAGCAGATGGTCACTCAGCTTGCCAAAGTTGAAACGTGGCCATTTGAGCTTGTTTTGGTGGATAATGCATCAACCGACGGGACGGCTGACTGGCTCAAGAATTGCGACCTCGACATAGACGGACAGCTAATCCAAAACAAGGTTAATAATGGATTCGGCAAAGCCTCAAACCAAGGATATGGAGTGGCGAAAGGGTTGTTCCTTCTTTTTCTAAATAATGACATAATCCCCACAGACAACTTTCTAACGGCTATGATGGAGACCATGCTGTCTGATAGAAAGATTGGCATAGTCGGTGCGCGACTTGTTCATCCCGGAAAAGGAAGCATCCAACACGCGGGAATTGATGAGGTTGATTTGCGACCAAACCACACGTATTTCGGAGAAAATATGGACGATAAAAGGGTTATGAAACAAAGAGACTGTATGGCGGTGACCGGGGCGTGTCTTTTGATAAGCAAGCGACTTTTTGAATCTTTGAATGGCTTCAACGAAGCTTATTGGTGCGGCTGGGAGGATTTGGAGCTTTGCAACGCGGTTAGAAAGATGGGCATGCGAGTGGTTTACGAACCCAAAGCATTCTTGTATCATTATGAGAGTAGAACTCCCAACAGATATGTAGCCGAAGATAATAATTTTCGCACGTATATGTCTCGTTGGGTATACAATCGTGATGAATACAAGGGCGGAGAGAAGAGAAAAAAAAATGATAAACAGGCGTAAAATGCGCGTTTTGGGTAGAAGTTTTGTAACTATGTTAAGACGAATCTACTATGGATATGATGATAATGACAAAAACAGAGGTGTGGATAAACGGGAAGTATCTGTTTACCGCCGACAGGATTGAGTTTAAAAAAGACCAGAAAAAACAGGGTCCAACCAAGGCAGTTGACTCAACTCACACTGGTACAGTTGTTAATTTGGTGAAAGAAAAACTAAGTGATGAAGAAAAGAAAAAGCAGGACGAACCTCTGAAAGAACGGGACTACGATTCATTTTTCAAGCAAATGGTGAAGCGTGTTAAGGACCCCGAATTTCACATTCCTGTTAAATAAATAAGCTAAACATATGAGCGAAGAAAAAGACAAAAGAACATTAGAGGACAGAATTAAAGAGCTGATGACCAAATTTAAAATTGAGGAGCGAAAGGACGAATTTCTAAGACTTGTAATTGAGCTTGTCGAACGTGGCGCCAATCCGCAGCACTTTTGTCCGAAGTGTGACTATCGGATGCTTTATGACCCAATATTAGCAGTTATGAAATGCATTAATTGCGGCAATTTCATAAGCAGTCGCGATATAATATTGGGTGCAAATAAACTAAAGTTTTCGGCAGGGAAACCTCTGCCAGCGGGAGTTGAGAATCTTATAAAATCGGAGCGCGAAGTCAGCAAGAAGAAGAAGGTATCGATGGCTGAAAAAGTTAATAAGTTGCGCTCGGCAGCGGCCGGCGAAACAGTTAACCTAAATGATGAAGAAATAGTCAGAGCCCAAGACCCAAGGATTAAGGGAGATATTAAATGGTCTTAAATTTTTTGAAATGACAGAAAATATTCTGGTGACTGGCGCCTCTGGGTTTTTGGGGTCAAAGCTTGTCGAAAAATTATTCGAAGATGAAAATGTTAATGTCCGCGGCATTGCCAGAAACGAAGGCAAGCTAATAGAGTTAAAAGAAAAATTTCCTCGTCTTGAACTATTGACAGGTGACATTTCTAACAAATGCATGGTTGAAAAGGCGATGAAGGGCATCACAAAGGTTTTTCATCTCGCGGCGTTTAAGCATATCGGATTGGCAGAAAAGAACGTTTTGCAATGCGTTAATTCAAATGTGCTTGGAACGATACACATTCTGGAGGAATCTTTCAGAGTTAGACCATCACTGGTTATGGGCATATCCACTGACAAAGCCGCGCAGATATCGGGTGTTTATGGCGCTTCAAAATTTTTGATGGAGCGTCTTTTTTTAGAAGCAGAGCAAATAAATACCGATACAAAATACAGAATCGTGCGCTATGGTAACGTACTTTATAGCACTGGTTCTGTCCTGTGCAAATGGAGAGAAAGGATGAAGAGGGGTGAAAAAGTTATTATCACCGACCTGGACGCGACCCGGTTTTTTTGGACCGTCGAGCAGGCCGTCGAACATATTTTTGAGTGTATAGCTAAATCAAAAGATACGATGCCGTTTATCCCTAAAATGAAGTCGATGCGGATAGGAGACTTATTAGAGGCAATGATGAGAAAATACGGGGAAGTCGAAGTTGAAACAATTGGGCTTCAGCCTGGAGAAAATAAGCATGAGACGGTCGATGGTAAAACATATTCAAATGAGGTCGAGAAGTTTTCGATAGAAGAGATAATGTCGCTAATATAGAAAGTGAATGAAATTCAAAATCCCCGTAGAAGACCACGAACTTCAGCGAAGCCTGAAAACTGGCATAATGAACGGTGCAACGGTTTGGCTTAATCATCTTTGTCACACGCTTGAGGCCATGGGTCACGAAGCAAAACTCGTTCCACTTTATTCGGATTACAATGGTTGTGATTATGTCATTGTGCAATCAGAGTGGACTGATTTATTTCCATTCAATACATGCAATGAGAAGAAAATAGTCATATTGGGTCACTTTATGGGCGGAAACTATCCAAGCCCCGACAAGATTAGCGCTGATTTATTTATTTCGACATGGAAAGGACCTGTTGTCGACCAATATAAACACAAAGTTCACTTCTTTACCCATGCCTATTGTGATGTCTGTGATGACGATAGAATCGAGTATCGGGGAGACATTGTTTGGGCGGGAACAAAGTATTCATTGAGAGATGAGGGGTGGTTCCTTGATTTGCCAGTAACCAGAATAAGCGGCGAAAAGCCGCATAAGCTTAACGCTATTTACAGGGGCGCGCTTGTTTGTCCTAATATACATGGTGATTTCCAAAAGGGAATAATAAGCAGTGATTCGTCAAGAATAGCAACGGTCCCTGGCTATGCGGTCAATGAAAGGCTATTCCAAATAATCGGCGCGGGTGGATTTCAGGTTGCAGATAATGCTCCCCAGATAAAAGAGTTTTTTGATGATGATGAGCTTGTTACGGCGAAGACCCCAGAAGAGTTCAGGGAAAAGATTATGCATTTTACCAAATTCCCTGAAGAAAGAATTCCATACATAGAAAGGGGCAGAAAGAAAATTTTAGAGCAGCATACCTACAGGCACAGGGTTAAGCAATTACTGGAATTATTATGAATAAGTGGGTGGAATATCAAGAATTGCCTGGTCAAGACGGGTTAAGGAAGTTGAATGAACGACTGCTCATCAAATAAACAATGTCAACGCTAAGCGCGCTTTATTGCGTCAGAAATGAAGAACAATTTATAAAACAGAGCATCAATTTAGTACTCCCATATGTTGATGAAGTGATTGTCGTCAATAACGGTT
>Ga0100403_1002134_pt1 | contig 16344 bp, 26 predicted proteins | sample CryGeymet201501t_FD_83663 | JGI IMG/M metagenome (GOLD analysis project Ga0100403, IMG submission 83663) | Groundwater microbial communities from Crystal Geyser aquifers in Utah, USA - Crystal Geyser metaG 2015-01t | ecosystem: Environmental > Aquatic > Deep subsurface > Groundwater | place...
GAAAGATGGGAAGCGAAGAAGCAATGTTACTTCAACAAGGTAAATTATTAACTAAAGATAAAATACTTTATACGGGAAGTGTTTCAGTTTCTGGTAATATTTTAATACAAAATGGAAATGATTTTTATACTATAATTCCTGAAGGACTGCATACTTGGGAAATTGCTGGGTCTACTGTTTATACTAAGTTTTATTTAAGATATACAATTACTGGAAGTCTATACTAAGATGGCACTTTCTATGAGAGTTAATGGAATACCTCATGCTATCTCTTTTTTAAATACTAAAAAACGAGATATTGGTAACGGGATTACTGATGGAGTTGTTAATGCTGCTGAAACTTTAAGAAAAGAAGTTAAGGCGAGTATTCAAGGTAAAAAAGCAGAACCAAGAAGCGTGGATACAGGTGCGTTTTTAAACTCTATTAATATAATGACAAGTAAAGATTCTGCAAGCGTTACATCTGAAATGGAATACGCTAAGTATTTAGAATACGGAACTGCTTATATTCCTGAGAGAAGGCATTTCAGAAATTCAATGGCCCGTAATCGTCAAAAACTTGCAGATGATATTGAAAGTTCAATAAAAAAGAAGCTATAACTATATAGTATATTTTTTAATATTTATAAACAATTCTAATTTTAGTATATTAATTACAAGTGAGTAATTAAATTTCCAAGTGAGGAATCAATGAAAGATAAAAATATAAATAAAACGAGTTCGGAAACTTCTAAAATAAGTCGTTCTGAATCTCAAATAATTACAAGAGTTTGTGACTCATGTAAAAATAATTTTAAAATTAATTCTGATAATATATGTCCTCATTGTGGTGTGAGGAATAGATGACAATATCTGCTGAAACTTTTCTAAGTGATACAATTATATTTCTAAGAGATTTATTAAGAAAAAATATTACGGACCCTTTAGGAAGAAAAGATAGTATAGGATTTATTATGACTGCTTATGCTAAAAGAAATACTCAATACCCTTTAATTACTGTAATGAATTCTGGTTTAGATACACAAAAATTAGGCATGCAAAGTGAAAAACATTGGACCACTTTAACATTTGAATTTCAAGTTTATGCAAGAGATTCTAAAGAAGTAGATAGATTAACTCAACAAGTAATAAATACTTTAAAAGATAATCAATACGGATATGAATCTACTGATGTTGAAGAAATTCACGGATTTCAAGTTACTTCAGTAGTGCCAATAATTGAAGTTGATGGAGATAATACAATTCACAGAAAAGTAATAACGGTGGTTTATAAAGTAATAATATGATATTTAAAATAGAAATACAAGGAGGTAATAAATAGAAATGGCTTTATATGTTTCGGACCAAAATACAGTATTATTTCAATACGAGTCAGGAACTTACGCAACACCTTCTGGAGGTAAACATTGGATTGGTTTGGTTACAGACCACAGTCCAACAGACGCAGAAAATGTTGTTACAGTAAGATATGCAGGACAATCAAATAGAAATGCAGGACAATTTATTAGTACTATGAAAGATTATGATGGTACAATAACTTTTCATCCTCAAAATTTCAGAATGTTTGGATTCGCATTAGGTAGTACAGTTGATTCAGGTAGTCCAAGTCCATATAATCATTTAATAAGTGAACTTAATAGTGATGGTCTTTATGCATTCACTTCAGGAGCAAATAAAAATCAAAATTTCCCATCTTTTACAGTTATAGACTCTAAAAAAGGAAATACAGATGGTTTTCATCAAGTTAGAACTTATAAAGGTTGTGTAACAAATTCAATTGAACTTTCATTTTCAAATGGAAATCCAACAGAATGTACATTAAATTACATGGCTCAAAGTTTAACACTTGGTAGTAAAACTACTGATTTACCAACTATTGCAGGTGAAGATACAAGCAGACCTTATATATTTAGTGATGTAAAAATACACTTACCTTCTGGTACAGTTGTAAACGAAATCACTGATGGTACACTCACAATTTCAAATAATTTGGAGCGTAGGCATTATGATAACGGTTCAGTTGTTGCAGATAACTTTACACCAACTAACAGAGATTATGAACTTTCACTTACACTTGACGCAAATAGTGTTTGGGGTAAAACTTTATATGAACAATATTGGCAAGGCGGAAGTACATTTAATGCAATGATTGAAGCTGTAATTTCTACTGGTAGTGAACAAGGATTTTTCGTTCTTAGTGGTTGTAAAATCACAAGTTTTGAAAGTCCAAGTCCATCAGAAGGGATACAAGAATATAGCGCAACAATCATGCCACAAACATGTACATTAAGCACTGACGACTTGATTCAATTACATAATCCCTGGTAAATTATTATTTTATTTTTTATAAAATAAAGTTAAAATGGAGGAAAAATTATAAATGGAAGAATTAATTAAATTAGGAACTAAAGAATATACTGTCAAGAAGGTTCTTTATAAAGATTTAATCGGAGAAATTCGAACAAATCCAAATACAGACCAATTTACAGCATTATTTAGATTGTCTACTGGAATGTCTGACGAAGACTATAATCAACTATCATTATTTGATGGGTTAAAATTGCAAAAAGCAGTTAACTCAATTAATGACTTAGATGAAAATGTTTTTCAGACTCCAGTCAAAGAAGAAAAAACGAATTAAATATTTGTAAATTTTTTGGCTGGACTTTAGAAGATGTTAGGAATATGGAATTAGCAGATTATAAAGCTACTGTTAAATATGTTAATGAATATCATAAACAACAGAAAAAATCTCAAAATAAATTAAAGAAAAGATAATATGGTAAATTTAGGAGGTATGTTAGCAGGAGGAGCGGCTGTAACAATTGTTATCAAAGCCGTTGACGACTTTAGTTCTACTTTCAATAAAGCAAGTACTGGAATGAATTTGCTTGCAGGAGCAGCAAAATTAGGTGTAGCTGCAATTGCAGGTGCTGGAATTGCGATAGCGGCAGTAGGAGTAAGTTCATTAAAAGCTGCGGGAGATTTTGAACAAACACAAATAGCATTTACAACAATGCTTGGTTCTGCTGATAAAGCAAATGAAGTTTTAGGAGAATTAGCAGATTTTGCTAAAAAAACTCCTTTTACATTAACTGGTATTGAAGGTTCTTCAAAACAACTTCTTGCTATGGGTATTGAAACAGATAGTTTGATGCCTACATTAAAAGCATTAGGAGATGTTTCTGCTGGATTAAGTGTTCCTTTAGAAAGGTTAGCGTTAAATTTTGGACAAGTAAAAGCTCAAGGTAAATTAACTGGAAGAGAATTAAGAGATTTTGCTATTGCAGGTGTTCCATTAACAGCTGAATTGGCAAAACAATTGAATGTATCAGAAGCATCAATTTCAGAAATGGTTTCAAAAGGTGAAATAGGTTTTGATAAAGTAGAACAAGCATTTATTGCAATGAGTAGTGCTGGAGGTAAATTTGAAAATCTTATGGCTAAACAAGCTACTACTGTTCAAGGTAAATTTTCTAACTTACAAGATACTTTTGAATTAATACAAAGGGATATAGGAGCAGCATTTTTACCAGCTATTGCAAATTTAGCGGATGTTTTTCTTGAAGATTTATTACCTGCAATACAACCATTAATACCTATAATTGGTGAATTTTTAGCATCTGCAATAACATCACTAACTCCAATTATTATGAGGTTAGTACCATTATTAATGAGATTCATTGAATTTACAACATTATTATTTGATGCTTTAATGCCTTTATTAGAACCTTTATCAGAAATAACTTTTGAATTATTAGATGTATTAATTGATGTTCTATTTGAACTCTTACCTTCAATACAAGCATTAATACCTCCAATTATAAAATTATTACAAGCATTAGTACCTTTAATTCCTCCCTTAGGAGAAATATTAGTTATGTTTGCAGAAATGATTACAAATCAAATCCCTTATCTAATTCCACTTATTAATGGATTAGTAAAGGCATTAACTTGGTTTTTTGATAAAGTTGCAGCAGGAATAGATTTTGTTAAAACATTAGTTGGTTGGATTAAAAGTTTAGTAGATATATTACAAAAAGCAATGAGTGGAGTATCTAATTTTGTTGGAGGAGCATTAAGTGGAGTATTCGGTGGTAAATCTAAATCTGTAAATGATGCTATAATAAAACCAAACGGTGAAATTATAACTACTCATCCTGATGATTATTTAATAGCTACTAAAACACCTGAAACTCTTGGAGGAAGTTCAGGCAGAAGTTTTTATATTACAATTGAAAACATCTACGGAGTAGACCCTAGTCAAATTAGTGAAGCATTAGTTAATGAATTAAAAAATAAGATAAGCATTTAAAATGACAATATATGTTAAATATGAAATTTCTGGAACTACTATTGATGATGCATATAATTCTAAGGTAAATAAATCAATTAGTGACAACAACGCATCTTCAAATTTTTCTTTAAAGATGGATAATTTTGCAGGTAAAAATGCAAATGCTTATGTTATTGGCAATGAAGTAAAGATATATGCTGATGAAGACGTAAATCCTCCTACAACTAACATTTTTACAGGAATATTAGAAAACATAGAATATCCTACTAATGCGCTAGATGAAACTGTAACATTATCTGGAAGAGATTATACTGCAAGATTAATGGATAGAATAGTTGAACCTGAAGTATATAATAATTTACCTGCTGGAAGTATTGTTAAAGATATTATAACTAAATACGTTGATGATGTAACTATTACTAATGTTGAAGATTCTCCTACAACAGTAGAAAGGGTTGCTTTTAATAATGTACCTGTTTATGATGCAGTTAAACAATTAGCAGATTTGTCTGGATATACTTTTTATATTGATACCGATAAAGATTTACACTTCTTTGAAAAATCTACTGAAAGTAGTGGATATACCTTTGATAGTGGTAACGTCTTAGGTGCTAATATTAAAGAGAGGAGAGATACAATATTTAATGAAATTTGGGTATATGGTGATAAATATCTAGATTCATTTAAAGAAGAATCTGTTTCTGATGGAGCAGGTTCAGTAGTAAATTTACTTTATAAACCTCATAATACACAAGTCGATGTTGGAAGTCCTATAACACAAGCTGTTAGACAAAAAGGTGCTATATTTGGATTAAGCGTACTTCCACCAAGTGGAACTAATTATTTAGTTGATTTTAATAATAAACAATTAATTTGGGTTAGTGGTACAGATATTGGATATTCATCAATACCATCAAGTGGAACTATGATTACATTAAACTACCAAAGAGATTTACCTATCATAAAAGTAGGTAAAGATAATTTAAGTATTAATAATTATGGCAAAAGAGTTAAAACAATAGTAGATAGGAAATTAACAACTCCTGAAGAAGCTCAAGACAGATTAGAATATGAATTAGCATTTTCTAAAGACCCTCAAAAACAAGGAACTTTAAATCTTAAAGATATAATAAATATAACACCTGGTCAAACTGCTGTGATTGATTTACCTAATCAAAATGTTGATAATAAAACTTATGATATATTAGAAGCAACTTATGATTTTAATAAATCTAATAATTTAACTGGAAATGTTTTATCTATAAAAGTAAATAAAAAAATAGAAGACCTTACAGATATTGTAAAAAATTTAATACAACAAGTTAAAACTATTCAAACTCAAGATAATTTAGGTGATATATTATCAAGATTTGAATTTACTACTGGCAGTTTAACAATTACACAAAGTGGAACAATAGTTCAAATGAGAAGTATAACGGGTAATAATTTAATATTAGATAGTCCTACTTTTGGTATAATCGATAGTATATATACATTAGCTAGCGGTATTACTCAAAGTTTTGTTTTAGGGAAAAATTTATCTGCAATATTAGGTACTACTGCTTTAGGAGAAAACTTATCTGATTACGTGACTGTATGGTCAGGAAATTATTATTAAATAAAAATAAATGGAGGAAACTAAAATCACAAAAACTACTTGCGGGAGAAAAAAAGGTTCTATTCTCTGGAATAAAGGATTAAAAATAAATATTAAACCGTGGAATAAGGGATTAACAAAACAAACTGATATAAGAGTTTTACAAAACAGTAATAGTAGAATTGGTCAGAAAAGAACTAGTGAAGCTAAATTAAAAATGAGTAATACAAGAAAAAAATTATTTAAAGAAGGAAAATTAAAACCTATAAAATATTGGCTTAATAAAAAAAACATAAAACAAAATGAGAAAATGAAAGGAAGAAAACTTTCTATTAATCATAAACAAAAATTAAGAGAAACTAGAATTAAATATATAAAAAACGTAGTATATATAAAATTTCCGTGTATTGGTAAACATGAAAAGCAAATATTAGATGAAATAGAATTATCTAATAATATTAAAATAATAAGACAATTTCTTATAATTGGATATTGGCTCGATGGCTATTGTAAAAAATTAAATATTGCTTTCGAAATAGATGAAAAGTTTCATAAAAATAAACCAGAAAAAGATAAAGAAAGAGAAAAAAATATTAAAAAAGAATTAAATTGTCAATTTATTAGAATAGCAGATTATGATAAGGAGGTATATACATGATTACTAATTACGCAGCAAATCGTATAACATTATTCATAGGTGGCAGTAAAACTGAAATTCCTAATAAATTTTTTATAGGAAAAGGTAGTGGGGCAGATTTAGTAACACAATCTAAATTAATAAGTGGTGCTGATGTGCAATCATTAACTGAAATTAGTTATCCTTCGAGTGCTAAAATATCATTTCAAGCAGATTGGAATAGTGTTGAAATGAGCGGTATACAATTAAGAGAATTTGGGTTAGGCTCTGGCACTGTTTCTACTGGAAGTATTTGGTCAAGAACGGCTTTACCAGCATTAAATTTTGATGGTACTAATGAATTGAGAATTGTAGAAAATTGGGAGGTTTTAGTTCAATAACTATATAGAATATATTTTAATCTTTATAAATTAAAAAAAATATATAGTTATATTAATAAGTTTTAAAAATGGCAACAGAAGGCGAATTTCCAAAAATTGATGGTGATATTTTATATGCAAGTGAAGCGAATAAAATGAATCCTAAACTAATTGGTCATGTTGCACAATTTTCTAATTTTACAGCCGCAGCAAGCGGAACAGCATTTACTACTGTAGGAGGTTCTGTTTTCTATTCAGGAGGAGAGTCAGTTATTTCAGATTTTATAAATGTTCAAACTAGCCCAGCTATGAGGGACTCGACAGAGGGGAGAATATATGATTTTAGAATTAGTATGAGTGGTGCTGGCTTAAATAATTTAGTTAGTCCAACAAAAAGTGTAAATGGTCCGGATATGTCTTTTAATTTCAATCATGTATTTACGTCTGGGGCGATAACAGCAAGTGGGGGAAATGTAGGAAGTTCTTATATAATTGCACTGCAGCAAAGAACACGTCATGGGAGTCCCATAGCTGTTAATAATACTTGGATTTCTGATTTATTTGTATTCGGACATTAAAATGATAAACATATTTAAACAAACAACTAAAATGAAAGAAAATAAACAATGACAGACGAAGGAATTTTTCCAAAAGTACCAGGTGATGTAGTACATGCAAGTGACTTAAATAATACATATTCTTCTATAATGACAAATACATTACTAGATTTTCTAAGTTTAAGTCGAAACAATATTTATTCAGTTTCTTTAAGTGCTCTCGCAGGGTCAACTAATATGGAATATCATAATTCTAATTTAACTACTACTTTATCTGGAAATAGTCATTTTAATAATACAATCGATGATTTTAATGATAATGCACTCGGCAGTTTCTGGGGCAGTGTTACAGGAGGTACAACTCCAGAAATTACAGAAACTGGAACTTTTATTAAAATTGGAGGGGCTATACCTAATAGCGTAGGTGCAAAAAGTTATATTGCACAAGTAACATGGAGCGGTACAAATCTTGAAAATATGTTTGATTATTACGGAGGTTACTTTAGAGTAGCTTTAGGAAGTGTTTACAGTGATACTAATGCTTCCTCTCAAATCCATACGGCAGTTATTTTTAACGATGTAATTCTAACAGACACTTATGGAACAACTTTTACAACATCTGGTCCATGGTATTACGATTTTAGAAGAATAGGAAGTTCAGATATTTATTATAGATTTATGACAGGAACAGCTTGGGGAGGTTGGACAGGGCCTGTTTCAGCAGGAGGAAGTCCATATATTTCTTTTTTATCAAGCGGAGCAAATGAGGGTAATTCTGCAGCAAGTGGAGGTATGTACGTTGATTGGATTAAATCTGTTTCTGGAACTATTGCAACAGAATTTATTGGTTCAAGAAATCTCCAAACTACTACTAATGTTTATGGAAGAACTTTTGGTCCAGCAGTTGTAACGCTTTCTGGTGTTGGATATTATAATAATCTTGGGAGTATAACACATAATTATTCATTAAATGGCGGTACTAATTACACAAATGGTTCTATAAACCAACTTGTTAATATAGGCACTCCAGGAAGTGTATTTACATTAAAATGGCAAAAAACTGAAAATTATGGTTCGGGAGTTTATAGCGGGTTTAGAGTTTCTCACGCAGGAGTTTATTTTTTATGATAACATTTATACTAACATGGGCAATATTTTATGTAGCAATTAAAGGAGCAATGGTATTTGATAATTATATGTGGATACCAGCAGATAGAAAATGGTTTCATACTAAAGAATGGAAACCTTATTTTAAACCTCTATTTCAAATAGGAATAAGAGAATATTTTCTAATACCTAAAACAAAAGAAGGTTGGCAAATAATAAAAAGTCGAATAAAAGACGTATTAACTCATACATATGATATTATACCTGGATTGATATTTTCATTACTCTTAACATTAATTAAAATTGGAACAGGATTTTAATAAAATGGTATTAAAAATGACTAATACAGTTCAAAAAGTTGACCTTGAATGGGAAAAGACTAAGGAATATATTTACGATAGAATTGACCATAAAAAAGAATTTCAAGTACTTAATCTAGCATATAAAAATAAGTTTAAAAATGAACATGAATATATGTCTTTCGTAAATTATTGTCTTGATTGGTATAATTATTATATTTATAAAGGTTGGCCTAAAAAAGAAGCAAAATTTAAAGCTTTAACTAAAACTCTTCATGAAATATCTATAGCTGACCAAACATTAGAATATAAATTAGAGAAGAATGAAGAATGGTAAAAACTTTTGAAACTAAGAGAGATGTTAAAATCGCAATATTAGAAACAAAATTAACAGCATTAAGTGAAGATGTTAAAGAGATAAAAGATAATCATCTCGCACATATTTACGATAGATTAGGTACAGTAGAAAAAAAGTTAGCTCAATATGTGGGAGGACTAGCTGTTTTAATTTTTATTCTTCAATTCGTCTTGCCAGTTTTTTTAAAATTAATAAATTAAATATACAATATATTTAAAATAAAAACATTTAAAAACCTTAAAACACTTATAACATAATAAAATGGCAACCCAAACATCATATAGTTTTTGGATAGGGCTTTGGAAGACTTTTAAAAATTCCGCTTATATGTTAATTCCTTTTGGAATTGCAGTTACAGCAGGAGTCCCAGCAGAGTACGCTTGGATAGTAGGTCCTTTAGTTTATCTAGCTAAAAATTATTATGAAACAAAAACAGGTAATAAGCTATAAATTTATTCTAAAATATTAAATTTTAAAATGTTACTTAAATATAATTATCATACTTATTCAGTTAATGTACTGAGTAGCAAATTAAATGAACACGGGAGGTTAAAAAATGAAACAAACAAGTTTATTAAACGGTAAAGCTGGTATAGGTATTTTATGTGCACTTGTTCTTCTTCTTGGACTTTTCGCAGGAGCATCTTTATTTTCTACTCATACAACTGAGACTAAATACGTAGATAAAACTGTAGAAAAATTAGTGAATCAAACTGTATATGAACAAGTTGAAGTTCCCTTCGACTATCTTGATGCTGCAAAAAGTAAATTCTTACAAGCAGTAGAAGATGGAGAAGATGAAGCTGGCAACGATAACGACGTTTTAGGAAATTACGATTTTGATGAAGTTTCTGTAAAGAAAATTTCTGATGATTATGTAATTGAATATTTCGACGACGATAAATATACAATTAGCTTTAGTATTGACCTTAAATTCAAAGAAACTGGAGAAGCATCAGAAGTTAATTCTTATGATGTATCTGTTGTATATGAAAAAGGCGAAGATACCGAAGTTCTAATTGCTTAGAATTACTAGCTTTTTTGGAGTCATTATTCGCTCTATAACTCAGAATAATACGGCACTGGATAAAACCGTTTATCACCAGTTTCTTTTTATATAAAATGAAAAATAAATGTGTTGATTGCAATAAAGAAATAAGTAAAAATGCTAAAAGATGTATATCTTGTGCTGTAAAATATTCATATACTTCTGGAAAAAGAAAAATATTAACTGTGGAAGAAAAACAACAAATTTCAAAAATATTAAGTGGTAAGAAAAAAGGAAAAAATAATCCAGCATATGGAAAAAGTCCGTTAAAAGAAACTCGAAATAAGATAAGTTATAAATTAAAACTTGCGTATAAAGAAGGGCGCAAAATAAATTGGAATTTTGGTAAACATATGCCTCTAAAAGTAAAAATAAAAAGTAGTTGTTCTCAAAGAAAAATTGATATAAGTAATTGGAACGGATTTGGAAAAGATGAAAGATATCCTTGGAAATTTTATAAAATAAGAGAAAAAATAATATATAGAGATAATTATATATGTCAAATTTGTAATAAAAAAATTACTGGTAAATATTTACATATACATCATATCGATTATAATAAACAAAATAATACTATGGATAATTTAATATGTTTATGTAACAAATGTCATGGAAAAACTAATTATGATAGAAAATACTGGATAAAATATTTTAAAAATATTTTTTAACTCAAACTGCGCGGGCTTGGTATCAATCAAGTCGGAGTTTAAATCTCCATAATTTTTCTTTCTACAATAATTAATTATTCTTTCCATAAGTTTAGTATGTTTCTTATTATGCCCCGCTTTACGATATTTCATTAATTCCCAAGCATGTGCTAATTCATGACATATCATTCCTAAACTACAATTTTTAGGAAAATCAATTCGGCACCATGGAGCACTTTTTTTAAAATATATACAATGCCCTTTTCTTACAGCATTAAAAGTAATGCGTTCAATATATTTTAATTTGAAATGTCTTATTAATTTCCTACAGAGTTTCCTAGTTTCTTCTTCATTAAGTTTCAAATCAAATTCTTTCGAATACTTTAGCCATTCCGAGTGATAATATATTAATGTCATTCTAATATATTAAATATATTATACTTTAAATACTTTGTTATGTTGTACCATATAAGATATAAAACATATTAGAAACAAAAAGGTCATTGAAATTTGCATATGTTATGCTTAAAATTAGAGTGTTTTTAAAGCATTTAGTGCTTTATCGGCACTATGTTGCCAAGTGTATTCTTTAGCAGTTTTTAGTGCATTTTCTTTATAAGAAATAAAAGAAGCACTTTCATAAACTTTCCTTAATATATTACGCAAAAAAGATATATCAGGAGTAAGCCACTGAATACCTTCATATTCTATCTCATGTTCTACAAGTTTTAATTCACCGCTAATTAACCAACCATTTTCTAAATCTTCAACAAAATCGGTTTGGCCTCCAAAATCAGTTGTAATTACTGGTAATCCGCAAGCCATTGCTTCTATACAGCCAAGATTAAAAGCTTCTGAACGAGTTGGACTTACAAATACAACTCCCATATTATATATTTTTTGTAATTCTTCATATCTTAAGTTTTCAACCATTAAATTGAGTTTAGGTAAATCTTTATTTTCTATTTTTAGTTCTTTTATAAATTGATGAATGTTTGGAATCCCATAAGCTGGATTTAATTTCATTAATAAATTAACATTATCTTTAGAAGTAAATTCTTCTAAATATGCCTTTAAAAGATATTGTAAACCGCCTCTATCTTCTAAGTTTCTAAATCCTTTATTTGCAACAAAAGTAAATTCTTTATGGTCAATTGGTTGTGGTTTAAAGATATCTATATTTACTCCATGAGGAATAATATGTATTTTATTTTTTATTTTTTCTTTTATCTTTTCTCGATTCATTCCTTTTTCATCTTCTGTCCACCCAGTAAAATTATTATATTTTTTAATTCCAATTTCTGTATTTAATATTCCAGCCTTTGAATGCTCAGACGCTACGAAAATCGTATTAACTCTATCATCTGCCATTATTTCTAACCATGATGAATTAATAACATCTCCTTCATTAATACAAAAACCTATAAATTTCTTACCTTCACACATATAATATTTCCAACTTGGTGGAGTTGCAATACATAAAATAGTATCACATTTTTCTCTATCTCTTTTTAACATTTCCATTTCTTTGTCACTAACTACTGTTTCCCAGCCTTGAGGAATATTAGTAGTCATTGTTACTTCAACTTCGTCTAAATCATTTAAAGCATTTGCTAATTGACGAGTATGCGAGCTATATCCATCGCTTCCGAAGAAATTTCCTATTATATTTAATTTTATTACCATTGTATTAAACTCCATCTTTTTTCCATAGGATTATAAATTAAAGTTCCAATTTCTGTTACTCCATAAGGTTCATGTTCATCGTAATATTCTAATCTATATCCATCTACTCCGTTAGGTAATAAACAATATGTAAAATCTAAAGTTGTTTTAATTAATTTCTTTTTACCAGTTATTTTAATTTCAAAATCGACTGATGGTACACTTACTCTCATACCTTCTGATTTCTTAACATAATTTTTTAAAAGTTTTTCTTTATTTTTTTCCATTTTAATTTTTCAACTCAGGTTTAATTATTTGTTCAGATTTTCTTGATTGGCTCCAAGCATAACATTCCTGACACTGCCATTTTTGATATATTTGTGTTTTAGTAAAAGTATATCCTCTTTTATGTACATATTCTGACCCACAATTAGGACAAGCATATCTTTTACCTTGATATAATCCTAAATTCGGATGATTAGTAATAAAAGGTAAAAACTTTTTATAAATCTTTTCTAATAAAATAATATCTTGTTTATTATATTTAACCATCGTTTTCCAAGCTTTACGTTCTCCTCTCATACACTTTAACCAAAGCGGAAACCCTTCATGCTCTACTTTACGACCTAATCCTAAATATCTTCCTAAGTCATCAAGTTTATTCGAATTAAAATTAAAATATCTTTTAGCTATTTTTTTAGTATCAATTGTTTTATAAGAACTTGGAGCAGGTAAGCCATGAAATAAGAATCTTGCATTTGCTTTCTTTATATCGAATTGGTCACCATTATGTGTTATAACAATATCTGCTTCATTTAATAATTCCCAAAGAACTCTCATAACTCCATAATCATCTTGATTATCTTTACTAAATCTTGATTTAAAATCAATTAATTTAGATGTTATTATTTTTCCTCCATCTAACCATTTAGCACAAAAACATAATATATACCATTCATGTTTATAATCAATAACATTTTGCTCATACTTGCCCCAAATATATCCTAAGTTAGGAGCTGTTTCAATATCAAAGAGTAAAATTCTAGGCTTACGCATATTTTTGTTCCTCCAAACGTTGCTCTAATTGTTTCATTTTTCTAACTAATTTTAAAATTGACTCTTCAGTAAGTACTTCTAAACAGCCTAAATATGTTTGCACTTCGTTTCTTTGTGAACTTGTTAATTGTATTCTGTTACTAAATGGTTTCATATTAAATTATTTCTTTTTTTTAATTCCAATGGTGAATATCTCCTAGTTTCAAGTCCAAGTTTCTCATTATATTGTTGTAAAAAATCTCCATATTCATCAAACATTTTTTTAGAAGTTTCTTGAAATATTTGCTGATTAAATTGTGTCATATTCATAGTATCTCTTTCTCCACCACTTGGTGTTTGTAAATGATAACAAATTGCTCCAGTATGAATTGCTAATTTAAATCCTTTTATTATTGCTTTAAATGAAAAGATTTGTTCTTCTCTAAACCCATTATTAGATAATCTAGAATTATAATCAACTCCCTTTTCATGTAATTCTTTTTTATATAAACAACTACTTCTAAAATGATGTGTTGGAATTATCTTACTTTCAATATATTCATATCCACAATCATCAAAATTCATTATTAATTTTCCATCAGTATTAAACCTGCATTCACCAATAATAGGTTCAACAAATTTAGTTTCTCTTATTGTTTCGGGACCGGGAAATACTGGAACTATGCAACCTACTAAATCATATCCATTATTAATACCATTAATTAACTTTTCCAACATATCTTCTTTACAAATGCTATCGTCATCAATTCTACATATATATTGTTCTTTTCCTTCTTTCATAGTATAATCAACTAATTTTTGTCTGGCTTTACTAACTCCTGTTGGTAAATCGTTTCTAAATATTTTAACATTATGTCCTTCTAATTTTAATCTTTGAATCATATACAACACAAAATAAAAACTATTTAAAGGAGTTGTGCTTCCATCATCTAATATATATATATTAAAATTTTTATATGTTTGATGTCTTAAACTTTCAAGTAGTAAAGCTAACTCCGTAGGTCTATCTTTATTTGCTATATGTATTGCTATTGTCATTTTATTTAGTAACTAATTTAATTCAATTAATACGTTATCTCCTGCTTTTGCATTTGTTATTGCTATTCCCGAAATTAAATTTCTTGTTTTTATATTTTGTATGTTAACATCCTTAGAATTAATTACAAATTGTCCTACTGTTCTTAATTTATGATTAGCATTAAAATGTTTAAAATAATTTCTTTTATTTAATCTTACATTGCAAGTTTCACAATAATTTTTTATATATTTTTTCATTTTCGTAATATAACTGAAAGTTCTCCTCCGTCAGAATTATCTATAAATAAATTAGCTATTTGTTTAAAGTGTGTTGTAATACCATACATTTCGCTAAATGGATAATCACAATAATATCTGAAACTTAAAATGCTAAACCCTCTTACATGAGTTGGGTCTGCCCAAACTCCTTCATTTTGGGGCACTTTAATAAATAATTGACCATCAAATTTCATAACTCTGTAAATTTCATTCATTAAAGGTATTAAATTATGAATGTGTTCTAAAACATGATATGTATGAATTTCTTTAAACGTATTATCTTCAAATGGCAATTTACCATCTTCTAAATTTATAATCATATCAGGTTTTACTATTTCATTAATATCAACATTTATTGCATTACGCATATGTTTGAAACCGCATCCTAAGTTTAAAATTTCGTAATTATTTTTTCCCATTTTGTTCCTTCGTATTTTTTTAGTAATTTTAATTTATTTAATTTTATAATATCTCTTGCTTTTTCAGTTAAATGCTGAATTGTACCATGAACTTTATGAAATGCTTCACATTCACTATCGCTAATTTTAAATCCGGCATCTATTGCTCTAAAGCAATAATCTACGTCTTCACATTCTCCAATTAAAAATTTTTCATCTAAAAAGCCAACAGTATCTACAACTTTTCTACTTATATACGTACACCAAAAAGCTACGTGATTACGTTCGTCATTTATATTTCTTTTACAAGAAATAATATCAAATTTATCTGAATCTTTTATTAATAATTCGAGCCATTTATCACTTGCAAAAATTACATCATCATTAATCAATACACATCCATCATAACTTTTATCTTGATATATAACATTTAATCCTTGATTTATTGAATGTGCAAAACCTCTATAATTATTTTTAACAATAATTATATTATATTCAATAGGAGTATTTTTCATTAAACTTATAATTGTTTCAAACAAATTAGTAGGATTTATTAATATAGTAGGAATAATAAATAAAAGTTTCATTATTTAGTTACCACCGTTATCATACTATTAGATTTAGCTTCATCATTTTCATTATGTGCTTCATATAACATTAAAAGTTTTAACTCAACATATCTTAAATATCTTATCATTTGTATATCTGTGCATACATTTATATGGTCTAAATCTGCTTCAAGAATTTGATGGTTACAATGCATTGGAGTAGAAATAAAAATAATTCCTCCTTCTTTAAGTAATCTTTTAAATTCTCTTAATGCATGAGTTGGACTTTCACAATGTTCAAAACTGTGACAAATAAAAATTATATCAAAACTATTATCATTAAACATTGGCATTGATTCCATTTTACATTGTATTAATCCTTCAATTTTTTCTATATCAGTACCTATCCAATCAGGATGACCTCTTATCGTCCAATCATCTTTTTGTGTTATATCTCTTGCTCCTACGTCTAATA
>Ga0100403_1002135_pt1 | contig 16328 bp, 20 predicted proteins | sample CryGeymet201501t_FD_83663 | JGI IMG/M metagenome (GOLD analysis project Ga0100403, IMG submission 83663) | Groundwater microbial communities from Crystal Geyser aquifers in Utah, USA - Crystal Geyser metaG 2015-01t | ecosystem: Environmental > Aquatic > Deep subsurface > Groundwater | place...
GTTTACTGCTTTTATGAAAACAAACGCGTCATGGTCAACCCCCCATACGACCAAGCACAAACGATTCAGGAAATTGTGGCATTTCGCCGCAATAGTGAAATGAAGCAGAAAACGGACATTCCTGCTTCCGATAAGCTGTCCATTAAAGAGCAGCAAATTCTCGCTTTGTTGACAATGGAGTTTAGCCAGCGAAAGCGAGAAACAGTGAGCAAAGAGCAAGTATTGGACTTTGCTCTTGCCGAAATAACGGCAAAAATGACTGTATTACCTGGACAGGAAGTTCCAGAAACATACAACAGTTGGGCAGGACTGGATGCGCTCATGCCGGAAGAAGACCAAAGCCGTATTTTAGGCTGCTGTTACAAAGAACGCATGACGGACGAAATAGTCCGAGAAGGCGTACGCGGTGCATATGCAATAGCATGTGCAAATCTTGCCAGAGCCATGTACAACGAAGAAATGAAGCAACGTCTGTCCGGTATTTTCTTCGATATGCAAACCTCTTGGCACATACTGATGGAGAAGAAATATGATGTCTAAAATCTTGAAGATACCCGGTGCAGCGATTGTGCTTGCATCTATTCTCATTGGCCGAGTTATAGGCCAAGTTGCCCGTGGTTTTGGAGAAAATCCTGAAACCGCCTTACAAGCATCGGTATACCTCACCATTCTGGCAAAATTCCCGAATGATGTAGTATCCGCAGCTGTAATGTTTCGGCGGATGTTGGAGAACGCCAAAGACAACAAAAACTTCTTGGAGGAACTACAAATCAGTGAAGAAGACAAAATTTTGTGGGATAAACAACTGGGGAAGAGTGAAAGACAGCGACTGGCGGACTCAGTGCCAACATTGCTGAAGTTGTTAAACACTACTACAGCAAGCCATAGCTCATGGGACTCTCTGCCCGTAATCGCACAACATTCACTGTTGGTACGCACCGAGCGTAACCTGGTTGAAGCGATAACCCGCTATCAATCGTGGACCTCAGAAGATGGAGCGCGGCGCTTAGAACAAGCCAACGCAGCTATGACCCCTTGGGCAGCGCTCGTTGCCCAGTTCGAAGAAAAGCACGCCGTTGAGCTGCAAGCCGAACGTGATGCAGGCAAGCATCTCGCCCAACGCATCGCAGCATAGGGAAAATTCAAAGGGCAAGGGGATTTCTCCTTGCCCTTTGAACCAAGAGAGTAAATTCTAAACCAAAAACCACAAGCACTATGGGGAACCTTACGAAATTTGTTCAATAAACTTCTCTGTGGAAAACGGCATCACTTTTTCACTAAATAACCCAATTTCATTACCCTTTTTTTTATACTCTAAAGGTCTATTTAAAATTTCGTAAGTTCGTAAGGTAATTGATTTTTAAGGATATGCTCAATTTTTGAGCAGTTAAGTGTAGGTAATAGAATCAAGTACTTATAATCATTCCTTACGAAATCCTTACGAAGTTTTCAGTTTTTGCTAATAAAAACAAAGACCTTACGAAAGAGCACTTATCCACAGGGTAGAAAAGACCAAAGTTCGTAAGGAAAAATTTTTTCCACTTCGTGCTAATTTCTATTCCTTACGAAGTTTCGTAAGTCCTAACGAAATCCTTACGAAATTTCGTAAGGTATTTGATTTTAATAGACTTTAAAAACGAGGGGCATTGATTTTATTACCAATTTTATTGCTACTAACCCAAACGTTTTTCCAGGCTGCGCTTGCCCTAACTCAACTAATAAATGTATGCTATGACCTCAGCCCCATTCCTTCCCGTGCCCAACATGCAAATTTGCTTTCTTGCGGCAGATGCTCCTATCTGCAAAGCTTATGGACTCTCCGAACGAGGGGAGCTAACTAAAACCTCTTATCCACACATCAATGAATTTACTTCCTATACCTACGAAATCACTACTATTGATGAGTTTTACACCGCAATAGTAGCGCACGCTGCTGCAGGAAACTGCTTATTAAAAGGCCTGCTGCTTCGCCCTCTTAAAAACGAATCTCGAGCGGGCTCTACTTCCCCTGAGTCACTAACTCAGTGGATATGCCTTGATTTCGATGGTTTTGTCACGGATAAAACAGTTGATCAAATTCTGGAGCAATTAGGCTGTGGGGATGTAGATTACATACTGCAATGGAGTGCCAGCCAAGGTATAAATAACGGGCTCCACTGTCATATATTGATGTTTTTAGAAACTCCTTGTCACCCTACTTTGTTAAAAATCTGGCTAAAGCAGCTGAACTTGTCCCATTTATCTGCACAGATATCTCTAGCAAGAAGCCATAATGCCTTAAAATGGCCACTCGATATAACCACCTGTCAAAACGATAAATTGCTCTATATCGCGCCCCCTACTTTTGCTGCAGAAATCAATAATCCTTTATCTGTGCCTCGAATCGAACTACATACTCGCTCCTATCGCTACTTACCCCCACCTGCTACGCACGCAACAAATAAGCAAGAGCTGGAACGTTTTAACGAGCTGCGTATAGAAGCTGGTTTTAAGCCACGTAAAACATATAAAGAGAACACCAAACACGATATTCCCTATCTGTGTAACCCAAAACCAGCAGAACATACGGGTATCAAAACCGAACGAGGTTTTGTTTATTTCAATCTTAACGGTGGTGATAGCTGGGGCTATTACCATCCCATTGATAACCCTTCCTACATATTTAATTTTAAGGGCGAGCCAATCTATCGCACCGCTGACTTACTGCCTAAATATTGGAAAGAAATCAAAGAACGTGTCCAACGGCTTGAGCCAGATTCAACCGGTCAGGTTTATCTCGCTTTTAGAGATTTTGAAAGTGCGACTTATTGGAATGGAATATACGATTCTACTACTAGGCGCCTTACAAAATTCGCTGCCGCTCGTTCTGAATCTCAACTAAGAAATTTTATGCGGCAGCATGGACTGCCTTTAGGTGATTTCGTCCCCGATTGGGATATAAATTTTGACCCTCATGGCGCCTACGTGTTAGACCAAAAAAATAAGCGCTTAAATATGTATCGCCCTCCTGAGCTGCAATATCACGCAGAAACAGAAGTACCGCCCACCATACGCAAAGTTATTTACCATGCTACGGGGAGTGACCCAGCTATTTACGAGCACTTTTTAAATTGGCTAGCAGTTATCGCGCAAACTCTGGGGATGACGCAAACAGCATGGGTAGTGCATGGTGTGCAAGGTACTGGGAAAGGCGTGATGTTTAATCACATTCTCACGCCTTTATTCGGCGAACATAATGTTACTTCTCGACGCATGGAGGAACTCGGTAGTGATTTTACTGAATTCATGAAAAACAAATTCATTGTGTTTATTGATGAAGTACAGGCAGGAAGTAGTCAGTTCCATGAAAAAGTCAGCGCAAAACTTAAATCTCTTATCGTAGAACCCCGTATATCGGTCAGAGAAATGTACCACCCTAGTACGCTTATGGAAAACTACACCAACCTCATCTTTGCTTCAAATCATCCTCAACCCGTTCATATCGCAGCTGATGATCGACGATTTAATGTGGGGGCATATCAGCATACTCCGATTACACTTACTACCCACGATATCAGTCTACTCAGAACTGAAGTGGAAGCCTTTTATGGCTATCTTAAAACTAGAGCCATCGACATTGGGCAAGCGCGTACTCCGCTAATTACAGCAGATAGACAGCGCATCATTGAAACTTCGCGCCCTGCTATAGATCAAGCGATTGAGGCTTTGAAGAAAGGCAACTTATCTTTCTTCCAAGATTTACTAGTTAAGAAAACAGAGCTTATCAGTGCACGCAACCAGCTGGCATATGCTCAGTACCAAGCTTTGGTCGATGAATTACAACACACGCAGCGCACTAGATTGCCTCGTGATGATTTAATGATATTACTGCGCTGGTGCTCGGATCATATACCAGACACACCAAACAAATTCACGGCCATGCTGCGGCATCATAGCTTGGAGTTATCACCCTTATGGATAGACGGCGCTGTAATAAGAGGCTACGACGTAAAAAATTGGCTCGTGTAGATTATTTCCTTCAGCAGGCTAAAACAAACCCAGCTAGTAAAGAGTGGATATTACATTTAAGTAATTCCCCGCCTTCTATTAAAAACTGCATACACACATTTGAAAGATACCACAAGGCCAATATGGATATAGTAGATTGGCGGCCTGAATGGGTCCTTTTAAGTTGTCTGTACATGCAATGTTACACCCAAGGGCTAAGTAAAGAGGAAATAGATGATGGGCTCCGTCGAATATCTGATAAAACAAATACACGGGCCTGTAACAAACTGGGCTAATTGGGTAATACAGCATCCACCTTCTATTAAAACAACTATGAAGTTTTTTCAAACCTATTATGAAGCTAATAGGCTCATAAATTGTTGGAATCTTAACTGGGTGATTTTAACTTGTGTGTATATACAATGCTCTACCAAAGGTCTAGATAAAAAGGAAATAGATAGACTACTCATTAAGTTAAGATCCAGAATGATTGGAGGTCATGGCCATTAAAAATTCTTTAGACTATTTATTAAGCAAAGCAGACCCCCAATGGCTTGTTAAGATGGAACAAAGGCCGCCTTCTATAGGTAGAATTATACAAACGTTTGGGGATTATTATGAAATGGCCATGACCGTAAGTAATTGGAAACTAGCCTGGGTGCTCTTAAATTGCCTGTACATCCAATGTTTCACTAAAAACCTAAGCAAAGAGGAGATAGATAGTGGACTCCAGAGAATTTGCTATGAACTTCCTGTTTCAACAAGCAGGAAAAATTGCTGACGTTATTTATGAGCTCAGTAAAGAGGACAAAACAGATAAAGAGAAAATAATGGCATACGCCAACCGCATAAAAGAGCTTAGCGCTTTTGCCGCACCAGATCATCTGATGCGCCCGTTTTTTAATCAGCTTATCGCAGAAGAGGAAAAAGCGAATGACTCCAAATCAAGTATATAGCGAACTCGAAGTTCTGCTTGCCGCAGGACTTCCTCCTTTCTTACATGGCGCTACTGGTATTGGTAAGTCCACTGTAGTTGCCGATTATGCGCAAGCGCATGATCTGGAGCTTCGTGATGTACGAGCGAGTCAACTTGATCCTGTTGATGCGCGTGGGATCCCCGTGCCTATCCCCGCTACTAAAACGACTTCCTGGTACCCGCCTGATTTTCTACCACGCAAAGGGCAAGGCATTCTGTTTCTTGATGAGCTAAATAGAGCCAATCAAGATACTCAATCAGCGTTGTATCAATTAATTCTCGAACGCCGTATTGGCGACTATATCTTACCAGAAAGTTGGAGCATCATTGCCGCCGGTAATCGTGAAACTGACGGCTGTATGGTGCAGCCCATGTCTCGAGCACTGAAGAATCGTTTTGTACATTTAGAGATGGAGTCTTCTTATGAAGACTGGCATAAGTGGGCGCACCGAAACAAGCTCAATGAGAAGGTTATTAGCTACATGAGGCAATTTCCTGCGCACTTAAATGAAGAAAACACTGCCACACGTAAAGAAAAAGGCAATAGACAAGATATTTTAGCTAATGTAAATGCCTTCGCTACACCACGGTCCTGGAGCTTTGCTTCGCGTTATTTGGATCACAGCACTCGTAGCATGCAAGATTGCTTTTACGGGCTTGCAGGCACCATCGGTGCGCCTATGGCAGGGCAATTCATCAGTTATTGCAGTATTTATATGGAATTACCTGACTTAAACGAAATTATCGCCAATCCGGCAAAATTTCCTTCACTGGAAGACCCCAATAAACTTTACGCTGTTTGTACTGGCTTAGCTGCCAGAGCTTCTATGAAGACTTTTGGCAATATTTGTAAGATTCTACACAAAATCCCCCCAGAGTATGCGCTATGGACAGTCGACGATTGTTTGCATAGAAACAAGCAAATCGCCGAGCATCCAGCATATACCGAATTTGTCTTTAAAAACATTGAGTATGTATCATGAACCCATTATCCAAAAATTCTATTTTACTTAACCTTCATATCCGTATGTGGGCTGGAGAAGTTGGTGATCGCAGAGCCCTGGCAGTTGTTGCACAGACATTTAACAGTGATACCAGTAACGATAAGTACAGAAAATCTCTATTTGTAGGCGAGCCATTAAAGCCTATTCATAATGCTGGAGGACGTATCCGTACACATTTCTATAAAGAAACGCTGCCCTGGTTAGACGGCGGCAATGGACGGCTTATCCCCAGTCGAGGGTTCAAAGCTTTTTCGCAAAAGCACAAACAGTTGTGTCATAACTTTTACGCCGCTGTAGATACGTTTACCTCCGCCTATCCTCAACATAAAGCAACGGCGAAGCTGCACAAAAAAGAGCTCTATAACGAACAAGAATATCCTACCGATGTGCGGGATAGGTTTTCTGTTAGTTTAGGCGCTCTGCCATTTCCAGAAGCTACGGATTTTCGTATTGACGCTCCAGAAGAGACTATCCGCGAACTGCAAGCAGCAGCAGAAAATGCTATCGCCAGTGTAGCGCAAACAGTGCAAACAGAAATCAGCACACGATTTTGCGCTCGTGTTAATTTAATTATTACTTCGTTGACTGAAAACAAGCGCTTCCGTAATGACGTTTTTAACGATGAATTTGTCCGTATGGCGCTGAACATGCGTGATTGCCTACCTAGTAACTTAATAACGAAGATTGAACACTTTCAAGAACATGTACTAGGGCAAGACCCGGACCGAGTACGCAAATCACGAAGCCTACGTGCAATAGTACTAGCGGAATGTAGAAAACTGCTATGAAAATGAACCGGACTGACCCAAAATTCAAAATAACTAAAGCCCGAGCGGACTTAGTCAGTGAACAACCGTTTTTCGGCGTATTAGCGCTTCGATTAGTAATAACCGCTTGGGATAACGATTATTTAATGGGTACTGACGGCAAAACTCTTTTTTACAATCCAGCTAAAGTAAGCAAACTTCCGCAACATCAAGTTATGGGCGTAGTAGCCCATGAAATTTTACATTGTGCTTTCCAGCACATGTTTCGTCGCAAACAGCGTGATTTTGGGCGTTGGAACGAGGCTACTGATTATGTTATCAACGCAATTCTTTTGGAAGAAAGGTTCAGTCTGCCTGAAGGTAGGTTATACGACCCTAAGTATAAGGATATGTCTGCCGAAGAAGTATATAGCAAACTCCCCACAACCGACGGAGCTAATGCTAAAGGTGCTTGGAATATTGGCGCCAGTCTTGATCCAAATAGCTCTGCTGCAGCGAGCAAAGAAAATGAGCAAGCCTGGCTCATCGCGGTTCAACAAGCGGCGCACCTTGCGCAGCAAGCCGGGAAAATGCCCGGAACACTCTCTTCTCTCATTGCAGCCACGCTCACCCCGCAAATCCCCTGGCAAGAAAAACTCTGGCGTTTCTTAAACAAACGTAAACCGGAGCGTATTACTTGGAATCGACCTAATCGCCGACTCATTGCCAATGGGCTTTACATGCCTTCAAAAAAGTTTGTACCTACAGGGGAAATTGTCGTTGCTATTGATACTTCTTGTTCCATAGTACAAAGGGGATTAGAAATATTTGGTTCAGAATTAATAGAAATACACCGAACAATACAACCATCAAAATTGACGGTGTTGAATATTGACACCGAGATTCATACCATCGACGAATATGCTCCTTATGACCAAATCAAATTAACCTATTATGGGCGCGGCGGAACTAGCTTCGCCCCCGCTTTTGCTTGGATAGAGGAGCAAATGGTTAAACCCGACGCCTTAGTTTACCTGACCGACGGTTATGCTACATGGCCTGAAAACCCTATGAATATACCTACGATCTGGTGCCTAACTAACCATGATATAATACCACCGTGGGGGGAGCATCTTGTCCTCGACTTATGAAAAACTAAACGCTGTTTGGAAAACCCGAAGAACTAATTTTCGAAATATCCGTAGTATTAATTTTTCTACTACGGGTAGAGGTCTTCCATGGCTACGTTTGTGGAAAATTAAGGATAACTTTGTTGTAGGAACGCCTATATTGCCAATAGATACGGAGCTACCTTTTCGTCCTAAAATATGCCTAATTTGTACCCCCAAAAAGCTCTATACTCCAGCAAGAATCAGCATAACAAAAAATAGATTATTTGCAGGATTGCATTTACCCCTACAGCAATTTAATCACTCTAACTGTAATCTCTATGATTATGGCATTATGGGCCATCAAGGTATGCTAGTAGGGGATGTTGTATTCGACTTTCACAGGATCCAGCAGCTTTCGCCAGTTATTCCTAATCCAGTCTTAAAAATTTGTAATCCAGATCTCATGGAACAAGGTATGCAAGCGTTTCGTTTGTTGCTAAAACGCTTACACGTTTACCGAGACCGGCATCACATTCTACCTTGGAGTTCAACAGGTATATGGCATATAAAAAGGCTGTGGACTCCAAAAATACTCTGGCAAGTAAGCAATGGGGAAATTTCTTCCCCTTTGGATTTTAAGAATGCTTTCTCAAGAGAAATTACTTTCTTCGCTCCTTCTATTGCCCAGTTTCGCCGACTTTGGATTATAGAGGGCTATAAACATGGTTTTGCGCAGGTAGTACCAAAAAATGGGGAGTATGTAGCACCAGCAATGAAGATAGATTACACAGAGTTAATAAGAGGAAAAAATGATTAATTCATGGAGCATATCCAGACTCGATGTCTACGAATCCTGCCCTTACCGGGCATACCTGGAATACGTCGAGAAAATGCCTAAACCACCGCCATCAGAGGCTCTTGCCAAAGGAATACGTATTCATGACGCAGCGGAAGCTTACGTTACCGGAAAAGCAGGACTCATCCCTGAGCTGCAAAAATTTGATTTACCTTATCTCAAGAATTTATATGATAGCGACAAAACAGCTTGTATTGTGGAATCTGCCTGGGCTTTTGATAAGCTATGGCAACACACTACGTGGAATAGTCCAACAGCGTGGGGACGACTGAAATTGGACTTTGGCTATGTAGAAGGCTCGCATATGCTCCTCATAGACTATAAAACAGGCAAGAAATATCCGGCTAAACATATCCCTCAAGGACAGCTGTATTCCGTTGTGTCGTTTTTACGTTATCCTTTGTTGGAAACGGTGCATGTGGAATTTTGGTACATCGACCGAGGGGATAAACTTGAAAAAGACTACACCCGTATGCAAGCAATGATGCTCAAGGATGATTTTGATCTACGTGCCCAAACTATGACAACGGCAACAATTTTTCTGCCACGTTCTAGCGCCTACGCCTGCAATTTCTGCCCTTATGGGGAGAAAGGAACAAAATATTGTGACTATCGCTACTCAGCTTGAATTCTTCGAAATTGCTCGAGCATATGCATACTGCCTTATGACAACAAGGGACCTACATAAACTGCTTATGCCAGATACTCAGCCTGGCTTCTACATATATGGGGAAACTTGGATCTATTTAGACAACCATTGGACTAAGGACACCATTTGCGGTGTTCACCAATGGCTATCATGAAGCAATTTGAACACCAAGTTAAGAGCATAAAAAAATTTCAGACTTGCCCACGAGGTCTGGATTTTTCTGATCCAGGTACTGGTAAAACCAGAGTACAAATTGATCTTTTCGCCGCCCGTCGTGCAGCCGGTGGAGGCTGCGCGTTAATCATTGCGCCCAAGTCGCTACTAGAAAGCGCTTGGGTCAATGATTTCAAAAAATTTGCTCCTCATCTAACACTATCGGTAGCTTATGCAAACAACCGCGCAGAAAGATTCAATGAAAAAGCTGATGTCTATATTACAAATACAGATGCGACGCGATGGTTGGCCAAGCAAAAGCGAACAGCCTTTAGAGCCTTCGACAGTATTATTGTGGATGAAATATCATATTTCAAACACCATACCTCACAGCGATCTAAAGCCCTCAAGAAGATTGTTCCTTCTTTTACTTACCGTTATGGCCTCACCGGAACCCCCGATGCAAATACAATTTTGGATTTGTGGCATCCAGTTTATCTCATTGATGACGGCGAACGATTGGGAAAATCTTTTTTTGCGTTCAGAAACAGCGTCTGCACTTCTATTCAAGTAGGACCGAAAGTGCAAATGATAAAATGGCAAGATAAACCCGGTGCCGCTGCTGCAATAGCGGACATTTTGGCCGATATTTCTGTTCGTTACACTTTGGAGGAGTGTCACGATATTCCGCAAAACCATATGTACACTATCCCCTATACCCTCTCTTCCAAACAACGAGTGGTTTATAACCATATGCAAGATTATGCTCTCCTGGAAGTGTCCGAAGGCAAAGTTATCAACGCAGTTAATGCAGCGGCACTGATTACAAAGCTGCTGCAAATCTCTTCGGGAGCGGTATATGACGAGCAAAGCCATTCTGTATTTATTGAAGACGGTCGGTATCAGCTTATTACTGACCTTGTTGCAGCGCGGAATCACTCATTGGTTTTCTTCAACTGGAAGCACCAAGCAACAGCCCTTAAAAAAGCGTTTGAAAAAGCGGGCATTAGCTACTGCCTCTTTGACGGTAATACCAGCGCCCAACAACGCAACGAATACGTCAACGAATTTCAGCAAGGGCGCTACCGGGTCTGTCTCGCCCACCCCCAAACTGCCGCTCACGGACTAACTCTTACTCGTGCGACCACTACTATATGGGCCAGTCCAACTTATAACTTAGAGCATTTCCTGCAAGGTAATCGACGTATTTATCGTGCCGGGCAAAAACAAAAAACGGAAACCATATTGATTGAAGCAAAAGACACAATAGAGGCGGAAGTATATGCCAAACTTAGAGATAAAGATGCCAAACAACTTACTTTTCTACGCATTCTTAGGGAGCTTAGTAAATGAGTAAAAGCTATGTGACTTTAGAGCAAGAGGCCTGTGTGGTATGCGGACAGGAATTTGATACCGGTAGTCTTTTGCTGGATACACAACTGAAAGAGCGTTTTGACCGTCATACAGTAACTGGATGGGGAATGTGCCCCACCTGCGAGCAGTTAAAGACGGAAGGATTCATTGCCCTGATAGGAGCACAAAATACTCCTGACAGCAGTATAAAACCAGAAGACGCCGATCGTACTGGAGAACTGCTTTTTATAAAATTGGAAGCCTTCAAAGAGATCTTCAAAGTACCGCCGCCAAAAAAAGGAATAGCGTTTGTCACGCCAGAAGTATGCGCGCAAATTAAGGAATGGTACTCCCGAGTGCTACATTAAATGGTTATCTTTGATTTTGAAACTTATTATGCGGCGGACTATTCTTTAAGCCTACCTGCTTATAATACCAGCGCCTATATTCGAGATCCGCAATTTCTAATTCATGGTTGTGGCTTTAAAGTAGATGGTGCACAGGCTTATTGGGTAGCAGGGCACGACGCCGCTCTGGAAGAATGCCGAAAATACGAAGGCGAGCTAATGATAGCCCATAACATGGCCTTTGATGGCTTCATTCTACATACTTATGGAGACATTCATCCAGCACAATATGGCTGCACTTTATGCATGGCTAGAGCTACCATGGGCCACCATATGCGCCACAATCTAGATACAGTAGCTAAGGCCTTGGGCTTTGGTGGTAAAACAGAAGGCTTGGTTAATACTAGGGGAAAACGCACCCTTACTTCAAGCGAGCTCGATGCTTTAGGGGCTTATTGTATTAACGATGTGAATACAACGGCCCTTATTTTTAACAAACTACGTCCATACATGCCAGATGATGAAATGCGGCTTATTGACTTGACCATGCGTATGTTCTGCCAACCTCGATTGCACCTCAATACTGCCAAACTTGAACAGCAAGTTATAGAGGAAAAAGTCTATAAAGCGAACATGATTGCTGCCACAAATACTAATGCCGACGTATTGATGAGTAATAACAAATTCGCCGACTTACTGCGTGAACTCGGTGTCGAGCCCCCCATGAAAATATCCTTGCGCACAGGAAAAACTGCTTACGCCTTCGCTAAAACCGATAAAGGCTTTAAGCAACTGCTGGAGCATGAGGACGAGGGCGTTCAAGTCGTTGCACGCGCTCGGCAGGCCGTCAAAACCACCATTAATGAAACCAGGGCGCTGCGTTTGTTGCAAGCTGCACCAATCTTGCCTGTAGGACTAAACTATGCGGGAGCACATACTTACAGATGGTCAGGTTCCAACAGTTTAAACCTCCAAAACCTCCCCCGTGGTGGCGAACTGCGCAAATCTATCCTTGCTCCCCCTGGACATCAGTTGTTAATCGCAGACTTATCGCAAATTGAGGCGCGGCTAAATGTTTGGTTCTGCGGACAAACCGACATCCTTCAGGCTTTTAGAGACTTCGACACTGGAGTAGGTGAAGACGTTTATAAGCGCCAAGCGGCAAAAATGCTGAGTAAGAAAATAGAAGAGATTACTACGATTGATAGGTTTCAAGGCAAGGTCGGCACACTTGGTCTAGGTTTTGGTATGGGGCATAAAAAGCTAAGAGGAAATTTGGCTATTGGCTTCTTAGGCAATCCTCCTATTTACATTACTGAGGCTGAGGCTATACAGCAGGTTAATTCCTACCGCATGGCAAATCCTAAAATCGTCGCTATGTGGGATACGTTAGGGGATCTCTTATTTCGCATGACAATAAACCCAGAATTAAATACATCCCTGGGACCGCTCAGATTTAAGCACAAGATGATCGAACTTCCTAGCGGCCTTGCACTACGCTATCCGGGCTTAAACACAACTGAAGACGATCTGGGGCGCCCACAGTATAAGTACTTGGGTAAGACAGGGGAAACTAAGATATACGGTTCTTTGTTGCTAGAAAATATTTGTCAGGCCCTAGCACGCTGCATCATCGGCGAACAAATGTTAGCTATTAAACATTGGTTCATTGCTATTATGGCCCATGATGAGCTGGTTATAGTAGTTCCAAATGCCGAAATTGACGCTGCCACAGCGCATATAAGGCAAGTAATGACCACGCCGCCTGATTGGGCACCAGATCTGCCGTTAGCTATCCACTGCGACTGCGACGATAAATACTCGAAATAAGCTGCCTATCCACAACCCCTCCACTAAAAGGAATAAAACATGACAGTCAGTTTTTACAACCCAGGCCTAATTGACATAGGCGCAGTAACAACAATGGGAGTATCAGTAAAAGATAGTGATAACCCTATTGGCTATTTTGGTACTGGTTTGAAATTCGCTGTTGCCGTAATACTGCGGCACAAAGGCACAATTTGTATAAAACGGGGGCAGGAGCAATTCGAATTTGGAGTCAGGGAAAAAGAAATTAGAGGTAAGCTATTTAACATCGTTACTTTGAATAAAGTAATGTTAGGATTCACTACAGAGCTCGGTAAAACTTGGCAACCTTGGATGGCGTACCGCGAGTTAGCTTGCAACGCATTAGATGAAGGTGGCGGTGTAACTGACAAACCGATTTCAGCAGATACAGTAATCACTGTTAATTGTGCAGTAATTGAGGAAGCGCATAGGCAACGTGGAGAGTTCTTGCTGGATACCGGCAAAGTACCTGCATATAGTGATGCAGAATGTCAGGTTTTTCTAGGAAAAGGGGCAATTTTTTACCGTGGTGTTATGGTAGTAGACAATGAAACAGCGCTATTTCAGTACAACATATTAAATACTATTGATCTAACTGAAGATCGTACAGCGAAATATCGTTTTCAGTTAACTGACCCAATCGCTAATATGTGGATAAGGTGTCCGGAAAAAGAGTTGTTAGAAGAAGTTCTAAAGGCTCCGAATAAATATTTAGAGCGTCATTTGGATTGGTTCGGGGCCGATTCTCCTGGGCCTACTTGGTTAGAAACGGTAGCTAAGCTCAGCCGAAACAACATCTGCCTAAATGGCAATATAGAACGCACCTATGAAAAAGCTACTCATGAACTGCTAATTCCTATAACTGGTTTTCCTTTGCGGCCAGATCAAGAACATGCCTTAACAGAAGCGTTAGATTTTCTTGAACGCGCTGGTTATGCGGTGCGTTCAATACCATTGATTGTCACGGACAGATTAGGGTCCAGTGTGTTAGGTAGAGCGGCTAATGACACGATATATTTGTCCATCGAGGCTTTTATGATGGGCGATGCCACATTGGCAGGAACGATCTTAGAGGAATGGTTGCATTTGACTAAGAACTATGACGATTGCTGTCGTAGTATGCAGAATTGGCTGCTTAATGCCGTCATAGAACAAGCGAAGCGAGCAGAGTACAACAACGGTTAGCTAATCCCTTTGATGAACTACGTACAAGGAGAAACTGAATGACTAAGAAAATAGCTGTTAAGCAAGAGCACCTCCCAGTTGATTTTAATCTGCAAGACCAAATCAAGCGAGATTTAGCCGCCCAGAAAGACCAAATTGGTGGCGGCACAGTTGCTCGTATTCGCATGAACGCTCGGGGATTTATACCACCTGATGGTGAGATTAGCGAAACTATTACCGGCGTTATTGTAGATTTTGCATCAGCAAATCTGCATTACCCAGCAGCGTACGATAAGGATAATCCTTCCCCACCAAATTGTTTCGCTATAGGCCGTGTCTTAAACGCTATGGTTCCTAATTCAGCTTCTACAGAACCGCAAGCTGCAGAGTGCCAGATATGCCCTAAAAACGTATTTGGTTCAGGCGTGGGGAATGCCAAGGCATGTAAAAACACCCGTGTCCTAGCGCTCATTGGTGAAAGCGCTAGTGATGATGAAGCGCCGATCTGGATTATTTCTATTCCACCTGGCTCGATCCGTTATTTCGACAACTATCTATCTACTACTCTACGCGGTAAGCACCAATTACCCCCTATTGGTGTAGTAACTGAAATCTACATGGATAAGAATAAAGACCATGTAGCTCCACGTTTTAAGCACATACGGAATTTAAACAGCGAAGAACTGGAATATTTCTATAGCCGCCGTGCAGAAGCTGAAGCTATTCTTTTACAGCAACCTGCCATGACTGCGTAAATGAAGCCGGAAAATACCTTCATTCATAGTGTCCACCGACACGTGCCGATGGACATCTATCGAATGAAGAATCATAACGCCTATATTGCAGGAATTTTTGATGTTTGGTACAGCGGGGGGAAGGCAGATTTATGGATAGAATATAAATATGTACCCGTTAAGAACCCCATCACCCCCGTTGTACCGGCTCTATCCAAACAACAAACTCGATGGTTTAAAGAGCGCCTCAAAGAAGGCAGAAACGTATGGGTTATTGTCGGGATGATATCAGGAGGTATTGTTTATCGTACGCTGGACGACGTAGAACGAGGGCTACTTGGTCCTATTCAAACACGTATAGAGCTTGGAGTCCTTATTTCAAATTTTTGTTCTACTAATTACCACCGTCTTTAGGGGGTATTATGAAATGAGCATTATATTTGCCGGTTGTGAAATTGAAATTTTCCCCGATTCTAGTATAGCAAATCCACGTATTGATTTTGAGAACATCGGCACCATGGTTTGCTCTCATCCTAGGTATATATTAGGAGATGAAAACGGCCTTGCTCAATGCGTAGCTGATTTGGAAAAAGGCGGACACTATCGAGACGAAGATATATGGAACCCTCGTGCAGCTTTTGCTTTTGCTGCGCGTTGCGGATTTATTTGTTTGCCTTTATTTTTATACGAGCATTCCGGCTTCTCCATAGCTACGAGCGCTTTTTCTGATTCTTGGGATTCCGGTCAGGCTGGCTTTATTTATATGACTCCAGAAACCGCTATTAAAAATTGGGGCAAAAAGCGGCTCACTCGAAAAGTACGACAGCAAGCTATAACTGCTATGGAATACGAAGTGAAATTATATGATCAATATCTAGTTGGTGATGTTTGGGGTTTTTCGGTCCGCAGCGAAAATGAGGAGGAGTCTTGTTGGGGTTTTTATGGCTATGATTGTTGCTTAGAAGAAGCGAAATCGGTTGCTGAAGGAATGTATTCTTACACTGGAGTTCCTACATGAGTAAATTAGGGCTATCAACCAGGAAAAAGGAAATGAACACAGGAAACCGCCTCTCTGAAGCCTTAGACTCAGCGCAATCTGTAGCAGCTGAACTGCGCCAAGCAAATGACACAGCAACGGCACTAGAATCCATGATTTTGTTTCCGTTGATCGCCGATGCACGAGCGCTGGTGTACAACATCAACGATTTTATCACCGCGAGGGATCAGTCATAAAAGTTGAACTTGATCAGGTAAAAATGAAAAAAGCCATCGTAACCCGTTCGACTACGCACGGAACGCAGTATCTGGCTAGTCCAGGGCTGTGGGATAGTGACATCGTCAATGCGCAGATAATGTCCATCGCTGAAGCCCAATATGCGGCATTCCATGAATCTACAAA
>Ga0100403_1002137_pt1 | contig 16319 bp, 26 predicted proteins | sample CryGeymet201501t_FD_83663 | JGI IMG/M metagenome (GOLD analysis project Ga0100403, IMG submission 83663) | Groundwater microbial communities from Crystal Geyser aquifers in Utah, USA - Crystal Geyser metaG 2015-01t | ecosystem: Environmental > Aquatic > Deep subsurface > Groundwater | place...
AATACAATTCAATCTCTTAAGGAAAGGAGGGAAAGATGGCAAGCGAAGCGGTAGGCATCAAAGAGGAACTGTCTATCAAAAAAACTACAGTTGACGAAAAGGGCGCTCAAAAGATCACCCTGTTCTATCCGGATCTCGGGGTGAGCGTAGAAGTTCCGGCCGGCACGACAAATGAGGAAGGGTACAAAATAGCCAAAAATCTTCAAAGAAAGGAGGAAGTGAAATGACCAAAATTATTGGAAGGCTCATCAATCTCGGACTCGCGCGGCAGACTGACAGGCTTGTAACGGAAAGCGCGGCCACGTTCTGGGTTCCGAAGACAACGTACGACTTCAATCCGCGGACTGACTACGCGGTGAATCAAAGTTCGCTCGGGGTCATCGATGGCCGCACCGATGCGAAACCCGTGGAAAAACTCGGGGAAGGATCCTTTGGTGGGATCATGTATGCCAACTCCGGGGCTTTGCTCTGGTACGCGGCTCTGGGTACGCTTAGTTCGGGTTCGATCATCGATAGCGCGTACATCCACACGATCTCCCGGCTCAACAGCAATCAGCATCCGCTCCTGACTATATTCGAAAAGAGCACAAATCAGGATGTGAAGTACGGATCAGCCGCGATCAATCAGTTCACCATGAACTGCGCGCTCAAAGACTATGTGCGCTACACCGCAGGGTTTCTCTCCAAGACTGAGGAAACCGCATCATCCACGGCCACCTATTCGGCAGACAAGGCGTTTCTGGCTCAGCACATCACAGTCAAACTTGCCACCACCACCGGTGGACTGGCCGCGGCTTCCGCGATCTCTGTCCGGGGACTGAATCTTACCGTCAACAAAAATGTTGAGGATTGGCAGGAACTCGGATCACTCACGCCGGCTGATCTGGTCAACAAGGAGTTCACGGTCAGCGGGGATATGACCCTGTCATTCGATTCCGAAGTATACAAAGACTACGTCATTGACGGGACAAAGATGGCCGCACTCATCACCATTGAGAACACGGATGATCTCATCGGCGTAACCAGCACGGCGAAACTCGATATTACTCTGGCTCCCATGACTTTCCGGGACTGGAACCGTGGAACCGGGCAGGGAGACGTGGTAACTCAGACAGTCGGCTTTGATGGCAACTTCGGGATCTCCGATAGCAAGACCATCAGCGCCACATTCCGCAATTCAACTGTATCGTACTAAGGAGAGAATCATGGACAGGCCAACAGAAGATCTGATAGAACTGCCCGTTTCAAAAATGAAAGTCCGGCTGTTCTCCTACTACACTCGCGGAGAGCGTAAAGAGATCGAGGACATCATGTCGAAAGGGATCCAGTTTGAACAGGTAGACGAAGGCACTCCCAAACTGAAAACCGTGGACACTTCCTACCGAACGAAAATGGAGGACAAGGCCACGCTGTTTGCGATCAAGGAGTACATCACAACCGAGGGGGTTGTAGGGGTTCCGGACATGGATTGGCTTGATTTACTGCCGGATGAAGATTTCGAGTTCATCCAAGCCAAGATCCCCAAAAGTAAAAAAAAATTGACTACGAAGCCATCGAAAACTACCTCGCCTACGGGGGAAGTATCGAAAGAGTCCCCCAAGAGTACTGGGAGTTCCGGCTAGTCGATAGTCATTTCCGGGGCAACTGGTTTCTCTATTGGAGTATGCCGGAGTATCTGATTCAGGAGATCTCCGGCTTCATTTCGGCAGAGGCAAGAGGAAGGGAAATACAAGAACACAGGAGAGAACAATGCCAGCACAATCGCAAGCCGCAGGGCTAGATATTGTCATATCGGCGATCGACAAGGCCTCAAAAACCCTGAAAGACATCCAGAAGGATGTTGACGGGGTAACAAAAGCTGTTGATTCTCACGGTAAAAAATCAAAAGATACTTGGGCGGAAGTGAAAAATTTAGCAAAGGCATTCACGATTGGCAGTCTAGCCGCTGATGCAATTAAGGCTTCTCTCCGGTTCGTCAATGACGGACTCCGGGCGGTGAACGAAACCATGAGGAGTTCGGTAGAGGCGGCTTCCAAGTATGAAATGACCATGAGGGGGCTGGACTCTACCGCGGAGGCGTTCGGGCATAGCGCTTCCGAGGTGAGGAAGGCGGCTCTAAAACTCTCCGAGGATGGCCTGTTGACTCCGGCTCAGTCGGCTGAAGCGCTCAAAAATGTACTGGCCGGGTTGAAGTTCGCCACGCTCGATCAGGGCGTGGCTATGGTGGCGGCGATGAAAGACACGGCGGCCTACAACCGGGTGTTGTACGATTACGGGGATGCGATTATCCAGACCACTCGAGGCGTACGCAATCGCAACTCGATCCTCACGGACTCTGCCGGCGTTCAGAAGAACCTTTCAATCATCATGAAAGAGTCCGGGATGGAGATTCAGGACTTGGATGATGCTTCCAAGGGGTACGCGGCAACGCAGGCTTTCATCAACGGGTATTTGAATGAGTCGGTATTCGCGGCCGGGGACGCGGCGGACTCCCTGAATACCTACCAAGGCCAACTCGCGCAGATGAACGCGCAACTCAACGAATCGAAGGTGCTTTTGGGGCAGGTTTTGACTCCGGCTTTTTCTGCGTTCACGGAAATGCAAAAAGATGTTTTGTCCGGGATCACCAGTTGGCTACAGGCCAACAAGGGGAAAATAACAACCATCGCCGCCAACATCGGAAGTGATATAAAATCTGTTATTCAGAATGTTGGTAGTTTTTTTTCAGAAAATAGAATGACATGGGAAGCCATAGTGACCATTATCGGGAAAGCCTCATTGATGATCGGATCAGCATTGAAAGCGATTGCGAATGCTTTCCAGATTGCTGTGCGTATAGTGATGGCATCGGCGAATACCATCGGCTCAGCGTTCAAAACTGTAGAATATGCCTTGAATCCTACGAAATGGGGGAAGATAGGCGATGTTTGGAAAGATTGGGCAGAAATGTCCAACGCTACCGACAAAAGTATCGTCGGGGATTTTGAAGATATTGGTGATAGCGCGAAAATGTTTACGGATGGGATCGAGTTCACTTTCGAGGATGCCTGGAATAATATCAAGGAAACTACCGGAAAAGCCGGGGATGATATAAAAGACCAGCAGGCGGAGGATTGGTTGGCGGCAATCGCCACATCAAATGCTGCGCTTGACAAGATGAACGAAGATTTGACGAAAGCAAATGAAAAATACGCTCGGGAAGTCGGAAAACGGCAGAAGGCTTTTCAGGAGTCGTTCGATGACCTTGTCCGGGCACACAGGGATACTATAGAGCAACTCACCGAAGATCTGGCTAAAGAGAATAATGAGTACAAAAAAGAACTGGTTGAATTGGAGAGTGAGTTCAACAAATCGATGGAGGATATTGAAAAAAGACACTCCGAAAAAACCAGAAGCATTTTGGCCGACATGGAGGAGGAGCGGAAAAAGGCTCTGGCCAACATTGAAGAAATAAACGAAAAGTACACAGAGCAGAGGACTTTGCTTCAGAGCGAAGGAGCAGACCGTATTTCAGATTTGCAAGGTCAACTGGACAGAGAGCTGGCTTTGAAGGAAAACGGCAACAAAGACACTGTAGCGATGCTCAGGGCGATGATAGACGCAGAGCAGGATGGCTTGGATAGTTCTCTGGAGGGTTTGCAGGACAAAAACGATGAGGAGGTCGCGGATGTTCGGGAAACTCTGGATGATCGGCTCGGGGTTCTCCAGACGGGAATGGATGATGAGAACGCAGAATACGCGGACGCTATAGCGGAGCGGGCGGTCATGTACGAGGAGGATACGGCCGCGGCAAAAGAGTCTTTTACCGAGAGGACAACCGCGATCGAAACGGAAATGGCCGCTGAGTTGGTTATCCGGGAGTCGTACGCGGCAGACTTCGCACGGGTGGGGGATACGCAGGCCGCGGATGATTTGACCCGGCTGATTCAAAGTCATGCAGATGAGTTGGAAGAGATGCAACGTGCGCATGCGGAACAGATTGCAGAGATGCAAAGTGCTTCTACTACCATGGGCGAGATCAAGGATGATTTGAAATTGCAGATTCTGGATGCAAACGAAGCGGCAAAACTTTTGCATGAATCTGTTTTGGATTTGATATTCAGCCCTGGCGCTCAGCCATACGTAAATCAGCCAGCTCCTGTATTTGGAGATTTGTCCACTCCGCTTAATTATCCGATGCTAGGGAATGGTGGAATAGCGACACAGCAGAGCATGGTCGCAGAGGACGGCCAGCCGGAGGCGGTACTTCCGCTTTCAAAACCGAAACGGATGCAACAGATTCTGGATGGTTTAGGGATTCGGGGGAATAACGGCGGCACAGTTCAGCAGACTTTTTATGTCAACGTGGAAAAACCTTTTGATGTGGACTTGATAATGGAGCGGGCAGGATTCGCTTACAAGCAAGGGAGTTTCGCATGATTGCAAATATAACGGCTCCTCTCGCGATCGGGCAGGCATCTTCCAATTACACTTTGAAATGGGCAGACGGGTTCGCATCGGCGGACGTGGATTTGACGAAGTGGTCGCGGCCGGGGTTTCACGGGATCAAAACGCCAAAGCAATTCTGGCGCGAGAGAGTGATGAGAATAATTGTGGGGACGCGCGCTGACACTTCCGCGAACTATGAAACGTACCGGCGCGCGCTGATGGCCGCGTTCAACACTCCCCACAACGGGGCAACGGATTTGAAGTTCACTACTCAAGGGGGTCTGGCGCTTCAATCCTCTTTTTTGCTCAATGCTCCAATTCAGGCTCCATTCAACGCCGGGGAGGTTACGATCGGGGACGCGCGGATTGAAATGATCGCGGAGGATCCTGTTTTGTACGGGCAGACTTTGAACACGCAGGACATAACTTTTGCGGCTGGATCGGGTGTGATAGCGAATGCCGGGAATTGTCCCTGCTATCCTACTTTGATCCGGGTACACGGGGCGATAACAGACGCGGTACTGACTCAGACCACTCTTACCCGGACGGTTTCATTCACGGGGCTTACGATTGCATCCGGGCATTTCGTGGACATCGACATGCTCAACGAAACGGTTTTGCTTGATGGGCTGACCAACTATTATTCCTACATCGACTCAGACGACTTTTGGTGGCTGGAGGACGGAGACAATACCATTACAATCTCCGGGACTATCGGAGGGTCGGGGAATCGCAAGGTTGCGGTGAGTTGGAGAAACGGTTACACGGGGATTTAGCATGACCGAAGGAATGAAATCTGACTGGAAATTTGTTGTAAAAAACCCGGCTGGTCAAATGGTGGCAAGTCTCACGAATGCCCGGAATCGGTACTATATCGAGAGACTCGATAACCAAACCGAGGCCGGGTTTATTCTGGACACCTCAGACGCGAATTGCAACGCCACGATCCTGAATTGCGGGGTCAATGAGTTGCACATTTACTATCTCGGGACTTTGAAGTGGGCGGGGTTGATTTCCACGATCCGAAAGATAGCCAATGAGAACGATACCTATTGGCAGGTACTGGCCAAGGATTGGGTATCTCTACTTTCAAAACGGTTTATTGGGGTGTCGACTCCCCGGACATTCACTACCGTAGACTCCGGGACGGTCGCATGGACTTTGATTGATGAAACTCAGGCTCTTTCGAGTTTCGGGATCACTCTCGGGTCAATCGATGTGTCGGTGGCGCGTTCTCCGGTATATGACAAAAAGAACATACTTGACGCCATTATCGAACTTTCCAACATGGGTGTCGACGGGTCTGCTTCCTACGGGTTCGATTTTGAAATCACACCGGCCAAAGTTTTCAATGTCTACTACCCGTACAAGGGAGTGATACACAATGATGTGGTTTTCAGGTATCCGGGGAACTGCATCAATTTCGAGGATCTCTGGGACTCTTGGGAGATTGTCAATTACGAGACGGGGCTGGGTAGGCATTGGACGGGCAATACAGCCTCAGTAGTCAGATCGGACGCAACCTCAATCACAACCTACAAACGCCGGGAGGCGATCAAAAACTACAAGGATTGCTCTGTATTGGCTTTCCTGCAGGGGATGGTGTATCAGGACATACAATGGCTCAAGGATCCCTCTCATGTGTACCGGTTTACCTCGCGGGTAGATGCCAAATCAGGGATAAATGACTACGCGATCGGAGACGGTGTTACGGTGGTTTGCGATGTTTTTGAAGTTGACGATTGGCTTTGGACATATGAGCGAAAAATCGAGATAGACGATAACGATAATCTGATTGTCTCTCTAGTGGTGGGGGACTGATGCGCAGACGGACTTTTCCAAACTTGGTTACTGATATTTCGCAACTCGATGAACGGCAAGAGCGGCTCGAAAGGCTCATGCAAATGATCGGGTTTTCTCCGGATCTCCCGTACACTTTGACGGTTAATGACGGGACTCTGAACAAGGTTGAAATTGGGCTTTGCACCGGGGGGACTTATGGGATTCGGATAATCAATAACGCCGGGGCTGAGATCGTATTCGCAGATGGGCATATATCGGCCTCAGGAATCACGGTAGGCACTCTGGATGCCTCTTTGGTCAATGTAACGAACCTGAGCGCTTCATCGATCACCACGGGGACTTTGAGCGCGTCCAGAATCGCAGGGGGGAATCTGAATTGCACTCTGATCACTATGAGTAGCGTTTCAGCGGCTTGGATCACCACGGGGACTTTTGCCACTCCAAATAACCGATTCGCAGACGGCACGATCAGCGGAGTAAAAATAACAGATGACACGATCGAAGCGCCGAAGATCAAAACGAACTCGCTCACGGCGGACAAAATACAGGTTCATACTTTGACCGGTACGCAGATAAATTTGACGGTTCCGTTGGTCACGGATGGCCGGCAGGTCGCGAACGCGATAATCACCAACGCGCATATCTCGACTCTGAGCGCGGACAAGATCACAACCGGGACTTTGAACGCTGACAGAATAGTAGCCGGATCGCTCAACGGCGTGAAACTCACCAGCGGGACGGTGGACGATGTACAGTTGCGGGTCGGGGGGATTAGTTCAAGCCGGATAAATTCCCTGAATGCGAATGTCATCAACGCTGGCATAATCACAGGCATCACCGTCCAGAGCGCGGCCGGGGGGAGTAAAGTTGTCCTCAGTAACGGAAACACGCTGTCTTTTTATTACGGCGGTTCTTTGCAGGCAAATCTCCACTCGGGGGGAGATCTGGATATTGTCTGCGATGGAACTTTTCTGGTGGGGGATTCCCTGCAATCGAATCTCTGCGAGTTCGGGAATATCTACATGGGATTCATGACCGGTTCAGGCGAGGGGAGTATCTACAATCTGGACGTACTCCACGGGTACAATGATCTGAGGTTTCTTTTGGACGATCCATCCCACGTTTTCAGGTTCTACGGCGGCGAATGGAATCAGAAATTGTGGATAGACTGGTGGGGCAACCTTATGTCCCAGGGGGGAATCTGGGTAGACGGTGATATGAGTTGCGGCGGGTCAAAACCTTTTCGTATCGATCACCCGGAGGATCCGAAAAAGTACCTGACGTATACAGCGGTAGAATCCCCGGAGGTCGCGCTGGAAATCCGAGGCCGTGCAAGACTTGCACAAGGGCGCGCGGTAGTGAATCTCCCGCACCATTGGGATCTGGCCACGGAGGACGGGTTGACCACTTATCAGGTAACGGCGCTCGGGGCTTGCTCAGGGCTGTACGTGCGCGAGATCAGCAAGACAGAGTTTGAGGTGGCTTCGGAGGGACTGTCTGAGGTGGAGTTCTGTTGGGCGGTGTCGGCCACTCGGAGAGGGTTCGCCGGGTTCGATCCGGAGCCGCTCAAAGATGACGTGATCACTCAGCAGATGGCGCGCGCAATCGAAAATGAAAACAAGGTTTCAGTATCGAATCCAAAGGTTGACAATTTATCTACAGAGGAGGATAGGATCCACAAACTGAGTACATCGGAGTATCATAGACTCAAAAAGGAGAGAGATCTGAAGTACAAGCCGGCGGAGAGCGCCTACCGGGTCAGAGACAAAAGCGCTAGAAAACTTATCACGAAGGAGGCTACATGGAAACATTCAGCCAAAGAGATCCGAGATGGAAGGGTGTTAGACTCGGAACATCAGCAAAAACCATAGGGGGATACGGGTGTACTATCACCTGTCTGGGGATTTTGTCCGGACTCACTCCGGACGTGGTAAATGACCGGCTCAACGCGGTCGGGGGCTATCAGGATACCAACCTTGTATACTGGCCAAAGATCCACGAAGCGATCCCGGAACTGGATTTTGAGTGGAGAGGGAAATCCTACGACAACGCGAGAGTGTTGGAGGCGATCGCGGCCTACGGCGGGTGTCTGGTTGAGGTGGACTTTGACGGCAATCTCGGGACTCGAGATACTCATTGGGTCGTATTCATAGGGGGAGGCCGCATGATCGATCCTTGGACGGGTACAACAGAGAGTACGGGGAAGTACAAGCCTACTGGATTTTCAATTATCAGAACGGAGGCGGAAATGAGCGAACGACAAAAAATGATACTGGAAGCGATCGGGGATGAAAACAACTTTTTTCTGGACGGGGATCCGATTTATCCGGAGCAACTCATGACTCTCACCCGGGGGCGGCTGGACGGGTACATCATATGCGAAGGGGAGCATGCGAAGTGTGGCCAGAAGGAAGCGGATGCGGCGATCAAGGTCAAAGGTCTGGAAAACGAAGTCGTGGGGCTGAATCGGAAAATACAGACCATTGAGGACAAAGCGGCCGTGGCGATCCAGAAGGCCAAAGACGCGGAGACAGCGCTTCAAAAGGAAAACGCTCTCAACAAGCAACTCCAAAAAGCGGCGGAGGATTTCAGTTACAAATTGAGCCAAAAGGATTCGGATTGCAAGGTAGAGATCGCCAAGCGACAAGCGGAGGTCGATGCACTTATCCAGCAGGCCATCAGTTTCGAGGAGGCGATCAAACAGCACAACTCCGATGTCGAAAAATCGATGAAGGCGTTTTATGAGAGGTGGTACAAAGCCTCGGGAACGTCTTGGATTCAGCAAGGTTTATCCAGAATACTCAAGGGGAAAAAATGACGAGTGAAATGTGGGCGGCGGTGGTAGGGCTTTTCATGCCGTACATCATCGAGTTCGTGAAGGCGGTTTTGGACAGCAAGCAACGTTGGCTCGGGTTCGTGACAGCATATGTGGTTTCGGTTCTGGTCGCGGCGGGGACTGCGGCGATCACCGGGGAGTTTGACTTCCAGAATGTAGCCGGATCCGTAGGCGCGCTTCTCTTGACCTCTCAGACGGTCTACAATTTATACTTCCAGCCTCAGAAGATCGATGAAAAGGTGGCCAGACTGATAAGATAGTCAATCCGGAGGGAGCAATAGACTAGCCTTGCCAAAGAGCCTGTTGTTGCTCCCTTTTTTTGACTCTTTCTTTTTTTCGGAAAAGGGTTTATAATCTGCGGTGTAATCCACAAAAGGTACTACCAGATGTCAAAGTTCTATGTTATACTTTTTTTGTCCTTTTGTGGGCGCGAAGCCACTTGCTCTGGTAGGCAGGTGGCTTCTTCTTTTGACTTTTCCCGGGCGTTTCATTATATTGCTATCGATGGCGGTCAGATAAGCCGCTCGCGTAGCGCACACGACTGCCTGATCAAGCACCGGATCCCTTTGGGGTCTGGTGTTTTTTGTGTTCAAAATAGCGGTATGGGGGCGAACACGTAGCCAATCGTGGAGAGTTCCGCTTTATCAAAACATGAGACTCTCACCAATCCACAGGACTCACTTCGTTATACGGAAAGAATAACTTACCTCACGGGGGGTAAGGGGGGCGAACCCCGAATCTCAGGATCTTCTTCATTACCGGAAAGCAAAAGATGAAGAGAATACAGAAAAGAAAAAAACAAAACCTAGTTTATACTTTTGGGCGAAAGTATTGGAAGACAAGGCCAAACAGGCTTGGTCTTTTTGTTTACGCAGGGAATAGAAAGAGGTTTGACAAAGGCTAAAAATAGGAGTATATTATAATCACAAAAAGGAAAACGAACATTCACATCCCCGAGACGAAACCCTTAGCCAGGGAGCCAGGCTATAACATGGTTGATACGGCGTAGCCCGCAAGGGCGGAACCGCTACCGGGGATGAATTATTTATTTTTCAAAAAAGAGGAATAAAATGGGAAATTATATCAAATATTCAAAAGATACGAATGACAAGACAGAGTTGTGTATCGACGATGTATATGTTTGTACTTCTGATCGCGGTAAGGGAATCGGAAGAAAATTAGTCGAACAAGCGATTGAATACGCACGGGCGAATGGATATGTGACTGTCGGGCTATACGCCGAGCCACAATCAGACGACGGGCTAGATGGTGACGCTCTGATTGAGTTTTATCGCTCATGTGGATTCGTATCGGATGGCGACTGCGACGCTCTCATGACTCTCAGAATTTAATTTCCAAGAAAGGAGATTCACGTGAAAAAAGACAATATCTACGACGCAATAGGCCGGCCAGACCTCAAGCCCGTGCAAAAGGTTGCACGCTCAGAGTGGGAGTTGTCGAGCCGGGAACTGGACATATACGAAAATCCTGAATTACTGAGAGGAGGCTTATGAAATAGACTTTTCAACTTTTCCACTTAATTTTACACATAACGGCAAACAATATGAAGACAATCTTGGAGAAAATGAAAGATCAGGTAAGAATGGCGGAGGAGGATTTGAGGGGAGTCCGGCCGGCGAAGGGACTCCCGGCAGAGGGCAAGGCGTTTCTGTTTTTTATTCTGATGCTGGTGTTTCCTCTGTTCATATTCTGCTACACGAACGAAGCAGAGCGCCGGGGAGCGGCACGGGCTTCCCAGACGTTCGCTGAGGCCTCGGATTCCGTCCAGACGGCTCCGGTCGGGGAAAACGCGGTTATCCAAAGTGAGCCTGAGGCGTGGTATGAGCCGTGGGTTGAGGGACTTCAGGGCGGGGAGATCGGATCGGAAAACCTCTGGGCAATAGATTCTCATTGGGAGGCTCTGGCCGGATCGGGATGTCCGGGGAATCTCATGGCTGCGCTCTGGTGGCGGGAGTCGGGTAATTCGATCATCAGTAATAACCCGTTCACGCTCCCGGCGCATGAAGTGGATCCTAGGCCTACAATGGAAGGGTTTGCCGCAGACGCGAGCCGGGCTTGCGAGAGGTTGCGCGGGACGGTACGGAATCGAGGGAACGAATGGCCGGAGGAGATCACAAGGGAGAACGTGGGGATTATTCTGGATGCGGTTATGCGGTACAACGGGTTGAGATACGGAACCGATTGGAGCAATAGTCCGTTCGTGGCGAGCAATCTGGACTCCGGGCATACCCGGATGATGAAGTGCGCCGTGGACGGTTGCGGATACGAGGTGGTGGATTATCTGGACGGGGTATTTACATTTTGGATCAAACTTGAAAGGAGATCATAATGCCTAAGACAATAACCGGATCGGTCGAGGTCAACGTTCCGCTGAGTGAGTACGACATCAAGTGGATACTTCAAAAGGTGAGAGAAAACAAAGTGGAAACTCTCCGGGTGGTACAACTCAAGGCGAAAATGCTTGAGGCTTTGAGCCGGGTTCGCAGTTCTCATACACTTATTTACGAGGCCTAACATGAATCCACAGGATTTCAAAGCGCTGTTGACGGTTCTGGAAATGATCGAAAATGACCTGTCGCAGTTGGTGATACTCAAAAAACTCGAAAAGGTAGACATAATAGGAGTCCCAAATGCAGATCGAAAAGGTGGAGAGCAAATCCCAACCGGGAACGTTTCGCACAGTTCGCTGTAGCGAGGGGTTAGACGGGATTACATACGAGTGTTCATGTCCGGCAAACGTCTGGTACAGGGCTTCCAACGGGCGCAGAGGCAAAGCGGATTGCTCCCATATCACGGAAATCAAAAGGAGGTTTGACAAAAAACAAAAAGAGGGAGTATAATCAGGGTGTCTAATTCATACAGGAGGTAAAAATGAGCAAGGTTGTCGAGGCCAAGAATGAGTACCGGGAGTTCAAACGGAAGGTGTCCCCGGCGGAGATCGAGTCGGCGGAGAAGTACATCAAGGATCACGCTCTATCGATCTCCCCGATGAGTTTTCTGTTTGTGTCCATGCAGATGCGCCGGCTTGGGTTCGAGGGGATCCCGTATCGGGATCGCAAAACCTTCAAGGGATGGAAGGCGGAAGGCCTGTATGTGAAACGCGGGGAGAAGTCCCAAATCAGCGGGATAACTTGGGTCGGGGTGGGGGAGACAGACGAACAGGAAGCGGATTACAAAATGCCGCACGTGTACTATTTATTCCACCGGTCGCAGGTCGCGGCCTAACAAGGAGATTCAAATGGCTTATCCAGAGTTCGAAGATCTGAAAGTGTGGCAGAAGGCAAGGGAATTGACCGTGGCCACGGTAGACGTTCTGAGAACGTGTACGAATGACCAGATCCGAGATCAGTTGCAAAAAGATTCGCTCACGATCCTGAACAATATCGCCAAGGGATACGAGCGCCGGGGTACGCATGAGTTCGATCGGTTCCTGTATATCGCTCGGGGCTATTGCGGGGAGTTCCGGTCAACGCTCTACGTGGCGGAGGATCTCAAGTGCATCACGACAGAGCAGAGGTGTGCATTGTCCGAGACTTGCGTGGACGTTTCGAAGATGCTCACCGGGCTTATCAATCACATGAAGGAGAATCCGGATGACAGATAAATCTTTGAGTGTACAACTGCAGGACTCCCTGCAATCAGAAAAGATCCGGCAACGGATAGTAGCCTCACTCGGGGAGAAGTTCGTGGACAGGTTTATTTTCGCCGTGGTGAAAGCGGCTCAGCAGACTCCCCGGATCCATGAATGCTCCGCGCTCTCGAAAATGAGCGCGATCCTCGCGTGCGCGGAATTGAGGTTGATGCCGAATACCGCGAGCCATCACGCCTATCTGATTCCGTTCAAAGGGGAGTTGACTTTGCAGGTCGGGTACAAGGGGTTCATCGAACTGGCCGGCCGGGCGGAGTTCATCGTTACGGCGGAGGCGGTTTATGACGGGGACTTCCTTTCATTCGAGTATGGCACAAGTCCATTCCTCAAGCATGTCCCGGACTTTTCCGTGGCGCGGACAAAAGAAAAAATGACCCATGTATACGCGATCGCTTCCAAGGGAACCCTGAAATGGTTTGTGGTTCTCCCGAAGGCGGACGTGGATCGGGTGAGGATCTCCACGACAAAGAAAAACGGGGCATATAGCCCGTGGGAGAGTTGGTATGAGGAAATGGCAAAAAAGACAGCCATCAAGAGAATGCTCAAACTCATGCCGATTACTCCGGAGATCTCCTACGCGCACGATCTGGACGGGAAAGCGGAGATGGGCGAGCCAGCGGACAACTATGAGGACGCGGACGCGATTTCAGGCCATCAGGAGGCCGCAGGTGGGAAAATAGACCAGTACGTGGGCGCGATTATGAAGGAGATCTACGACACGGAGCCGGAGGAGACAGAGAGGGTTGCCCAGATCAAGCATCAGATCAAAAAGATGGGAGAGCAACCGGCGATCCCGAAGGATGCGTTGATACAGATGCAGAATGCTTTTATATCCAAGTTCGGAATGGAGGCCACCGATGAAAAATGAGTTGATCGCATTCGCGGAGGAATTGCAAAAACTCGAAGTTACGGTCAAGAGCGAAAAGGGGTTACTGGTCAATCCCGAGTTTGAGGAGGTCTACCGGAGAATCAAATACGTGGCGGACATAGCGGAGAATCTGGAAAAGCAGGCCAAGGCTATGGTGATGAAACAGTTTGATCAGTTTCCGGGGATGGACAAGTTCGAAGGCTCGCTGATGTCGTTCACGCGGGTAGACAAGCCGAATTACAAATTGATCGGAGATCCGGAGGCGATGCTAACGGATCCGGAGTTGGCTCAGTTTGTGGAGAAGGCCTACGCTCCAAATAAGGATGCGATCAAGGCCTATGAAGCGGCTCATTGCAAAACTCCGGACGGGGTAGAGAAAACAATAACGTCTTATCCATTACCCAAGGTGGTGAAATGAACTACAAAGGGACTGGCATGAAGTTCCACAAGTTCAAGGATGAAAAGATTGACAAAAACATCCTTTTGAATCACAGCATCAAACTGAAATACGTAGAGGCGATCAACCTCTACGGGGGGAGTTTCTACCGGACTATCGCGGAGGCTATGATCAAAGCGGACGCGCAGAACCTCGGTATACTGGTCAGCGGGTTCGGCCAGCACATCGTGGATGAGTACACCAAGTATGTCGAGGTGGAGAAATGACCACATTCCAGATCCCGGAAGGGACTCAGCCGAAAAAGTGCAACGGATGTGCGGCTCAGATTTATTGGGTTAAGACTGAGAAGGGAAAGTTTATGCCGTGCGATGAGGACGGGACTCCCCATTGGGCAACCTGTCCGAACGCAAAGAAGTTCAAAAAGGAGAAAAAGCAATGATCAAGATCTCATGGTCGATTTTGAATGCGTGGAAGTCCGGGCGGAAGCAGGACGCTCTCGATATGGTTATGGGGAAGCCGACTCCGGATAACGAGTACATGGAAAAGGGGCGCGAGATTCACAAGGCTGTTAGCAGTCAGAAGTTGAGACTGCTGGATCTGATCGATGACTCCTACATATTCGAGGACATGGAGCCGGCGGAAGGGAAACGGCAAAACTATTTCAAGATCAAACTCTCCGACACGGTTCTGTTCTCTATGGTGGTGGACTGTCTCTCGATCGATGGCCGGATAGTCATTGACTGGAAAAGCGGGAAGCAGACCAGTAGTTCAGCGGATCCGATGCAGTTGTTTTGCTATGCCTACGCGCTCGGGTTCAAGGGGATCGAGATTGACCGGGGGATTGTCGCGAAGGTCAACGATGACCTCACGCTCGGGGGATACTCAGTCTACATCATCGATGCGGACAAAAAGGCTCAGGCGGCTCAGTTGATCGCGGAGACGGCATCGGAAATCATGAAGGAGTTGTAGATGGATCCGGACATCAACCGATTGGCATACATGGAAATATCACAGGCCGAAAAGATCAAAACTCTATTGCAATGGCGCGGGGATCGGGGAGCGTTCGTATACGAATTGAACTCTGCCCGTCCAAACGGACTCGGGATCGCGCAGTACAATGCAAGGGTTCTCGAATTGAGGCAACAGGGGTTCGACATCGTGGACAATAACGGGCATTTCGTGTTGAAAAACAAGGGACAAATCAGCATGTTTTGAGGTACAAATGAAGGTAACAAAGTTTCTGGACGGGGTAACTCTTGAGATCTCAACAGAGGATACGCTTGCAGACATTCTCCGGGAGTGGGACAGGATCGAGCAGATGCTACACGGAGTCCGGCCGCGAGAGGTCGCGAGCCTTGCTTGCCTGCTGGATCCCCGGCTGGTGGAGGAGATGCAGGGAAAGTACCTGTTGTCCCGGGAGGTCGTGCTAGAGAAAATTGAAGATTTGAGGGGGTACTGTCTGGCGAACGGGAAGCGGTACAAAAACTACAAAGCCGCTCTAGAGAACTTCATCCGGGGCGATCTCAAGGCCGGGAAGATCCGAAAGGAGGTAGTGAAGCCAAAGCCGGATTGGCAACAGGATCCGGAGATAAGCGATGAACAGCGAGCGGAGAATATCAGAGTGCTGGCGGAAATGAGGAAAAAACACGGCTTATAATTACAGGAGGAAAAGGTGAAAAGCATCAACAGGGTTCAGATTTTGGGCAACGTTACGCGGGATCCGGATATGAAGTACACGCCAAACGGGAAAGCGGTTATCAATTTTTCCGTGGCCTGCAACCATTCCTACAAAAACGCGGCCGGGAAGTTCGTCGAGGGGGTTGTTTTTGTCCCGGTTGTGTTCTGGGGGAAGTCGGCGGAGATTATCGCTCAGTACGTCAAAAAGGGATCGAAGTTGTACGTGGAAGGCCGGTACACTTCCCGGTCATGGGACTCCCCGGACTGCACCAAGCAGTACCGGACAGAGGTACTCGGATCGGACTTTATTATGATGGGCGGCGGGGAGAAAAAGGACGTGCAAGAGGTTGCACAAACCGGAGCGCAGGCCGATGCCCCGGCGGAGAAAACCGGAGATTCGGCTATTGATGACATATTCTGAAAGGACACCAAATGAACACCACCCTAGAACCAAACATAGACGATATGCGAGAGGCAGTGATTGACCACTACTTCTGGAGTCCTAACGAACTAGATGGTGACTTCTGGGGCAATGGTGAAGAAGATCCCGACAAGGTACAAGCGTGGGTAGCGGCGAAGGTAGACGAGATGACCGATGCCGAGGTTCGATTTGTTTTCAGGGAGAAGTTATGAACATCGA
>Ga0100403_1002138_pt1 | contig 16307 bp, 13 predicted proteins | sample CryGeymet201501t_FD_83663 | JGI IMG/M metagenome (GOLD analysis project Ga0100403, IMG submission 83663) | Groundwater microbial communities from Crystal Geyser aquifers in Utah, USA - Crystal Geyser metaG 2015-01t | ecosystem: Environmental > Aquatic > Deep subsurface > Groundwater | place...
TGGAAAGCTCTTTGTATTTGAGTATTCTAGTGTGGATAAGAGTATTAAATGGACCTTCAAAAAGAATAATTATTCAAAAAAGAAAGAGAAGGGGCCTTACTCTCTGAGTGACGACAATTTTGTTCAAACCCAAGATCAAATTTTTCGAGATTTAAAAGAGGCCAAAATTCCCCAGGCTACAATTGATAAAATTGCTCTCAATCTAGAAGAAATTCGTTTTGCAGCCGAAGGCACTTGCTACGTTGCAGGTTTGGCTTCTCGAGCACCAGGAAATAATACATCTCTATCTCCCTTATTGTCAGAGTTAGAAAATATCGAAGAAAAATTAGCGCGATCAAGCGAGATTTATAAGAGCCAGCATTTGATCGATATCGAACTCCCGAAAGGTGTGCGCTTAGGAATCCGCGCCCAACTCGATCGCAATGGTGAATTTCAAAATTTTACCTTTCATCCGATTCCGGCCAATTTGAAATACACTATCGAGAAGCACGAATCTATACACGTTGTTAAAGATCAGAACGGTATCGCTCTGGTCAGTTTTAAATTAGAAAAGAGCGACGACCAACGAATTCTTCTATTCTCAAGTAAAAAATCGCAAACTCAAAGTTGGGTAGACTCAGAGCATACCTCTTATGAACTCCAAAAGAATTCTAACCAACGTGTTGTTCTCACAGAAATTAGTAACGATAAAGTTATTGCTGAGAATACAAAGGATAGTGTTAAGCTTACCACTAATGAAGCGACCCATTTTCCAGTTAAGCGCATTTCCAACAATGGCGACTATATTCCCTTATTAGATGAAAGGAGTATGGGGGAGAAGCTCAATCATCTATTCAACGGTGAAGTGTCTGCGAAATTTTTAAAAGAGAGTTCGTCATACTTTGAAAGATGTATGCAATATTTTGTTTTGCAAAGAACTGCCGGTATTATAAATGCTCACGATGAATCTTTAAAAAAATACTGCGAGGATATTTCTCTTTGGTCAGTTGTCGACCACAATATGAATTTTATTCTCAAAAGTGAAATTCAAGAACCGTCTCAATCTTTTGATTTTAAGAGCAGTGAAAGGGAACTTAAGAATCAAGTAAAGCAATGCTTGAGCTCTAAGGGAATAGTTGAAGATGGGGGAAGCTATTTCTATGTGAACCCAGGACCTGATCATGAAAAGAAGGCCAGTGAATGTGCGACTTCTTTTTTAACGGACCTTTTGAGAAGAAAGCTAACTCATGAGTTGAGCACAGTTCATCTTGCCGGTGTGAACAATAGTGAAAAACTGAGACAAGCTTTTGTTCAAGATGTCATGAGCAAGGCATTCGAGCCTTGTCTTGTTGGTAAAAAAGTTGATGACCTTCGCCAGTGCATCGATTCGGTACAAGGGCAAAAAAATGCTTCCTTATTTATCGCAGATATCTCAATGGTTATGTTGTCGACACAATCGATGAAAGAAGCTCAGCGAGTTGAGTTGACTGCACATTTCAAAGACTGCGAGTCAAAGATTAAAAAAGATTCTAATGTTGCTGTTTATGGCGAGGCCTTAAAGAAGTGCGCCATTGTCATGGTGATTGATCTTGAAAAACAGACTTATAAAAGTCGTATTATGAATCTGATCTCAGGTTTGAAAAATATCAATACTGAAATTTCACATATAAAGATAGATCACGAAGCTGAACTTGTAAGTTGTCTTCAACAAGAGTTTCAGCAAACAGAGAGCTTCGAAGATTTTAGAGAAACTCAAGAATCTCGTCGATCTTTTTGCCAACTCGAGATAATTAAAAAAATCATCCCTCAAATTTTTGTCGCTAAGAATTTAGCTACTATTGGCAATATCTTAGGTAATCCAGAAGATATTATAAATGTAGAGGCGCTTTTAACTGAATCGCTTGGCTTGAGCATAGATAAGATTAAAGCTTTTTCAGATGTTGATGGTTTTTTAGAGAAACAACTTCCTCTTCTTGCCTCAATGACTTTGCAGACGTTTGTCGATGTTCGATGCAAGCGTTTTCAAGTCGATTGTGAACAAGACCGAGATCTTAGTCAAAGACTGAAGCTTTTGATTGGTAAAACAGATCGCAGACCTTTTAACAATTCACTTATATCTTATTTCAAAGATATTGAAGAGAAGCATGGAGCAAGAGGAGTTGAAATTCACGCTCTTGATTTGGCCAGAGCGGTCAATAAAGAGATTGTCACTTCTGGTATGGCGAATGGCTCGGAGAAGGAAATTTACGAAAGCTGTCTTGAAAAATTTCGTCCCAATATAGATTCTCAATTTGCCAATCATCTTTTGAAATGTGACAAAGAGCTTTTAGCGGGCCAAATATTCCTCACTCATAAAAAGAAGTTTGAAGAGTACGTCTCTCTTCATTTCCCACTGACTTCGCTTCATGCTAATAGCATCCTTTCGCCGATTCAATATTATAAAGAGTGTCTCTCAGGTATTGATTTGAAAAATCAGTTGAGTCGTGAGCAATTTGAAAAGCGCGCTCAATCTTGTACCACTTTAGCGAAGTTTGAAATCTATTCCAATGTTTCCGAAATTAAGGCCAACTCCATGAAGTCTCTTTTTAAAGCAAAAGATTATGATCAGCTCGTAGCGAGCAATCGAAATTGCTATTTTAGAGTTTTGAATGATCTGCAGATTAAAAATGAGCTCTCTTTAGCAAAAAAAGATCATCCTGGACTAACCGACCTGGAGCGATTTCCTTCTGATATATATCTCAAATTAAGTCAAAGTTTATCAGGGCAAATGTCTATGTTGGCCTTACTGGAGCCTTCACTTAATTTTAATTACAGTTATAAAGCTGGTGATCGCGCGGTTCTTTTACGCCTTATGGATCAAATGGCAAATGATTCAGACAAGAATTCATCTTGGATGGATGAGCAACTGAGTTCATGCAATAAGAAACATGAAGATGCTATTTTTACTTCCTTTAGAGAATTTATTATTTCTAAAATTCCAGTGGTTTTATCCTATCGTACCAATCGCGAAGCTCAAGAGCAAATAATGCGTTCGTTTCTCGATTATGAATTGATTGATTTATTTTTAAAATATACTAAAGCTCACACTGGAGGCTTTGATCCTATGGCCAATGGAACTTTGCCTGGCCAACGTTTAGTAACATCAGAGATGAGTTTAAATTCACTTTCAAACTTTATTGGTCTGATGGGAGATTTTGTCTCAAAAGGTTTCTTCTTCGATCAAAAGCAAATGACCACAGAGTTGGTGGTTTTCCAAGGCGAACTTAAAGACTTTTTTGGCTGGGCCTTATCACAAGAGACACAACCTACGGTTAATGAGTTTCTCGACTTCTTTAAAGAATCAAAAATTGCAGATCATTTAGCTTTGGCTGTTGTCTCAGAAAATATTCATCATCAGTTTGATGATTTTATTTCAGAAATGAAAGTAGCTGAATTAAAAAAGTCTCCGAAATCTGAACAAACACGAATTGAAGCCAAGTATAAAAGCTTAAGTGAATTGGCGCAGAGAATGACAGCTTCCTATGACTTTCGACGTATCCTTCGTCCTCAAGGACAAAAGGGCGAAAAGTTTTTAACGTTGATTAAGCAAAAAATCCTCATGCCTCGAATTATGGGCCTCCAAGTTGCTAGCAAAGATGAACTCGAAGTTCGTAAGCAATTGGCCGATTTTATTTTGGCCGATAATACCGATGGTGGATTTACAGAACAATTTGTCAGCCAAATGGCGCAACACTATTTAGACCAAGATCAGAAATCCCATTGGGCGATAACCAAATGGCTTTTCTATGATTCACAGGATTTTAATTGGAATACTTTGCGTGACACCAAATCGGGTCGTCAGGCGATTGATTATTACGGAAGGTATATTCTATTACCTAAAATACTTGGACAGAAGAACTCGCCTCAAGTTGAACAATTGCGTCAAAATCGCTTCCAAAAGCTCTTAGACGCAGCTCAAAGTGAAAATAATCGCTAACTATCTGTAAGTTCAACTAATTCTAGCTATTAGCTGGATATATAATATTTTCATTCTTTTACAATATTTCAATAGGTTACGATTGTTGATAACAGGACTCTGACTTTACAAGCCCCCCATAACAGACCTAGTCTACCTGTGGTTACATTGAGGGGGACATTTGAATATTCTGGGAATCATATTGGCATATGCTGCTAACGCTTATGCTGCCCTTAGCGGTATGTCTGCTGAACGGGTTGATTGTGAATGGGTTTCGCAAATCACTCCTAATACAACCGTAGAATGCTACGATCAGTTTGTTCATTATAATGCCAAAGTTGCCAGCAGTGCTTATCGTGCTCGCGGTCAATCCAATCTTAAAGTCGCAAGTTTTAATGTTCTCTATCAAGGGAGCAAGCGTTCACGTTTTAAAGATTTATCTTTAATGACTGAAATTATGAACGACTTTGATATTATTTCAGTTCAAGAAATTCTCAACACTGACTCAAAATCAGAAGCTCATAATGATCGTCTTTGGAAATACTATAATGAAACTCAAGATCAGGAAGCTTTAAAGCATTTTGATCTTCCACCGGCCGTTCTTATTCTCAATGAGATGAGAAAGCATGATCCTTCTTGGGCCCTTATTCTTTCACGTAAAGCGAAAGTTGATGGCCGAAACGATATAGAGGAAGTTGGTTTTTTCTATAGAGGCTCAATGGTGAAGCCTGTCATGAATGAGCACTGTGCTTTTGGTAATCGATCAAAAGTAGAAAGTATTGCTTGCGCCATCAGACCAACAAAAACTTTAATTGGTCGCGATGTCAGTCAAGTCTTTGGTCGCTATCCTTTTATTGCCAGTTTTAAGAGCGGCAATTTTGATTTTGCCTTTTTATCTTCTCACATTGTTTTTGGTTCTCCATCAGATGAAGAACTTAAGACGACAATTCTTCAGCAAGCCTTTGGTGTATCAACCTATGAAGATTTAGGTGTCGGTGTAACCTCCTCAACTTATGCTCGCTGGGCCGAGATGAAAGTGGTTGCTGATTTTATGAAGGCTTATAAGAAGAATTACCATGAGCAAGATGTGATCTTTGCAGGGGACACAAACCTTGAAGGTCGTTTTCCTCTGTGGGAAACGATTGCGAAAGACGCAGGCGGATTTGAACTAGAAATTTTAGATCCCACAACAATCTCTGTGAATAAGTATAGAAGAGATGTTGAGACTAATGGATTGGCCAGTAACTACGATCACTTTTTAGTTCATCCTCAAGACACGAAAGAGTGTGATGCAAAAAATTCTTCAGTTGTTTATTACCATCAAGGCGAACTTGCCCGTGGACTCAATTCTCGCTACTTGGTAAGAGGCCAATCGGGAACATTAACAAGTGTTGGCAAGAAGAAGTGGAAGCGTGCTGCGGATAAATATGAAGCGATGATGGGCTCTTTACTAACAGTGAGAAACAATCAACTCACACCAATGTTTAGTGAAGAAGATATCGCGCTCGATCTTCAAATTTATGAAGGACGAATTTTTGAAACTCAGCTTCAAGAAAGTACTTATTATAAGCTCTATCAGGAGCTTATTTCTGACCATTTTCCTATCGTGATGTCATGTTCTCGCACTCAATCAGATGATGATTAATTTTTATTTAAAAGCTGATCTAAGTCCTTTTCAAATTTAAGTCATTTTTGTTATTTTGAAGTAACAGTTACCCTTTTTAGAGGAGTTTATATGGGAAAAGTAAGAGCGAAACATATTTTGGTCGATCATGAGCATGAGGCCCGTGATATTATTAAAAAATTAGAAGACGGGAAAGAATTCTCGGATCTCGCAAAAGATTTTTCAAAGTGTCCATCTGGCCGATCAGGCGGAGATCTTGGTGAATTTGGCCGTGGTCAAATGGTTCCAGAATTTGAGAAGGCTTGCTTTGCTTTAAATCCAGATGAAGTGTCTGGACCTGTTCGTACTCAGTTCGGTTACCATATCATTCAAAGAGTTTCTTAAATAGTGATCGAGGGGCTGCTTTAAGCTTGCCCCTCACTATTGTATTCGATTCGTGGAAAGAGCTGTGCTGGCTCAGTCAAAGAATAATTCAATTCACCAAACTTAATCGCCTCAAACTTCATCATTGGTTGACCCAGACATGAAATAGCTTTTTCAGCTGTTTCAGGTAAGAACGGAGAAAGCAAACTGCTGGCTGCGTGAATAAGATAGCAGAGGTTATAGATAATCGGTTTTAAGGCGACAGGATCAGTTTTTAGCTTCCAAGGTTCTTTGTCGTTAACGTACTGATTGCCTTTGTGAAAGCATTCCCAGAGGGCATCTAGTGCTCGATTATGTTCTCTGCGATCCATCGATTCTTTCATTTGCTTAAAAGTCTCATCAAGGAAAATCTCTTGAGTAACTCCTTCGCTTGAAATTTCTGGCGGCATATTTTTAAGTGAGAGTTTGACGAATCTCATGATCAAGTTACCGAGGTCAGCACCAAGCTCATTGTTATGACGTTCAACCAATTCTTTCTCTGAAAAACGGCCATCGTCTAAAGCGGGGATTGCTCTTAAAATATAATAACGGAAAGTATCTACCGGATAACGATCGAGCATGGTTTGTGGATCGACCACATTACCCACAGACTTACTCATTTTGCGTCCATCTTCACCAAGAACCATTCCATGAACATAAATTTGTTTTGGTTGAGCAATGCCTGCTGATTGAAGCATACAAGGCCAAATGACAGAGTGAAACCACGTGATATCTTTTCCGATGACGTGAACATCAGCTGGCCACAATTCAGGTTTGCCTTCTGCGATGACGGCAGAGTAATAATTCACGAGAGCATCACACCAGGTATACATAACGAACTTATCATTCCCTGGAACTTTGATACCCCAGCCATTATTCGGTCGAGAAAAGGCGATGTCTTTTAAAGGCTCACCTTCGAGTCGAGAGAGAATTTCATTGTAGGATTTGCGAGGAACAATAAAGTCAGGATGTGACTTAAAATAATCAATGATCCATTGATTATAATTTGAAATTTTAAAGAAATAGCCTTCTTCTTCTTTCTTAGTCAATGGCTTGTGATGTTCGGGACAGATACCATCTGGGGCTTGTGTTTCAGTGTAAAAAGATTCACAAGCTAAGCAATATTGCCCGCTATATTTACCAAAATAAAGGTCGCCTTTTTCTTCCAGCTTTTTCCAAACTTGTGAAGCAACTTCAATATGTCTTGGCTCTGTCGTTCTTATAAAGTCGTCAAATGAAATTTGAAGTTTTGAACAAAGCTCTCTAAATTGGGCCACATTATCATTAACAAACTGTTGAGTTTCTTTGCCTGCATCCTTTGCCGACTCTTGAAGCTTTTGGCCGTTCTCATCGGTACCTGTTAAAAAGTAAGTTTGTTCACCTAAGTATCGGTGCCATCTGGCATGAGCATCAGTGACGATCTTCTCATAAGCATGTCCAATATGAGGTCTACCGTTAGGATAATCGATGGCCGTCGTGATGTAGAATTTCTTTGTCATGTAACCAAGCTCCAGTAGAGATAATTAATGTTCGTGAAAAAATCTGTTAAGTAATGTTTGTCCGTATTTGCTATCAATTTTATGAAATCGATCATCATCCGAGTCTAAGCAATAAACTGAAGCTGACTTGATATCAAACCACCAAGCATGAACTCGTAGTCTACCTTCTTGAATGGCTTCAGTAACAAAGGGATAAGATTTAATGTGTTCTAATTGCCACAAAACGTTCTTCAAAGACAATTGATCAGCTTTATCCAAGGGAGGATGATCAATTAAATATTGTTCTGAAAGATTCATCGCTCCTTCTGCGTGTCTGAGCCATGATTTTAAGTGGGGAGGAATATCCATCGATTTGTTGGCGAGTGCTTGCATGGCCCCACAACAAGAGTGACCGCAAACGACAACATCTTTAACCTGCAGCTTCATCACTGCAAATTCCAAAGCTGCTAATTCAGATTCATCAGCTGTTGAAATTCCTTGGTCATTGGCCGGGGGAATAATATTACCGACATTTCGAAGTACAAAAAGGTCACCGGGTTCCGTTGAAGCGAAGAGGTTCGGAACCACTCTGCTATCGGAACAAGCAAAAAAGAGAACGTCAGGTCTTTGACCAAGGGCCAATTCTGCAAAACGCTCAGTGTATTGAGGGCGTAGATTTTTTTGAAATTCGATAAGACCATTGACTAGTTTTTTCATAAGTCATCCTAATTAAAGTAAGGATTGTCTCCTTGGGCATGATCGGTTGCATCTCTTACTTCTCGTAGTGAAGGAACTTTATCTTTTAACAATCTTTCAATTCCATCTTTTACGGTAACTGTAATTTGTGAACAACCTTGGCAGCCTCCACTAAATCTTAATGTGAGAATACCTGCTTGATAGTTTTCCACTTCACAAGTTCCACCATGAGCGGCAAGACTTGGAATGACTTGATCTTTAATAATTTGCTCAATCATCATCAAGTCTTCTTTTTCTGTTTGATTGAGTTGATCTGAAAAATGCTGCTTAAACTGGGCCGGTATCAATTGGCCATCTTTTGCATAATGTTGTCGAGTTAAATCAGCAGCTAATTTTGCAACGCTTTTCCATTCTTTTGAATCTGTTAATCTTAAACGAATTTCATTTTCTTTAATGAGAATTTGACGAACACTCGTGAGGGCAAACAATCCTTGAAGGTAAGGTGAACCTTGAGCATCACCTGGTTGTTGCAAAAAGAAATGTTGATTAGCGAATAATTTTTCAGATAGTTCTAGCTTAACAACGGAACCATCGTGCAATAGGGAAGCATTCATTTTTAATTCTGGTGTGTTCATTAAACGTTGATCTCCTCACGAGGTTGATTTTTTAATTCTTTCAACTTTGTGTATTTGTAAATGCCGGTTCCGTGACCATCGCTGTACTTAAGCGATAAACCATAACGACCAATCACTCCTGCTTCGATCACTTTGATATCAATTTTCACCATTGAAGGTTGAATAATTCTTTTGCCCGTATTTTCATCAACACAAGAAGCACATGGGCAACTCAATCGAAGTGAGAAAGGATCTAAAATTGATTTTTCTTGGCTCTCCCAAGTCAGGATGAGTTCACCTTGAGCAGAGATTTCAATTTTCTTTGGCTCTTCTTGAGTACTTGTACTTTGAAGTTTTCCAATATCTCTTTCTATTTTAAGCGCGAGCGCTTTGAAGGCACTTGCCGGAATTGAACTCTCATTGATTTCGAGAACTGGTTTGCCATCATCTCCACTCATCATGATGATCGGGTCAAGAGGAACCTCTCCAAGGAATGGAACTTCGAGAGTTTTGGCCAATTCATGACCGCCACCATGTTTGAAGATCTCACTCTTCTCGTGACAATGAGGACAAGTGAAACCACTCATATTTTCGATGATCCCTAAGATAGGAACATTGAGTGTTCTAAACATCTCAAGACCTTTTTTAGCAATATCAACTGCAACTCTTTGTGGAGTCGTTACGATGACAGCACCAGAGAGGCGCGCCGACTGAGCGAGAGTTAATTGAATATCACCAGTTCCTGGAGGTAAGTCGATCAGTAAAAAATCGAGTTCGCCCCAAATCACACCGCTTAAAAATTGGTTAATGGCACGAACTGCAAGAGGAGCTCTCATGATGACAGCGCCACCTTGAGGATTCATGGTGCCCATTGAAATATATTTCACACCATATTTTTCAGATGGAACGATCGCACCGTTATGTCCTTTAGGAGGATTTCCTGCTCCAAACATTCCTGGCTGGCTTGGTCCATAGATGTCTCCATCCATAACCCCAACTTTTAAACCTCTTTTCGCGAGAGCTATGGCAAGGTTTGTGGTAACGGTTGATTTACCAACTCCACCTTTACCGCTGGCAATGGCAATAACGTGTTTAATTGATTCAAGTCCGGGCTTCATATCGGTCATAAATATCCCCTAAAAGATGTCTTATTTAGTCAGCTAAAATTGGCTTATTTTTATCTTAATTTGCACTCTTTTGCGAGGGGAGAAGTACATCTTGTCGAGCTTTCGGTCCCTTAAAAGGCAATTAATACCATGAACGAGCACTTTTTCTGAAGATTGCTAGAATAGAGGGGTGTGGAGGTCTTATGACGCAATTCTTGAAAATCACTATTTTGGCCAGTCTTTCCCTTTCTTTTTCGCTTTTTGCAGCCCAGCCGCCGCAAAAAATAGACTGTCAAAGAGTTGCGGATACTGCACAAACATATTGTGATGGATTGACTGAATATTATTGCAAAGACATCGGTGAATGTTTGGTAAGAAGAGATACTTGTTTATCAGATGGCAAAGTTCCAAACGATAAAGAATCTTGTGAAGAATATGATCAATGCTTAGATGGTATGAAATCAAAATTCAATTCTGTTTGTCGTTTTAAATGGGCCCCTGATTCTTTAACTGAAAAAGTAAGATGCGTAGATGAGAGAAGTAGTTGGTGGAGATCAACCTCGTGTCCAGGCTACACAAAGGGTGATTTACTAAGAGCGTTCATCGTCGATGAAAAGAAAGAGAGGGACGTGAAGTTTGATTGTTCTTTAACGAGAGATGAATATGGAAAAATGCAAACAAAATGTAATGAAGCTATTGCGAATTACGAGAAAAATTGTTTGATCGGTCCAGAAGATAAGGCCAAAGTTTCTTTGTATAAGAAAAATACCAAGTGCGAAGATTACGAAAATTTTGATAAGTACAAGCGCGGACAATTCGCGATTGATACACAAAATAGAAGAGTTATCGATTCTTCACGCCAGAAAAAAGCCCCACTTGAAGACGGGGCATCTGGAAGTTCAAGCGGAAAGAAGGGCGGATCAACCGGCAAATAGCTAACATTTGTCCCTTTCCATCTGCAAAGAATACTCCTATAAATATGTCTTAACTGGTTTATGCTCGGGAAGACAATGTCTGGAATTGATCTCAAAAGAGAACGACTTTTTATTCTTATCTTAGCAACGGTTCAGTTTGTTCACATGGTGGACTTCGTCGTGATGATGCCCTTGGGCCCTGTGCTCATGGAGGTCTTCACCATTTCTCCTGCTCAATTTGGAGCTCTCGTTTCCTCTTATAATTTTTCGGCTGGGATTGCAGGATTTATTTTTGGCACAATTGCTGATCGCTTTGAGAGAAAACAACTTTTGCTTCTTTCCATGGTGGGATTTTTTATTGGAACAATGATTTGTGGCTTGGCTCCAACCTACAGCGTCTTATTGATCGGGAGAATTATTGCAGGCATTTTTGGCGGTGTACTCAACGTTCTTGTTTTTACCATGGTTACAGATATTGTGCCTTTTGATCGCAGAGGAAACGCCATGGGGATTATCATGGGAGCTTTTTCTGTCGCTAGTGTGCTTGGAGTCCCGCTTGGTTTAACCATCGCCGATTTTTATGGATGGCATTGGACTTTTTTCTTCATCGCATTTTTCTCACTGATTATTTGTTTTTTGTCTTTTAAAGTTTTGCCACTCTTTGAGCCAACGCAAAGAAATCTTGATTGGGCTAGCGTCTTTAAAAATTACCTTAATCTCATGAAGCGCAAAGATTATCTCTATGCTTATTTATTGATTTTTCTCGTTGCTGTTTCCATGTTTGTTTTAATTCCTTTCTTGAGTCCATTTGCTGTTAAGAACATTGGTATTAAGGCCACAGACTTAAAATATATGTATCTGGTGGGTGGGCTTTGTACCGTTTTCACGGCCCGTTGGATTGGTAAAGCGACAGATAAGTTTGGTGCCAAAAAAATGTTTATGATTATAGCGGCGATGTCTCTTTTACCAGTCATTCTCTTTACAAATGCAGGGCCAATGTCGTTAGTGATGTATCTGCTTTTATCTACGTTGTTTATGACTATCGTTTCAGGGCGAATGATTCCTTGTATGACTCTTATTTCTGAAGTTCCCGAAATGAAAGAGCGCGGCTCTTTTATGGGACTTTTAAATTCAATTCGCTCAATGGGATCGGCCAGTGCAACGTTAATGGCAGGCTTTATAATAATTGAGTCTGATACTGGGACGTTATTGCATTTTAATTGGGTGGGATGGCTCTCTATTGCTGTCGTCATGGTTACTGTTTATATGGCTTTTAGATTGAAAATTCATAGGTTTATCCCCAAATCTTAGTGAGTAATATCATCAAAATTTAATTGAATATTTAATGAAGATATTCCGAATAGCTTAAATGGCCCAAGGTGATGAGCTTTATCAAATGGTATTTAAGGTGAGTGAAGTTTTTTACGAAAAGCTCTACAATGATCCTTGGTTGAAAGATATTTTTAAAATCATTAAACAAGACATTATTACCTCTCAGCAAACCGATTTTATGGTGGGTAATTTGGGCGGACCTCGCAAGTATTGTGGTCGTAGTCCGAGTGATGCTCATCCCCATATTTATGTAGATGAAGAAATGTGGCAATTGCGTGAGAAGTATTTAATTGAAGCTTTATCTGAGACGGGTTTTCCCAAAGATCTCGGTGAAAAATGGCTAAGAATCGATCAAGCTTTTAAGTCTCAAATTATCAAGAGCAGTGTTTCCGAGTGTACGAAAAGGTACAAAGGGGACGAAATCATTTTCATCCCCAATCCAAATTCTAAAAAAGCAGCTTAATTTTTTTTGAGTGGGCAAGTGTTAAATCCCAATATCGAATAGAGTGGGCAAACTCCAACTAAACCAGTGAGCAGGGGAACCAGCCCAATATAACCCCATGGAGTCTGAGGACCTACTACAGTGATTGAAAGTAAGCCAATTCCTAAGACGACTCTTAAACCTCTATCTAAATTTCCAGCATTTTTCTTCATAGCTTTCTCCTCATATTGAATTATTTGTAATATAGTAATGATAGAGCTTAAAAAGCTTCAGGAATATGATTCAAATCAAGTTCGCATATTAGGTATACGCTATGTTCAAGAGAAAACTAGGTTTAGCATTAGGTGGTGGTGGTGCACGAGGCTTGGCCCATCTCGGTGTTATCAAGCATCTCAATGAAATTCAACTTCCGATAAGTGCAATTAGTGGAACCAGCGCCGGTGCGATTGTGGCGAGTCTTCTCGCTTATGGTGTTCCGTTTGATACGATTGTCGAAAATATACGAAAGCTCAAACCAACAGAATGGAGTAGTTTTCGCTTCCGTGGATTAGGTCTTTTCCATAATGAACTTTTGCGAGAGATGTTGACTAAACTTCTGCCAGAAAATGCGACTATTGAAGGGGCTCAAATACCCTTAGCGCTAAAAGTAACGGATCTTATTTCTGGCAAAGGCTTAGATCTCCTTGAAGGTGATTTGATTGAAGCGGTGATGGCAAGTTCATGCGTGCCTGGAATCTATACTCCAGTTCACAAAGAGGGTCGCCTTCTGGTTGACGGAGCTCTCGTTGAAAACGTACCTGTTTCACTGTTAAAAAAACTCGGAGCCAATTTTTACGTTGGGGTCAATCTCAATGGAAATCTTGAATATGGTAAGCCAGATGGAATTGTGGATGTTCTGACAAATGCCATGGACATCGCGATTGATTCACATACTAAAGCACAGCTCAAGGCTTGTGATTTAGTTATTTCAATGGACCTCACTCAATATAGTCGCACTCAGACTCAGCAGTTAGATCAGTTGGTTGAGGAAGGTTATAAAGCCGCTCAAAAGACTATTGGAGATCTCTCTCAGTATGTGGTCAGGGGTGGTATTCGAAAGCTTTGGCGTCAGTTCAAATTATGGCTACCTTTTCAGCTAAAAATTCCAGAGCTTTTCAAGCGCTTTAAGTGACATCTTTCTGAGTCACTTAAGTAAATGTAACTCTTTGATTTATCATAGAATTTTGCCCCTCTCCCTTAGAGCTTTAGAATGGAGTCCACTAACTTCTTTAAGGGGTACTTTTTTATGTCGAGGTTAACAGTCGCTCAAGATCGTGGACAGAATATCGTTCAATCTAAAGGTCAAACAGTACTCGATCCCTCTTTGGAAAAGAAGATTCAAATTTTTGAATCTCGCGTTTCAATTAATTGGGTTGCCCTTTTGTCAGTGGGAGTGATTCTCATTTCTTTTGGTTTTTATTTAGGGCAGAAAATTTCACCGAAGGTTGATACTGCAGGACTTCAGGATCAGCAGCAAAAAATTATTCAACTCTTATCTCAGCAACTCGAGCAGCAAAAAAATGGATTTGATCAAAAAGGGAATCATTTTGCCGTTATTGAGATGGCGAAAAATGAATTGCAAAAAGCTTTAACTGCTCAATCGATAGAACCTGAAAAAATCATTAAAGAGCAAAGAGAATATATCGATGCTTTAAAAGTCCAGATCAGAGAAATGAGCTCTCTCAGAATTAAGCCTTCTGGTCGCTCTGTTGCCAGCATTTCTTCAGAAGAGGGGGGCATTACTATTCCTTACAACCGAAAAAATGAATCAGTGCTTTATTATGAACACAAACTAGAAAGAGAAGAATTAAATAAGAAATTTGAAAAAGAACAAAAAATATTTTTTGAAGCTTATGATATGGCCAAAGAAGTAAATCAGGAAAAGTTTGAAGAACTAAAAAAGAAACATAAATTGGCCTTGTACGAATTGGAGCAGGAACAATATCAAATTCGATCAGATTTTAAAAAGAACAACTATCGAATTAAAAATTAACCATTCCATCCTACAAACCAAAAAGCGATGGCGTAAACTGTGATCAGTGCTATCGCTAATAAGTCTGACAAAATCCCCATGGCCTTCTCTTCACTGTATTCACTTTGAGACGATAGGGACATTTTATATTTGATCCAGTAGGCTCCACCTATCGCAGCGATGAACCCAAACATACCCAGAACAAGAAATGCTATCCACCAGGAGAGGTTGCGATTCATTTCGTGATGCAATTCCGTTTGAAGCGATACTTCTTCTTGAACTTGAACTTCCAAAGGTATCGTTTTCAAAGAAGATTCATGAACAACTGGCATCTGAACTTCTTCTCCACGATTAATTCGATCTTTGGCCCGAGTGAATTTAGTATCAGGAATCATAAATTTATGAGTCGGAGTCGCTTCATTGTTCGGCTGCAATTGGAATTGACCGGTGATTTCAATTTCCTCTCCAACTAAATATTGATTATCCTGCAAGCTCTTATCCCAATTAATGCCAAAGTCATGGCGCTTAATCTTTCCATTAAACTTAGCAAAGCGATTTTTAAACGACCAAGTGTCTTGGATGATTTCGGAGAGTTCAAATTTAAATTGGTGGGGGCGACTTTTATCTTTAATCGTTAGTATTCCATTTGCAAGATACAAATTCTTTCCAAGAAATTGAAGATTATCGCTGCTAAAAGTAATATGAGGAAATTCTTTAACTTTTAAAAAATCTGTAGACCTTAAATGACCATCGCGAATATTATTTCCCGTAAAAATGGACTGGGTCAAAATAGTTATTTTTAACGAACTTAGCTTATTTCCTTCGATTGCAACTTCACCGAAAAACTTGGTGAAACGACCATTCACTTCTGTGATTTTTAAGTAGGGTATTTTAAAAGAAATTTCCGAATGATCGTCGTTAATTTTCCATGTCTCGGCCAAGACAGACAACGATAAAAGGAGAGATAGAAATAAAGCTATTTTTTGCACAGTGTGAATATAGGCGAAGGAATACGATTTGTCATACATCAAAGGGTTGGATATGCTTTTGACTAAGATTAAGAGGTATTTATGTCACTTGAGCAATTAGTTAGAACTATCCCAAAAGCCGAGCTCCATCTTCATATTGAAGGATCACTAGAACCAGAACTGATGTTTCATTTGGCCAAACGTAACAATATTAATTTGCGATTTAAAAGTGTTGAAGAAGTGAGGGCCGCCTATCAGTTTACAAATCTTCAAACTTTTTTAGATATATATTACGAGGGCGCCGGCGTTCTGCAAACGACTCAAGATTTTTACGATATGACGATGGCGTATCTCAAGAGATGTAAGAACGATAATGTCGTTCATACTGAAATCTTTTTTGACCCTCAAACACATACTGAAAGAGGAATTGCTTTTTCCACAGTGGTTGAAGGCATTCACCAAGCTTTATCTGAAGGGCAAAAGAATCTTGGAATCAGCTCCCATATGATTATGTGTTTTCTACGTCATCTCAATGAAGATGCTGCCATGAGAACTCTTGATCAGGCTTTGGAATTCAAAGATAAAATTATTGGAGTAGGACTGGATTCATCTGAAGTCGGACATCCTCCTTCAAAGTTTAAAAGAGTTTTTGGTAAGGCCTTAGAAGCAGGATTTAAAACAGTCGCTCATGCCGGTGAAGAAGGTGATCCTAGTTATATTTGGGAAGCTCTAAAGCTACTGCATGTTGAAAGAATTGATCACGGTGTTCGTTGTCTTGAAGACGAA
>Ga0100403_1002139_pt1 | contig 16303 bp, 14 predicted proteins | sample CryGeymet201501t_FD_83663 | JGI IMG/M metagenome (GOLD analysis project Ga0100403, IMG submission 83663) | Groundwater microbial communities from Crystal Geyser aquifers in Utah, USA - Crystal Geyser metaG 2015-01t | ecosystem: Environmental > Aquatic > Deep subsurface > Groundwater | place...
CATTCGATTGCATTGGTTGTTGTTCTGCTCATCTGATTATCTCCAAATTAATTGCACTTTTAACCTCGAATTGGTCATACAAGCGTTCTACTATAAACTCACGTCCATAGCGTTCCATAAGTGAATTAAATTCCCACTCGCATCCGCCACGATCGCACCATTCATAACCCAACTGCTCATCGCAGGCTTTGTCCAATAGGTTGTTGTATTCTTGTTCTTTGGTCATTTTGCCCTCCTTTGTGTGCATATGAAAAGTATATACGCACATCTGTACAATGTAAAGAAAAAATAATATTTATTTTGTCGTCGAGGATTGAAAATAATTTGAAATTATTTTTTTGGGTTCTTTGAAAAATTAAGTGGGTAAGTAATGTTTATTGAATTGAGCAAAATTCAACTTACCCGTTACTAAAAAAGCAATGATCTTGAAATATTTGAAGACTCGAAAACCTCTGGCTTTAGCTTTGGCCGCTTGAATGAGCGAGTTGAGACCTTCAAGCAAGCCATTATTGATCATTGACTTTTTCCATTGAAGAACTCCATCCCAATGATTCTTTATTGTGCGAGCAGCCTCTTTAATGGGTTCAATGCGGCTATGCGTGGCCCAGAAGTACCATCTTTTTAATAATGTTTCAAACTGTTCAAATGTTGTGGCTTGATAAATAGCCTGAAAGTTTTCTCTGATGTGTAACGCTTTAATTGATTTTAAATTTAATTTTGTAATGGACAGCTCCTGACGTTTTTGTCGCTGTTTTTTTGTTAAATTTTTTTCGTTCTTTAAAACAACATACCTGCAACCCTTAAGAATAGGATTGTCTTTCACCTCTTGCTTGCGAACTTTATCTACGGCTGTATTTAAAATTTTGATAATGTGATATCGATCAAAGGTGATTTGCGCATTTGGTAAATTGTCTGTGACTCCTCGAATGAAGGCAGGCCACATGTCACAACTGACATCTGTAATTTGTTTGGGATTAGCATTATGCTTCTTGAAGTCCTCAACAAATTTCTTGACGGTGTGTTGATCATTGCCTTCAGCAATATAAATTGTTCGCTTTGCAAGCAAGTCAACAAACAATGTAATGTAATCATGTCCTTTGCGTCTGGATGTTTCATCCATTCCTAAGGCTGTCAGTTGACTATAATCATTATTCGCTAATGCTTCTTCGACATAACGTTCAAGCATAGCCCAAATTTTATAGTCAGATACGCCTATGATTTTACCAACAGTATGCACTGGCATGTGACTGGCTAATTGCAATATTATCGCTTCAAAGAGCATTGTAAATCCATTGCTGAGTCCAGACCATGGTGGGTTGATTAACCGAATTGTATTCTCACCAATCTTGACTCTTGGAACTCTTGCATGAAGATAACATTCATGCTCAAAAAAGTTTAAATGACGCCATTGTTTATCTTGCGTATCGTAAGCTTTGTAATCGCCGTTAATGTTATCTTCTTGTGATTCGTAATGAAAAACAGAGCCTTTATGAAAATCAATATGAATATCCAGCTGCTTATTCTCAACATCAAACTGGATATCTTTAATATACCAAGGATCTTTTATATTTAACGCTAGTTCAAATAATTGTTTGGTTAACATTGGCTCCTCCTGGGTTATTGATTTTTTCCCAAGATTATACCACTGCTACCCACTTAAAATTTCAAAGAGCCTTTTTTTGTAATGAAATTTTAATTTCAGCGCGAGGGTTTTTGCGATCAATGCCCATGCTTGCCAAAGTGACAATAGGAATAACAGTGTAGTTGTCGTCGGAAATGATTTTGTTATCAACCAACAGATCGGCGAGGCTTTCAAATTTATTGCTTAGGTCGGTCTTGCGTGCATCAGCCCACCAGAATCGGACGCTTATTTTTTTGATGGGTTCGCTTATTGGTTTAATGCCTAATAATTGAACGGAAGCGGTTTTATGCCAAGCGACATAATCTTTAGAGGAAATGATGGCGGAGCGTTTGCCGAAGCGGACAATGCGCTTGCTGTTTTTTTTGCTGGGGATGCGTCCGGTAATGGTGATTGTCATAATTGGTTAACAAAGAAGGTTGCGTTACATCGTGGGCGTTGTTTTATGTTTTTTCAATTTATTAAGAATCTGTTTTTCCCTGATTTTATTGATGGTTTTCATTTTTTGGTCATCTGAAAGGTTTTTATAGAAACTTGAGCTTATTTTTTCAGATACTTTTTCTGCATAGACACGCTGATATTGTGCCAATACTTTAGCGTATTCTTCTTCTCCTAATTCAGCCTCAAGCTCTTTAGCGTAATCACCGCTTGGATCAGATATAGCAGGTGCTTTTCCAACTTTATCTAAACGATTAATCTCTAATATAATATCGTTGGTTTTATCATCCCTGAACATACCACCTTTTTGTATCTCTCTACCCATAAAATCATACTTAGCTTCTGGTTTAAATACAGCATTATACACATCATACGAGAGAACAGACGGTATCATACGTACTTTAGCCCAATCAGAAAGACCGTCATAATCAAACCCCATTGTCTTAGCCATCTTTTTAAGATTATTTGATTTTAAAGCCCAACCAACTTTTTGAAAAATGTCTCTACTTTCCTTAATGCCGGGCGCATCCATGATTTGCCCAACCATACCAACTAAATAACCAGCTATCGGATCATCTTTTCGGTTAGCCGCCTGCCTTGCTGTCATTATTGCTGAGATAGGAATATTAATCATAGGAAGATAGCGTAAAGGAACCCATTTACCGCCGATTCTAACGTAATTTGTGCCGGCACCACTCGCTCTTGCCAAGTCATAAGACTTACGATTAATTGTATCCCATGAACCTACATAATCATCATCGTCTAATAAACCGGTAAGTAATAACGCCGCACCAGTTAATCCTACATAGCGAACTAAATTAGAAACAGCCTTTCTCATATCATTAGCTCTAGTAGCCTCATTTGATTTTTGAGAAGCTCGGTTTATATCGTAAATACTTTTTCCTATGCCGTAACCGCTTGCTGTCTTAACTCCCTCTGATATAACTACGTTAACTATTTTAGCAAATGGAATAATAGCCTTACCAAAATTAACACGCCCTATTTTAAGTCCGCGTCTAAATTGAAGAACTTTATCAGCCCAACCATCAGGCTGTGTATTGTTCATCATATGAGCGTCTAAAATACCTGCCTCACGAATCGTCTGCGCTCGTTTATCCTGTGGATCGAAAGAATAGGATTCACGAAGCAAATCATAAGCTCGATCTTGCTCTGTCATTCCTTTAGGTAATTTACCGCGCATTTTTTCAATACTAGCGATTTCTTTAGCCATCATAATAGATGTGTCCGCACGTCCAATATTAGCAAAAAGCATATCTGTACCGCCAGCAAACCATTTAGGAGCTAGATTAACTATTTTTGCAATCTTAGTTGCAACAGCCGCCGTTTTCTCTTTGATACCTTTAGCGTCTTTAAATGATTTTTCTTGTATCTGACCAACATCCTCTCCAAAATATCTGTGTCCATCCTCTAAAGTCTGCATTCTTGATATGTCATAACCTGTTTTATGATAGATACGAACAGCCATTGCAACCTGACGTTTAATAAAATCAACGCTTTTATCATCTGGTTTAATAGCCGAAATTTTAGCACGCATTTTTTCTACAATATCGCTCTGCAAATCAGCATCATTAAACGCACCCGACACAATTCGCTTTGTGATAGCCCGCTCAATACCCGGAACCATTTGATAAAGAAAACTGTTCCTTAAAATTCTAGGTGAAGCTAAAATGCTTGCCCTCATGTAATCAAAAACATTATTTGCTATATCTGATACACCAACATCTTTTAAACTATCAGTGTAATCCTCTAATGCTTTGCGTTTATCAAAATAATCCTCAACTTGCTCTGAATTATCAGCCGTCCAATCATCCTTCTTGACAATCTTATCATATGCGTCACGCTGTTCATTAATCAAATCAGATAGCTTCTGACTTTCTTCCATAGTTACATCGACACCTAGCTCACTTTCAACAAAAGACTGCATAAAATCTTCAAGTTCTGTCGGATTAAGTACACCCAAATCATCTAAAGCCTCAAGCCTAGCCAACGAACCTTTTAAGCGCTTATCGGTACGCAAACGCTCTGTTCCTAAAGTGCGCTCTTCCCAATTAGGCAAGTTACCGCTTTTTAAAAGACGCTCAAACTTACTATTTAAATCTTGCGCCATTTCTGATGAAACATATTTAGAAAATTCAGCTATGCGCTCATCTGTTGTCATATTCCTTAATTCTTTAACATCAATTCCTTTAGCCATAGCCTCTGATTGGTCAAGCGTAAGATCTTTATATAAAGGTTTAGACTGTGCAATATTCTTAAACACCCAATTTTGCATAGCTAATTTTTGGTTAGGCGATAAAAAAGCCTTCTCAAGCGTTGCGTTGGTTGTCTGTGCAGTTTCACCGACATACTTTCTCAACATTTCAACCCTAGCTTCAGATGACTTAGCATTAAATAAAGCGTTCATACTTAAAGCGCCTGATCTAAATGCTTTTTTTAATCTCTCTGCGGACTGTGGTAATAAACAATCTTTTGGCATGCTAGCATAATAGGCTATCAATCATTTTGTCGATTTCAGCCATATTTCCTTTTGAAATAGTTTCTTGTTCGTTTTGTACGTCTACTTTAGCCTTTTTAGACCTCTTTTTAATCTCTCGATTAGCCGCTTCTTTTGCTTTTACCTCATCAACCTCACCCAACTTATTGCCAAGACGCTCTAACCGTGAATCTGTAATAGTGCGTAATATCTGTGGCTTTCCCTTTGGAGATATGTCTAATTTAGCTAAATTTAACGTCTGAGCGGCTTCTGTTATCTCTTTCGATGCCAACCTAGCTATTTCCTCTGCTTGCGCAACCTTGCCAGCTTCTCGCAGTGATACGACCATAGATTGACGTATTGCCTGCGCCTTTACAGATGATGGCGGTTTATCATACCCATACGCAATACGCATAGCCTTAGTTGGATTGCGCTGAATATAGTCAAAAGCACGTTTAGCTTGATTTTTAATCTCTATTGTATCAAATTCTACACCTTTTTCACCAAATCCAAACTGTTCTTTAATGCGTTCATAGTGTTTACTGAATTTTTCATCTATTTTAACCGGCTCTTTCTTTATCTCTTGAATTGATTGCGCCGACTCAGAAACGCCTTTCTGTTCTTGTGCTTTGTTCCAGACGGAGGTGAGTTGGGATTTATCCTTAAAATTAGAAAATAATGTCTTTCCTTCATCAGTTATAACATCACCAATTATGTCGATCGGTTTCTTTGAATCTCCTTGAACTTCGTTAAGCAGTGCGGAAGCAACACCTTTTCGTCTTGCTTCTGGCTTCACTTCAATCATCTTTACAGAGTTTGTGCCTTTATAATAAACGTAATCCACATATCCAAGAATTTTTCCAGTTCTCTCATCTATTGCTTGAACTGTCTCATGATATTCTTGACCAACAGCATCGCCATCCCTTACAAATTTAATTCCTTCTGGTTTTTTAACATGTGAATCAACAAACTCCTCCACCGTATCATACTTCTTCGCCTCTTCGATTAAAGAAGATTCTTTAGCCTCTGTTTTATCGATCCTTGTTCCTGTCGCTTTCTCGTATGCCTCGCGCATGAGTTGTGCTTCATTGGTTAAATTAACACCTTCTTGCAGTTGCTCATCTGTTGGATTTTCTATTGCATGGACGGCGTCAACTTCTGCAATTTTCTTATCTAAATTATTTTTTAGTTCGTCTATTTTTTCTTGATTTCTTTTAATGCTTTCGCCATATGAAAGGGCTGATTCTGTGTCTGAAATCTTTGTCGCATCAACCTCTGCAACCACAATATTTTCTGATGACTTTATGTCTTTAAGTTGCTCTTGAATAATATCGCCTTGCTCGTTTCTTTGTTGTGTGACTTTGTTACCTTGTTCGTCAATGCCGACTTCTTTAACAGCTACTTTTTCAGATTGAGGTTTCAATTCTTCTGATACAACTTCTTCAACTGTCGTAGATTGCTCTTGTGTAGAAACTTCTTTTTCCTGTAAATCTTTTGCTTTTATCTTTTCAATGTCTTTACGTTCTGCAACACTCATCAAAGCACCAGTACCGCCACCTACAACCGCACCTACCGCCGCAGATTCTAAAGCGCCTTCTAACAAGGGGTCTTTAGTTGCAAAATTACCTATTAATTGCTGGGTAAATTCTTGCACGGCCTCACTAGCAGATGACTTAATTCCTTTAAGTATCACTCCACCATTTTCTCCAAAAATTCCCACTTTGTTCGTAAATACTAAAACAGGCAAATTAAGCCAAAAGGATTTTGTAGCCGCCGTACTTGCTTCTTGATGATCTTCACCTTTTGCAATCATCTTATTATAAGACCCACCAGCTTCTACAGAAGCCTCCATAACGGAAGATGCAGAAACACCTAACCATGCGGCAAGGCGAGGCATCATTGATAGCGCCTGAACGCCCCTAGAGATTCCTAATCCCGGCACTAAAAAAGTAGACATTGAACCAATTCCACTTGCCACTTGAAAGGTGAAATCTGGGTCAGGTATTTCATAAAATTCCATCATTTCATCAGCATATTTATTTATGCTGTCGCCAATATTATCAGCTCCAAACCATTTTGCAACCCCACCAATACCTTGAACCATACCAGCAACGCCTGTACCGTAACCTTTTCCTAAACGCTCAAATATTGGTGTTTTTTGTGCTTTTAATTCTTCATCAGGCAAAGAATATCCTTCAGGAACATCATTAATCTTGGAATATCTTTCAGGTATTGCCGAATATCCTTCGGGGATGTCTTGTTCTTGTGGTATCTCACTTGCTTGAGCTTCAGTTACAGCAAAAGGATTTAATGATGAAAATAATTCTTTTAATGTATTTTTACCGGGAATACCGTCAATTTCAAGATTATTATCTTGTTGAAATTTTTTAATTTGCTCAGTTGATTTATTACCTATAATTCCATCTACCGCTCCAACGTCATATCCCTTGTTCTTTAACTGTTGTTGTATTTCTTGATTAGATCGCGGTTGAATATCCTCTAAATAGTCCGCTTCTTTATTGCGGCGGGTGTCATACTTATCGCCAAAATTTCTTAACTCATTAATCATAGCCTCTTCATTTTGATTTGTGATAGCTTTATAAAATTTAGGCGTTCGCTCTTTTAGATTACTTCCATACTGGCGTGCTAATGAAGCTCCTATTGTTTGCATCTTTTCTGGGAGTTGATTAAAAGGAATAGATGAGTCTTTATTAAAATCTGATATGAAGGAATTTAAATTTCTGTCGGTGACTTTATTTAATTCCAATAAATCATTGTCATCAAGCGTAAGCGGTCTATTCTTTAATTTTGACTTAGCGTTTTCTTGTCTTAAACCAATGTAAGGAGATAATTTTTCCAATGTCTCTTTGCGTATACCAGACGATTTAAGACTTTCTAAATTCCATTGTCCTAAATCAACTCCTGCACCAACAGTAACTCCGCTTTTTTCAAGCGGCTTTTGAGTATTTTCATCTAAAGGAATATAGGCTTCTTTTCTAGCTCCACCCTCTAAATCATCAATAAAATCATTGTTGACTCTTAAACTTGGTGGATTTAATTCACTTCTTTTTTTATTGCTGACAATAGGCTCTAAATTGACAACAGAAGCGTCGTCTATGGGTGAATATCCTTCAGGAGCGTCTATTGCTGTACTTTTTGCCATTTACCGTCAACCTTTTCAAATTCTTCAATCTCGCCTGTTGAATTATTTTTAAACTTTTGTCTTTGAGGAGTTTCCTTACCGCTTAAAATAGACTCTGCCTGACCCATGTATGCCTGAACATCGTTTCCATCGGATAATTTTTTAGCCAAATCGACAACATCTTTTTTAGAATACTCTCTTTTTTGAGCATCCATATGTTTTTTCTGAACATCTAGACGCAACTTCTCACGATTCAAATATTCTTCCTCAGGATCTATAAATTCGTAACTGAATTTATCGCCTTTAAAAGATGGGCTTAAAATTCTTTTAGCACGCTGATTCATTACATATTGAGTGACGCCTTGTGGGTCTGCCATATATGCTTGACGTTGCGCTTGAATAGACTGATCGGCTTTCTGACGTGTCTGCTGTTCAACCATACTTACTTCAGATGACTTACCATCCAAAATCTGTTGCTGTTGTTTAGCATATTTTTTATCTAATTCTAAACGAGCTTGATAATCAAGTTCACCCAGAGCGCCTTCACGCTTCATTTTTCCCAATTCAAACTTTCTTTGTTTTTTCTGAAAGTCTAAATCTTCACGCTCTTTTTCTAGTTTTCGACGAGCCTGACCAATGCTTTGTAAATTCTTTAGTGAATCAACATATTGCTTCTGCCCTTCACCAAAAACGTCCGTAGGAGTAAATAAATTTGCCATTTCTACCCCCTTGTATATTTAGCCCATTTGTTAGGATCGCCGACATCAATAGAACCTAATATTGATGTTCCACGAGCTCTATTTGCTTCTGTTGAATCATCTGTTGTAGTAGCTGGCTTTCCTGAAAAAAGACCGCCTTTACCAAACAAAAGCCCTTCCGTTCCTACTAAATCAGTAAGAGCCGCGCCATAAGAGCCTATCTCTTTTGATTTTTGAACTCCTTTTTGACCTTCCAAATTAACTAAAGCCCCTGTTTTGATTGCATTAAATTCGTTTTGCCTTCCACCCTCAGTTTGAGCGGCGCCACGAACGCCTTCTGTAATCCCAACCCCTTGATTCATCAAATACTGTTTACCTTGTAGCATTCTTTGCAAATCAGCGTACCGTAACTTAGTAGAATTATCAGCGATAGGTTGCGCTACTGCCGCAGGAAGCGCACCACCACGCAAACGACCAGTCTTTGCTAAAGCATCTGTTGCGCCTTGCGTAATATCACGATTAGTCATAGCGATTAAATCTTCAAGCTGTTGTCCGCCTGTTTCACCAATGCCTTTGTAATAATCAGGAATGTCGCCCTTTAAAAGATCAATTCCATAATCTTTCAAGAAATCCTGCGTTTCTCGATAGTCAGGGTCTTCATAATATTGTAAATTGCCAATAAGCTCACCTTGAGCCTTTGATGCCTTTCTTGATGCTCTGCCCTGTAAAGCCGCTGTTCCGACACCGACAGCGGCTATTGCCGTTGCGATACCAGAACCAACCAATGCTTTATCACAAGCCTCAAATTTATCAATTTCACATCCATTATTAATATTGGCATGAAAGGAGCCATCCAATCCAATATCATCGGCGATATAAATTCCGTTTAATGATATTCCATTATTTTTTAATAATTTAACAGCATTATTTAATGGCAATAGATTTCCTTGTGATTCTAATTGAAGCAAACAAGAGTAATCTCTTTCTTTTTGTTTAAGCGCTAATACAAGACAGTTTTGTTCTATGTTATTTTTATTGGATATTTTTTTCACATGCGACCAATTTTTCCGTCTTTTTATATTTGATATAGACGATGTATCAATATTATATATTTTAGCTATATCAACCTGACTCATTCCATCTTCTAACATGCTATCTATATCGTGAATATCGCCTTCTTTTAAGTCCACCTTTAAATATCCGCCTTTATTAAAATTGGGTTTTAATAAACGACCTCGATAAGTATTTTTATATTCTCTATCTCTCCTAATGCGACCATAACTAGAAACAGAATAAACACCCTCATATCCGGGTATTTCCTTCCAAACCTCACCACCTTTATACATATCATTCCCCCTTTTCATAAGTTTCTTTCCTGCTACTTGGAATGTGTGACGAAAGCATAATCTCACCACGCTCATCTTTCATAATGTTGCGTAGAGCGGATTCGGTTGACAAATCTTTAATAATTGCCAACACGTTGATTCCTTTACGTTCACCATCCTCTTTCATGTATAACCATGATTGCAGGTCAGATATTTCCTCGTCAGAATACCCTCTGCTCCTAGAAAAGGCTTCCCAATCACCTGACATATAAAGCTCTTGTTGCTCTGGCGTCCAGTCGCTCCAAAAACCATCCTTTTCGTGATCGAATACTTTCTTCGTTAAATCACGAAACTTATCAGAATCGAAAAGATTCTTGTCAATTAAATTAGCTTCTTCTGTAAAGTATTCTAGTTCTTTACAATCTCCAAAACTTTCAATCTCACCCACCTCTTCAACGTGTATCATTTTCTCAAGCGTTTCAATATCGGTGATATTGTCTGGATTAGAATGTATCGTTAACCAAATGGTATCTTCATGAGAAAAACCAAATCGTTTCGTTCCAGGTGGAGCCACATGATGTCTTGCACCAGATATGCGCTTAACACCCTCTTCTGTAAGTACCGACATATCGCCTTTAACAACGATATTTAAGTATGAATCTCTGTGTAGCTTACCAACTACAAAATAACCTTTAGGAATAAATATTTCCCGAATATAAATCCCTTGCGCAAACGAATGTTTTAGAGGAAATGGGTCTGCGCCTAAAGCATTCGGCATGCTTTTAATATGAGCTTCAATCCGTCTGATTGCTTTTCTTATGTTGATATTGACCACACGTTTAGGTGGCAACGTAACATCAAGAAACTCGTTGATTGAAACTCGTTTAGATACCTCTGCTATTGGCGCACAATGAATCATTCAAAATCCTCTTCTTTAATAAGGTCAAATTTAACACCCTCTGCTTTTAAAGCTTCATAAGCCATTTTATTCTTCTTTCGCTCAATTTTCTGCAATTCTTTTGCTTTTTTTTCAGCTTTTTTTATTGCGTTAGCCTCTGCGCTTAATTTATCTACGTTGACAACAAAGCGCCCATCTTCAAACGTGTAATACTCCGCTTGATACGTCAACGGATAGTCGCTTAAACGCCCGTCGAGAATAACCTTTTCCCAACCTTCTTGAAGTACAGCATCGTCACGCTTGCTGATTGACTTAACCTCTTTGGTTTGTTGGTCAAACAACACGTAAACTTCTGCGTAACTATTTGTTGATGTCAACAAAATGATAAATAGTAATAAATATTTCATGTTTTCTCCTTTTAATCTAGTGGAATCCAATAAACTGTGTGCGTTCCATTATTATTAATGGATATTACCGCTTGCCAATAATCTCCTTGTTTAATTGGAACAACACAAGTATTTCTTGTAATAGGTGCAAAAGCATTATGATAAAAAGCATACGCACCACAACGTACAGTAGATGGTGAAGATGACCCATCTGACAAAATATTGAATCCAGCTCTAGAATCAGAAACATCTTGTGATGCGGCAATAGCAACAACAAATCCATTTGTTGTTGCTTGATATACAGTAGTAATTGTTTTTGTTTCCCAATCGCCTAATTCATAAATATTATCATTATTTATTGTCACAATATTGCTTGAGCTATTGTTATAAAAACTCCCTAACCGCTTGTAATAAGTGACGCCTGTTGGAGCGGATGAGCTTGTTGAAATGTAATAAGTGCAACTTTCATCTGATGCTGTGCTTGTGCCGCAATAGACATAATAAGTAGTGCTTGACGCTTCGGAGCCTGTGTCAATATTGCTGAATGTGATATTTGATGCTGATGTTTGGTTCATCATCAAGCGGATAGTGCCTGCCGCATTTGATATAACTGTAGACCCTGCGCTCGCCACAATCGTTGACGCAGAGCCATATGTTAAACGAACCGTATTAAGGTCTGACAGGACTCGTTCAAGAGCGTCGTTGTTTGCTTGATTATCAGTTGGAAAGTCAACCCAATCATCTGTTGTCAAAGGCACTGCTTTTGTCCATTGTCCAGCTAGAACAACTGTGGGCAAAAACAATAACATTAAACTTAAGACTATTTTTTTCATATTATTCTCCATTTATTACCATTGAACTAAAACAAAGCCGTCTGCGCCGTTTCCTGCGCCAGAATGTGGGTTTCCGCCTTGTCCACCACCACCTCTATTTGCTGTGGGCTGAATTGCCGTTCCAGCTCCACTAGACGCTTGTTGACCCCCTTTTCCAAAAGCAGTGCCACCACCAGCGTAAGAAGCCCCATCTCCTCCTGAAATTGATGCTAATGTTCCCGCTGTTGAAGAACTAGCGTCGCCGCTATCAAAGCCGCCTGTTCCATCTCCATTTCCTCCATCAGCAACAATAAAAGAATCGAAAGAGCTGTTTTCCCCATTACTTCCAGGATTCCCCGAAGCGCCACCTTCACCAACTACGACATTATAAGAATTTCCACCAGTTACAAGATAAGGAACGCTTATTTTTGATGCGCCCCCACCTCCACCGGGATCGCCGTTACTATCATCGCCACCAGCTCCGCCTCCAACCATTGTAACGTAAACAATAGTTATATTATCTGGTGCTGTAAATGTTCCATCTGATGTAAAAAGCTCAAAATTATCAGAACTGGTTACAGGATTCCAAGTAACTGCTCCAGCGCTATCATCCCAATAAAGCGTTGCGTCTACATCAGGATCAACCAATGCCACGCCTGTTCCGCCATTTGCCAAAGGCAAAATTCCAGTTACCCCTGATGTAAGTGGTATTCCATTTTCTAATGTTGAAATACGTTGTGTATATCGGCGCAATTGTTCATTGATCACCGGAAGCGTATTATTTTCATAAGAAGTAATAACCTCTTGAGCGTTAGAATTAATTGCTAATAAAGTAGAAAATAATAATAAAAATGCAATTCTCTTCATCATAAATTTGTCCTATATGTCGTATACGGTTGGGTTTCAAGTCTGACTAAAGCCTGTTTCACTTTCCATTGCTCTGTTCCAGTATCGGATAAATTTATGCTCCAATATTTTCCTATCGGCATACCGTCAATAACATTAGGTGTATAAGCATATATCTTAGCGTTATTAGTTCCGAAATACGCATCCCTATTGTTATCAGTTGGATCAATGGATAAATCAATATCAAAAGATGTGGTTTGACCAAGTTCGTTCTCTAAAGCAACGGTTAGCGTTCCTTCCGTTCCTTCATAATAAAGCTGTATCTCTTTAATCATTTTAGGATAATCATTGCCGAATTTTTCTTTGCCGCCATGCCATAAAGAAAGAAACGATGGCTCTGATTCAACGCCGCTTTTCTGATAAGATAATTTCACAACAAACGCATTAGATTGAAATAACGCCGGTGTTTCAGTCCATGATGTAGATGAAAGATTTGCTCTAAATTGCAGGTATTGGTCTGCTGTTAGCCCTGAAATATCCGAACCAGACGGATCAGAAACAGCAGTTGAATATGATGCGCCTGAAACAGCGCCCTCTGTCGCCCCTGTTCGTATTTGAAAAGTAATATCGCCAGTTGAACCTAAACTTTCATTCCAAGTTATTTTATCTAAACTTTCCGCACTGATATTGATAATAGGCGATTCCCAAGTACCAGTTAAACTGTGCATTAGCCATGTTTTGCTTCCTGAACCAGCCCAAGTACCAGCGCCTAAAGTTCCCCATGTCGTATTATTTCCTAATGTCAAAAGAGGAGAATCTTCTATGACCGATATTCTTGTTTCCGAAAATGTTCCTTCTTCAAACTGACTTTTATATCGGTAATTTAAGCCAACAAACGCACCGCCATTAGCGTAAATTGTTCCATCTACCTCGCTAGAACCTGTATACAATATCCCGTAATCATCGCCTGAATCGTAATTAGCAAAACTATCCACATGGCTATTATCTTCAGTGTAAGAGTTGCGCGTGATGTCAAGTATCAATACTTTGTCATTGTTTGCCGCTCCACTTTGTGCGCTTGTGTAAGCCATATAATAACTATTATTATGATATATCCCAGCTACCTCATCTTGATTAGTTTCTAAAATATCCCTCATCTTATCTGAAACGACATCTGATATAAGCTCACTATTTTGTCCAGTGAAGTTATAAAGACCAAAGCGCCCGGGATAAATAATTCCGTTTATTCCATTAACAACCGCCCACGGCGATACCGCACCAATGAATGAAAAAGGGTCTGATATTGTCCATGTGCTTGATGCTCCCTCTGTATAAAATTTGTTTATTGTTCTGGTCTTTCCAATCGTTAAAATACCTAAAAGATTCTTTATAAACATAATCTCATCCCCATCATCAGGGCGAATAAGCTCGTAGTCTACATCTTGAACAAAATAATCTGGTTTAAGTGTATCTGACCAATAAATAGTAGACTTTCCATAAGCAACGCCTGATGGGTCATTTCCAATAAATAACCTCTCATCGTTAATTACAGGAAACTTGCCATAAGGCGGTGTAGCATTAATACCGGCTGATACTGTCGCCCATGTTGGTGCCGCATCGCTTGATATTGTTGCATCTGAAGATGTGTCAGCGTATGCCTGCGTTGAATTGTCGCTTATTGTTGCTACTTTATAAAATGTTGTATCTGATGTAACCGCAGACCTTGATGCATTGCCAAGAGTTCTATAAATATATCGCGCTGTCGTTCCTTCCGGGCCCAAAGGAATATCTGTCAAATATGTATCGTAAATTGTATCGTCCGTTTCAATAGGATTGCTACGAGCATCAGAATAATAATAAGAGCCGTTTACCAAATAAGCAACTTTATACTGATACCAACTTGAAGCATCTAAATTTGTTCCAGTATTAAGCTCAACAAACGGCGCTCCTAAATCAGCCAATAAATCGCCTGCTGTTCTAGCCTCATCCTCTCCGTCTACTTGCGTTTTACCATCCCACTTCTTAGCTGGATCAGTTCCGTTCATTCCGATCAGATTGTCTTTATATGTAACAAATGACCATCTTTTACCGTCAGTTCCATTTGCATAAAGAGATTGGCAATTACCATCCGCATCAATATAATCAACATAAGTTGATGATGTTGCGATGGTATATTTTGTATTATCTGACTTGTAATAACGATAAAGACTTTTAACAGGCGCTGAATGACATTGGGAAAGGATTAAGTTTTTTTGTCTCTTTGCGACCGCTCCGTATTCTTCATTGAAGCGCACATTAATCGCTTCTTTGGCATCCCCACCATTAACCAAAAATTCAGACTTATGCGAAGTCATTCCTTTTGAAAAATTATTAATGACAAAAAATTGATCTTCTGCATGACTTACGCCTGTCATTAGAATACCAAACAATATAAAACACAATAATTTACGCATTAAAACCTCATTCCGTTATACGGACTTCCTGTTGCATCTGGTCTACGTTTTATTTGACGCTTTGCTTTACGCACTGCTTTTAAAAATCCATCCTCGCCCATATCTGTATCAGCAACTGTTCCGTATTGAGGCTTTGCTTTCCAGCCCACAAAGGCAATGAGAGCTTCGTCCATAGGTCTAAACGCTGTAATTTCAACTGTTGAACCTGAAAATGGGAAATGATCGTCGCTACTCATTAAATTAGCCGTTCGCAAATGCTCAACTCTGAAAGCATCTGTTCGCGCTGTATCTGGTGGTGGATAGAAATTAAGCCTATCGCCATCGATATAATAATATTGAGGCTGTGTTACAGATGCCGCATTAATAAAATCAGGGAAAATGCGCTGAATGTATTGTTTTGTTTTTCCATAAACCTCCTTCCATTCGCCGGAAGATAATTTGAAATAAATAGAAACGTTTTCAATTCCCAAAAAATCAGGAATGTTTTCTGAAATAGCGTATTCAGCGACATCTTCCAATGAATCAAAATATGATGTTTTGGTGTAAAACTTTCCTATTCCATTGCATCTGTCACATGCTTGATTCAATAGTTCAGTTAAATAATCATCGGTTATTCCTGTCTGACCTAAATTAACCAGCTTCAATTTACAGCGTTGCTTTAAATCTGATAGTTTCATGGCTCCAACCTTTTTAATAATCGTTCAAACGCCTCTGCTGTAAAGCATGTGTCACCGTTCGATGTGTAATAAACGTCCGTGTCTTTAATCAAGGTAACGCCTCGACTAGCGCAACCTGTTGACCCTATCAAGAGCATCAACGAGACGACTAATATCTTTATCTTTATGTGCTTTAAGTGCATCATTTGCTGCTTCTTTTATTTTGTTGTCCTTGCGTGTTTTCTCGCCAAAGAAATAAAACGCTAACCTTCCCAACATTAGCAACAGAGCGATGATTCCGCTTTCCATTACTTCGCCTTAAATGCTTCGATTGCGTTCCATACTTCTCTGGATTCTTTTTTGATCTTTGTTATTTCTTCCGCTGTGACTTTGTTATCCTCTAACGCTGTATCAATAGCGATAAAAACGTCAGCCCCTTCTTTTAACAACTTCTTTGCTTTTATTACATAAGGCAAAACAAAACTTAAAACAAAAGTTGTTGCCACTGCGATAACA
>Ga0100403_1002141_pt1 | contig 16302 bp, 12 predicted proteins | sample CryGeymet201501t_FD_83663 | JGI IMG/M metagenome (GOLD analysis project Ga0100403, IMG submission 83663) | Groundwater microbial communities from Crystal Geyser aquifers in Utah, USA - Crystal Geyser metaG 2015-01t | ecosystem: Environmental > Aquatic > Deep subsurface > Groundwater | place...
ACGAAGTTGATCCGCTTCGCCGCCGGTGTATCCGGCGCCGACGATCGCGATTTGCATCACCTGCTCTTGGAAGAGCGGCACTCCGAGCGTTCGCTCCAAGATCGGATCGAGGCACGGGTGCGGCGAATCGATCGGCTCTTCGCCGTTTCTCCGGCGCAAGTACGGGTGAATCATCCCGCCTTGGATCGGCCCCGGCCGGACGATCGCGACCTCGACGACGAGATCGTAAAACGATCGCGGCCGCAATCGCGGCAGCATCGCCATCTGCGCGCGGCTCTCGATTTGGAAGACGCCGACCGAGTCGGCTTCGCAGAGCGCGGCGTACACGGCGGGATCTTCTGCGGGGATCGACGCGAGGCGATCGATCGCCGACACGCATGGTGACGGCGCCGAAGACGACCGGCCCATGGTCGGCGAGGCGACGAAGTCGAGCATCTTCCGAATCGCGGTGAGCATCCCGAGGCCGAGGACGTCGACCTTGAAGAAGCCGAGCGTGTCGATGTCGTCCTTGTCCCATGGCACCACCGTTCGATCCGGCATCGTCGCCGGCTCGACCGGCGCGACCTCCACGAGCGGCGCGGCGCTCAGCACGAAGCCGCCGACGTGGATCGACAAGTGCCGCGGATACCCCTGAATCAACCGCGCGAACGTCAGCACCAAGCGCACGCGCGCGTCGAGCGGATCGAAACCGGCGGCGCGCACGCGCTCGGCCGGGAGCTCCGACAACCGGTCCCACCACGAGACGAGCGTGCTCATGCGATCGACTTGCTCGAGCGACAAGCCGAACACTTTGCCGACCTCGCGGAGCGCGCTCTTTCCGCGGTACGAGATGACCTCGCTCACCATCGCGGCGCGATCGCGCCCGTAGCGCCGATAGAGCTCTTGGATGACCTCTTCGCGGCGCTCGTGCTCGAAGTCGACGTCGATGTCCGGCGGCTCGCGACGCTCGGCCGACAAGAAGCGCTCGAACAAGAGATTGGTGCGCGCGGGATCGACCGCGGTGACGCCGAGGCAATAGCAGACGGCGCTGTTCGCGGCGCTGCCGCGGCCTTGACAGAGGATGTCGCGCGCGCGCGCGATGTCGACGATCGTGTGGACGCTGAGGAAGTACGGTGCGACCTCGAGCTTCGCTATGAGCGTCAGCTCTTTTTCGATCTGCGCGCGGACTTTCTCCGGCAGGCCATCCGGGTAGCGCGTGCGCGTGCCTTCGTACGTGAGGCGGCGAAGCGCTTCGTCCGGCGTTTCGCCTTCGAAGGCGGGGCGATCGATTTCACTAGGGAAGCGGTACTTGAGCGACTCGAGCGAGAAGCGGCACGCGTCCGCGACGACGCGCGAGCGCGCGAGCCACTCGGGATGGTCCGCGAAGAGGCGCGTCATCTCTTCGCGCGATTTCAAATGCGCTTCGGCGTTCGGCGCGAGCGCGCGGCCGGCGCGATCGAGCGTCGTCCCTTCTCGGATGCAGTGGAGCACGTCGAGGATCGGCTTTTCGCCGCGCTAGGCGTAGCGCACGTCGTTCGTCGCGCAGATCGCGACGCCGTGCTTCTCCGACATCTCGACGGCCGCGGCGACGCGCGCGCGATCGTCGCCGTCCATGTGGCGGTGCACGGACAAGCTCAATCGATCGCCGAACGCTCGCGCGAGCGCCGCGAGATCGCGATCCGAGATCGGCCATGCGATCGAAGGATGCGCGAGCGCCCACAGTCCTTCGGCGTGCTCGCAGACGAAATCGATCGGCACGCCCGCGAAGAGGTTACGCGCGGACGCGCCGTGAACGTCGCGGCGCGCAACTTCCGGCGCGCGCGCCTTTCCTTTCGGATGGCGCCGGTGGCTCTCGGTCAGGATGCGGCAGAGGTTCGTGTAACCTGCATGCGTTTCGACGTAGAGCGAGAGCGCGCCGTTCGGCGTGCTCGTCGCGGGATCGTCGAGCGTGAGCTCGCAGCCGACGACGAGGCGGACGCCGTGCTTCTTCGCCTCTTCGAGCGCGCGGACCATCCCGTAGAGTCCGTCGCAGTCGGCGATGCCGATCGCGTCGTAGCCGAGCGCCGCCGCGCGCTGGAGGATCGCTTCGGGCGGTGAGGCGCCGCGGAGAAACGAGAAGTTCGTGCGTGCGGTGAGCTCGACGTACACTGAACATCAGTATAGCTTCGAACGCCGCGTCGTCAGCTCCCTTTCGCGACGTCGATCGAGAGCTCGCCGTACTGCCCGGGCTCGTCGAGCCGAACCTTCACCGCCTGACCGCCGCCGACGACGTCGAAGCGGTACTCGTGCGACGACTGGAGCGTCGACTCGCGCGGCGTCGGGCGCGTCCACGTCGCGCCGCCGTCGACGCTGACCTCGAGGAGCGACTGCGCGCGCGGAGCGCTGAGCGGCGTGCCGTTCGGGCAGAGGCTCGCGGCCGCGGTCGGCCACGCGAAGATCCACGCCGCGTCCTTTCCGACCTTGCCGGTGTCGCCGCCGGGCGACGCGTACATCGGCGCGGGCTCGGGCGTGCCGCCGCACGGCTGCTGCCACGAGGTGCTCGACCAGATGCTGTACGTCCCCTTCACTTCGAGGACGTACGCGCTCCCGGCGACGAGCGCCACGGCGCCGGACGCGGGACCGGCGACGAGACCGCCGTCGACCGCGGCGGTATCGAGGACGAGGTGATCGACGATCGCGCCGATCGTTCCGCCGTCTTGCGCCGCGCCGTCGGCGGTCGTTCCGGAGTCGCTGCCACCTCCTCCGCCTCCGCTCGGTGGGTGCGTCGTGCCGCCGCCTGCTTGCGGCGGCTCGGAGCCGCTGCCGCACGCGGCGATCGCAACTCCGAGCGCGAGGGCGAAGTGACGCATCATACGAAGAGTATAGCGGCAGCGGTCAATCCATCCATCCGCGAAGCTTCGCGTTCGCTTCGCCGTCCTTCGCGTCGCGCTCGATTTCGATCCACGCGACGGCGACGGGCCGATCACCCGCACGAGCTTTCGAAGAAGGCTGATCGATCTCCGCGCTCACGAGATCGCGCACGACCACGTCCGTGCGCCGATCGCCTTCGGCGCCGCGCCACCATTCGATCGCTTCGAGGCGCGCGAGGAGCTTCGGGCGCGCGAGCGGCTTGCTCGGGGGCGCGACGCCCTCGCCGAGGAAGCGCGACGGCTCTGGCGCGGTCGTGAGGAGCGGCGCGCACGGCTTCGCGTTCGCGTACGGGACGAGGCGCGCGCGCGCTTCGGGGATCCACGTGTCGACGAGCTCGATGACGCCCACGTTCGCTTCGCCGATCTCCGCCGACAGCTCCGCGACCAGACGCGGCAGCGCGACGTCCGCGCGCGGCTCGGCGTCGAAGAGCGCGAGCGCGCGTCCTTCCGCGCGCGCGAGCTCCGGCACGCGCAACGTCACCGCGAGCACGGGCGCGCGGAAATGACCGTGATGCAACGTCGCGTAAGCGTCGACGCGCGCGCGCAAGACGCCGAACAAATCCTGCGCGCGCGCCATCGGCATCGGCAGCGCGAGCGGCAGCACGATCTTCGCGTCTGCGCCTTCATCGCGAATCATCGCGCGATCGAGCGTCATCACGATCTCGACGCGCGACGCGGCCATCGCGCGGCCGAGGAGGCGCGCAGACAAGCGATCGCACAGCGTCTTCGTCACGAAGAAGATCGCTTCGGTCGACTCGACGCCGTATTCGAGATCGATCCGCTCTTCCAAGATCGATGGCGGACGGTACGGATCGAGCGGCGTCGCGTCCTCGCCGCGCAAGAGCGCCATCACGTCGTGCGAGGCGGCGCCGAGGCGCGTGCCGAGGCCGCGCGCGGGGAGCTTCTGCAGATCGCCCGCGGAGCGCATGCCGACGCGCGAGAGCCACGCGCGCGCTTCGTCGTCGAGCGGGAGCGCCGCGAGCGGCAGCGCGCGGATCGCGGCGGCGTTCTTTCCGCGCGGGACGACGAAGGGGCCGGCGCGATCGCACGGCGCGTGCCCGGCGACCGCCGCGGCGACGCGCGGTCCGTCGGCGATCGCGACGCGGCAGGCGTGGCCCATCGCGCGCACGCATTCTCCGATCTTCTTCGCGAGCGCGGCCTCGCCGCCGAAGAGATGATCGCAGCCGGTGACGTCGATCCACACCGCCGCGTCGCCGACGGCTGGCGTCGGCGCGGAGTCGGCGACGCGCGTCGCGGTCGTCGCTCCGAACGCGAGCGCAGCCTCGGCGACGCGCTCGATCGCAGCTAGCACTTCGTCGTCGTGGACGACGCGCACGCGAAGGTCCGCCGTCTTCGCGCGCGCGGCGGCGATCGTCTGTCCGCGGCGAACGCCGAGCGCGAGCGCCTCGCGCGACACCTCGTCGATCCGCGTGTTGCCGAGCAAATCGGTTTCGCGCTGAACCGCGCCGCCCGCGCGCGCGACGACGACCGCGAGCGGATCGTCCACGGCGCCTTCGATCACCAGGCGCGCGCGCGCGAGCTCGAGGTGAACGCACGGAAGAACGACGGCGGCGAAGCGGCTCATCCTGCCTCCGATCGATCGCGCGCGGGCGCGTCGTCCGCGCGCGGCGGACGAAACGGCACCGCGCGCGCGAGCCCGACGCGGCCGAAGCGATCCTTCGCGACGCGCATCGTGACGCCCGCCGCGCTCGTTCGCGTCATCTCGATACGAAGCGCGACCGGCATCGGCGCGCGCGCCGCGTTCGCGTCGGTCAAGAGGATCACCGTCGCTCCCGCTTCTTCCGCGGCGAGCGCGAGGCGCCGCGCGATCGTCTCCTCGGGAATCGTGCGACGCTTGCTCCGCGCGTTCGCGACGACCGCGAACGGGATCGGATCGAAATCGACGACGACGACGTCGAGCCCGCGCGACGCGCACACCTTCACCGCGACGCGCCCGATCTCCGCGCGCGGCGGACGCACGACGAGAAGCCGCGACAAATCGATCCCCGCGCGCGCCGCGCCCGGACCGTAGAGCGTCGCCTCCGGATCGATCCACGCGCACCACGCGCGCGGATCCTTTCGCTGCGCCGCGCGCACCGCCGCGAGCGCGAAGCTCGTCGCGCCGCCGAGCGCGCGCGGCGTCGCGATCTCGACGACCCCGCGCGGAAGCCCGCCGTCCGGCAAGAGCGCATCGACCTCCGGCCAATCGAGCGAGAGCCCCGCCGGCCGCGCGAGCGCACGATCCGCGCGATCGATCTTCGATCCGAGCCGAGCCAGCAGCGCATCGACCGCAGCACCCATGGGACTGAACAGAATAGCAGTGCATTGAAGGAGATCACAGGGAGACGGGGAGACAGGGAGATTTTATGGCCGAGCCCACAAATCCGCGATCGACAAACATCCCCAAAATCCTCCCCGTCTCCCCGTCTCCCTGTGAATCCCATCCCTGCCGTTTCGCAGTGCTAAAGAGGACTCGATGGATCCGCATCTCGCGCGCCTCCGCGATCTCCTCCGTGAGATGGGCTCGGTGCTCGTCTGTTATTCGGGCGGGATCGACAGCGCGTTCGTACTCGCAGTCGCGCACGACGTCCTCGGGGCGCGCGCGATCGGGATGACGGCGGTGAGCCCGAGCCTCGCGCCGTTCGAGCGCGAAGCGGCGATCAGCGTCGCGAAGCAAATCGGCGCGCACCACGAGCTCGTCGAGTCCTTCGAGATCGACAATCCGAAGTACGTCGCGAACGAGACCGATCGCTGCTTTCACTGCAAGAGCGAGCTCTATCGAATCAGCGAGGCCAAACAGAGAGAGTGGGGCCTCGCGTTCGCGGTGAACGGCACGAACCTGGACGATCTCGGCGACTATCGTCCAGGCCTCGAAGCGGCGAAGCGCGCGAGCGTGCGCAGCCCGCTCGTCGAAGCGGAGTTTCGCAAGGACGACGTGCGAAGGTGCGCGTCGATCCTCGGGCTGTCGATCTGGGACAAGCCGGCGGCGGCGTGCCTGTCGTCGCGCATTCCGTACGGCACGCAGGTGACGCGCGAGCGCCTCGCGCAAATCGGCGGGCTCGAAGCGGAGCTTCACGCGCTCGGCTTGAAGCAGGTGCGCGTTCGCTGGCACGCGCTCGGCGAGGCGCAGGGCACGACCGCGGGCGCCATGGCGCGCGTCGAGGTCGCGAAGGACGAGCTTCTTCGGGCGTTCGAACGGCGCGACGCGATCGTCGAAGCCGGAAAGAAATACGGCTTCAAGTACGTGACGCTCGATCTCCAGGGTTATCGAACCGGGAGCCACAACGAGGTCTTGAACGGCAAGTCGCTTCGCGTGTTGTGACGGCGCGATCAGCCCGGGTGCTGCATCCGCCACGTCGCCGCGGTCGTCTGCACGATCGGGATGCGCAGCGCCGGGTTCGGATGGCTCTGCAAGAAGCCGATCGGGTTGAGCGGCGAGATCCCCGCGGCCCGCTCGAGACGCCCGAAGAAATCGAGCAGCGTGAGCCCGCCCGCTTCGGTCCAGCGATAGCCGACGCTCGCGCGCGCGCGCCCCGCGTCGAGCGTGTTGATCGCGCCCGCGACGTCCGCCGCCGCTTCGTTCGGCTGGTTCAAACCGGGCAAGACGCGCGTGAAGAGCTGCCCGATCTGCGCCGGATTCGGACCGCCGCTCGCCTGCCCGTTCGCGCAGCCGGTGTGGCCCAAGTAGTGATGCCCGAGCTCGTGACCGAACGTGAACGCGATGATCTCGTCGAAGATCTCGTGCGCGCGCGAGAGGCGCGCCGGATCGGCCCAGTACTGGTTCGGCACGATGCCGCCGGGGAGCGCGGCGCTCGATCCTCCTTTTTGCACGAGGCGCGGCGCGACGTACTGAAGGTACGCTTCGTACGTCTGCGTTCGGAAAAGCTCGTCGGTCGCGCGCGTCTGCGACATCGCGTCGACGGCTTCGAGCAATCCCTCGGTGCCCGCGATGAACGGCGCGCCCTGATCGTCGCAGCCCGCGAACGCGTTCACCTCGTTCGGGTTCTGATCGAAGACGAGCGGGATGCCGCGCACCTTCGCTTGGTTCGCCGCGCTCAGGTTGTTCACGAGCTCGACGAGGACGTTGCGCACCTCTTGTTGCCACGCCGCGGCGCCCGAGAGCGGCGGGAGGAGCGGCCGCGCCGGCGCGGTCGGCTGCGGTTGCGGTTGCGGCTGCGTCGCGCTCGGCTGCGGCTGCGGATAGCCGGGCGGAGCCTGCCCCGGAGGATATTGGCCGGGCGGATATTGCCCCGGAGGATATTGGCCGGGCGGATACGGTTGCGGGTATTGGGCATGCTGCTGCGGGCTCGACGTGTTGCACGCGGCGAGCGCCACGAGCGCCGCGAGCGACGCCCGTCTCATGACGATGCCTCCACGCGCGCGATCTCCTCGCGCGCGCTCCTCAGCGCTTGCGCGACCTCGCGCGCGTCCTGATACCGATCCGCCGGGATCGGCGCCATCGCCTTTTCGATGATCCCGCGCCACGACGGTGGAATCAGCTTGGCTGCCTTCTGTATTCCCGAGTCGAGCCGCGCGGCCGCGGCGACGATCGGGTTCTCGCCGGTACGGACGAGCCCGCTCGGTGTCGGCGGCGGCGGAGGCTCGCCGACGAGGCCTTCGTAGAGCACCGAGCCGAGCGCGAAGATGTCGCTTCGTCCGTCCACTTCCACGCCCGTCTCCTGCTCCGGCGACATGTACCCGGGCGTTCCGAGCGGACCGCCGGTGTTCGTGATGCGCGTCTCTTCCCACTCGACGCGCGCGATGCCGAAATCGAGGAGCTTGACGCGCATCGGCCCGGCCGGATCTTCGCGATCGACGGCGAGGAAGATGTTCGACGGCTTGAGATCGCGATGAACGACGCCTGCCGCGTGGACCGCGGCGAGCGCGTCGCAGACCTGCATCGCGATCGGCAGGAGCTCCGCCGCCGAGAGGCGGCCCTTTGCTTTCAGGCGCGTCGCGAGCGACTCGCCGTGCAGGAGCTCCATCACGAGGTACGCCGTGCCGTCCGGCAAGTGGCCGTGATCGATCACCTCGACGACGTTCGGGTGCCACGACAAGCCGAGCGCTTCGGCCTCGCGGCGCAGACGATCGCTGGCGACCGCGTCGTGCGCAGCGGCCGCGCGCAAGAGCTTGATCGCGACGGGCATGCCGTCGCTGATGCGCACCGCTTCGTAGATGACGCCGCTCGCGCCCGAGCCCATGCGCTGCTTGATCCGGTACTGCCCGGCGGCGACCGATCCTTCGAGCTGTCCGGCCTGCGCCTTTTCGCGGTTCTCTTTGAGGACGAGGCTGCGTTCGAGCGCGTGCACGCGCATCGCTTGGGCGTGCGTCTCGGCGCGACGAACGAGATCGCGCGCGCGCGCCGCGCCGAGCAGCGCGCCGCCGAACGTCGCGATCCCCGCGACGAGCGCGCCGATCTCGAGCGACGTGACGCGCGCAGCGAGCGGGCCTACGCCGAGCGCCGCGCCGATCGTGCCGCCGATCGCCGCCGACTTGCGAATGTCCGCGCGCGGCCACTCCACGACGAACTCCTGCGTCACCGGCGCGGACTTCGGCGCGTCGCGCTCTTCGACGCGCGCCTCGCCGTAACCGAAGAGCGCGGGCACCGCGAGGAGCTCCGCCATGCGCGCTTGGCGCAAGAGTCCGTCCTCTTCGAGCGCCGGATCGTGCGCGATGTTGACGCGGCCGCGCCAATATCCCGGGCGCGCGACGAGCGTCTCCCAGCGCGTGGTGCGGCCGTACTCGCTGTCGGCCGAGTCGAGGCGCGTGAACGCTTCGGCGGGCGCGGTCGTCCCGCGCAAGACGCGCATCCAGACGCCGAGGTTGTCCGGCGCCACGAGGTGGCGCCACAAATCGCGAATCGCCTCGCGCGACGTCGCCTCCGAGAACGCGCGGAGCGCGCCGTGGAGCGCCGCGAGCGGCACCGTGCGCGTCTCGTCTTCGAGATCGTCGCGCACCATGCGAATCGACTTGAGCCAGGCGTCCGCCAGAGCGGTCCCCTTCGCCGCTTCGAGCGCGCGAAGCATCGCTTTAAGGAGCGCGGAGCTCGTCTGCCCCGAAGGAAAGCTGCGGCGGTTCAAGCTGACTTCGAGCGTAGCGCGACTTCCCGCCGTTAGCAGTCAGCGATTACCGGTTAGCCGTTGGCGCGTTAGCGGTTAGCCTGAGAGGGCTGATGGCCGAGGGCTGACCGCTAATCGCCAAATGCTGACGGCTAGCTTCGGAATCGTGCAGAAGATCGACGGCGCGCGGCTCGGGCCGTTCGATGCGGCCGTCGTGCGGACGCGCGCGCCGGGCGCGACGCATCATCTGCTCGTCGTATCGGGGCGGCGCGGGCTGCGCGCCGCGCTCGTGTCCGGCGAGGCGCGCGCGGCGGTGCGCGACGCGAAGCACCCGGCGCTCGCGGCGTGGCGCGCGCGGCTCGAAGGGGCGCGCGTGGTCGCGATCGGGCGTGAAGGCGTGACGTTCGAGCGCGCCGGCGAGACGGTGTGCCTCGCGTGCGCGTCGGGGCGTCTCGCGCTCCGCGACGGAGGCGACACGGGCGAGCCGATCGAAGAGGACGCGACGCTCGGAGACGAGATCGCGCCCGCGGCGATCGCGGCGCGGCGCGACGCCTTGGTGAAGGCGATCGCGCGCGCGCTCGCGCGGATCGATCGGCGGGTCGACGCGGTGAAGCGCGATCTCGCGCGGATCGCGGAGGCCGAAGAGGTCGCCGCGCGCGCGCAGCTCTTCGTGGCCGAAGCGGCGCGCGTGCCGCGCGGAGCGAAATCGATGTCGGTCGTCGACTGGTCGACCGGCGAAGCGAAGACGATCGAGATGCCGCTCGATCCGGCGAAGGGCGCGCGCGAGCAGATCGACGCGATCTTCAAGCGGGCGCGCCGGCTGAAAGAAGGCGCGCGCGTCGGTCGCGCACGGCTCGCCGATGCCGAGACGACGGCCAGCGCGCTCCGTACGATCGCTGCCGAAGCGCCGAGCGCCGATCTCGCCGCCATCGACGCGCTCGCCGCGCGCGCGCAGAAGATCGCGCCGCGCGATTTCCGCGCCGCGACCGCGAACGAGCCGCGCGCGGCGAAGCAAGAGCCGCTCCCTCCTTACAAGACGTTCCGCGGCGCGAGCGACGCGAAGATCCTCGTCGGCCGCGGCGCCGCGCACAACGACGAGCTCACGCTTCACGTCGCGAAGCCGCACGATTTGTGGCTGCACGTCAAAGGGCAGTCGGGCGCGCACGTCGTCGTCCCGCTCGCCAAGGGCGCGTCGTGCCCGCCCGACGTGCTCGTCGACGCCGCGCACCTCGCCGCGCATTTTTCCGGCGCGCGCGACGAGGCGGTGGTCGAGGTCGCGTACGTGCCGAAGCGCTACGTCCGCAAGCCGCGCGGCTCCCCGCCCGGCCTCGTCACGCTCGAGCGCGAGAAGGTCATCGTGCTCCGCAAAGAAGAAGCGCGAATGCGCGCGCTGCTCGAGAGCGAAGAGCGCTGATTGCGCTAGGCTCGCGGCGTGCGCCTCGGAGAGCTCGTCGGACGTTGGGTCGGCAAGGTCGAGGTCGTGCTCGCGGGCGCGGACGAAGATTTGCGCGACGGCGAAGAGGCGCTCGCCGCCGGAAACCCGATGCGGGCGCGCGCCGCTGCGCACCGCGTCCTCTCGCGGGCGCCGGATTCGCCGCTCGGCCTCGCCCTGCTGGCGGACGCGTGCGAGATGGCGCACCTCGACGCGGAGCTCGCGCTCACGCTCGAAGATCTCGCGCGGCGGACGGCTTCGCGCGCGGAGGTGTGGGTGCGTCTCGGCCGCGCGCGGATGGCGACGCGCGCGTCGCGCGAGGACGTGCGCGACGCTTTCGTGCGCGCGCTCGCCGTCGCGGAGAGCGGGAGCGACGCGCGGCGCGAGGCGCTCGTCGCGCTGGCGGATTTGGATCTGGCTGCGGGCGATGGCGCGCGCGCCGAGCTTTGGCTCGAGCGCGCCGCGGGCGACACGTCGCCGGAGGTCGCGCTTCGGCGTGCGGAGGCGCGGCTCTTACAAGGAGACGCCGCGGGCGCGCTCGCGAAGCTCGGGACGTACGACGACGCCGCGGACGGGCGCGTCGCGGCGGTGCGCGGGCGCGCGCTCGCGGCGAAGGGCGATCCCGCGTCGTTCGCGCCGCTCGTGCGCGCGATGGTGCTCGACGTGCCCGGCGCGAGCGAGATGCTCTCGGCGACGCTCGCCTGGGTGCCGAGCGACGACGCGACGCGCGCGCGCATTCGCGCGATCGTCGAAGCGAAGGGCGAAGCGGAGCTCGCGCGATGGCGCGCGGCGTTCGCGCGCGCGGCGGGCGATCGCGTGGCGGCGCGCGCGGCGCTCGACGAAGCCGTCGCGGCCGGCGACGCGGCGGCCGCGGGGGCGCTCCTCGACGCGGCGATCGACGATCGCGATCACGCGGCCCTCGCGCGCGCGCTCGGCGCGCTCCACGAAGCGGATCACGCCGCGCTCGCCGAAGACGCGCGGCGCGTTCCGGCGCCGGAAGCGGTCGGCGATCCGACGAAGGCGATCGCCGCGCTCGACGATCTCGCGCAAATCGCGAACGCGCGCCTCGCGGCGTGGGCCGACACCATCGCGCGCGACGTCGCGCACACGCTCGTGCCGCCGAGCGGCGCGCCGAGCGCGTGGCCGGAGCTCCTCGCGCGCCTCGACGCGCACGCGCGCGCGTTCGCCGATCTCGACACGATCGCGCGGATCGCCGACGTCGCGTCCGAGCGCGGCCGTCCGGTGCGCGTCGCGATCGTCGGCGAGTTCAACGCCGGCAAGAGCACGTTCATCAACGCGCTCATCGGCGCCGACGTCGCGCCGACCGGCGTGTTGCCGACGACCGCGACGCTGCATCATCTTCGCTACGCGCCAGATCCGATCGCGCGCGTGCTCCTCGCGAAGGCCGAGGGGACGACGAAGGAGCGCATCGTGCCGGTCGGCGATCTGCGCGCGACGCTCAAATCGCTCCAAGACGCCGACCCGGACGGCGCGCCCGTCCGTCGCGTCGAGATCTTGCTCCCGCTCGCGTCGCTCACGCGCGTCGAGATCCTCGACACGCCCGGCTTCAACGCGCCCGACGCGCGCCACACCGAGGCCGCGCGCGCCGCGTTCGAAGAAGCGGACGCCGCGATTTGGCTCCTCGACGCGGGGCAAGCCATGAAGCAAACGGAGCGCGCGCTCCTCGAAGAAGCGAAGGCGTCGCGCCTGCCCGTGCAGCTCCTCGTCAACAAGGCGGACAGGGTCGCGCTGGGCGATCTCGCGAAGGTGATGGACACGCTCCGCGCGTCGCTCGAAGAGGTCGGCCTCCGATCGTGGAGCGATCCGATCGCCCTCAGCGCGCGCAAGGCGCTCGCGGGCAAGCTCGGCGACGCGACGGCGCTCGAGGCGTCCGGATGGGCGGCGGTGCAGGCGCTCCTCGACGAGCAGATCGTCGGGCGCGACGAGGAGCTGAAAGAGCGCGCGATGCGCCGGCGCGCGGCGCAGATCGTCACGCGCCTCCGCGCGCGCGCGGCGCAGACCGCGGACGCCGAGCGCGCCGCGAGCGAATCGGCCGCTGCGCGCGCGCACGCGACCTCGCAAGCGGCCGCGCGGATCGAGCGCGACGCCGACGACGCCGCGGATCGCCTCGCGCGATCGCTCGCGCCCGCGGCCGAGGCATGGGAGCGCGATCTCGCCGTCGTCGTCACCGGCCGCGACGCGAGCGCCGTCACGCGCGACCGCGTGCTCTCGCGCTACCGCGTCGAGCGCGCGATCGCGCACCTCGCCTCGCCGCTCGCGAACGCGCTCGCGTCGGTCGCGCCCGACGCCGCGATCGCGCCGTCCGCGTTCACGCCGCTCGCGCGCGCGATCGTCCGCGGCGCCGTCTCCGCGACCGACGAGGACGACGACGCGATCGCGCATCCGATCGCGCGCGCCGCGGTCGCTTCGCTCGTCGAGCACCTCTTCGCGCTCGCCGTCGCGCGCCCGTCCGCGCCGCGCGCAGCCGGCCTGCTCCGCGAGCTCGCGGCGCTCGAAGCGGCGCTCGTCGGCTGAAACCGGCCGCCCACCGGCGCGCGCACGCGGCGAAGCCGCCGTGGAAAAGCCGAGGTACACTTCGCGCATGCGCTTGCTCCGTTACCTCCCGGTGCTCGCCGTCGCCATCAGCGCGACGTTCTCGCAACCGACCGCGACCGCAGCCGAGCCGTTCGGCGTCGGCGGTGAAGCCGTCAACGTGCAAGCCGAGAAGCTCGATCTCGACATCATGGCCGGCGAAGCCGTCCTCACCGGCAAGGTCGTCCTGTCGAAGGGCGATCTCACCGTGTCGTGCCCGCGCGTCGAGCTTCGATTCGATCACTCGCCGCACGTCACCTGGGTGCGCGGCTCCGGCGGCGTCTCCGCGGACGTCCGCGGCGTCCACGCCGAAGCGCCCACCGTCGAGCTCGACATGTCGAAGCAGGTGCTCGATCTGCGCGGCGGCGTGAAGCTCACGCGAGGTCAGGGGTGGCTCACCGCCGACACCGCGCGCATCGAGGTCAACACCGGAAAGGTGCAACTTACACAGGTCAAAGGCTCGATTCCGGTGCCGCCGAAGGGGGGCCCGTGAGCTTCACGAACGGGGACGCGGCGGCGCCGTGAGCGCGCTCCTCGAAGCGCGCGGCGTGCGCGTCGAGCGCGGGAAGAAGGCGATTCTGCGCGACGTCGAGCTCACCGCGACCGCAGGCGAGGTCGTCGGCGTCCTCGGTCCGTCCGGCGCGGGCAAGTCGACGCTCTTTCGCGCGCTCACCGGCGAGGCGCCGCCGGACGCGGGCACGATCGCGCTCGACGGGGTCGACGTCACGTCGTGGCCGCTCTGGAAGCGCGCGCGCCTCGGCATCGGCTACGTCCCGCAGAGCGCCAGCGTCTTCTTCGATCTCACCGTGCGCGCGAACCTCGACGCCTTCCACCGCATCGTCCACAAAACCGACGGCGCGAAGGCCGCGATCGCCGCCGCGGAGCGCGTCGGCCTCGCGCACCGCCTCGACGTACGCGCCGGCGAGCTCTCCGCGGGCGAGCGCCGCCGCCTCGAGCTCGCGCGCGCGATCACGCGCACGCCGCGCGTCCTCGTCTGCGACGAGCCTTTCGCCGGCGTCGATCCCGCGGGCGCCGCGCAGCTCGCCGACCTGCTCGTCGAGCTCGCGAAGAGCGACGTCACGGTTCTCCTCGCGGACCACCACGTCGCCGAAGCGCTCCGCGTCTGCACGCGCGCGGTCCTGCTCCTCGACGGCACGGTCGCCGCTGCTGCGCCGCCGAGCGAGTTCCAGGATCACCCGCTCGTCCGAGGCCGCTACCTCGGCACGTTCACGCGCTCGATCCCTCCGCCGTCGGCGTGACGACCGGCCCGTTGAAGTCTTCGGGGACGCCGCACGCGCCCGCTCGCAAGACTCGAACCAGCCACGAAAGCTGCGCAAGCATAGCACCGCGATTCGGATTCCCAGCGAAAAACGGCCGCTGGCACGATTATCGCTGCCGCTCTGCGAATCGCAGTGTTAAATTGGGCGCCAAGGGGTAGGACCAAACACTCCTCACCTGGGCATCCCCCGCGCTCCCACGCGGAGCCTCTACGAGACGGCATGGAGATCAAGCAACAGCTACGGCTTAGCCAACAGCTCGTCATGACTCCGCAGCTGCAGCAGGCAATCCGCCTGCTCCAGCTCTCGCGCCTCGAGCTGATCGACGAGATTCGCAAGGAGCTCGACGGTAACCCCGTCCTCGCCGACGAGGAGACCGACCCGCGCGCACGCGAGAAGAACGGCGACTCGAAGGTCCCCGAGCTCATTAATGGCGCGGTGGGCTCCGACGTGGCGGTCGGCACCGCGGAGCGCATCGACGGCGCCCTCGATCTCGAGAAGCGCGCCGAGGACAAGAAGGTCCAGGAGATCGACTGGGAGCAGTTCCTCGAGAACCGGACGCTCCAGCAGCCGCTCCCGAGCGGACGCGGCGGCTTCGAGGATCTTCCGCCGATCGAGCAAAACCTCACGAAGCAGCAAAACCTCGTCGATCACCTGCGCTGGCAGCTGCAGATGAGCGACTTCACCGACACCGAGAAGCGCTTCGCGGAGCTCGTTCTTGGAAACCTCGACGACAACGGTTTCTTGGATCTGAAAGGCGTCGAGCGCGAAAACGGCGAACGCACGCCGGACGTCACGATCGAAGAGATGGCGGTCGAGGTCGGGCTGGATCCGGAGGACGCACCCGAGGTCCTTCGCTGCATGCAGGAGTGGGATCCGGTCGGCGTCTGTTCGCGCGATCTGCGCGAGTGCCTGCGCGTGCAAGCAGAGGTCTTCGGCTGCGACGATCTCGAGCTCGCGATCATCGACAAGCACCTCCACAACCTGGAAAAGCACAATTACCAGGCCATCTCGCGCGACCTCAAAGTGCCGGTCGAGGAAGTGTACGAAGCGGTCAAAGAGATCCAAAAGCTCGAGAGTCGCCCGGCGCGAAACTTCACCGACACCGACGACAAGACGATCGCGATCACGCCGGACGTCTACGTCCTCAAGGACGGCGACAAGTTCGTCGTCAGCGACAACGATCGCGGCGTGCAGCGCCTCTACATCAACGAAGCGCTGACGAAGCAGCTGCTGAAAGATCCGCAGGCCAAAGAGTTCATCGGCGAGAAGCTCCGCAACGCGCAGTGGCTGATTCGCGCGATCGAGCAGCGTCGCAAGACGATCATCCGCGTCACCGAGTGCATCGTCGAGAAGCAGCGCGACTTCTTCGAGAAGGGCGTGAGCTACTTGAAGCCGATGATCCTCCGCGACGTCGCCGAGGCCGTCGGCATGCACGAGTCGACGATCAGCCGCGTGACGACGAACAAGTACGTCCACACGCCGCAAGGCTTGTTCGAGCTCAAGTACTTCTTCAACTCGTCGATACGCCGAATGGCGGAGGAGGACATCGCGTCGGAGAGCGTGAAGCAGGCGATCAAGAAGATCATCGACGCGGAGGACAAGCAGAACCCGATGAGCGATCAGCAAATCGTGGAAGTTTTGGCCAAGCGCGACGGGATTCAGATCGCCCGGCGGACGGTTGCAAAATACAGGGAGATGCTCGGCATCCTTTCTTCGAGCAAGCGGAAGAAGCTCTTCTAGGTACCGCTGCTCGGATCAGGGCATTTGACGATCGACCAGGTCCCGCGATCGTCTGACGTTCGTCACTAGCAAGCAGTGTGGAGGCCCGTCCCTCATGAACATCGCAATCACGTTTCGGCACATGGACTCGACCGATGCAGTGAAGGGGTACGCGACCGAAAAGGTCGCCAAGATTCAGAAGTTTCTACGGCAGCCGCTCAAGGGACAAGTCACGCTGAGCTGCCAGCAGAACCGATTGCACAGCGCCGAGGTGGACATCCACTCGGGGCACGAGCACTACCACGCGCACGAAACGAGCGAGGACATGTACG
>Ga0100403_1002152_pt1 | contig 16253 bp, 9 predicted proteins | sample CryGeymet201501t_FD_83663 | JGI IMG/M metagenome (GOLD analysis project Ga0100403, IMG submission 83663) | Groundwater microbial communities from Crystal Geyser aquifers in Utah, USA - Crystal Geyser metaG 2015-01t | ecosystem: Environmental > Aquatic > Deep subsurface > Groundwater | place: USA...
CTAGTGAAACTCACGAGCCATGGCTTTACGGTATTCTAGAACTGGATGGGGATAGAGCTTTATCTGTTGAAGAAAAGCCTGAAAAGGGGCAAGAAAAATCAAACATTAAGCTCTCTGGTTGTTATCTACTCAATCAAAAATTTATCAATATTTTAAAAGGTCTGCCTGATACAGAATATAACTTTGAGGATGCCCTTGGACAAATAATGAGTGAACAAAACATTCGTTCACTGATTCTCCAAGACCCAATCAGAAGCCTTAAATACCCTTGGCATTTGTTTACTTTCCAACAATTACTCTTTACCACTCACAAGTCCTATATTTCTTCATCAGCCAAGATTGCTCAGACAGCACTTATCGATGATACTAATGGTCCAGTCATTATAGAAAATAACGCTACTGTTGGCGACTTTGCAAAAATTGTTGGACCCTGTTATATCGGAGAAAACTGCCTGGTCGGTGACTATAGTTTTGTCAGAGTTTCTAGCTTGGAGAAAGATAGCGTCGTTGGAGCAAAAACTGAAGTGGTCAGATCTATTATTATGAATAAATCTACTTTACACTTTGGCTATCTAGCAGACTCGATTGTTGGACCAAATAATAAAATTGGGGCTGGTTTAATTACTGCTAATAAACGGCTTGATAGAGCCACTATCAATACTATGGTTAAAGGGATAAATGTAAACACTGGGCTTGATGCATTAGGAATTATTACTGGCGATGATGCTAAAGTAGGGATTAGTACTAATACTATGCCAGGAGTGATGATTGGAGCTGGTAGTAAAATTCATCCTGGACAAGTCATTTCTAAAAACGTTGACCATAACATAACTGTTCAAAAATCTTAGTTGCTTTCACCTATCGAGTTGCGCTACTATTAGATAGTGATTATAAACACTGCAATCCCTCTAAAAGACGTGAGTAACTACTCATCAAGACAGGTGGGAAAATACGCTATAGAACTCAACAGAATCAGCACAGCCAACATTCAAGCTAGTGATGGTTTTGTCATACCCGTAGAAACTGTAAAAAGAATTGCTCATCACAATAACCTACTGGAGAAAATAAAAGTCATTGAAGAAACAAATGACTGGCAAAGCGACCTCTTAGAATCAAAGCTCCAAGATAAAATAAGCCAATTAGTTAAAAACCAAGATATTCCTGAGGATGTCGCCCTGGATATTATAAAAATTTATCATAAATATATAAAGAAAGATCAGTTTGCCGCGATAAGGGTGGGGAAATATCAGACTAACAACATTTCTGGTGAAACAAATTTACTGGAGTCATTACTGGAGTCATGGTCAAGAGTAGCAACTAGACAAGATATATTAAATCATCCCTTAGTTATAAAAATACAAAAACAAGCCCAGTCATCAGGCTATATTCAACCCAACTTAGACAAGAAATATCGCTATCAAATTACTGTCACCCACGGGGTATTTGATAAAAAAGATTCTCAAAAAAATCTACCGGATGAGTTTGAAATTGATATTTCTCATGGAACAATTATTACCCGCCACTTACAAACTAGAAAAACAGAACTAACAAGAGTACTTGATGGGTATAAGTCTAAAAAAATAAAAAAACCAAATCAAGCTTCAATCTCTGATAAACAAGCAATTGAGATTGCTAAAATTGCTCAAAACATTAACCAAAAGTTTATCGGCAATAAGCGTGTCTTTTTTGAAATTATTAATAATAAAATTATCATTACCGACGTTCTTCCTGTAATAAATAATAACCAGCTAGATTCTGACCCAATCCTAATTGGGCAAAGTGTCACCGGAGGATACATTGAGGGATTTTCACAAATCGTTAAAAATAATCAAGATCAAAATAATTTTCCAACTGGTCATATTCTCATTAAGAAAAGTCTTAACTATCTAGATCTCAAACTGATCAATCAAGCCTCAGCACTTATCATTGAGGACAAAAAATTATCCCCACCAATTTTAAATTTTATCAAAGATAATCACATACCTTGTATTATTGGAGTAAATTATGCTACTTCTAAACTAAGAAATGATCAGAAAATTATTGTAAACGCGGGTAAAGGTAAAATTTTTTCAGAAGAAAAAGAGGAACTGAAAAATAAAGTTGAACAGATTACCAGCACAAAGATTTATCTCTCAGCAGGCAATCCCTTTAAAAATCAACAATATTCTAGTAACCTTGACGGAATCTTCCTTAAAAGTGATTATGCCATTGCCTTTATGGGTCTTCATCCAAATCATTTGCTAAAAAACAAAAAACATATTTTTGAAGAAAACCTTACAAAAACGATTGAAACTTTCTTACAATCAAAACCAGCTGATTTCTTTTATAGAAGTTGTAACTTAAACTCAGCCGAGCTCAGTTCACTTCACCTGTCATTAAACTATGAACCTAGCGAACAAAGTCCCTATTTAGGAATTAGAGGGGCTGTGAGAATCATTCAAGACTCACTTCTTTTTGAAGCCGAACTTAAAGTCATCTCCCAGATTTCTCAAAAACACAAAAAAACAGTCAATTTTGTCATCCCATTTGTTAGAACTAGTTCAGAACTGGCTATATTATTTAAAATAATTGAAAAAGCGATTCCAAAAAGTAATTACATTAAGTTCTGGTTACAACTCAATACGCCGGCAAATGTAATTAATCTCAAAGAGTTTCTTCATTTACCAATTAGTGGGGTTACTTTTCAAGCTAAAACAATCCATGATTTAACCTATGGATTGGACCCTGACAATCCAAATTTGTTAAACCACTATACTTTTGATACTCAACTAATTAAAGTCATGTTTAATGAAGTGGTAGATACTATAAAAAATTCCCCGTATTTCAAACACCAGGCGGTTGGTTCTTTCCCAGTGGTACTAAAACTCAATCAATATAATAGTGAACTAGTTACCTTGGCTGCTGAAGTTGGGATCAGAGCAATAGTTGTCAAACCCCAACTTTTAGATATAGTAAAACAACAGATAATAACCACCGAAACAGGAATCATTGAAAAAAAATAAAATAACTAAATATGTCAACAATTCAACAAATATATGCTAGAGAAGTTCTCGATGCTCGTGGAATTCCAACTATCGAATGTAGTCTTTGGCTAGATGACGGCCGAAGTGTCATGACAACAGTTCCATCTGGAACTTCAACCGGTAAATATGAAGCAAAAGAATTACGAGACAATGATCCAAATAGAATGGTTGGTCGTGGGGTGTTAAAAGCTGTTAATAATGTCAATTTTATTCTTGGTCCTCAACTCATTGGTAAAGACCCAACAAATCAAACTGATAATGACCAGCTACTAGTCAACTTAGATGGTTCAAGAGATAAGTCTAAGCTTGGAGCCAATGCAATTATCGCAGTTTCTCAAACCATTCTTAAAGCAGGGGCACTAAGCTCAAATCTTCCTCTCTATAAATACATTCAACAAAAATACCAATTAACTAATACCCTCAGTATCCCTAATTGTGTTTTTAACCTAATTGAAGGTGGAAAACATGGGGCTGAGAATCTAGATATTCAAGAGTTTGAGATCATTCCCGCAAGTCACCTAAATTACCCCGATGCCCTAAATATGGCAGTTACAATCTACACAAAGCTCAGAGAAGTGTTAATTATGAAAGGGGCTATTCACTCAACTGGACTTAACGGCGGCTATACTCCTAATCTTTTTAACAACACTGATGCATTTGAGATAATTATAGAAACGATCAAAGCCACTCCATATACCTTTGCCCAAGATGTGTTTCTTGGTGCAGATATGTCTGCCTCATCTTTTTATGAAAATGGAAAGTACATCCTGAAGGATAAGTCTCAGCCCTATTCTGCTAATGAGCTTGCCAAATACTATAAATCACTAAAAGAACTTTACCATGTTTTTTATATCGAAGATGCCTTCCAAGAAGATGATGTTAAAGCCTGGAAAGAACTTACATTAGATATTGGTTCAACTAGTATGATTGTTGGAGATAGTTTGCTTGTCACCAGTTTAGAAAAAACTACAAAAGCAATCCAAGATAAATTATGTAATAGTGTCTTGGTCAAACCCAACCAGACTGGGACAGTTAGTGAGACTATTCAAGTGATTAAACTTGCTAAAGAAAGTGGCTGGCAAGTAATTGTCTCTCATCGTAGTGGAGGAACCATCGATGATTTCGTAGTTGATTTAGCAGTAGGGACTGGTGCTCAATATGTAAAATTTGGTCCTCCAAATCGTGGTGAAAGAATTGCTAAATATAACAGACTTTCAACCATCTACTCTGAGCTTCAATATGATGCCCAACAAGTAGCTACTGCTCAGCAGCCAGAAATGCCAGCCCAAATTCAGCCTACTGACTTACAGACAGCTACTCCAATTCAAGCTGAGTTAACTCAGAGTATACATATAAACGATGTGCCAAACCCACTTCAGCAACAAATTAGTGAAATCACAACTGATCCGATGATAAATTCATCTCCAGACTTATCTCAACCCACTACAGTTACAACGCCTGACCCGAACCCAATAGTCAACTTAGAACAATCTACAATTACCCCTGTAAATGTTGGGCAAACGGCTCCAAATACTAACCAGCCCTCAGTGTCAACCCAAATGGCAAGTGTTCCACAACAACAAACTACAAATCAAACCCAGCCAATAGAAAACAGTAACCAGCCAGTTGTACTTAATCCTGAAGGAAGTGTAAATATTACTTCTCCTTTAGAAAATAACTAAGACTAGAATGAACAACCAAAACACAACTGACTTTACCCAACCTATGACTATTCCAGTTAAAGCTGAAACTCCTAAAATTAATCGTCCAGGAGACTTAAATTTTAATCCAAATATTAATGATAATCAAAAAATTATTAGCAATTCTCCTTCTCCAACCCCGCTATCCATCACCGACCAAGATATTGCACTTAACACTCAACCCACTACAACTGATGGAGAGATGGCTACTGTCCAACCTCTCCAGAATCTCAGCCCGCAACCAAAACTTCCTATAATATCCAGAAAAGAATTTGATGCTTCACATCCTCAACAACAATATAACGGACCAACCCCAGTAATGTTATTAATCCTAGATGGCTGGGGAATTGGCCCAAATAACGCTGGAAATGCAATTGCCCGAGCCAATACTCCAAATTTAGATAAGTATTGGATGACTTTTCCTCATACTCAACTTGCTGCTAGCGGGGAGGCAGTTGGCTTGCCCCACGGGGAAGATGGAAACACAGAAACTGGTCACTTAAATATTGGAGCAGGAAACATTGTTTACCAAGATTTGCCACGTATTAATATGGCTATAGCTGATGGTTCATTTGATACAACTGGTGCCTTTATCAATGTTATTAATCATGTCAAACAAAATAACTCCTCACTCCACCTCATGGGTCTAATTGGAGCTGGGGGAGTCCATTCAAATATTGAGCATCTTTATGCATTACTGAACCTATCTAAAAAACAAGGTATTAATCAGGTTTTTATTCATGGCTTCACTGATGGTCGTGATTCACCACCAACCTCAGGGATCAACTATGTTCAACAAATTACAAACTTGTGCAATAAAATCGGAGTAGGAAAAGTAGCAAGCCTAATGGGTCGTTTTTACGCTATGGATAGGGATAAAAGATGGGACAGAATTGAAAAAGCCTACAACACTCTCACCCAAGGGACTGGAAAGTGTACTCAAGATCCAATCAAATCTCTACAAGAGCAATATGATAGAAAAATCACCGACGAATTTATTGAACCAATTACAGTTTGTGATATAAATGGCGATCCACTAACCATCAAAGATAATGACGGAGTCATATTCTTTAACTATCGTATCGATAGACCGCGTGAGTTAACCCGTGCGTTCGTCCAACCAGATTTTGAGAGAGGTATTTCAAGTGAAGCATTTGACCCATATCAAGAAAAATATGAAAAAACTAACATTCAAACTGAAGATCCCGGAGCTACTGAAACATTCCAAAGACAACAAGTGCTAAAAAATTTGTATTTTGTAACTATGACAAAATATGAAGATGGTCTTCCGGTGGATGTTGCATTTCCCCCTCAGCCAGTCAAAACACCAATTGGACAAGTTTTTGCTCAACGTGGTTTAAGACAACTCAGAGCTACAGAGACCGAAAAGGAAAGATTTGTATCATATTATATGAACGGTCAAAAAAATGATCTTTATCCGGGAGAAGAAAGAGTTACTGTACACTCTAAAGGGGTGAAATCATACGACCTTGTTCCAGAAATGAGTGCCAGAGAAATTGCTGCAGAAATTAAATCTCGAGTCGAACAAGATTTGTGTGACATTATTATTACAAACATATGTAATGCAGATATGGTTGGTCATACTGGTAACCTAGAAGCAACAATAACTGCCTGCGAAGTTGTTGACGAAGTTGTGGGAGATCTTGTTAAAATAGTGATTAATAAAGGGGGAGTTGTCTTTATTACCGCTGACCACGGGAATGCAGAAGAACTAATTAATAATAATACTGGTGAAAAGGATACAGAACATTCCATCTATCCTGTCCCATTAATCATTATCGGAAGGCAATTTATGGGTCAAAATACCATGCTACCAACAGGTATCTTAGCTGATGTAGCCCCAACTATGCTAAAAATAATGGGTATTCCAAAGCCTGATTCTATGACTGGTCGTTCGTTATTATAAAAACTTATATATTAAAATAATTAAATAAAAAAAAATAACAAATTGATATTATTGGGTTGAGGAAAATTTTCATTGGTTTTTAGTTACTTCATTGATAAAACATATAATCACGATACTTTAAGGTATCAGGAGTTTAAATGACTAAGAAAATGGTGTTTTATATGTAAGAAACCCATGCAAAAATGGGTTTTAAATAGCAAAGGGAACACTCGTTTTGCTTTTAGCATTCATTGAAAAAAGTAGCGTCTTGCTATTTCCCTTAGTGAGAAAATTAATAGATTTTATAGCGGATTTAGAAAAGACAAGAGCAATTTTCTTCGGGTGTTACGCACTTTCTTCGCGTTAGACATTTATTGATATATTTAGATATCATAAGATGTGATTGTCAGTTTGGTTTAGTTTCGGTTATTCTTATTTCAGTACGGGAAACTTACGGATAATATAAACCAAAGAAAGGACACCCATGCCTATTACTCTTTACAAAAGACAACGACAAATTGTTGACTTCATCGCACAATATATTCAAAAAAATGGATATTCTCCAACTCTCAAAGAAATCGCGAATTGCATTGGTGTCTCTTCTCTGGCTACAGTCCATGAGCATTTACAGGCACTACAAAGAAAGAAGGTAATTAAAAAGCACGAAGGAGCTGTCAGGGGGATTGAGCTAATTGATCGCACCTTCCTCAGAATGACTGATAGTGTAGATCTCCCATTTATGGGTTACATTGCTGCAGGACAACCAATCGAAGCTCATCCTGATCAAGATGCTAGTTTTAAGGTTTCTCCGGAAATGATTTCAGGTAAAAAGCGCTCCTATGTTCTTCAAGTAAAAGGTCAATCAATGATTGAAGACCACATTGATGATGGTGATTTTGTAGTCATTGAAGAAACTCAAGAAGTTAATAATGGAGACATTGTAGTCGCCTTACTCGATAATGGTTTAGCAACTCTCAAGAGATATTATAAAGAGCTTACTAGAGTCAGATTAGAACCAGCCAACTCCACCATGAGCCCAATTTTTACCACTAATGTAAAGATCCAAGGCAGATGTGTGGGATTGATTAGGAAGTTTCAGTATTAGAGTTTAAAGCGTCTAGTTTGAAGTTAATTATATTGAACGGATCACGAACTATTGTTAACTTTACTCAATTTAAGATTTTTTACTTTTTTTAACGATGAAAATAATTAAAATAATGACTAATACAGTGAAACTACTAGCTATACCAATGCAATGGGTGAAGTTACTATACTTTTAGCTCGATAGTATTAGACAAGCAAACTCTGTGTCATGTCACTTTAGTTGGATGCCTTGTTCACCTTTATATTTTTCATAGGCAATTAAAACTCTATGTACTCCTAGTTCTACACTTTTGAATATAGCTAATCCGTTTTCATCTGCAGTGGTTTTTTATACACTGCAATCAATAGTATCATTAGATCCAACAACAGGCTGATTATATTGAAGATAGGACTTGTTTAAGATATGTATAGAGCTAAGGTTTAAGGTATACTATATTTTATGAAAAAACATATTGTTACATTATTTCAGGGCATTGCATTAGGAATTGCTGAGATTATTCCAGGAGTTAGCGGCTCAACCGTTGCGTTGTTGATGGGAATATATGATGATTTTATCGACTTACTTTACCAAGCATCTGAGTTAGTAAAAATTGGCCTATTATTTATCATCAGAAAAAAAAGTTGGAATGACGTCACTACGCAAATTGAAAAGATTCCATGGGCATTTGGAATTGCATTAGGCATAGGTATGTTGGGTGCTATTGTTAGTTTCTCAAACCTAGTTGCGTTTTTACTTGTGAATTATCCAAGTCACTTATTCGCATTTTTATTTGGTTTAACTGTTCCTACTATGATCTTAGTTTGGGGACAAATTAAACAAAAATCACTAGCTTCATATACCATGATGACGATAACAGCGGTTGCACTTTTAGCTTTATTTGCATCTACAGGGACAAGTTTAAAAACGACTAGCCCACATCCTTTACATTTATTTATCGGAGGTATAGTGGGAATTTCGGCAATGGTGCTACCAGGAGTAAGCGGCTCATTTATGTTACTAGTATTAGGTTTATACAATTTTATAGTAGGGCTTATTTCTGAGATTAGTCAGGGAAATGTCTCAATAGCTGCATTAAGCCAATTAGGTATTGTCCTAGCTGGAATGGCAACCGGTTTCTTAACAACTGTCAGGTTAGTTAAATATGCATTTGAAAATGCGCGCAATCAAATCATGTCATTCATTATGGGTCTACTCATCGCATCTTGGTATGTCTTATGGCCTTTTGTCGAGATAATTGGCTTAGATAGCCATAACGAACCAATTTTTTCTAAAGTCTCACCATTTTCAGTTGAACCAACGCTCAGCATGCAACTTGCTTTGATCGCAGTAGTTACTGCAGTCATTGTTTACTTTCTACAAGCATGGGGAGATGCGCATGATGAAACTCCACAAAAGAAAGACGCTGGTATCACTAAAATATAAAAAGAGTGATTTTGCCTGTTTTAGATCAAAAAAATGTCACTACACCGATGCCTCAAAAAGTGATAGATGTGTGGGACTAATCAGAAAATTTCAGTACTAATTGAACTCAGTTTCACTGACATCATCAAGGTCATTTAACTGACATCTAACTAAATAGATATAGTCTGAAAGCCGATTTATATATTGCAAAATCAAAGGAGGAACCTCATTCTCCTTTGAATAAGCTACTAGGCTCCTCTCAACCCTTCGACAAACTGATCTGGCAATATCAGCCCAAGCGGCAGCTCTTGATCCTCCCGGGTAAATGAATTTGGAATGCCAATTTTCAGAAAAAGATTGCTGTATACTTTTTCCCCTTCTTTCAAGGTGTTTGATATCATTTGGGTATATTTGCACTCTTTTCGACCCTGCAATTTGTCCACTCAAGGTAAAGAGTTTTTCCTGAACATCAAATAATTCTTTAACAGTTATTTTATGTTTTCTTGTATTTTTTATTTTGACATAAGAGATCAAAACCCCAATCCAAGAATTAAGCTCATCAATATCTCCCAGAACTGTAAAGACCAGGTTATCCTTGTCATACCTTTTAGGACCAATTAGCGATGACTTACCTTTGTCACCTGTTTTTGTAGAAATAGAAATCATAGAGTCATTGTAGCGCACTTAGTAAAAAATTAATTAAAAAATACTGTTTTATATATAATATTCAAACTAAAAATAAGCACTCCAACTAGTATTTATGACCAAATTAAAGAATAACTTAATTAATATATGGTATTCCTGATAAAATAAGCACTATGGATTTTAAGTTACACTCTAGTTTTAAACCGACCGGAGATCAACCACAAGCAATTAAAGAACTTACTAAGGGGGTTCTAGATGGTGATGAGCATCAAGTTCTCTTAGGAGTGACTGGGTCAGGTAAAACTTTTACCATGGCCAATGTAATTGAGCAGACCCAAAAACCAACTTTAATTATTGCCCATAATAAAACACTGGCTGCCCAACTTTATCAAGAGTTTAAAGAATTTTTTCCTGACAATGCAGTTAGCTACTTTGTCTCTTACTATGACTACTACCAGCCTGAAGCATATATTGTCAGCACTGATACCTATATTGAAAAAGAATCTACCATCAATGATGAAATAGATAAGCTGAGATTATCTGCCACAACCAATCTGTTAACTAGAAAAGACTGTATTATTGTTGCTTCAGTGTCCTGTATCTATAATTTAGGTTCTCCAGAGGAATATGGCAACTATACTCTAGAACTTGTTGAGGGTCAGTTGTTATCACGAGAAAGCCTGTTGCTACGTCTTTCTAGTCTCCAATATGAAAGATCAGAGGTTGAGTTGAGAAGAGGAACTTATCGTCTTCGTGGGGACATCATCCAAGTCTGGCCAGCCTATGGTGACAAAGCAATTACCATTGATACTTTGGAAAATAAGATTACCAGTATGAACTGGATAGATCCTCTAACTGGCACCCCACTCCTAGAAGAGAGGACATCAAACACTTTAAAGATCACCATCTTTCCCGCTAAGCATTTTATGGTTAATCCCCAAACAAAGATAGATGCAGTAGAAAATATTAGAAGAGATTTAGAAATAAGAGTCAAAGAACTCGAAGCTGCGGGCAAGACAATTGAGGCCTACCGACTTAATCAAAAAGTTAACTATGACTTAGAAAATATTAGAGAATTTGGTTTTACCAATGGCATTGAGAACTATACAAGATACTTTGATGGCAGAAAACCAGGGGATCCACCCTTTACTTTAATTGACTACTTCAAAGAAAACTCAAAAATATTTAATACCGATGGTTTCTTAACCATCATTGACGAGAGTCATATGACTGCCCCTCAAGTCAGAGGAATGTACAACGGCGATCAGGCCAGAAAAAAGAACTTAATTGACTATGGCTTTAGATTACCCAGTGCGCTTGATAATAGACCGTTACGGTTTGATGAATTTCTTCAGATAAATAAACAATTTGTCTACGTCAGTGCCACCCCAAATGAATGGGAAATCTCCATGGCAAATGGGAAAGTTACTGAGCAATTAATTAGACCAACTGGACTACTTGATCCTGAGGTAGAAATAAGACCAACTACCGGGCAGGTAGAGAATCTCATTGTCGAAATACTTGAGAGAAAAAGATTGGGCCAACGCGTGTTAGTCACTACTTTAACAAAGAAAATGTCAGAAGCTTTAACTGACTACTTAAATGATAAGAGTAAAATTGCTAAACTTGTTCCTCACCTTAGCCAACAAGAACTTGCCCCACTTTTACCTAAAGTTGCCTACTTGCACTCCGATGTTGATACTCTAGATAGATCTGACATTTTAGCTGATTTAAGAAGGGGAGAGTACGATGTTTTAGTAGGAATTAACTTACTTAGAGAAGGCTTGGATTTGCCTGAGGTTACTCTGGTTGCCATTCTTGACGCTGATAAAGAAGGTTTTTTACGATCAAGAACTTCCTTAATCCAAACTATGGGTAGAGCGGCTAGACACTCTCAAGGCTATGCTATTTTATATGCTGACCGAATTACCGACTCAATGAAATTTGCGATTGATGAAACACAAAGAAGAAGAGCCGCTCAAATAATCTATAACAAACAGCAGGGGATCACTCCAACAACTATTGATAAACCAATTAGGGAAAGAATGATTGAAAAAACTCAAGATGATGATCGTAAATCAAGAAAAAGAGGTAAAGGGATTGGAGTGGAAAGAACAAAGAAAAAAGATAGACGACCAGAATTTTTAAAGATAGATCCAGATTCCTTAACTCCATATGATAAAAAGAAACTTATCAAAGACCTTAAGACAGAGATGAGAAAAGCAGCTGGGGACCTTAATTTTGAACTTGCTGCTCAGGTGAGAGATAAGATCTCAGAACTTAAAAAATAATTTAAGTCGTCTCTTCTGTTTTAGGCAATCCAATTTTTACTAAGTCTTTTAATACTTCGAAGACCGCTAAAGCGACAGCTCTATCTTGGTCATTGTCTGTCTCAAGACCTTCTTGATATTTATTTCTTTGCATCACAGGGAAAGTTCTGTTAACCGACCTAAATATTCTTAAATCACTGTACTTTTCTGCCAAATCTTCTCCCAGAGTGCTCTCTCGATCACTAACCATTTCTACATATCTGTCCGCTTGTTCTGTTGTAGTACGAGGGCCCTGAATAGCTGCCCATGAGACATGTACTCCAGTAGCAGCAACGACTAAAGCTTGTGATTGATCTTTATTAAGTCCATCACCTTGATGATCTAAAATTACCTTTAAAACATCCCTCCCAGAAAAATACTTATCATCATTAGCAAACTCTTGAATTGCATCCTTAATTTTTCCCATATCTAAATTTTTCTTAGCTATTTGAGAAACCTCTTGTAAGTTAGGTAATATTTGATCTATTAAATTATCTAAAGTTAGTTTTCCAACTAAATATTGAGCATCATAATCTTCATCTAGAACGGCTTTGATTAACTCTGCGGCATGTTCTTTACCAGGCTCACTGGCATCCTTTACAGCATCCTTTCGCCCCTCATCTGAATCAGCAGAATGATATTGATCAAATGACTCTTGAGCAATTTTTTCTAGGATCTTTCTAGCTTCAGCTTCTTTATCATCGCTAAGGTTGAAAGCCTTTAACTCCTCATCTGCTAATACCTTTGCAGTCCCATCTTTATCTTCAATAACATCAACTAGTCTTAATGGCATTGCTAAATCAGGAATATTTTCGAGATCATCTAGAACGTCTTGACGGGTGGTAGTTTCTTCCCGTGAGGGTCTTATCTTTTTTAAAATCTGTCTCCACCGCTTATTTTGCTCTGCTTTAAACTCTTGCTCTTTAACAACAGCTTCATCATCAGCTACTTCCATTCTTCTAGCTGATTTTCTTAGTTCTAAATTTGCATTGTTTTCTATCATACATACAAATAATACTACATCCCACTATTGAGACATATCCCTAAAAAGGATATAATAGTATTTCGTTAAAAAAGCTTGGATATCCAGAATAAATGAACACTCACACGACTATTTCCATCAAAGGTGCGAGAGAGCACAATCTCAAAAATATTGATTTAGAAATCCCAAAAAATAAGCTAATTGTTTTTACTGGGCTTTCTGGAAGTGGGAAGAGCTCACTAGCTTTTGATACACTCTATGCTGAAGGACAAAGACGATATGTTGAGTCACTCTCTAGCTATGCTAGACAATTCTTAGGCTTAATGACCAAGCCTGATGTTGACCAGATTGACGGACTTAGTCCTGCAATTTCAATTGACCAAAAAACTACATCAAATAATCCTCGCTCTACTGTCGGAACTATCACAGAAATCTATGATTATTTAAGATTACTCTTTGCCAGAATCGGTCATCCTCACTGTCCCAACTGTGGCAGAGAAGTTTCTACGCAAAGTGTTGATCAAATCATTAACCAAATAGTTCATGAGCTAGAAGAAAGATCCAGTGGAGAAGTGACTCGCTTTATGATTCTTAGCCCAATTGTCCGAAATAGAAAAGGTGAATTTGAAGGTCTATTGGCTTCATTACAAAAAAAGGGTTATGCCCGTGCCAGGATTGATGGCCAAACATATCCATTACCACTGGAAATAGAACTCCTGAAAAACAATAAACACAACATTGATGTGATTGTTGATCGTCTCAGTATTTCTAAAAAACAACTAAGGGATGAAAAAGAACTCAAGACTTTAAAGAGTCGTCTCTCGCAAACCATCGAAGAATCACTTAGACTGTCCGATGGATATATTAAAACTAGTTTTATCGATGATGCCAGTTTTGTCTTTCCTGAAAATCCCCAAAATTATGAAGACAAACTATTTAGTGAAAACTTAGCTTGTAGTCATTGTGGCATCTCACTGAATGAGCTTGAACCCAGAATGTTCTCTTTCAACTCTCCGCAGGGAGCTTGTGAGACTTGTAATGGGATCGGTTCCCAACTCAAAATTGACCAATCCAAAATTATTGCCGCTGAACTAACTCTCAGTGAAGGGGCCATCATTCCTTTTGCTAGTGCATTATCCAATGGCACCTGGTGGGCTGACTTAGTCAAAGCCGTCATTATTGATCGTGGCTATGATTTCAGAAAAACTCCATATAGAGAGTTTGATATAAAGACACAAAAAATCTTGCTACATGGTTCCAGCAAAGCCTACAAAATCACTAAAGTTGATAGTTATGGTAATGAGAAAGTGTGGAGTCAGAAGTTTGAAGGCTTTGTCAGTAATTTGGAACGAAGATATCTAGAGACTGACTCTGAATTTATCAGAAAAGAAATCGGTAACTTCATGCAGAAACAAACCTGTCCAACCTGTAAAGGGGCGAGACTTAAGCAAGAAGCCCTCAATGTTTTAATTGGAGGAAGAAATATTGCTAATATTACTTCACTGCCAATTGCTAAAACAATCAAGTGGTTAGAAAAAATTTGGACTAAAGATATTTTAAATAATAAAGAACTATTAATTGGGGACTCTATTCTTAAAGAAATCACATCTCGATTAGGTTTCTTAAATGCTGTTGGACTCAATTACCTCAGCTTAAACAGAGAAGCAGGAACACTAGCCGGAGGAGAAGCGCAGAGAATTAGACTTGCTTCACAAATCGGCACAGGCTTAACTGGAGTTTTATATATCTTAGATGAGCCAACTATTGGTCTTCACCAAAGAGATAATGATCAGTTAATTGCCACCTTAAAAAACCTCAGAGATAAAGGGAACACTGTCATCGTGGTTGAACACGACCGCGATGTGATGCTTAACGCCGATATCATTTATGACTTTGGACCAAAAGCCGGCAAAGACGGGGGAGAGGTTGTAGCAGTTGGCACTCCTGAAGAGATTATGCAAAACCCTAAGTCGCTCACAGGGAAATATCTCAAAAGAAAAAAAGATGTCACCAGAGTGAAAACTGACAAACCACTCACCAGCGTTAACTTCAAAAATAAAGGGGCCATCGAAATCACCGGCGCCAATCATCATAACCTAAAAAACATTGATGTTAATTTCCCATTAAGAAAGATGACTTGTATCACCGGTATCTCTGGATCTGGAAAATCAACCTTATTGCACGATACCTTGTACTTTAATCTAGCTAAAGAAATCGGTAAGGTCATCAGAGAAAAAATGGGGCATGTTGATTCCATTAAAGTTCCAGAAAATGTCAAAAGAGTTAACTTAATTGACCAGTCACCAATTGGCAAAACTCCTCGGTCAAATCCTGCAACTTATACCAAAGTCTTTGACTATGTCAGAAAACTCTTTGAAAATACCAAAGAAGCTAGAGTCAGAGGTTATAAAGCAGGTAGATTTAGTTTCAACGTCAAAGGAGGCCGCTGTGAAGCTTGCCAAGGAGATGGGCAACTTAAAATTGAGATGCAATTTCTCCCTGATGTTTATGTCACTTGTGATGTCTGTCACGGGACAAGATATAACGAAGAAACTTTACAAGTTACTTATCGAGAAAAAAATATCAGTGATATCTTAAAAATGAATGTCAGTGAGGCTTATGACTTTTTCAAAACAAACTCAACTATTAGAAGTAAACTCAATACTTTGATGGAAGTAGGCTTAGGGTATATTCAACTCGGTCAACCTGCTCCAACTCTCAGCGGAGGAGAAGCTCAAAGAGTTAAACTGGCTAAAGAATTATCAACCAGAACTAGAGATCACGTTGTTTATCTTTTGGATGAGCCAACTACCGGGTTACATTTCCAAGATGTCCAAAAACTCCTGGAAATTCTTCATCAACTAGTTGAACAAAATAATACTGTCATTATGATTGAGCATAATTTAGACATTATCAAAAATTCCGACTGGTTAATTGACCTTGGACCTGAAGGGGGAGAATTTGGTGGAGAAGTATTAGCTACTGGGACGCCAGCTGATCTCGCTTTAATAGAAAAAAGCTTTACTGGGCAATATCTAAAAATAGAATTAGAGAATAACGGGCTAAGTAAAATTTTGTGTTGGTTTTTTAGTTACTTTTCACTGATCAATAGCATATAATCTCCGAACATTAAGATGCTAGGAGCTTAAATGAACAAAAAAAACGTTGTTTTTCTTGTAAAA
>Ga0100403_1002159_pt1 | contig 16205 bp, 8 predicted proteins | sample CryGeymet201501t_FD_83663 | JGI IMG/M metagenome (GOLD analysis project Ga0100403, IMG submission 83663) | Groundwater microbial communities from Crystal Geyser aquifers in Utah, USA - Crystal Geyser metaG 2015-01t | ecosystem: Environmental > Aquatic > Deep subsurface > Groundwater | place: USA...
CCTTCTTTTTCTTTACAGTTAGATGAAGTACTTAAAGAGAACTTGGGTATGTTCCTACACGGTTTGCATACTACTGTGCCTGGTAGTAGTGCTACAGTTTCTATAACTCCAGTAGTAGGTAAATTTATACCACTTCCTCATATCAACTTGACTTCTATCACAATTGCAGGCTATACTGCTGGAGTTCACTACATCCCACATTTGCCTACTGGTGGAATAACTATATTACCAGCGTGTCCTCCAGGTGCTATATCAGTAGATTACGCATGGGGTTCGTATAACAAAGTAGGAATGCATACTACGGCACAGCCTTATTACTGGCTACGTTTGAATGGAATAAATGTGGGCGACGATAGTAGGCCAGTTGTAGTAGATATGTTTAAGGTGAAACTAGGTGTTCCTGATAAATTAGCACTTATCGGTGATGACTTTGCATCAATGACATTCAATGGTACAATGTACTACGATGATTTACAGCCAGACCTTGAAGATTCTGGTAGAATATTACAGATACGTAGTGTAATAACATGACAATACAGGCCGATATACAGCATTTCGAAGTAGACGATATAGTGGAAATGTTTGAGCTATACATCCCACAAATAGATACCACGTATTACTTTTGTTCTTCAGCTACTAATACCTCTCCACTTACTTATGATAACGGTGATGGTACCCCTGGAGGACACAATTACACACCTATCCCTATCGATGCTTCTGGGTACGATGCTAGTGGTAGGGGGACATTACCACAGCCTAAAATCCGTGTAGCTGATATGACTGGATTAATTGCGTACCTTATACGTTTTTATGACGATTTATTGGGGTGTAAGTTCACCCGCAAAAGAACTTTGCGTAAGTACTTAACTGATCCTAGTATAAAGTTTGAAGATGAGGTATACTACGTTTCAAGGAAGTCAGGGCAAAATCAGATATTTACTGAGTTCACTTTATGTAGTGCCCTTGATTTACAAGGCTTACAACTACCTAGGAAATTAGTACTTAAGAATTACTGCTCTTTTGTGTACCGTAGGTGGGATGCTGATTTAGGGGCTTTTGTAGCTGGCACATGCCCGTATGATGGTACTTCGTATTTTAATGTCAAAGGTGAAGTAGTTACCATGGATTTAGATAAATGTGGTAAGAAGCTAAAGGACTGTGAGCTTAGATACCCTAACGCCACTGATATTTTACCAACAACAGCTTACCCAGGAGTATATAATGTCAGAAGCTAATTGGCTACCAGATGCTGTAAAGCACGCTGAAAGCGAATACCCAAACGAATCATGCGGGTTCGTTGTAAATGATAAGTACTTACCTAGGAAAAATATACACGATACCCCTGCGGACGGGTTTACTATTTCAGGTATAGGGTATGCTTCTGCTGTTAAGAAGGGGGAGTTACAGGTTATTGTACATAGTCATCCAGATGGGCAAGTACGTCCTAGCCTACACGATTTAAAAGGACAACTAGAATCTAATATTCCTTGGTGTATTCTACCTAAGGGTAAGCCCCCAGTTTGGGTAGGTAGGGAACTAGCTACTGATATAGAGGGTTTGCTAGGTAGGCCTTTTATTTATGGGGTAAACGATTGTTACACTATTATTAGGTCTGCCTTTAAGATTGTAAAGGGTATTGAGTTAGGTACAGTCCCCACTGAGTTTGGTTGGTGGAATACTGGCGGAAACGTTTATGTAGAAAATTTTGAAAAGTTAGGTTTTAGGTTGCTACAACCAGGGGAGCATTTAGAACCATTTGATTGCATATTAGGTGCTGTGCGTTCTAAAGTTGTGAACCACGCTGCACTGTACTTGGGGAATGGTGTTATGTTGCATCATTTAGCTGGACGTATATCTTGTAGGGAATCAGCACTACGGTGGATGGATGCTTTGAGTATGAAAGTGAGGTACGTTGGATGATATCTATATTTTTATATGGTGCATTAGCAGATCAGTTTGGGGAGACATTTAAGTTAAGTGTTAGTTCTCCAGCAGAGGCTTGTAGGGCTTTAGAGGCTAATTTTCCAGGGAAGTTTTACAATGCTATGTATGATGGTTCTTACACCATATTTAGGGGGGATGTTGAAAATGAGGATTCTGATAGCCCAGAAACCTTGAACCTTCATCGCCCTAACGATGACATTCATATAGTCCCTGCTGTTTCTGGTGCTAAAGATAATGGTGTAACACAAATCATTACTGGGGTTATTATTATCGCCGCCGCAGTAGTATATACTTACTTTACTGGGGATGCTAGTACTGCCGCAGGGGTGCTAGAGGCTACTTTTGGAGGGGCTACTAGTGGCATGGCTATGATGGGTACAGCTATGATCCTAACAGGTGTATCCGCTATGCTTACTCCGGTACCTACTTTGGATGGTGCGGATATGGGTGCGTCTGCAGACGATCCGGATTCATTCATTTTCAGTGGTGCAGAAAACGTTAGTACTCAGGGTGGGCCAGTACCACTTGTATATGGAAGGTTCCGTGTTGGTAGTACAGTTATATCTAGGTCACTTACTGTGGAAGATATAGCTGTTGATGCTCCTACCACTTCGACATTGAGCCTTGATGGTATGACATTTGAAGAAAAAGTAGCATATATTGCGAGCCTATCCCAAGGTATTTACAATTAACAAAATGGTACTGCAATGAAAAAATACCCTGTTATAACTGGTGGATTTGGTGGTAGTGAGCAAGAACAACAGGCCCCGTATAGTCCAACAGAAGCCGCAAATACCCTAAGGTCCAAGGCTACATACAGTGTACTAGATGTGGTTAGCCATGGTGAGGTAGAAGGCCTTGTTAATGGGTTGAGTTCCGTTTATTTAGATAATACTTCTTTAGTTACTGCTGATGGGGATGGCTTTAACTTCGATGGTATAACTGTACGTGGTAGAGCTGGTGAAGTTGGGCAAAGTGCTCTAGATGGTATTAGCACAGTTGAAACACCAAAAGGTGGTACTACTGTTGGGTTACCAGCTAGGTTACTACATGGTGTACGTGAAACTAGGAATATATCCATAGCTGAGTCTGAAAGTATTAATGCTATCCGTTTTACCATAAATGTACCTGCTTTGTATGCCAGAAATAGTACAGGGGACGTAAATGGTAGTAGTGTTAGTTTTCGCTTTTATATAGATGGGGTCATAGTAGCTGATAAGACTATAGATGGAAAATGCACTAAGGCGTACCAGAAGCAGTACAGGTTTCCTTTTACACCTACTGGTGGTGTAACCACTATAGCTGTAGAACGTACTTCAGCAGATGAACCAGAAGAAGCCGCAGAAGATGGCTCACAGGTAGTTAATGATATAGAATGGATTAGCTGGGACGAAATAACTGAACGTAAATTCGAGTATCCAAGGACAGCATACTTTTCTGGTACTGTAGATGCTGAGTTATTTGGTGGGCAAGTCCCAACACGTTCTTACGAGATGAAAGGCATTAAGGTACTTGTACCTAATGGGTATATACCACCGTATCAGGATGCGGATGATAAGTGGGTAGATGCTGAGTACAACTTCGTTGGTGGTATTTGGGATGGTACTTGGAATGGGCAAAATGGTAATGAAGCTGGCCCAAAAATTAAGGTGTGGACTTCAAACCCTGCCTGGATTTTTTACGATCTAATAACTAACACAGAATATGGTGCTGGTATACAAGACACTGGTAACAAACTAAAGTGGGCCTTGTTACCTATAGCTAAGTATTGTGATGTACTTATAGATGATGGGGCTGGGGGCTTCGAGCCTAGATTCCAAGTAAACTGTGTCATTAATACAGTATCTTCCGCGTATACCCTTATCTCGCAATTATCTAACACATTCATGGGAATGACTTGGTGGGCTACTGACTCCATGGATGTTAGTGCAGATATGCCCCAAGACCCACAAATACTAGCCACTCCATCCAACATTCTTGGTGGGGGTTTCCAGTACTCCGGTACAGACAGAAAGGTACGGCATACTGTTGCACTTGTTACTTGGAATGATCCTGAAAATAACTACGAACCAGTACTTGAGGCTGTAGAAGATGCAGATGGCATTGCTAAGTATGGATACGTTAAGACAGATATAGCCCCATTTGGTTGTACTTCTCAGGGGCAGGCGCACAGGGCTGGTAAGTGGTTACTAGACACTGAGCAATACGCTACAGAAACAGTTATGTACAGTGCTGGTTTAGATCATGCCTTTGTTGTTCCTGGTATGATTATAAGTGTAGCTGACCCGTTTTATGTTGATATGGTATCTGCCGCAGATCCTAGTACTGCCGCACAAGCTAGGACTGGTGGTAGGGTACGCTCTATTATTAGCCCAGTAATACTAGAACTAGATCAGGAATTTGAGTTACTAGTAGGAACGTACTCCTATAATTTGTACTGTACTATGCCAGATGGTACTGTGCAGACACGTGTAATAACCTCTCATTCTGTGAACTCTGCTGGAAATACTGAGGTTGTATTAGATTCATCCTTGCCAGTATCCCCTGAGGTTGGTGCCATCTGGATTATAACAGGTACTAACCGTACTTCTACTAGGGAATTTAGGGTAATTAGTAAAACAGAGAACAGGGGTGATGACGGTAAGGTATCCTATGGAATAGTAGCGTTATTGCATGATAAGTACAAGTACGTGCGTATAGAACAAGATTTAGACTTAACACCACCTGATAACGTGGGTGATGGTAGTATAGGTACGCAGGGTGGAATACTTCCTGCAAATAATTTAAGTGCTGTACTAGATGTGTATTACACAGATGGTATGCTTAGGAACCTTATTAGGGTTGAATGGAGTACTTCTTTAGATGAGCGTGTTAGTTCCTACAGGCTTAATTACAAAAAGGATAGTGGTAACTGGGTAAATTTGATTACTACTCATGGCTTTTTACACGAGATATTTGAGGTGCAAGAGGGTATCTACACCTTTGAAGTAGTTGCACTTTCTAGAACAGGTAGTGCTGAATCAGTACCAGTACAGACTACTTTAGCAGTTACCCAATCCTCTATGCCTAATGTCACTGGGTTGACTTTAGTTAATACTGCATTCGATGTAGATAACAACCCAGTGTATAACCAGTTCATATCCGGTAACGCCATATTTACATGGGATAGGACTAATTTACGTAGTAGTGCCCCTGAGTGGACTCCTAAGAATTACTCTGTAGGAGCTTTAGTAGAACACAACAGTATCTTGTGGAGAGCTACCGTCTTTACTAATGTGGAACCCCTTAGGCCAGAACACCAGGCAGACCCGTTTAATCCAAATACAGATTGGGAAATGGCTACACCGGAATCCGCTGTAATAGGGGAGGACTTGTGGTTTGATAGTTACTTAATAGTTATAGACCCACTTGGTATTAATAAAACACACGAAAGAATGGTTAATAACTTTACGTACACTAAGGAAATGAATGCAGCAGATCATAACGGTGTTGCTGTACGTGATTTTACTGTACATGTGTACCAACAAGGTACAACTAATCAGATAAGTTCTAAGCCAGCTTCTTTGAGTGTATCTAACCCAGCCCCAGATATGTCCACTACATACCTAGATGTAGAGGGGGCGTTCAAAGGTTTATCAGTAAGTTGGAGTAACTGGGTAGACACTGACACAGATTTTTACTCGTTTAAAGTGTATGTTAGCCAAGACCCAGATATGACCCCAAGCATGACTCAATACATAGTTGACGAGCTTATGAAGGGTACTAGGACTACCCTTATAGCTGGGCTAGTTGCTGATCAGGATTATTATGTACGTGTAATGCCTACAGATGAATTTGGAGATGGCACTTGGTCTTCACTAGACGCAGGAACAGCTTTGTTATTAAGTGGTGTAGAAGTTTCTGTAGAATTAGTTGATTCTATTACTGTTACTGATAGTAGTACAGATAACCATAGTGCAGCTTCATTACAGCGTTTATATGATAGGGACTATGATGCCCTAGCCCCATCATTGAGGTACACAATTGTAGATGGGACTGAGTGGATTAGGTATGCGTACAATATAGAGAACTTTATAGATAAGGTTATTTTAATAACACAAGATGCTAACGCACGTGTTTATTTTAGGTTCTCTAGTGATGCAATTTCTTGGACATATTTAAAGGCAGGCCCCACCCATACTACTTCTGATACCAATACATTGTACCTTGCCACTGGTACTACTGAGCTTGAGCAGATTGCAGATGCTGAAGCTAATTACTTACAATTAGAGTATGGTATTAACCACGCTGTATTCCCACAAAATAGAACAGCTAAGTACTGCGAGGTGTGTTTTGTATCTACAGGTACTCAGTATTTTACTGATATAAGGGAAGTAATGTTTGTACGTGAAGTAATAGCGGAACAAATAGTAGCAGACAATTTAAGTGCTATATCTGTAAAGACTGGTATTTTATATAGTGATAATTATGACCCACAGGGGGCTTCTCCTGGGTATATGCTAGATGGGAACTCGGGGTACGCTGATTTTCATAACATATCTTTTTCCGTCACTGGTTGGGATCAGGTATCTTCAAATACTGATGACCTACCGGAAGCTAATGCTACAGCTAATGCGTCTGATACGTATTTAATGGATAGGCAATATCATGTAGGCGGTATGGATTATGCGGATGTTGTTAATGGGCCTCCTATTGACGCCACTTTGAACTACCCTGATTCATACTTATTGGATAGGAGTAAGCATCAAGGTACTCAAGAGTACGGAACCTTACTAAATGCCCCTCCTGCAGATGCTCATTTAACTTCAGTGTGGAGTAGGGTTGAAGGAGCTCCTAAGATATTCAGGGTAGTAGCACTAGGTACGAATGCGGCTGGGTATGCTACAATCCCAGGTATCTCGGATTCAGATAATTTGTTACTAACTACTGCTGTTAGCCCTACATGGAATTTAAGTGTTTTTGACCGTGGTACTGAGGAATGGGATGTAGGCTGGCATAGGAGTTACGATTTAGTGGCTACACCAGCAAGGGCCACTGATTTAGCTAATGATTTAAACTCGTTAAGTAGCGACAAGCTTATAGTCCTATTTACACATGATAACCCAGAACCTAACAGGCTAGACCCGGCTTTGGTAAGTGCCGTTTACAATTGTGGGGGCTCTTCCTCATTATACGGTAGTACTAAGTTCTTAACTGGTGGAGCATATATTTTGGTGGGCATCCCAGGGATAGGTGCGGGTCGAGGGTTTGAGCTATACGCTGGTAATACTATAAATGCAGAAGAATCATGGTTAGATACTATATTTACTGTGCAAAATGGTAATATCCAGTTAACGGGTATTACTACTCAAAATGCAGTAGATATAAGTTACGCAGATGGCACTACTTTAGAAGATTTAAAACCAGCACATGCTGGAGCTACAGCAGGGGCCGTGTGGGACTCTTATGATGCAGAAGGAAACCTTATACAAGCTGGTAACGTACAAGGTGGGCCTGAGGCCTTAAGTGCCGCTGGAGCGTTGTTAGAAGCGCAATTACAGGCTTATAGGGACGAGGTTACAGCAGAGTTACTTATACAGCAAGGGCAGATAGGTGATATACGTGGGATAGCTGATGGGGCTATTAGTTCTTGGTTCTTAGATGGGACACCAGATACCACTGTAGAACCTGAATTATCTTGGGTAACACTAGATATTACTAATGGTAATGATGCTGAAAAGCTTAGGCACGTAGGTGACCTGTATTACGATAGGACTAACGGTAGGGCTTATAGGTACATTTATACTAATAGTATATTTTCTTGGTACACTATCTTAGACTCAGAAGTTACGCAGGCCCTACAGTTAGCAGACGGTGCATATGTTTTGGCAGATAATAAAAAGACTGTATTCGTTGCTGAACCATTGTACACACAGAGTTATGATGAAGGTGATTTGTACCGTAAGGATGGTGCTTTATATACTTGTATTACCCCTAAAGCTAAAAATGTTTTATTTAATTTATCTCATTGGGCATTAGTAGCAGATACTACGGGACTGAATATTGCCGCTAACACTTTAATGGTTGGTACTACAGATGCTCAGGTAGTAGCAGATAATGCGGTAGCGGCCCTAACTGCCGTAGATAGTATGAGTTCAGATTTAGTATTTTCAGTACCAGAAAAGTTACAATGGAGAATCTCTTACAGTGGGTTACTAGCAAATTACGATGCTATTTATGCACAGGCTGTAACATTCGGGGTGTATACTAATGCCGATATAGTTACCTTAACTAATAAGAAAAACGCTTTGTATAATTTCTTGAACAGTACACATGCTATTTGGGCGTTAGATCCAGTAGATTCAGCGTTACCTGATGACACATTTAGGACTGTAGTTAGTGGGTACTACACGGCTGAAAGTAACGCTGTTTCTTATTTAGGTAATTATACTACATATAATTCTATACAGGGTGAGAAGCCACCGACTAATGCTGACCAGACATCCAGTAATACTGCCCTTAACATTAATGGGCAGGGTTCGCTAGCTACGTTATCCTCTGTTGTGTATGGTACCCAAGTTGTAGGAGGCCCCCCTACTAATTCGGACAACACTTCAGATAAATTAAATACAGGTGTTACGATGACTTCTGGGTGGTTAGATGTAAATGGGCAAGCTGGTATTAACGGACTAAATACATCTGGGAACGATGTTCGTTTTTGGGCTGGGAGTAATTATGCTGGTAGGAATAATGCTCCTTTTAGGGTGCTTCAAAGTGGTAAGGTGCTTATCAAATCTGCTTCTTCTGGAGAGCGAATGGAAATTAGTGAAGAAAGGATAGATGTTTACGACATTAACGGTATCCGTAGGGTACGGTTAGGTAAGTTATAATGAATTACAAGTACTGGGGTGGTACATATAAGGCTTCTGACTGGGTATCTGGTGACCTTAGGGGTGCTGGGTTCAAGGAATGGAGTGACAACAGGGAAAGCACATTCACTTTAGATACTAAGCTTAACCAGTTCGGAATATATGGAATACCAGCTAGGATAGGTGGTGTAGAGTTTTATCAGTATGGTACTATTTTTGTAGGTGGGTGGACTCTAGCTTTTTCTGGGCCTATTACTAATGAGTTCGGCACTACTGAGCTGTACTATATCTATAGGACTATTAATTCTAATTTACGTAATTTTACAGTAACCGCACGGTAGGAGAGTACACAATGGCACAAAGCATTATAGATAGGCTAGTTAGGTCTGATGGGGCTAAACTACCTATTATCAATACTTCACAAATAGATAAAGACCCTACTACTTCACAGGTTACTATACCTACTCCACAAGATATGTATTTATTATTTGCTAACTCTGATGGGGGGCCTAGGTTAATAACACATGCAGATTTAATAGCTACTTTGGTAGGGCCTCCAGGCCCTCCAGGAAGTGGGGGCGGTGGGTACGTGTTTGTTACAGGTGTTACTGCCCTAGATTCAGGTGGTTTGGTTGGTTCAATAACATACGACCCTGCTTCTTTTGGGAGTTATAATATTTGGACTGAATGTACTACAGATAGTGCTAATGTTAGGGTATCATTCCTAGCTGAGGGTGGTGCAGGGTTTGCCCCTAGTATAGATATAGATGGTGTTTTTTGCACTAATTTAGCGCAAGTCCCTAATGAGATTAGGTTATTTCAGGGTAGTATAGATATAGCTGTTCCTATAGGGATTACTTTCACTCTTACCAGTACCGCAGGTAATAGTAGTACTATAAGGATTAACAAAGTAGGTGCTGGGCCAGTACTAAGTAACATGAGCGTTAGTGCCATCCCTACTGGACAAAGTCAAGTAAAATCGGGTGATACTATTACCGTAAGTGGCGAGTACCCTGTAGATGCTGTCGAGGCTAGGATTGTGGGTATAGGTGCTTGTATACAATCAGCCTGGCAACCACTAGAAGGTGCTACCTTTAGTATACACGGTACAGTAAGTACTCGCTCAGGCTTCCAAAACGTTGTTGTGGAGGCCCGTAATGCATTTGGCACCATTGGTGTACAAGGGGTGTTAATTAACGCCCTAGGGCTTGATCAGACCGTTCCTGCGTTCTCTGGGTTTTCATATAGCAATACAACTGTGCCTAGTAACAGTGCTTTTAAAGCAACCGAGCTTGGTTCAGTATCATTAACAATTTCTAATAACCCTACTGGAGCCACATATGCAAGTCCAAGGATACCAGCTTGCTTTAATATTCAGAACCCAACACTGCTAGAACCCACAAAAGTTATTCAATGCTTGAATCCAGGTACTTACGTAGATTCTGGTAGTACTGGGGTGTACAATTTCCATGTAGAAGCTGTAAAGAGTACTAACGGCACCTCTAACTCTTTTGATGCTTTTATAGATGTTGCTGATGTGGCCCCTGTACTAACTGTCAGTCATCCAGGTACCGCATTACGTAGTACTGCCCTTGGAACAAACTATACTATTACTGCTAGTAGTAATCAGAATCTTGCTAGTGCCCCAGGAATTAATACTACTGTACCTAATGGGGGTACTTGGCTTAGTGCTTTTAGTGGTAGTAATAAAACTTGGAGTAGTACTTTAAAGGTAACTGATGCGCATACTAAGGCATCTGGTGCTTCATGGGTATTCACTTCTGTGCCAACTAATAAGGCTGGAATACCTGCACAGGAAACTATACTAGGCACACATAGCAATGCTGGATTTGTTAGCAGGGATTTAACACTTAGTGCGTACTTGAACACTACTACATTAGGTGTAAATGTTACAAATTATAATAATGTATCCCTAAGTTGGTTATTTTCTGATGGTTCAGTAGCAAAAGACTTGCCTTATAAACGGGATGTTGGTACAGTACTGGTACCAGATCAGGGAGCGTGGTGTATAGATTCCCTAACAACTCCGAATAATGTTGTTATTCTAGATACCCCAGCCGCCTATTCTAAAGATGAAGATACCATTATCCGTATACAGGAAACAGTTTAATGTCCATAGAAAGTAACGCTTTCGCAATAGAACGTAGGGTTGTACTATTCAAACCTGATACGTCTCTTCCTGGTGGTGGATCCCTAACATGGGATGCTGACCCTAATACTATAAACCCTAATGGTACGGAAGGGGAACGCCTACTCTTCAATTGTCCTTTAGGTTCCCAATATATTCAAAGTAATGGTACTTGGTGGTTCAAAAAGGATTCCGGTAATAATTGGCAACAGACTGGGACTGGTACTACTGGAGGCGGTTCCTTTACTGTAGATGCTACTGGATTATTTGCACAGCGTGGCTTGTATAGTGAGCAAGGTACTGGTTTTACGTTCCTTGCTACTGATACTAGTATGATGTACTTAAAGAATAGTTTTACCCCAGGTGATTGGAGTGCCCCTGTACCATTCGGTATAGTAGGCCCTCAAGGAACCCCAGGAATAAACGGCGAGCAAGGTATCCAAGGCGAGCAAGGTATCCAAGGCATCCAAGGGTTACAAGGCATCCAAGGGTTACAAGGCATCCAAGGGTTACAAGGCCAAGATGGGTTAACTAAAACAACTACAGCGTACCTAATGGATAGTATTGTAGTAGGGGATTTATGTTATTACAACGAATCAGATACTACATGGTACAAAGCGGACTCAGGTTCATACAGTACTACTTCGGGCTTATTGGGTATTTTTTACAATTTTACTACTAGTGCTATGTTGCTGACTGGTGAAATTCCTATGAATACTATCCCAACTATGCGGTATTATGTTGGGTCAGATGGTGCCTTGCTACCAGAGCCCGATATAGAACTATTGGTAGCTGGGAGTGTAGTACGTGCTGTAGGTGTAGGAAATAGTACTGGCACAGCGTTAGTATTCACACCATCACCTGATACGTACGAAATTGGTGAATCACCAGAGTTATCTACGTCTGCCGATAAAACTACAGTAGATCAGTCTTCTTTTACAGCATTGCAGAGTGCTACCCCAAACGTTCAAAATGCATTAGAATTAATAGATAGTAAATTTACCTCCCCTGCTGGGATAACAGGAATAAACTTTATAAATGAATATGTCACAAGTCCGGCAGAGAGGGATAATATACGTAATAGGACTAGCATTGTTGATTATGGCCCAGAATTACTACAGGCTTGTGCAGACGCTAGGGCTTCAAGCCATAGGACACTTATACTACCAGAAGGATTACTGAGGGCTAGTTTACCTCAAGATTTTACTAAACTAAATGTAATTGGTGCAGGTGAAGGGTATATATTAGAACCCGCACCTACTGAGTTATTATGGACAGGCCCTGAAGACGAACTATTTGTTAGGTTTGGCGATAGTACTATAACAACCGATTATGGTGGTACTAATGTAGGTTCTATAGGTCAAGTAAATGGGTGTCTTACAGGGTTTAAGGTGAATTGTGGCTTGCCTGGAACACCACAAGCTGGGATAGGTTTGTTACTTGAGGAGACATATGGATCGCATTTTGAAGTAAATGTAGAAGGTGGTACAGATGCAGGTATTTGTATAGTAAGTGGGTATGTTGTTAATTTTAAAACACTGTTAACCTCTCAGGACGCTTATCATGTAGGGTGGGTTGAAGATTTACCCTCACCAGCAAGGACTGTAATCACAACGGCACAGGAATATAGGGACAATTCAAATTGGGTGTTACAACTATCAGATGTTGTCGCAATGGAACCAGGGATGTGGATAGCTATAGGTATAGAAACAGATACTTGGCATAGTACACCATCCGATGAAAACGATCCTTCCATAACAAATATATACAGGATTAAATCTGTCAATACCGTTACCTCAGAAATAGAATTGCACCCAACTACAATATGGAGAAGATTATCAGTTGGCAGGTACTATTGGAGGACTACGCACCCTGTAATTAGCGAAACATCTGGAGTAACACAGACTAGGTTATGTAGGTATGGGCACGGTATTAGGGTGTGTATGGATAAAGGCCCAGAAGTCACACATCATAGACAAACAGCTTACCACGATATACATCATTGCAGTTTTGGGAATATACAAATTAATAATGCAAGGGGTCACGGGTTTGTTGGTATTGATGCAGATAGTAATATAGCAGATTTCATGCATACGTTTGACCATCCAATAGTTTTACCACTAGATGATGATAATGCATCTAGTATAGTTAGTGAATTATCTTTATCAGGAACACAAATAACATTAACAACTGGTGAAGGGAGTAAATTCCCAACAGCTACGGAAGAAGACTGTTCAGACTGGTTATCTGGCCCAGGTATATTTTCATTTTTCGCAATACTTGGTGACATTATAGGTGTGTATGAAGTTGTTAATGTAATTGGTAGGAGTGGGGATGTACTAACATTAAATACACGGGGTGTATCCATTGCAGGTTTCAGTGGTGTTGCAAGGGTATGGCCTTCTGGAACATCTATAACACCATTTTTAGGGTGGAATTTTGAACCAGCAAGGAACAAAAGTCATGATGGGTACAGTACAGTACTACATGGTGAAGGATACAGCCGTGAATCTGCAATTTTAGCAAGGCAGAAAGGGTACTCGTCTAATACTATATCATTCGTAGCACCAAATCAAATAGTAGATTCAGCTAATGGCTTTGCTCCTTTCCCTTCTGGGTCTATTATAAATGTTTCTAATTCTGTTTTAAATAATGCTAGTTATAAAGTAGCTACGGGTACTATTGGTAGTTTGATAGTACAAGAAACTACCATAGTTAATGAGTCCGTTAATAGGCCAGTAAAAATACAAGCGTATCATGCGTTTGGGTTTGAAGAGTTCGCAGTTCAAAATTTGTTTCCTGGTAGTAGTGGCTTAATAAAAATGATCGGTGGTACAGATGGTGGTGTTTGTAACATTGATAATAGGAGGATGGCATCTGAAGGTAATGTTAAACATTGGTGGGTTATTGATGATAGTGCCATAATAGGGGCTGATGATATTTTACCAAGTATAGATAGGACTGTTGTAGATGGGAATCATCCTAGGCATACAGCTACACAAGCAACAGTTGGTGAAGACCTCCCACCAGACCCAAACTGGAGTAGGTTAGGTAAATCACAAAGAATTACCACTAGGAAGGGGCATCAAAACTTTCACACCCCTGCGTATTATGCCGATAAACGTACTGTGATGGGACAATCCCAAAGGGTTACAAACAGTACAGATGGTGGTGTGCATACTGTATATGAGCAACCAAATAACCTTGATAGCAATTATCCGCTTACTGAGTGGCATAAATCTATAGACAATATATCTAAATCAATTAACCTTGACAGTTACGAAAGGACTGCTGTATCAACTTCTGTGGCAAAAGATTATAAACTAAGGGTAAATGGAAATACAGTAATGACACTGCCAAGAGCACCACAGGTTAATCCGGAAGCTGGGGATATGTATTATAGTGATGCGGATAATATGCTAAGGTGTTACAATGGGACTGTTTGGAAAGATTTGTTCTAATAATATATTAGGGGTATAGTACTATGGCTATAAATTTTGTAGTAGCAACAGCGATTAAGGGGCAGACACTAGGGGCAATGGACAATATTGATGTTGTTTCTTTGGCTATGACTGTAGGTGATGTATGTAGGGTATATACCCCTGAAGGGCAGTTTGTATATACTCTGAAGTATTCCGTATCACCTCCTACTGAAGATTTATATAACATTAGATATATAACTTGCAACCCTTCTGGATGTACTGGATGGTATTGGGAAATCCAAAGTCAACAGTTAGCTAGAGTGACGCCTAATCTCATTGCTAATAATGAAATGAAGATTCTTAATAGACGAGAAATCCTAACTTTAGTAGGGTCTGGTGTTAGTTGTACTGGTGTTTCTAGTAATGGGGTACTAACAGTAGCTTCACACTCATTTGAAGTCGGGATGATGATAATGTTAGGTAACGATGGGATACAGGTTGGTACTGTCCCTAGTACTGGTGTTAATTGTAGTTGGAACACAGGGGTAAGTAATTTAAGCATCGAACGTGGTAAGGTAGATACAGATAAGTATATGGTGTACGAGATAATTGCAACTACATCTACTTCTATAACTGTACACATACCTACTGTAAAGAATTACGTATCTGGTGCTATACATGCAATAGGTGATATACTGTGGTACTCAAATAGGTGGTATAAGCGTATGCATCAGACGTTTGATGCCTTTATGCAACCAACTGGCACAGCACCAGTCAGTCCAGATTCAAACTATAAAGCCATAGGAACTGCTGGCAATACTGACATTTTTCAGTGTGAAGTAGGGTTTAGTAGCATCTCAAAAGTAGCCGACGGGGGTCACACTTTTGGTTCTATTGACCTAGCTTCCGAACTTGGTATGAAGGTTAATAGAGTGCAGAGTGGCCCATATGTTAAAGAGACATATGGAGCTAGTTTTACATGCTTTCATGTTGATAGTACTTACTGGCATTTTATATTTGAAACCAGTACCCCAAGATCAGTGTTTGGTAATTCATATATAAGTAATGGAGGTATGCCAAAGTACAGAGGTAAAACTTTCACTTTTAGTGCATGGTTACATGGTGTCGGTGCTCAATTATATATGTATGATGGAATAACTACAAAACGTTCTACTGCAAATACAGATACTACATTAACATATCATGAAATAAGTATGCCAGTCGCAAGTGATGCCCAAGATTTTAGGGTGTCTGCACATTTATCTGGGGCAGTACAAAATGATAAGTTACATTTTAGTAATGTGAGCTTAACAGAAAATTCATGGTTAGGTGCAGATAATTACATAAAAAATTCAGACCCTATACCAGGGTTCGGTGCGTTTTATTCTAAACATTGGACGCAATCAGGGTGGACTGGGTTTCCCACTACTGTTAATCATGGAACCTTTATCAATGTACCTCATGACACGCACTTTGCAGTAGCTAGGGGGTTAACTTCAGTAGATGTAGTGGCTACCCTTCTAGCTGGTACTACTTCCGCTAATGATACGTATTATGTAGCTGGTGATGGTGCTACTTCAGCATACTATTTATGGCTAAATACAAAGTTAGCTTCTCAGGATAGACAGTATTACGGTACACTTACAACAGAATTTAACGATACCATAGAGCATCGAGTAACAGTAGGGAGTGGTAATACTGTAGCAGCATCAATGGGTTATAATGGGTTTACCTTTAAGTAAGGATTATTATGCCTATATCTAAAATAAATAATATCCCTATTGGTGTAGGGCACTCCCATTCAAACAAGGGTGTGTTAGATAGTACCACTGCTTCATTTAC